>WNGM01001179.1_pt1 | contig 28756 bp, 29 predicted proteins | sample 5400571 | NCBI WGS metagenome assembly WNGM01 (sample SAMN13153378, study PRJNA577476) | soil metagenome | isolation source: 100 cm soil or saprolite under Garry oak tree replicate 2 | place: USA:California | collected 2016-06-15 | reverse complement strand
GGCAGATTCTATGCCAGTTCCAGGAGAAAATGACAGGTGTTGTTGGCGGAGAACGAACACCAGCAGAGCCCGCGTGTCTGTTTGCCGAACTAAATGACTGTCGTGTCCCATGGCCGGTCCTCACGAACAACTTGAAGCTTCAGTTCTTAGTGATGTCGGAAGAAGGTTCGGAACAAGGGGATGGATGGCGGACGGTCAGGCTTGAGTCTGGGACTTAAAATGTTTAGAGACCGAAACTAAGGTAATTCGCGCCGTTGAATTGGAAGCTCAACTCCTTCTCAAAAGCTTCACGCAACCTCAAAATATGACAGAGGTTTCTTGTACATCGCCGCAAAATATCGGAGCTCCACAAAATCCACTCGCCGCTCACCTGATTCGCACTTGGAAACGAAAGATTGAGGTCGCGCAAGACGACGTGCGACTTGCGCTTGGGTCAGACCAATTTCTTCTCTTGCCTGCCGGAGCCGCTTCAGGAAGAGGCGATACTTCTGACGTATTCCCTGCTCTTTTAGTTTGTTACGCGTCGTGGGGCTCGTAGCTCAGCGGTTAGAGCAGCGGACTCATAATTCAGAGTGCTGTTTTGATGGGTGTTGAAAATTTCTGATTATCTATGCAGTGTCAACCTCTTACGCAGACCACGCGTTGATTTGTTCTGCTTGCTTCTGCCTTAATTTGAACTGATAGCTATGTCACTTTTATGACGCTCGGTGTTAGTGCTGCATTCATCGAGCGCTTGATAAGCATTGCGTGCTCGATGTTGCGATGTTGCGGGGCGCCGTGAAGGTCTTGTTCGGCTCGAGATCACGCAAATTGCCAGCCAGTTACCTTCGGCGCTCGAGGTGTTTTGCAATCTTCCTCGTGGTGTAATCGGCGCCGTATGCGAAACGCATCATTGGGCCAAAGCTGTTCGCGGAGGCGAGTCCGAGAAAGTAGAGTCCTGGAATGGAAGATTCAAAGTTGGCCGACAGAATAGGAGCATGCTCGAGACATTGGACTCGCGACCGGACATCCTGGCCTAGAAATGGTAGGCGACGTAGATCGACTCTGTAGCCAGTCGCGACGATCACGTGGTCAGCGAAATGATCGAAAACCGTGCCGTCTCGATGCGTGAGACGTAGATGAACCTGTTCTCCAGAGATCTCCGCTCGATCGATTTGCAAACCCAGAGAGAGAGGCACACGGCCGAGAACGCGATCGCGCGTGGGCCAACCGGCCGCGGGGCCTAAGTGCGTCTTGACGATGTTCACGCGGACATTCCCGGGCAAATGGCGGAACAGGTTGGGATACTCCGCGTATAGAAACGACCTCAGGCCCGGACCTATGCCTGTCGACGGTTGCCGCACTCTTTTCCAAAGCGAACGGCGCCCAGGCGCCAGCTTGCTTTGAAATGCGAGCTCCGTCTGCCGAGCAATCAAGTGGACCATCGCGCCCTGCTCGTTGAGGAGCGCGGCCAGATCGAGCGCAGACGCGCCCGCGCCGACCACCGCGACTTTTGCGCCACGGAATTGCTCCAGATCGCAATGCGCGAAGCTGTGCGTCAACAGTTTCGAAGGGAAATGATGCAGTTCCGGCGGTACGTATTGGAAGTGGCTGATGCCTACCGCAACGGCCACGCGTCGTGCCGTCAGTTCATCGTGATCCTCGAATTTCAACCGAAAGCCACCGGACGAGCACTCGAGGGAGGTGACCGACTTTTCCTGCAGCTCAGGGGCAAAACGTCTCTGGAAGGCGAGTCCGTAGGCGGCGAACGATTCCAAGCGAACCGGTACGTCCGTAGGGTGGTATTCGATTCCTTCCTGCGCGCAAAAATGCGCGAGGGTGAAGGAGGCTTCTGGATCAGAAAGATTCGATGCAAATCCATCAGACTTGAGTAGCATGCCTTTGGGCATGTGCTTGCGCCACGAATCCATGGGGTTGCCAAAGATGCGAAACGGAATTGCAGCGCCCTGCAAATGGGCGGCAAGCGACAAACCATATGGGCCGGCGCCGATGATGGCTACTTCAGTGGAGGGGATCATGGATCCGTTCAATCATCCGGCTTTCGGGACGCCTCTCTCTCCCTTATAATTACCTTAGATTGGCGAAGGCTTGGGTGTTTACCTCTCGACCGGCCCAGAAGGTTCGCCTGACGGTCTTCGCTTGCCCCGGCAGGTAGCAACCTTGAAGCCTACCATTCTCTTGGCAAGCACGAACAGCTGGCTCTCTCCTGTACGAATCGCCGGGACTTTTGCGGATTTGGGCTGCAGAGTCCAGGCGGTATGCCCTCCGCGCAACGCTCTTACTGTGAGTTCTGCAGTCCGACGCACTTACCTTTACCGCAGTTTCAGACCGGTACTCTCGATTGACACTGCGATCGAAGCAGCGGATCCCGATCTGGTGGTCCCTTGTGATGACCTTGCGACCGCGCACCTGCACGCGATCTACGAACGCGAAAGCCGCTATGGCTCGTCGCCGTGGTCAGGAACTGCAGCGTTGCTCGTTCGTTCACTGGGCTCGCCAGCGAGCTACTCAATCATTGATTCGAGGCAAGAGTTTCTGGCCCTAGCGCGCGAGGAAGGCGTGTTGGTTCCGAATTCGGCGTTGACTCCCGAGCTGAGTGCGCTGGACCGATGGATACACGATAGCGGAGTTCCTGCGGTATTGAAGACGGACTGTACGTCTGGCGGCGAGGGCGTGCGAATTGTGGAAACGCGCCATCAGGCACATCGCGCTTTCCGCGAGTTGGTTTCGCGGCGGCCTACGGCTCAAACCTTCAAGCGCATTTTGATGGATGGCGACACCACGTCCGTGGCGCGACTCCTCCGGCGCGAGCGGCCGCTGGTCAGCGTGCAGCAATTCGTCGCCGGTCAAGACGCGAACCTTGCACTGGCGTGCTGGCAAGGCGAAGTCCTGGCGCAGATTACGGCGATTGTCTTGAAGACACGGAGTCCGAAGGGACCTGCAGCGGTCATAAGACTAATTGAGAATTCCCAGATGAGCGCTGCTGTGAAGAAAATCGTGCGACGTCTGGGCCTGTCGGGATTCGCGGGTTTCGATTTTGTTATTGAGGACCGCACCGGCAAGGCCTTCTTGATCGAAATCAATCCGCGCGCCACGCAAACCTGCCACCTGCAACTGGGCATGAGACGTAACCTGAGTGCCGCCTTGTGCGCGTCGGTTTCCGGAAGCCCCATGGCAAAGAGCCCGAGCGTTACGGCCCGTCACACGATCGTTCTTTGGCCCCATGTTTCAGAAAATCTGCTTCCAGCACGCCTAGTGGAGAGAGCCTACTTCGATACGCCGCGTCATGACCCCGAAGTAGTTCTGTTATATGGCTCAAGCAAACGCTTCACGTTGTCCAATGCTATGAAATCTCTCAAGGGGATTGTCTGGAGGAAAGGCCAGGTTAGAATCGCGGAGTGAGGATGAGTTGCTTTGCGGAACTGCCGACGAACTCATGCTCTCAATTCGGTTTCTGGCTCACAACATCGTGTTGTGGAACAGGTCGGTTCCGGCGGCATGGTGTCGTCTATCGCCCCCACGAACCTGTCGTATGTAACGGACAAATACTCGAAGGACTAGTTGCCTTTCAGTTTGCTCCATCGAAGCACAGCACGATTTCGCGTCAACTGCGCTTACAGACTCCGCACGTTCCGCCCTGTTTCGCGCAGTGTCCGCAGTACCTGCAGTTTTTGCATGCATGACAGGGATCGGCACCAGTGCAGGTCGCGGCAGGAAGGCTTTTCGCCCTAGAAAGTGCGGCGAGCATAACGATCAAGGACAGAAAGAAGGTCGCGAGGATCCGTTTATGAATCATAGAGCCTTCTCCAGTGACGCCGTGAGTTGTACTTCCGATCCGGATTGAACAGTTATATCTCTTGTCCAGTCTTTCCATCCCGCCATCTTGACCGTGATGGTGTGCTTGCCGGGCGCAAGCTTGAGATTTGCGGGTGAGTTTCCAATAAAATTGCCGTCGAGCGACACATCAGCGCCGACAGGATTAGAAGAGACGTTTACAGCACCATTGGTGGCCGTCGATTCAGATTTCGAATCGCCGTTCAAAGCGGCGTGTTCTTCGTTTCCCTTCGTCACTTCAGACTTAACGCCAACGGGAACGAACTCACGATCCTTTTCCGAAACCGCGACCGGTACGTTTGTCACGCCTTGAATTGCGACGAGCATCGCTCGATAGTTGTCCTTGTCGCCTTGGAGTAGAATTCCTGCCGACTTGTTGGAGCTGTCCGTGTATTGAATTCCGATGTAGTGAAGTCGGGTCTTATGAAACAGACCAAACAATGCAACAGGCGCTACTAAAATCGCCAGCGCTATCATGGTTCCGACTCGGCGATGTGCTTCCTGCCCGTAGCTCAGTGACGTGACCGATTTGGGAGGTATTTGTAGTTTCTTGCCGTCCTTCAGCGACAGCGTAATAAAGTCGGACGTAACAGTCAGAGTGTTTTTCCACTCTTTCGGATCGACCTTGGAATCCACGGAACCACCGTTGTAGCGGACTCGATCAAAGCTGTTTCCTTGGCCGTACGCTGACAGACTTAGGCACAAACAGAGAGCGATGATGCGGATGCAGATTTTCATTTTGCCTCCTGGGCTGGAGCGGGAGTCGGGACGAGCTTACATCGCAATTACACCAAAGTTGTATAGCAGTTGCCGAAGATGCCGGAATGGATAACACCAAAAAATGAGGCCGTCGTTATCCATCCAATATTTGTCGCCGGTGAAAAACCAGCTCCCACGCATGCGCTCAGCCGTTAGCTGTCGGCGGTTCCAATAACAGGGCATGCTATCTCCCGACACGAGGAGATCTCCAATGGTACCTGGCGGAACTTCGCGATCGTCCGAATCAACGATACGCAGTTTGTAACCCTGGACCGCGCTGCCTGTGCTGCCGGGCTTCACGTTGCCAGGCCGCGCAGACAAATAAATATGCAGTGCTTCAGTGGAACCGATACCGTCCAGAATCTCTACGCCAAATTTGCGCTGCCACCTGCGGAAAATTTCAGCCGGAAGTGGTTCCGCTGCGGAGACCGCAAGGCGAACACTATCCAAGCGGTACGATTCTCTCTCGGCTTCTTGGAGCATCTGGGCATACAACGTTGGAACAGAGAAGAAAAGCGTCGGCCGGGCGATCTGCGCAATTCCTAATACCGTTTTGGCTTGCGCCTTGCCCGAAAATAATACCGTGCTCGCCCCAGCATAGAAGGGAAACATAAGTCCATTGCCCAGTCCGTAGGCATGGAAGAGCTTTGACGACGAGAAAGTTATGTCATTGGGGCCGATACCCAAGACTTCGACAGCATAATTCCTGCAGCAGCAGATCCAGTCGTAGTGCAGGTGTACCGCTGCCTTCGGGCGCCCGGTGCTGCCCGAGGTCCACAACCAGAACGCGACGTCCTCCGCACTTGTCGATGCGGCATCCAGTTCGGGCGAATTCTGGGCAAGCCACTCATTCCAATGCATGTACCCGGGCCGACGCTCGCCCACGACAATGACATGCCGGAGGGAATGCTGCGAACCTAAAATTGGAGCAACTTCTGCAAAGAGCGTCGAATGAACGATAAGTATTCGTGCCTTACTTTCGCGGAGGAAGTAGTCGTAATCGGCCATTCGTGCATCAGTACTCGTTGGGACGGCCACTGCGCCGATTTTCAGTACACCGAAATACGCAACAACAAACTCGGGGCAGTCGGGCAGCACTAACAATACCCGTTGCTCATCTTGCAGCCCTAAACGCAACAGGCCATTCCCAGCACGATTTACGTCGGCAGCCAAAACGTCGTAGGTGTAAACCGACTCGCCGCATCGAATCGCAACTTTTTGACCGCGGCCTTCCCTGATGTGGCGGTCCACAAACTGGTCGGTCAGATTAAAGGAAATCGCGTCTCCAGAACTCCGGCTCATAGTCAGAAATTTCTGCTAATCATTCGGCAATCTAACACGGCGAAGGATATCTGAACGCCATCGGGTTGCAAGTCTACGTTGCGGCCGCTCGAATGCGCTCACTTAAAATATGCCCAATGGTCGCCTCCGGTCTCGCGCTGAATGTCTTCATTAGATGTGAAGCTCACCATCATCTGTTGCGCGCCCTCTGGCGTATAGCCACCTAACACAAGCTCTGCTCTGGTCATTCGCTCCATATCTGAAATCAATCCGTTTTGCTTCGCCGTCTCCCACTCTGCATCCGTGCGGAATAAGTACCAGGTGACGAGATGCCGCTGATGGATGGCAGATGAACCATAGGAAAAATGAGAACTCACAGCAGGCTGGCGACCGACAATCGCCGCCAGGACACGGTCCATCGCCGCGCTAACAATGCTGTCGAGAAGCTTCTGACGCTCGCTGCGCTCACGAAGCTCTTGTTCGTATGTCTTCTCGGCGGTCATGTAAGGGTCAGCGGTGATCTGCGGAGACTGACTTTGATTGTAACCATGTCCAACAAACTCTCAAAACGAGAAGCCGACCAACTCTCATTAACGCGCCAATCATCGATACGGAATCCGGCACGAGAGTTGTCCGGGCCCTTGTCCGATTCCGGGCCCTTGTCCGATTTTCCGACGCTAACCGGGAGTTGGATTCGTTATGCGGAAGGTTGAGCTTTGAATCAAGAGGAAAGAATGGCGGAGGCGGGGGAGTCGAAATATTCAGCGGTATTGAAAATACGCAGCTTATTGATTTTCTGAGACGCTGAAACGTAGAAAACGGCGAAATTGAGCCTAACTGGAACGTATCTGGAACGTGAGATTTTTCATTTGCCAAACGAAATGCAGGCTACCGCGCCACGTTTGTTTCCGAATAGGGCGCAGCGAGGCGCTGTACGTGGTGGCTGCCGATCCGTGTTGACCCGATCCGTTGACGGGTGCCTTCCGCAGCCCTAACATGGCGTTCCAAAGTTTCAACTTACCCCATGATCGGCCAAACGATCTCGCATTACCGCATCCTTGAGAAGCTCGGCGGCGGTGGCATGGGCGTTGTCTATAAAGCGGAAGATACCCGACTTGGCCGCTGCGTGGCACTGAAGTTTCTCCCCGAAGAATTATCCAGGGATCCGCACGCTCTGGAGCGTTTCCAGCGTGAAGCGCGTGCCGCTTCGTCGCTAAATCATCCTCATATCTGCACAGTTCATGACATTGACGAGCACGAAGGACGCCAATTCATAGTCATGGAGTTGCTGGAAGGTAAGACATTGAAGCAACGCATTTGCGGCCAACCGTTGTTGAACGACGAGATTGCAAGCTGGGGGATACAGATTGTTGAGGCTCTGGGCGCAGCCCACTCCAAGGGAATTGTTCATCGGGACATTAAGCCAGCCAACATTTTCATTACCGAAACGGATCAGGTGAAGGTGCTGGACTTCGGGCTTGCAAAGTTGCTGCAGCCGGTGAGCGAGGCAACTCTGACCGTAGACCTTTCAGCGCTTCCGGTCGTGGTGGGCACACTTCCGTACATGGCGCCGGAACAGCTCCGCGCTCAGAACGTCGACGCGCGCGCGGACTTATATGCCTTGGGAGTTGTGTTCTATGAGATGGCTGCTGGACGACGCCCGTTTCATGAACAATCCCTGCTCGTTCTGTCGGACGATATACTGCATTGCCCGCCGCCATTGCTGGCGCGATTGAACCCCAATCTGCTACCGAGGCTGGACGATATCATTCTGAAATGCCTAGAGAAGGATCCCGAGAATCGGTACCTGACCGACGCACTCATCACGGACTTGGGCAAGATTGGAGCCTTGCGAGTGATTTCCCGGACGTCTGTGATGCGCTACAAAGGCACGAAAAAAAACCTGCAGGAGATTGCCAAGGAGCTTCACGTGGATGCCATCGTGGAAGGCAGCGTTACGCGGTCAGGCGACCAAGTGCGGATCGGCGCGAATTTGGTGCGCGCGTCACCCGAAACACATCTGTGGGCAGAAAGCTACGAGCGTGATCTGCGCGACGTTCTTTCACTGCAAAGCGATTTGGCCCAAGCAATCGCGCACGAAGTTCAGGTTAAGCTGACGGCACAGGAGCAGTCGCGCCTGGCGACGACCCGTCCGGTTAATCCGGAGGCATATCAGCTATACCTCAAGGGTCGATTTTACTGGAACAAGAGGACTCAGGAAGGATTCACAAAAGCCGTCGAGCACTTCCAGCGGGCGATTGAAATCGACCCCGGTTATGCCGTGGCGTACGCCGATTTGGGCGCCGTTTACAAACAATTTGCTTACTACGGAATTGTTTCTCCTCAGAAGTCGTATCTTATGTCGGCAGAACCGGCCAAGAAGGCTTTGCAACTGGACGACAGCCTGGCTGAAGCCCACACGGTGATGGCGACATTAAAGGAAGAGCACGACCGGGACTGGTCCGCTGCGGAGAACGAGTACAAGCGCGGAATTGAGCTAAACCCGAACTACGCGACAGCTCATCATTGGTACGCGCTCTTTTTATTGCGCATGGGGCGGCTCGATGAATCCAGGGCCGAAGTGGAGCGCGCTCTCCAGCTCGATCCGGGTTCGCTGATTATCAGCAAGACTGCTGGTGATCCCGACTATTTTGAGCGACGGTACGACAGGGCGATGAAGCAATACCGCAAGACACTCGACATGGATCCGAATTTTTACATTGCTCGGCTGTTTCTCGGTTATGGATATGAGCAAAAAGGGCAGTTGACAGAGGCCGTTGCCGAGTTTCAGAGAGCCCGGCAGTCGGATGACGACCCTGCGGTCCTCGGTGCGCTTGGACACGCGTACGCGATGTTGGGACGGACGCGCGAAACGCACGACGTGCTTGATGAAATGAGACGGTCGAAACGCTATGTTTCACCCTACCACATCGCCATCATCCACGTTGGGCTCAGGGAAAACGATCAAGCATTCGAGTGGCTCGGTAAGGCCTACCAAGACGGAGGTCCGTGGCTGCTGTATCTCAAGGTAGATCCAAGGCTGGACGGGTTGCGCTCGGATTCTCGCTACACCGACCTACTGCGGCATCTTCGTCTACCACTCTAGGCTCGGGAGGCGGAGTTGGCCAACGACGTCGTGCTTCTACCCTAGTGGAGACGTTCATCGGTCCGACGTCTTCGCACGCGAAGCCGCCAATGTGCCAAAAATCAAGCCTGCTCCGAGGATTCAACCCGCTGCGGCAGTTTGTGTTTAGCCGCTCGGCAGTATGTCAAGATGCAGACGACGCCGAGCGTCCGTTTCCGACGGGTCCGGAGAAATCGATCGTTATTTGATGAATAACGTAATCCCGCTAACTTTTTTTATTGAAGTTGATCACGTCCTGGATGTTGAGCGTCGCCCCTTCTGTTTGGCCCGGCGGTGCTCCAATCTCGCAATCAATGTCCACGATCGCATCGGATCCAGTGGATAGGTGAACGCGGATTAAGGCCTGACCACCTGCAATATTGTCCGGCAGCAGGACAAGGTACGGAACGAAAGAGATGAGCTCCTGGGCGGTCCAGGTGCCACTTGCCAGGACGTTTCCGCTGGCGTCCTTGTGCTTGAAAGTACCGCCTCCGCCGACCGACTTCGGATGGATGGTGAGTATGCCTATGCCGGTGATCTCAATAGTGTCACCGTTGCCAGTCCGGGCGATGTCCGGACAAGCTTCGGAGAAGAATCCACAGAGAAAACTGCTGCCCGCCAGATACTGAAAAGTGGCAGAGCTACCATCCGAAGAGGCACGCCGCACCCCCTGGGCCCCAAGCCAGGGCCGAGAGGATGATAAAGAACAAGATCAGCATCCTAGTTTTCATGGCTATCTCCTTCTGAACCTGAAGTTCCCTTGACACCGCTCGAGCAGCGACACACACGAATAGCGTCCGCCAGCCGGCACCAGCGGTGCCAGGTTCCGAAAAGCCGCCTTCTTTCTGCCGCGATTAGCCTCGGGAAATGAATCCTCTGATGACAAAACGATTGCCAGCGGCGGAGGGACGACCATTATCGACGGCGGAACAGGAGCCCCAGAGTTCGTTCCCGTTCTCACCACCATAGCGTTTCACGCCGTGAGAAGCGGCAACGGCGTGAACGGTTCGCTTGAGTGTCTCGCGCTGGCGCCGGAAGCGGGCACGGGTTCAAAGAGCGCTCAATTCACCGTAAATGCGATGTACGTAACGGGACAGATCGCCGGAGCAACCGTACACGGCGATACCGCAATTTTAACAGGCACAGCGAACATCACCGGACTCGGAGCAGGCTCCAATGTTGGGTTTACGTTCGTAGCGCAAAAAGGCGGTCCGGGTGCCACCTCCTGCTTGACGGTTAATACCTTGCCCTCATCTCCGTTCAACGAAATTCTAGTGCAGGGGGCGTTCCAAGTACTGGGCGAAGATTAGGGCGGCAGAATTATTCATCTGCCCAACGCAAATGTTGTGTGCGGCCGATGCCAAACGAACGGCTTATGGACGCGGTGACTGACGTCTGCTGAAAAGCAGCAGAGCCGAGTGGCAAGATCCCAACTCTGGCGCACTGGCGTTACATCTGTGCTGAGCGGAGAAAGCTTGTCGTCACCCAAATGGGGTGAGATCGTTCTCTGAGGCAGGACGAGACTACAGCGCGAAGAATGAGGTCCACCAGTTCCGCTTGGCGCCTGGTATTCGTTTTCTCGAAAACTCTTTTGAGGTGAGTCCGTACAGTATTCAATGTGAATCGGAGCTCTTCGGATATCTTGTTCACGTTCTTGCCTTGAACCAAAAGCGCGGCGATCCTCGATTCTGCACGGCTCAACCCGAAGAACAAGCTTTTTTTCACCTCATTATGCTGTGTTCCAGAGCAAAAAAGAGGAATCGCACACACTCCAGGGACCGCTTACCCATTCGTTTTCGAAAATAGTCTTGAGTTTCAACCTCGCAGCACGTGGGTGACTTGGACGTCAGCCGGTGCGAGCCACTACATCAGCTCTTCAATGAAGGAGCGGGCCACGTCGGAGGGCACTCTCGGGTCGCGATGCACCAGAGCTCCTTCGTTCAACACCGGCTCGGCTCCGTGCAACGTGGGAACGTCGGTGCGCTCGAAGAATTTTCCGATGGGGATTTCGTCGCCCCACAGCAAAGATTTCTCCATCGCGCCGGTCCAGTCAGCCGCGTCGTAAACGGAGTCCTCCTCGAGCTTCTTCACGCGCGGACGGAACCATTGGTAGGTATTGTCGTGATTATAAGTGACGCACGGGCTGAAGACGTCCAGGAAGGAGAATCCCTGGTGCAGGATACCTTGCTTGATCAGCTCCGTCAGGTGCTTCTGTTCACCGCTGAAACCGCGGGCGACGAAGGTGGCGCCTGCGGCTAGCGCCAGGGAAATGGGATTGACCGGTGCTTCGATGTTGCCGAAGGGCATGCTTTTCGTCTTCATGCCGATGCGGCTGGTCGGTGACGTCTGGCCTGTTGTAAGGCCATAGATCTGATTGTCCATGACGATGTAGAGCAGATCAACGTTGCGGCGCATCGAGTGGACGAAATGGTTGCCTCCGATCCCGAAACCGTCACCATCGCCGCCCGTCACCAGTACAGTCAGCTCGTGATTGGCGAGCTTCAGGCCCGTGGCCACCGCCAGGGCCCGGCCGTGCAGGGTGTGCATGCCATACGTGTTTATGTAACCGGGGAAGTTGGACGAACAGCCAATCCCGCTTATGGTGACCACGTTGTGAGTCGGTATCCGCAGTTCCACCAAGGCCTTTTGCACGGCCGCGAGCACGCCGAAATCACCGCAGCCGGGGCACCAGTCGGGATCGACTTTGCCTTTCAAATCGGCGATGGTCACTTGACTGGTACGCTGTGCGCTTGTCGCCATCTGCGTTTCCTCTCAGACCATAATCTCGTGCGCCGGAACGGAGAGTTTGGTTTTCCCGGCGAGCTGTTCCTTCACGGCCTCCACAATGTGGTGCGGCATGAAAGGTTCGCCGTCGTACTTGCGAATGTGGCCGTTTGGCACAAAGCTGGTTTCGCTGCGAAGGTAACGCGAAAACTGGCCGCTGTAGTTGTTTTCCACAATGATGGTGTGCCGCGAGCCTTGCAAAATTTCGAGAATCGCATCGCCATGCAGCGGCACGAGCCAGCGGATCTGGAGCTGATTGGCAGGGATTCCTTGCTCACAGAGGATCTCACAGGCTTCCTCGATCACTCCTTTCGTCGATCCCCAGCCGATTAAAGTAACGTCGGCATCCGGCCGACCCAACAGCACAGGCCGCGGAACGGCGGCCTCGATGCCAACCATTTTGCGCATGCGTTTTTCCATCATGGCGCGGCGCTTGGTCGGATCGGTGAACTCGTCGCTGATCAATACGCCGTCTTCTTGGTGTTCGTCAGTGGCCACGGTGTGCACGTATCCGGGTACGCCGGGAACAGCTCGCGGCGAAATGCCGCTCTCCGTGATCTTGTACCGTTTGTAATCTCCGCTGGTGGCAACCCCAGAGGACGTCCCGTTGCTGGTGATGAGCTCGCCGCGATCGATGGTGGGGCCGAAATCGAGATCTTTCGGATCTACGCTGAGCCGGCCCTCCGATAGCAACAGATCGCAAAGCACAAGCCCCGGGCACTGGAAACGGTCGACGATGTTGAACATCTCTGGGATCAGCTGAAAGCAATCACCGATGTCTAGCGGTGCCGCGATCACTCGGGGATAATCGCCAAAAGCGGCGCCCAGCATCTGCCAGAGGTCGCCCTGTTCGGTCTTCGTGGGAACGCCCGTGGATGGGCCGGCTCGCTGGCAGTTGATGACCAGCACCGGCGTTTCGATCATGGCGGACATGCCGAGGCCTTCGCTCATTAGCGCGAAGCCGCCTCCCGACGTGGCGCACATCGCGCGGACACCGGCGTGAGCCGCGCCGATCGTCATATTGATCACGCCAATCTCGTCCTCCACCTGGCGCACCATAATGCCGGCTTTTCGGGCGTGCGCCGCCATCCAGTGCAGAACGCCAGTGGAAGGGCTCATGGGATAAGCGCAATAGAACTTCACACCCGCCGCTGCGCCGCCCATGGCCATCGCAATATTGCCGCTCAGGATCGCGTAGCGATTCTCCGTCTTGGGCAGCGGATTCACGAAGGCCGTGAAGTGCGCCGCGGCATAATCGTAGCCAGCCCGCGCAACTCCAATGTTTTCGACCACCATGGTCTCGCCTTTTTTTTTGAATTGCTCTTGGAGGACCTGCTCCAACGCCGGGAAGCCGATACCCATCATGTGCAGACCAGCGCCGATCGCGAGTGTGTTTTGCGCAACCTTGTTTCGCGTAATGTCGGCCAACTCTGAAACCGGAAGCGGGCAGAGCTGCACGCCGGCTGCCGCAGCGCCCGGCTGGATCGTGTCAGCGTTATAGATACACGCGGCGCCGGCCGTGAGCAGCCGCAGGTGGCGATCCATGCTGTCCTGGTTAAGCGGAATAAGCAGGTCGATCCGGTCACCCATACTGGTGATCTTTTCCGCGCCGGTGCGAATGGTCAGAAAAGTGTGGCCACCACGAATGATGGATTGATAAGCATTGTAGGCATTCAAATTGAGGCCACGCCGGCTGAAGATCTTCGCGAAAATGTCGCCCGGCGTGGCAACACCCTGACCGGCCGCACCTGCGATACCAATAGCAAAGGTCGGCTTCATCACGCCCTCTCTAGCTCAGCGCCGGCCGCCGTACAACGCCCGGCCAACGCGCCAGGCTCAGATGTTTGTATCTCCTGCAAGGCGCCTCGTCCAAATCGTCAGTTCGCCTCCGCACGGCCGGAGTATACACCCAATCCTCTAAGAATTTCTGATCGGGAGCGGCGGCGATCAGGTCTTGGGTACCAGCAAGATTTATGACCAGGTGCCTCAGAACGAGATTGCTGCCTCCACTTCTATTTACGAAACTGCGTGGGCGAGAGGACTCGGGCCCTGAGGCGATCTTGCGGAAAATCCTTTTGAGTTCAATGGGACGATAGAATCTGCTTTACCCTCGTTAGCGCAGAGGCAGAAAGAATCGTCTTTGGGGTCGGGGGAAATCTCAATCGGGAAGCGGAGCGTGACTTCTTCGGCGCGATCTCGAATTAGGTTGACGACCCGTCCGATCAGGTGTGGGCGGTTCAGAACTTCCTTGTACTCATCCCGAATATTTTCGCTATAGAGCCAGGCAAAATTGTCTTTCTCGGCCCACTCGTGAAGTACATCGGCACTTGGATTTCTGCAGGGAACGTAGGACTCTCGGAAACCCGAAATGCTCCCAACTGGAACGTATCTGGAACGCGAGATTTTTTACCTCATTGTGCTGTCTTCCAGAGCAACAAGAGGAATCGCGCACTGGGGCACGATTACCCATTCGTCTTCGAAAATGTCTTGAGTTTCAATTCGCTCCCATTGTCGCAGTACAGCATCGTTGGAATTCCACGCTGAATCTTGATCCGGTTCAGCGTCATCACCACGTCTTCGCCTTTCAACCCCTGCCTTGACTCGATCGACAAGCATTTTGTGGGTGTTGAACAAGGCAGCCCACTGGAGTATAAGCGGTTAGTCCTGCGGTGGAGCCATGCTTCACTCGGCCCAAGGTATCTGTCCGACGTCCGACCACAGTATCCCCGCCTCTTTGCCCAGTTCAGATCCTGCGCCCAGCGTACCTTCGGCTCTCGCGGGACTTTGTCCTGATTGCTGAGCGAAAAGCGGAGGCTGTTATGCGTAGATTTTCTCTTTTCTTTGCCGCAGTGTTGTGTCTGGCGGCTGCAGCCAGAGCACAGACGACGGAGTCCATCGTGCCGGCTGGAACTCTCTTCCAATGCACACTAAATGAGCCAAGGTTTTCTTCTGAGACGGTACAGGTCGGAGAGCCAGTACTTTGCAATATCGGTTCCTTGGCGATGTTCGGACGACCGGTATTTCCGCGCGGCGCGTATCTCTCGGGTCGTTTGGTGGAATTCCGCGATCCTGGACATTTCGTTGGCAAAGGCTGGCTCAAGCTTGAATTTGAGAGTCTGACTCTACCAGGAGGATCTTTTCCCTTGTCGGCCAGAGTAATTTCAGCCCCACACCACAAAGTGGATGCTTCGGGCAAAATCCGCGGCAATGGCCACGCACAGCGTGACGCCATTGAGTGGGCGATTCCCATTCTTTGGCCGGAGAAGTTGATCACCCTTCCGATGCGCGGGCCTCGACCCACGCTCAAGGGAGAAACGCGCATTCTGCTGAAGCTCCTGGAGGATATATCTGTTCCGGCGTCTGCGGTCAATTCATCTGAGGCGCCGTCGGTACCGGATCCTCCCCCAAGGGTAGGCTCCAGCAAGAACTCGAACTTGACACGCGGCTCTTTTCCAAGAATCAGATACGGCGGCGCAAGCATGCCTGCGGCGGAGGCCGAACCGCCTTTGACTACTCCTGCCGCAGCAGAGAAGGCAAGTTTCAACGATTTTGATTGGTCACCAGAAAGACGACGACACGTACCACGGCCAACCATGCTAATTCTCAAGAACGGAGACGCTCATCTCGTAACGAACTATTGGTTCGACGTAGACTATGTTGTTTACATCGACAACGACGGAGCGCAACGGGCGATACCCATTGACGATCTGGATTTTCGAACAAGTATGCAAATCAACTGGGAGCGACGTGTGCCGTTTAGGTTGCGCTCTAACGCATGGAGCTTCGCTGAATAGAAAAAAGACGATTAGAAAAGAAACAAGCCTTTCCATTGAATTTTTCCGCCGCACGCCAAACAGATGGTGCCCCGCGGTCTAAGGCTGCGCGCTATTCGGCTGTACACGGGTTTTGATCGAGGATACACAACGTTTTTTTCGTTCGAGACAAAACATTTTTTGACCCTTGAGCAAGAATCGGGCTATGGGGTCACTGCGGGCACTGCGGTCAGAGTACACTGAACCTCTACAGGAGGTTTGCTATGGACAAGCCTCGTCACCCTCAGGTGATTCGACCCTGGAAAACCCAGCAAACACAAAAGAATAAATGGGGCGCACCGCCAGCGACAGGACCGCGGCGAGAGCGCAATAAGAAGTCTCCCAATCCTAAGCGGATCTGAACGGGACAAATTTCTGGTTTGCTACGCGACCAGTGGACGCGGATGTATGCTCTGGATGGACGTTGGGAATTGACGCTGTCGGGACTCAAAGTGACCGTCATCGTATCGGTGCGTGTCTCGATTGAGCGAGTTGGGTCACGGCAGCTACGCGCAGCGTGGCCCAGTTTCGGCCCGACGATTTAAGCGGGTTTGGCAGCGTCCTCCATTTGGAGCCCAATGGCATGGCAAAAGAGAAAGCGTCTACGAGGAACGGTGCCGACTGGATGGACGAGGGATACCCGTTTCGGACGCTGCCAGACCATCTCCGGCCAGGGCTCGACCTCGTCTTCGTTGGGATCAATCCCGGGCTCTACTCGGTTCAACGCGGACACTACTTCGCGCGTTCGACGAGCCGGTTCTGGCCCGCGTTCTCCGCGTCGAAGTTGAGCGAGCGCGTGCGCCGAGCGATCGGTACCGACACCCTCCGTCCAGAGCAGGATGCTGAGCTTCCGTGCTTCGGGATTGGTTTTACGGACGTTGTCAAACGTCCATCCGCTAACGCGGCGGATCTCCGCGCCAGGGACTTTGCGCAATGGGTACCACGTCTGCTTGAAAAACTTCAGCGCTACCAGCCGCGCATCGCCTGTTTTCACGGGCTCACCGCGTATCGACCGTTCCTCAAGTTCGCGCTGAGAAGCGCCGACCCGGTGACAATGCTTGGACGCCAGCGGGAGACTGTCGGCGCGACTCGGCTCTACGTCGTGCCGAACCCGAGTCCAGCCAACGCCCATTTCACCCTCACCGACCAGACTGAATGGTACGACCGCCTGGCCGACTTCCTGGCGGCTGTGAGGTCCGCACCTCCCCGTATTGGCAGAGTCCAGGTGTAGGAGGTCAGTGGATACGCGGGCGACATAACGGTTTGATTATGATGCGATTAAAGTTATATTATATAGAGTTGGCATCTTATAGATAGCGTGCTCATTTATTTCACGCGGCGAACTGCAGTTTTCAGCAGGAGAGGCCGCTTATTTTAATCGAACCGAATTCGCGGAAGTTAGCAGGGAAGCGCGCCGAATAGAAAGTGGAGGTAATCCGTGTTCGCCCGCCTCCAGTACTGGGACGCAATTGGAGCGTATCTGAAACCTTAGCCTCACCAAGAATGACCGCCTGCGTAAAGTGCTTTGTATTGTGGGTCAACAACCAGTCGGGCTTGCTGGCCATGGCCGAAAGAAGGACAGGGACATCCGCGGCGTGCCTAATCAGATGGCGGCTTGACTGCACGCTGGATGCCGACGAACTCATTGACCAGTACCGTCGGCTCGTCAAATTGACCGGTCCCGAGATCATTCCTTATCCGGCGGCGGCGCTCATTTGAATCGAGGAACAGTCGAATTCGTCATTGGTTGGTCACCCGTCGCGACGTCCGCGAGGGTACCGACGTGGAGCTTTTAGGATGGGCGGATGCTTCTTGTAGTGGCGTGCAAAAACGCGCTTTCGCGCTTCCGGTAGTGTCGCCAAGGTCGCTTCCGGCGTAAGACCGGCTCGCGTGAGCGCGGAACTCACCTGTTCGCAGAGACGTTCAAAGCGTTGTTGTTCTGGCAAGAGCACCAAGCCGTCCCCTAAACGCAAGACAGCAAAGGGCGCACCCGTACTCAACCCTAGATCCTCGCGAAATTGCTTTGGGACAGTGAGCTGTCCCTTCTCGCCGATTTTCGCGGTGGTCAAATATTCGAGAGTTGCCAGTCGGCTCGCCATGAATCACTCCTGGTAGGAATATCCTACCAATACGACCGGAGCGTAGCAAAATCGAACTTCTGCTGGGTCGTGGAGGATATTGTGTCTTACTCCTTATCGTTATTAATCTTATAGTAATGGTTAGAGGCGGGGGAATCGGAATATTTCAGTTCATTGAAAACACGCAACTTATTCATTCTTCGAAACGATCAAAACGCAGAAAAGGCAAAATTGCGCCCAACTGGAACGTATCTGGAACGCGAGCTTTCTCGTTTCGAGAGACGACATTGCATTCGTAGCTGAGAGCGCACTCCTTGCGTACCTGGGCGCGTCAAAGCGGCACGGTTCTTCGAAAAACTCCGATTGCTTCTTGCACGCATGAGCGAGAGAAACAGCACATTACGCCCTAATCCGCTATCCAAGATGGCTTGGCAGCAAGTTTGCCGAGGGTGCGTCCTACGCTCTTGATACGTCGTTAGTACTTGACTTTGTAAAAGCCAAGGAAGAAAATCTGGCTACGCCTCGCAAGAGCACTTCTTCCCCAACCCAAGCCCGAACGAGGTTAGGTCCTTTCCCTAGGTCGGATCCCCCAAAGAAGAAGTAGTCCATGAATTCCGAGCGAATCATTACGGAATTTGATCGGGCTCATTTACGACGCAGTGGGCGATGCGACGCGCCAGCCGGCGTTCCTCGAAACACTGGTACGGTCACAGCGAACAACCTATCTCTGCACGTGGTGCGCAGCTACCCCCACGGGAACGATTCTCGGTCGTGTCAATTATCCCCGGTCAAACCTGAATCGAACGCTCTTTAGGAGGTACCAACATGAAAATCAGCCCCAGATCCGTCTCCGCAACTACGGTTGCGTCTTTGGCACTCGTTGTTTTGTTAGCGTTAATGTTTCATCTGCCGGTCGCTCGAGGAGCAGCTGATCATGTCCGCTGGGACATCATCCATCTCAACGCAACAACTACGCCTCCAACAGTGAGCGCGGGCGGTTTAGCGATCGCCTCAGCCAGGAATCCTAGCACTCTATCCATCACACTTACGGGATCCGGGACCTTCGTTGGGCCTGCAAGTGGCGGGACGTCTAGCGCTGTCACGGGTGGCGGAACCTGGGAGACGTTCAGCGCTGCTACATCGACCGGAAGCGGTACCTACGAGGTAACGGAACTTGTGAGCTGGACGTTTTCGAATTTTCAGACCGCTGGAGCCGTAACTGACCTGATCGGTGCAGGCGGGGCCAACGGCGTCGCGGTGTTCCGAATCCGCTACTCCGACGGTAGCGAGGGCGTCCTCGGCGTTGGCTGCCACGGCCCCGGAGCACCTGACGGGGCAGTGGAAGGAGTAATCGCCTCGAAGGGCCATGTGACCTATTGGGACGCACAGGCGCCCGCCGGCGGTGTGGACGCGAACCGGACGTCATTCCATGTCCTCTAGCCTCGGCCGTTTCATCTTGAGGAATGATCGGAACAACCCAGGTGGGAGCGGGAAGTAGAAGTGTCGCCGGCCAGATGGCTCCAGTTGCAGGTTCACGTTTTATGCAGAAGGAGAGTAGAACATGTCACGACGCTTTAAGTTTGCTAAGCCATGGCTTGTTGGTGTACTTGTTTTGACAATAGGGATTGGATTGGTGGTGGCCCTTTCACCGCGATCCGCCTCCGGCGGTGAATCGCATGACGGAATTATTGCCGAGGGTGCGGGGACAACGATTATCCATGGCGGGACAGGAGCGCCTGGGTTCGTCCCTGTTCTCACAACCGTAGCCTTTCATGCCCAAAGAACCGGCGGTCATGTGACCGGTTCATTCGATTGCCTGGCGCTTGCGCCCGAGGACAGCATTGGCTCGAAGAGCGCTAAGTTCACCGTCAATGCGATGTACGTCATTGGACAGATCACCGGTGCGACAGTCAGTGGAGACACCGCGACTCTGACGGGCACTTCTGAGATAACCGGTCTAGGAGCAGGCTCCAACGTTGCGTTTACATTCGTGGTGAAGAAGGGCGGGCCAGGTGCCCCTGCGGTGCTAACGGTTAATACCTTACCTGTGTCCCCCTTCAATGAGGTTCTCGTGGAAGGTTCCTTCCGACTGCAGGGCGAGGACTAGCTGCTAGCGTACCGCCTAGCTCGCGGCATTCCGCACCAGTGGTGAAAGACCCGAGACATTCAGCGGAAGCTCTGCGCGTGAGCATGGACACGGCGCATTTAGTGTTCGTACAGTCCATCAATCCGCAACCCTGTACTCCGAGGCGAGTGGCTCAAATTGCGCCGGCATTCTTGCGCGATCAGCGGGCTACCTGCTCCAGCTCGGCGCACTAGGCATACAGCCGTTTGTGACATGCCGGTTCGGCGGTATTTGCTCTGACCAGATTGAAGTGCACTTGCCGACGGCCAGTGACTGAGCCAGTCAATATTCCGGTTCCCTTGGGGAGAGCAGCGAGTTTCTGTGAATGCGTGCCTACTTCCGCAGTCAAACATGCCCATTCTCCGCAGGAGAAATCCCATGACCAAGATCCACCGACAACAGTACGGATGGCTCGCTGTTATATCCTCCTTCGCCATTGCGGTCGCGGCCTCGGGGCAAAGCCCCGGCTCCCAAGTCAGCGTCGAAGTTGCCCTTCCCAGGCAGGAAGGCGCCGGACGTTCCTTAGTAAATCGAACGGCCAACGCTCACGTAGTCATCAGTTGGAACACCGCTGCGCTGAATGCCATTCGTGCTCGCAGAACGTCTCCGCCGATAGCCTCGCGCGGTCTCGCCATTCTGCACGTAGCGATCTACGACGCGACAAACGGCATTGACCGCACGCACGAACCTTATCTTGCGCAGAGCACGGTGGCGGCGAGCGCCTCTGAGGAAGCTGCCGCCAGTGCTGCCGCTCACAGGGTGCTCGTTGCCCTTTTCCCAGCTAATGCTGCCAGTTTCGATGACCTGCAGGCGACAATTCTGTCTGCCGTCCCGAACGGTCCTCTAAAGAGCGCTGGCATCGCTTGGGGTGAATCGGTCGCAGACGAAATTCTCGCCCAGCGCGCCAACGACGGCTCCACTGCGGCGGTCCCGCCTCCGACTGGCAGTGGTCCGGGCGCTTGGCAACCGACACCACCTGGATTCGCTACTTATTTATTGCCACAGTGGGCATTCGTCACACCGTTCGCAATGACCAACAGCGCTCAGTTCCGCCCGCCAGGACCGCCCGCCCTTACGAGCGAGAAGTACGCCGCGGACTACAGCGAAGTCAAAATAATGGGCGCGGCAGTAGGATCCGCGGGCTCATCTGAGCAAGATCTGATCGCACTATTCTGGGCAGACGGCGCCGGCACTGAAACACCACCTGGGCACTGGAATAGTATTGCCCGGGTCATCGCTGCCGCGAGGGGTAACACACTGGCAGAGACAGCGCGCCTGTTCGCACTTTTGAATATCGCCATGGCCGACGCGGCCATCTGCGCGTGGGATGCGAAGTATACTTACAACTTCTGGCGCCCGGTGACCGCCATTCGCAATGGCGATGCGGATGGCAATGCCGCCACGATTGCTGATCCAACTTGGAATTCGTTCATCGTCACCCCTCCATTCCCCGATTACATTTCCGGACACAGCACCTTCAGCGGTGCGGCCTCCACGGTGCTGGCCAGGTTCTATGGCACGGACAACATCGCCTTCACTGCCGGCTCGGATTTTTTGCCCGGAGTGACCCGCAGCTTCACCAGCTTTTCGGCTGCGGCCGGTGAGGCGGCGCTCAGTCGTCTTTACGGCGGCATCCACTTTCGGTCAGCCAACGAAGACGGGCTGGTTGCGGGTATCCACATCGGCGAATTCACTTTCGTGCACTACCTACAGCCGAAGGGCAATCGCTCTCGCAAGTAATGGAATGGACCTGCTCAGCAGGCGATGCTACTCGGAAGTAATGGACTTGGCTGATACACGCGCGCCCGAGTGATGTCACCATTCCGCGCGTCGTACCGCTCCTGGTTGGCTCGGAATTCGTTGGTGCGCAAATCAGCTCGCGTTCGAAAAAAAAGAAGAAGGAAGCCAAAACCATGCGAAGTGGAGGCGATACCAGTTCCCCCGCCTCCAGTACTGGAGCGACGAAAGACTGCTGTAATCTGTTGATTACAGAGGCTTTGAATTAGTGGAGGCGGGGGAGTCGGAATATTCAGCGGTATTGAAAACGCGGAACTTATTGATTTTTCGAGACGCTCAACTAAGTGGCTTGGCCCATTGCCTCCCAACTTCTCAGACGGGCAGTCCGGAATTAACCTAATTACTTCCTGTTTGCCGACCAATCACCCATAACTCCCCAAGCCTTCCTGCTCAGGGCTCAATGAGTGACTCGCCCTGTTGTCGCCAACTGAGAAGTGAAGTTGCCGAGAAGCCGAGTTCACGTTACCGATCTAGGCTCAATGGACGCATCGGCGAAAGCACCTATCAGATGCGATTCAGCCGTTCCGCAGCACCTTCTACCAGTGAGTGCAAAAGTTCCGGGATTCTCGGGCAATGTGCCAGGTTGGCACTCTGTCCGGCCCAGAGTGCGAGCAGGTCAGATCTGCCAGCCTTTTGCGCGGAGAGTGCCAAGCTACGCATAAGCATCCTTTGCAGTGGATAAGGCAGTATCTCGGTGCCGGGCTTATTCAGCATTTGGAGTAGTTCATTGTCTATGCCTCGTGCGAGTCTGCCTGTAAATCCTCGAGTCAGTGCGGTCTGTCCGGCACTGCCGCTGAGAATGGTCTCGCGATGCAGCGGGTGCGCGCCAGATTCCTCGCAGGCGAGAAAGACCGTGCCTATCTGTACGCCTTCCGCTCCAAGCGCGAAGGATGCGGCAATGCCTCGAGCATCGGCTATTCCGCCAGCGGCCACGACCGGAACCTTTACCGCGTCTACCGTCTGCGGCACAAGTGAGAAGGTTCCTGTCAGCGAGTCTTGTGCCGATCTTAAAAAGGACCCGCGATGACCGCCCGCCTCAAAGCCCGAAGCAACCACCACTTCGACTCCAGCCTGATCCAGAGCGATGGCTTCGTCCGGCGTGGTAGCCGTTCCGAGCGTAACGATCCCTTTCTTCCTTGCCTCGTCTAATATCTCTTTCGGTGGAATACCGTAGATAAAAGAGAAGGCCGGAACGTTAGTATCGAGAAGCACGCGCGCCTGATCCTCAAACCGGATCGGCTTGTACGGTGCAAATACCGGTTGTGTGCCGCCGAGTGCCTTGATGTGTGGCGAGAGATGCGACAGAGCACGGTGGAATGCTGCAGCGTCCGATGTGCGGGCTCCCGCATCTTCCATCGAAACCCACAAGTTCATCGCAAATGGCTTCGCCGTCAGCGAACGAATCTCGGCGATTACATCTTCAATCGCGTTTGGTTCAAGACCGTGCGCGCCGAATGATCCGAGTCCTCCGAAATTCGATACAGCGGCGGTAAGTCTCTGCGATGAGAGACCGCCGAGCGGCCCCTGGATGATCGGGTACTCGATCCCCAGAACCTCTGAAACGCGGGTTTGATTCCATGCTTTCGCCGTCATGCAACCTCGCACAAAAAGGAAGAAGCTAGTGCTCTCGCGCCCTTAGGCTTCAACCTCGAAAAGGACCTCCAACACAACCGGCACTCCGAGTGGAAGGCTCGCAACGCCAAGAACCATTCGGACCGGCAACTTGTCTTCTCCAAAGACATCGCGCAACAGCTCCGAGGCAGCGTCAGCCACCTTCGGCTGCGCGAAGAAGTCCCCTTCGGTTGCCAGGTACGCCGCCAGCCTGACGACCCTGGTCACCTTATCGAGTGAGCCCAGGTGATTTCTCGCGGCGGAGAGTACGTTCAGAGCCGCGATGCGCGCGGCTTCGCGTCCCTGTTCGACGTTGTATTCTCTGCCCAGCCGGCCTATGAACTTCGGTTCATGCCCGATGGCCGGGAGAACGCCGCTGAGATAAAGCAGGTTGCCCGTTTGGACACTTTCAACATAAGCGCCGAACGGTCTGGGCGCGGGCGTCAGGTGAATGCCGAGCTCCGCAAGCCGGCGCTCCGCGCTTGCCGGCTTCGGGCCCTTCGAGCTCACCATTTGCCTGAGTGCGCACCACCGTCCACGTGCAGCACCTCCCCCGTCACATGACGGGCCTCTGTGAGATAGACAACTGCGTCCACAATGTCGTTCACGTCTGAGATCGTACCCATCGGTGAGAGCGACTTCAGAAAGTCTTTGGGATTGTTCTTGTGAAGGGGAGTATCCACGGCACCAGGAGCGACGGTGTTGAAACGAATGTGCTGCTTCGCGTACTCGCTCGCCAGACTCCGAGTAACTGCTTCAAGACCGCCCTTAGTGATCATCGGCACTGAAACGGAAACGCCGGCGATTGGGTTCACAACAAGCGAGCTGGTGATGCTGACCACACTGCCACTCGATTTTTGCGCAAGCATTTGCTTCACGGCCCCCTGCGTCACGTAGAGGAAACCTTCGAGGTTTGTGGTTGAAAGCGCCTTGAAGTCCTCGGCCGTGTAGTCGATGAAGGCTTTGGCGAAGAAGATGCCTGCGTTGTTCACCAGCGCGTCAATCGATCCAAACTTGCTTATCGCTGTTTCTATCACCTTGGCGGCTACGGCGCTTTCACCGATATTGCCATCTACTAGAATGAGCTGGCCGGACTCGGTAAATGCACCAGACTTCGTGATGTTACGTGAGTTGGCTACGATGTTGTAGCCGCGATTGAGGAACGCCTGCACCACACCTGCCCCAATGCCTTGCGATGCCCCTGTTACGATGACTGTTTTCTGTTTGGTTCCCATTGTCAGCCTCCTTACGGCTGTGACTACACCATAAGAGATTCACGATGGGGTGATAGAGATTCGTCGTATATTCCAATCAGCTGATAGGCATTACCTATCGGCATGGATTATCTATGTGTAACTCGTCTTCTGTCGAATCGCGGGCAGTTCTTCGTCGAGCAGTTCGAGGAACGATTTGAGGGCGATCGAAGGTTCCTTCTTCTGCCAGGCAGCGACAAAGTCGATGCGAACGTCGTCAGGCCGCAGGCGGAAGAAGGAGATGTTGTCCGCGCGCAAGTTACGAGCCGATGCGGGAACAATGGCAACCCCTTCATCGGCTTCGACGGTAGAGAGTACCGAGTGCATATTGTTCAGCTCATTATGCAAACGGGGCGAGAAGCCGTTGTCATTACAGACGCGGACGATCGTGTCGAAGACCTCCGGGGAACTGGCGCGCTGAAAGATAACGAAGCGCTCGCTCGCAAGATCTGCGATGCGGATGCGCTTCGCGGTTACTTTGCGGGCTCGGGGAAGAGCTACGACCAAGGGCTCGCGAAAGATTAGGCGCGAGTCATAAGATGAGCTGCGGTCGGCTGAAGGCGGACGCGTAAATCCGATGTCGATTTCTCCCCTATCAAACGCGATGTCCTGTCCGCTTGGCACATTTTCTTCAAGTCGCAGCGCTACTCCTGGATGGCGAGCCTTGTAAGTACGCAGCAGGTCGGAGAGAAACGGGTAGGTAGCAAATCCCATGAAGCCGATTCCAAGCCTGCCTATTTCTCCCTTGGCAGCACGCTGGGCAGTTGCAACGGATCGCTCTGCCTGCGCGAGCGTCTTGATTGCTTCCTCATAGAAGACCTGCCCTTCAGGAGTAAGCCGAGCCACGCGGCCGTCCCGCGAAAAGAGTTTGACACCGAGCTCGCTCTCAAGATCAGATACGGCCTCGCTGATCGAAGGCTGGGCAATATATAGGTGCCGCGAAGCCTCCCGATACCCCTTCCACTGGACAACCGCTGTGAAATAACGAAGGTGTCTCAATTCCATCTGATAGGCACTCCCTATCAATGGATTAGACCATGCCCCCCTAATCGGCGGAAGTGCTGACGCTGCGGGAGACGCGATTAACTCCAAATCCCGAAAGGGCGTGTTGTCACGTTTCCAGTCGATACGTTCTAAACGGTGCTGGACGTTATCGAATTGACGTGAATTGAATGACCGTTCCTCGAGTTCCCGTCGGCCATTTCTTCGTGGATTAGTCCTCGGAAACTCAATCCGCTGGCAAGTCTTTTTTCTCAGTTGGCGATAAATCGCCAACTCACTCGCCGAACAGTGCGGACGCGAGACTTTCCAGATTTCTGGGGCGGATTACGGGCAACTCTTCCACAATCCGATTAGGGAGAGTTGCCGACTACGCAGAATTGAGCGGCCGTTAGGATCGATCCATCCCCATCGCTACACCGTTACAACAATTTTGCCAATCTGCTGGTTTGACTCCATGTAGCGGTGCGCTTCCACGATCTCCGAAAATGGAAAGATGCGGTCTACACGCGGCTTGAAGTTGCCCGCCTTGACGTGATCGAAAACATACTGCTCAGCCTTTGCTCTCAGCTTCGGGACAGAAAGTATTTCACGAAGTGTGTATCCACGAACCGCCAGCCCTTTGCTCAGCGCGGTAAATAAGGGAAACGGAGTTGGCTCGGGCGCAAGTGCTCCATATTCGAAGATTGTTCCTCCAAGCGCCGCCGCCTGCGCGAGCAGCTCGATACCTTTTCCCCCAATCGGATCGAAGATCACGCGAGCGCCTTTGCCACCCGTGATCTCCTTTACCCTTGCGAGGAAGTCCTCTTCTTGGGTTGCAATCACGTGTGTTGCTCCCACGTCGGCCAGCGTCGCCTTTTTCTTGGATGTTCGCGTGGTTGCGATGCTGATCGCGCCTTCCACCTTCACCATCTCGATGGCCGCAATTCCAACACTGCTACTGGCTGCCGTGATAACTACGAACTCGTTTTTTGTAATCTGACCGTGTGCAATCAGTGCTCCATAGGCTGTCAGATATTGCATCCAGATGGATGTGCCCTCTTCTGGGGTTAGCTTCTCTGGATAAGCCGCCAGCGCGCTGGCCGGAACAATCGCCACTTCTCCATATACGCCGTAGTTCGTCATGAGAAACGCCGGAACAGTGCTAGCCTTCTTGCCAAGCCAGCTCTTGTCCACCTCCGGCCCGACTGCCGCCACTATACCGGCCGCCTCGTAGCCGAGCTTTGACGGCAGGCCGGCGGACTCCAGATATTCACCCCTCCGAAACATCACCTCCGCCCTGTTCAGCCCAATTGCGTTCACATTCAGGCGAACTTCGCCTCTCCCCGGCTCAGGGATGGGTTCTTCTTGAATCTTCAATACTTCCGGTCCACCGAGCGAATGGAAGCGGACAACTTTTGCGGTTTCCTTCGCCACGTCAATCTCCGTTATGCTGCGTGATCTCTTGAAATACTTAAGATGCGCGCCTCTTCTTCACGGGTACGCCGTGCCGTGACTAATGCACCAATCGAACACATCGATTTGTAGTTTCCGAGTGGCCGACGATTCGCTCAAACCTCGCTGCGGCTTCCCACAACCCCGTTTTGTGGACCACATTCCAGTTTTCCGTGTACGCTATGCGAAAAGTCAAGAATAGCGGCAGCGAGTTTGAAGGAGCGAAATCCATGATTATTTGTGATCTCTGCGGCGAAGCGAAAGATTGTCTGCAGAAGGAAATTGCCGGCAAGGAATACGATATCTGCCCCGAATGCTGGAACCCATTCGCACAAAAGCTGAGGGGGAAGGGCAGAGTGAAGAATCGGGAAACCGTGTTTCTACCTGCGCCAAGAATAATCAAGCAACAGGATGATGAAGAGCCGGGGCCGCTACCAGGAGAGCCGCCCAAGATCTGGGGCGCAGTGGAGAGGCCACATCAATAAGGCGTACAACGAGCCGCTGCGAACCTCAATTGAGACTCGTCGACTCATCCTACGTCCATTTGAGTCGGGCAACGTTGAGACGGCGTTCGCATGGTTGGGCGAGCCGATCGTGATGCGCTTCACTCCTACTGGTCCTGATACTTCCATCGAGCAGACGAAAGCCCGGCTGGCCAACTATCAAGAGCACCAGACCGAACATGGCTTCAGGAGTGGATCGTCTTGGATCGTCACTTGTGCCGTCCGATTGGGGATTCGGGACTGCTCGCGCTGCAAGAATACGATTGGATCGACCTGGGCTTCCGCCTCGGCCAACAACTGTTCGCGCTCTATTGCTGTGGACGGAACCGGCAGGATAATGTTTACCGAGAACGGAAAACAAGACTGCGGCCACGCATGGAACCCCGAGAGCACATTCGTGTTACCGGCTTTGCCCTGAAGAACTGGGCGGTCGCACAGGTGCAGGATTCGATCGCGGTCGCATTACTGTGGCTGCTAGGTCTTTGGATCCTCAAAGTGCCATGGGCTCCGCTGTGGGCAGCGCTTGCTGCCGCCCTGCAAATCGTGCCGCACTTCGGACCAGTACTCAGTCTGGTCGGCCCGGTGCTGGTGACATTGCTCCGCTGGCAAGACTGGGAACATCCCCTCTGCGTGCTGATCCTGTACGCAGTAATCGTAGTCGTGGACGGCCTGTTGCTCCAGCCTTACATCATGCATCGCATTGCCAAAGTTCCTATGTGGGCCTCGATAGTGGCACCAGTCATACTGGGTTTTGCAATTCCGTTCTGGGGATTCATTCTCGCTCCACCGCTGCTGGCAGTGATATATGCCTACAAAGCAAGAGGGCCCGCGTAGATTGACCGAGCCGGGATTTTGTACCAGATTTTCGATCCCTGCCGCCCCTTCTTCGAATCTTAAGGTCGCAACGAACACGCGTTACACGTCCCCTGAATGGCCGAGACCGTCCAATTGGCTTCGTTACAACTGCATCGGCTGCATCAAGAAGTCGTACAGACGGCGCGTGCGGTCATCAAGGTCTCTATAATAACTTATAATAATTATATAGAATAGGTAAAGTATGGAGGCGGGGGGAGTCGAACCCCCGTCCGAAAAGCGCTGCGCCACGAAGCCTACATGCTTATCTCAGTTCCGTTGGTTTCGCCAGCCGCGCTTAGAACGAGCAAGAAACGCAGCCGACTAGTCCGATGGTTCTCGCCCGAACCTTACGGACCGAAAGGCTCAGACCAGCTCACTGTGTGACGCCTCGATCCGGGCCCATGAGCGAAGCCCGGGGAAGCGTGCGCTTAATTAATTAAGCAGCAAGTGCCAAGTTGTTGTTGGCAGTTCTAGTTTCCATCCAGTTACGGGCGGTTGGCCCCCGGC
>WNGM01000616.1_pt1 | contig 28825 bp, 24 predicted proteins | sample 5400571 | NCBI WGS metagenome assembly WNGM01 (sample SAMN13153378, study PRJNA577476) | soil metagenome | isolation source: 100 cm soil or saprolite under Garry oak tree replicate 2 | place: USA:California | collected 2016-06-15 | reverse complement strand
TGGACGACTGTACTCACGGCTTATCAACGGCGATCGGGGCGGATACCTCGGCTACGCGACCTGGCGGAAGTACCTGGCACTGGCGCACGGGTTCACGGCCGCTCACAAGGACGGCCCGGTCACCTACACGGCACACGAGCTGCGCCACGTCTGCGCCTCGCTGATGATCGCCTCGGGCGCCAGCGACATGCAGGTCGCGAACCAGATGGGTCACAGCAGGGTCGAGACCACCAAGAACATCTACGGCCACCTATTCGCCCAAGACCGGGCCTTCATCCTCGATGCCATCAACCAAGCCGTCAGCCGTCTCTATGTCCACGAGGGCGGCGAAGAGGAAGCGGCCTGATTGCCCACAACGGCAGAAGAGACCCCAGGGATCGGGCCCCTGGGGTCTCCCAGCTCCACCTTCGGCCCTACGAATTGTAGGGCCATTTCTAGGGCCACTGTCGGGCCTGCGGCGAGCCACGCCCCAGCCCGTGTGTCGGCACTGCTACTCGGGTTGCTGCTCGAAAACTGCGTCCAGTCTCTTCAGGTCCGCGTCAACCCAAGGATCTACGTCTCCGGCATCGTCGACGGGGACATCGGGTGCAGCCGCCGCAGCGACGGCGGCCAGGCGCTCGGTGTCCAGCCGCCAGGTATCGATCTTCCGGGCTCTGCCGCGTGCCCCGCCACGTGGCACGATTACCATGTATGACCCCGTTTGGCCGAACTTCCGACTGCGCCGGGTGATCTTGTACAGGGCGATCTTCTTGATATCTGTCCAGGGGATGGACACGTCGGGGGAGGGGAACCCAAACCGGCCCAGAGCGCCAAGTGTGATACCTGTCGGGTCGGCGCGAAACAGGATCTTGCGGCTGATAATCCGGATCACGACCTGCAGGGCGAAGAACGCGCCAACCGCGACGCTGATCACTCGCTCATAAGGCGGCCACTGATGCCGAAAGACGCCGAGGGCGATCATTACGAGCCCCAAGAAAACGGTATAAGCGCCCAGACCGGTCAGCCTGCACCGTATTTCGTAGCAGCCGGAGTCTGGGAGGACGCTATAAGGCCGGGACGGCTGGCCGGAAGTGGTGCCCAGCAGGTCGGCCGCGTGGACTGGATCTTCGTGCCGGTTGCCCGGCGGATAGGGATCGGTCATGACGAGTCCTTGGTGGTGCGATGCGCGGGCCGCATCCGTGGTTAGGGAACGCCTGGCATGAGGCCCGTGGAACGCAAGAGCCTCCCTGCGGCGCTGGGCGATGTCCAGCCCCTATCGGGCTGAACGGGCCTGGGGAGGTAGTGAAGCGGGATCGTTGTGCTGGCAGGCACAGGGCAGGCTGGCCTGGTTCGTACAAACTCAACCCTTGGCTCATGACCCTGCCCCCGCTAGCCCTGCCATGTAGTAGACGCACGGTGACTGTCCTCGGTGTACAGTTCTGCGGCCAGAGACTGGGGCCAGCAATTCTGCCGCACCTCGTTGATCGGGCCCCAAGAAGACGCAGACATCGCTGACCTGGCGCTGCCTGGAAGGGGTCTCGGGGTACCTGCGCGGGCAGGGGTGGGTGCTCGTGGGAGCTAACCGCGACGTGAATGGAGCCTACGGGCTCGACGGCTATCTCAAGCGCTGGATCAAGCGGCAGACCGCCAACTATGTTGCCGTGGTGCTGGAGCGCGCTGGCGTTCTGGAACTGGACCGGGAACGCCCCGCCCACGTCCGGCTCACTGATCGCTGATCAGCCCCCAGGCTGGACGGACGCACCCGAATGGTTAATCTGCGCTCCGCGCTGATGCCATCCAACGAGAAGAGGCCCCCAGGGATCGGGCCCCTGGGGGTCTCTCGTGGATGGACCAGGTAGTGAGCCCAGATCCACCCTTGGCCCTACGAGTTGTAGGGCCACTTCTAGGGCCACCATCGGGCCTGGATCACGTTTGGGCTGGTGGGGCTACGTGGACTTGAACCACGGACCTCTTCCTTATCAGGGAAGCGCTCTAACCGGCTGAGCTATAGCCCCTCGGAGGCGGCGCCTGCGGGCCACGATCCGTGCCCGGCTGGAGCACGCCGACGGGAAAGGTTACCGCATCCGTGACGGTGGCGTTCTATTCGGTCTCCTTGAGGGTGACTTCGATGCCGCCGCCGAGGTGTGTCACCAGGTTGTAGATGACCGCGCCGACGGTGGAGATAGCCGTGATGAGGACGACGTCCACCGCGCCGAGCAGCATCGTGTAACCCAGCACCCGGGTGGCCGAGGTCCACTTGGTCAGGTCCACCCCGGCCGATGTCTGACTGGAGGTGACGCTGGCCAGGGTCCGCTGCAGCGCGCCGAAGACGCCGAGGCTGGACAGCGCGTAGTAGAGCAGGGCCACGGCCACGAACAGCACGATCCACAGGACCAGGGAGATCAGGAAGCTGAACTTCATCACCGACCACGGCTCGACCCGGGAGACGACCAGGTTGGCCTTGCGGGCCTGCGCGCTGGCGGAACGGGGCTGCTTCGAACTCTGCGGGCGGGAGAACCTGGTGCTGCTCCGCTGCTTGGCGCGCAGCGCCGCGGCGATGCCGCTGGCCGTGGTCGCGGTCCCGAACGCCGCGCGCTGCTCGCGGGTGTCGGTGCCTGCGGTGCCGCCGAACCCGGGGCCGGTCTCGGCGGCCGCCGCGGCCGCCAGCGGCTCGGCGGCGGGGTAGGGCAGCGCGGCGGGGTCGTTGTAGGGCGCCGCAGGAGTGTCGGCATAGGGAGCCGCGACGGTATCGGTGTAGCCGGAACCGTGGTAGCCGCCAGGGAAACCCGTGCCGGGCATGGCCGGATCGTCGAGCCCGCTGGCCGGCAGGTCGCTGCCGGGCAGGGCCTCCGTGGCCGTCCCGCCGTCGGAAAGCCCGCTGGCCGGCAGGTCATGTCCGCCCTGGCCGGTGTCCGGGAGCTCGTCGTGGGCCGGATCGCTGCCCGGCAGCCCGTTCTCCGGCGCGACCGGCTCCTCCGGCGTATACGCGGCGGAGGCCGGCGAGTGCGGGGTGAACGGGCTCCGGTAGCTGGTGCCCTCGGCGAACGGGGAGTCCTCACCGTAGTGGTAGGAGTCGTCGCGGGAGTAGGTGAAGGAACTGTCGTGGCCGTTGCCCCTGCCGTTGCCGAACTCCTCGGGAGCGCCCTCGGCCTGCGCCGCGGCGCTGTCCTCCGCCTGTGCGTCCTCAACCGCAGGACTGTCGTCAGCCTCGCGGTCGGCTGCTTCCGGCGCAGCCCCCTGAGGCAGCCACGCTGGTGGCTCCACGCGGTGATCCACGCCGTCCTCCTAGGGGAAGGCTCCTTGAAAGAGCTTATCCGGCAACACTACCGGGGCAGGCCTACGTGCCTGCCCGGTACTTTATTGACGCCTTGCCAGCCCGATCCGTTGCAAACATGGACGAATCTACCGCTTCGGCCATGCCGCCCGGCTCACCCGTCCTGCGGCTGGCCCGTCGCCGCATCGTCGGTTCCGGAACCCGCGCCGGCCGCCGGCCCGGCCGTGGCCAGCTCATCGGCGGCCAGCTCATCCGCTGTCCCGTTCTCGTCGTCGGCCTCGTCGGCGTCCCCGTCCGTGACCGCGGCGGCCTCGGCGTTGCGCGCGACAGCAACCACGCTGTCCCCGGGGGCGAGGTTCATCAGCCGGACGCCCATGGTCTGCCGCCCGGACTGCTTGACCTCGGCGGCCGAGGTCCTGATGACGCCGCCCGTGGAGGTGATGGCGAAGACCTCGTCCTCGGGCAGCACCATGAGCGCCCCGACCAGCTCGCCGCGCTGGTCCACGATCCTGGCGGTGACCACGCCCATCGTGCCCCGGCCCTTGATCGGGTACTCGTCGGCGGGGGTGCGCTTGGCGTAGCCGCCGGCGGTGGCGACCAGGACGTCCGCGCCCTCGCGCACCACGTACATGCCGAGCAGCTCGTCACCGTTGCCGAACCGCATCCCGATGACGCCCGACGTGGCCCGGCCCATCGGGCGGAGCACCTCGTCGGTGGCGTGGAACCGCAGCGCCTGGGCCTTCCTGCTGACCAGCAGCAGGTCCTCGTCCGGTGACATCAGCCGCGCGCCGATCACCTCGTCGTCCTCGCGCAGGTTGATCGCGATGATCCCGCCCGCGCGCGGCGAGTCGAAGTCGGTCAGCCGGGACTTCTTCACCAGCCCGCCGCGGGTGGCCAGCACCAGGTACGGCGCCACCGAGTAGTCCCGCAGCGCCAGCACTTCCGCGATGCGCTCGTCGGGCTGGAACGCCAGCAGGTTCGCCACGTGCTGGCCGCGCGCGTCCCGGCCGGAATCGGGCAGCTCGTAGGCCTTGGCCCGGTACACCCGGCCCTTGTTGGTGAAGAACAGGATCCAGTGGTGCGTGGTGGTCACGAAGAAGTGGTCGACGATGTCGTCGGTGCGCAGCTGGGCACCGCGGACTCCCTTGCCGCCGCGGCGCTGGGCGCGGTAGAGGTCGGCCTTGGTCCGCTTGGCGTAGCCGCCGCGGGTGATCGTGACGACCACGTCTTCCTCGGCGATGAGGTCCTCGTTGGTCACGTCCCCGTCGAACGGGATGATCTCGGTGCGCCGGTCGTCGCCATACTTGGCCACGATCTCGCCGAGTTCCTCACCGATGATCTCCCGCTGCCGCTCCGGCGAGGCGAGGATCCCCTCGTAGTCGGCGATCTGGGCCATGAGCTGCTGATACTCATCGGTGAGCTGCTGCCGCTCCAGGGCGGCCAGCCTGCGCAGCTGCATGTCGAGGATGGCGCGGGCCTGCTCCTCGTCGATGTCGAGCAGGTCCTGCAGGCCCTGCTGCGCCGTCGCCGCGGACGCACTGCCCCGGATCAGCGCGATCACCGCGTCGATCTGGTCGATCGCCTTCAGCAGCGCGCTGACGATGTGCGCCCGCTCCTGGGCCCGGCGCAGCAGGTACTGGGTGCGCCGGACGATCACGTTGACCTGGTGCGTCACCCAGTGCCTGATGAGCTGGTCCAGCCGGAGCGTGCGCGGCACCCCGTCGACGAGCGCCAGCATGTTCGCGCCGAACGTCTCCTGGAGCTGGGTGTGCTTGTACAGGTTGTTCAGCACGACCTTGGCGACCGCGTCCCGCTTGAGGATGATCACCAGCCGCTGGCCGGTCCGGCCGCTGCTCTCGTCCCTGATGTCGGCGATGCCGCCGACCCGGCCCTCGCGCACCAGTTCCGCGATCTTGGCGGCCAGGTTCTCCGGGTTGACCTGGTAGGGGAGTTCGGTGACCACCAGGCAGGCGCGGCCGCGGGCGTCCTCCTCCACCTCGACCACGGCGCGCATGGTGATCGAGCCGCGCCCGGTGCGGTAGGCCTCCTCGATGCCGCGGTGCCCCACGATCAGGCCGCGGGTGGGGAAGTCCGGGCCCTTGACCCGCTGGATCAGCGCCTCGAGCAGTTCCTCGTCGGTGGCATCCGGGTTGTCCAGGTACCACTGCGCACCGGCCGCCACCTCCCGCAGGTTGTGCGGCGGGATCTTGGTCGCCATGCCGACCGCGATCCCCTCGGAACCGTTGACCAGCAGGTTCGGGAACCTGGCCGGGAGGACCACGGGCTCGCTGGAGCGCCCGTCGTAGTTGGGCCGGAAGTCGACGGTCTCCTTGTCGATGTCCCGCAGCATCTCCATGGCGAGCGGGGCAAGCCGGCACTCGGTGTACCGGTAGGCGGCGGCCGGGTCGTTGCCGGGCGAGCCGAAGTTGCCCTGCCCGTCGACCAGCGGCATCCGCATGGCCCACGGCTGCGCCAGGCGCACCAGCGCGTCGTAGATGGCCGAGTCGCCGTGCGGGTGGTACTGGCCCATCACATCGCCGATGACCCTGGCGCACTTGGAGTAGCCGCGGTCCGGCCGGTAGCCGCCGTCGTACATCGCGTAGAGGATCCGCGTGTGCACGGGCTTGAGCCCGTCCCTGACGTCGGGCAGGGCCCGGCCGACGATGACCGACATGGCGTAGTCGATGTAGCTGCGCTGCATCTCGACCTGGATGTCGACCGGCTCGGTCCGGTCACCCCCACCGGACGGTACGGTTCCCGAGTCCACGTCCGTCACTTGCTGATCCTTCCCGTGACTGCGAAACGGCGGCCGGCCTGCCACGACGGCGGCCGGTGCCCGCGCGGCTCAGGACGGCCGCCGGGCCCGCGCGGCCGTTAGATGTCGAGGAACCTCACGTCCTTGGCGTTGCGCTGGATGAACGACCGGCGGGCCTCCACGTCCTCGCCCATCAGGACGCTGAACAGCTCGTCCGCCTGCGCCGCGTCGTCCAGCGTGACCTGAAGCAGTATCCGGTGCGCCGGGTTCATGGTGGTCTCCCACAGTTCGTTCGCGTTCATCTCGCCGAGGCCCTTGAACCGCTGCACGCCATCGCGCGGGCGCGGGTCCTTGCGGCCCGCCGCGATGCCCGCCTCGATCACCGCGTCCCGCTCCCGGTCGGAGTAGGCGTAGCCCGGGTCCACCCCGCGCCCGTCCCACTTGATCTTGTAGAGCGGAGGCTGCGCCAGGTACACGTGGCCGGCCTCGATCAGCGGCTTCATGAACCGGAACAGCAGGGTGAGCAGCAGCGTCCTGATGTGCTGGCCGTCCACGTCCGCGTCCGCCATCAAGATGATCTTGTAGTAGCGCAGCCTGGTGATGTCGAACTCGTCGTGGACACCGGTGCCGAGCGCCGTGATCAGCGCCTGGACCTCGGTGTTCTTGAGCACCCGGTCGATCCGGGCCTTCTCCACGTTCAGGATCTTGCCCCGGATCGGCAGGATGGCCTGGAACAGCGGGTCCCGGCCGGACTTGGCGGAGCCGCCGGCCGAGTCGCCCTCGACCACGTAGATCTCGCACTTCTCCGGGTCGCCCGACTGGCAGTCGGACAGCTTGCCGGGCAGCGAGGTCGACTCGAGCAGGCCCTTGCGCCGGGTCAGGTCACGGGCCTGCCGGGCCGCGATCCTGGCCCGCGCCGCCTGCGCGGCCTTGGTGATGATGTCCTTGGCCTCGCCGGGGTTGCGCTCGAACCAGTCCCGCAGGTGGTCGTTGCACACCTTCTGCACGAACGACTTGGCCTCGGTGTTGCCGAGCTTGGTCTTGGTCTGCCCCTCGAACTGCGGGTCGGCCAGCTTGACGTGGATGATCGCGGCCAGGCCCTCGCGCACGTCCTCGCCGGTGAGGTTCTCGTCCTTGTCGCGCAGCAGCTTCTGGTCCCTGGCGTACCGGTTCACGATCGAGGTGAGCGCGGCGCGGAAGCCCTCCTCGTGGGTGCCGCCCTCGGCGGTGTTGATCGTGTTCGCGAACGTGTACACCGACTCGGCGTAGGAGGCGTTCCACTGCATGGCGATCTCGGCCGAGATGCCCGCGCCTTCCTCGCCGAACTCGATCACCGAGCCGTGCACCGGGTCCTTGGTGCCGTTCAGGTAGCGGACGAAGTCGGCGATGCCGCCGTCGTATTGGTAGGTCACCACCCGCGGCTCGCCGTTGATGTGCGCGGGGCGCTGGTCGGTGAGCACGATCGTCAGGCCGCGGACCAGGAATGCCATTTCCTGGAGCCGGCGGGAAAGCAGTTCGAAACTCCACTCGGTGGTTTCGAAAATGGACCCGTCCGGCCAGAAGGTGATGATGGTGCCGTGCTGTTCGGTCGCCTCGCCACGGGTGAGCGGCCCGGTCGGGTCCCCTGTCCGGTAGGACTGCCGCCAGGTGTAGCCGTCCTTGAGGATTTCCACGTCCAGCCGGCTGGCCAGCGCGTTGACCACCGAGACGCCGACGCCGTGCAGGCCGCCGGAGACCGCGTAGGAATTGGCGTCGAACTTGCCGCCGGAGTGCAGGGTGGTGAGCACCACCTCGACCGCGGGCCGCCTCTCCACCGGGTGGTCGTCCACGGGGATGCCGCGGCCGTTGTCGGCCACCCGGACCCCGCCGTCGGCGAGCAGGGTGACATCGATGTGGTCGCAGACGCCGGCCAGCGCCTCGTCGACGGCGTTATCCACCACCTCTTGGACCAGATGGTGAAGCCCGCGCTCACCGGTTGAACCGATGTACATGCCCGGTCGCTTGCGGACCGCCTCCAGGCCTTCGAGGACCGTAATCGAGCGCGCGTCGTAGGACAAGAACAAGCTCCTCCTGGAAGGGATGCGCCCGGGACCATGTGTCAGCCCCCGCTATCCCGTCCCGGGGGCACTTCCCTTTGATTTTACCTGGTAAAGCGTCCTGACTCAGCCGTAGTCGTCGGTATGTTGACGACTTCCGCGCACCCGCAGCGGGCCCATCCGGCGGGGCGGGGCCGGGCCGCGCACCACCACCCGGGTGACCGTCCCGTGCCCCAGTTCCTCGTTCAGCCTGCGCAGCACCGCGGACGTGAGCAATCTCACTTGAGTGGCCCAGGCGGAGGAGTCGGCGATCACCACAAGCTCGCCGTCGCTGAACCGTTCCGGGCGGGTGTGCGCGGCCACGTCGGGCCCGACGAGCTGGTCCCAGCGGCCGAATACCGAGCCGACCGCGGCCGCCGTCCGCCAGCCCTGATCGCCCAGCAGTCCGTCGAGGGCGGTGCTCAGCGGCTGCGGGTCCTCGCGCCGGGTACGGCCACCGCGCCGCGGCCGGCGCGTGCCGGGCGCGCCGGCCCGGGCGGGCGGCCCCGGCTGGCCCGGCGCAACCGATTGGCCCGGCGCACCCGGCTGGCCCGGCGCACCCGGCTGGCCCGCGACGCCCGGAACGGCGGGCTCGTCACGGGGTGCGCCCATGGCCGCCGGGGTTCCCGGCGCGGCGGCCCCGGCGGGCGCGGGAGAATCGCCCGCCGGCGCGGGCCCGGCGGGCTTGCCGCGGGCGGGCCCGGTCCTGCCCCTGGTGACGGGGTGGTCGCCCCTGGCCCGGGCGTCCGCCTTCGCCGCGGCCAGCGCATCCGCGGCCAGCCGGGCCCGGCGCTGCCAGTCAGCCTCCTCCGGCACGCGTCACCCTCCCCTCCGCGACCTCGAAGCGGGCACCGGTGAGCACCGGCGGGACGTCCTCCGCCACGGCCGCGGTCACCAGCACCTGCTCGGCGCCCGCTGCCACCGCGGCGAGCCGTTCCCGCCGCCCGGAGTCGAGTTCGGCGAACACGTCGTCGAGCAGCAGTACCGGGTCCTCGCCGGCCTGCCGCAACAGCTCGAAGGCGGCCAGCCGCAGGGCGAGCGCCGCCGACCACGACTCGCCGTGGCTGGCGTACCCGCGCGCGGGCAGGTCGCCTATGCGCAGCTCAAGCTCGTCACGGTGCGGGCCGACCAGGCAGACCCCCCGCTCGATCTCCTCGGCCCGGGCCAGCGCCAGCGCCTCGCGCAGCCATGCCGCCAGCTTTCCCGCGTCGGGCTCCGGCCCGGGCCGGTCTGCGGCAGCCGCGCCGTTCCGCTGGCCAGGGATATTGATGCTGGACGCCTGCCGGTAGGCAATCGAGATCCCGGCGTCAACGCCGGCCACCGCTGCGTAGGCCTGGGCGGCCAGCGGCCTGAGCGCGCCGGTGAGGGTGATCCTGGCGGCCAGCAACTCGGCGCCCTTCGTGGCCAGGTGCTCGTCCCAGACGTCGAGCGTGGTCGCGGCGGAGCCCGCCGGGGGCTCGTGGCCGTCCTGGTCCACGGGAAACCCGTCATCCGGGGAACCCGGGGGCGGACCGGCCGGTGCGGACCGCCCGGCGCCCGCGAACCGGCGGGCCCAGGGCCGGCCGCGCAGCGATTTGAGCAGGGCAGTGCGCTGGCGCAGCACCCGCTCGTAGTCACCGCGCACGGCGGCATACCGCGGCGCCTGGGCGACCAGCAGGTCGTCGAGGTAGCGGCGGCGCTGCTCGGGGTCCCCCTTGACCAGGGACAGGTCCTCCGGGGCGAACAGCACGGTGCGCAGCACGCCGAGGACCTGGCGCGGGCGGGTCACCGGGTTGCGGTTCAGCCGGGCCCGGTTCGCGCGGCCGGGGTTGATCTCGATCTCCACGAGGTTGTCCCGGTGGGCGGAGGTCACCGCGCCCCGCAGGATGGCCCGCTCCGCCCCGTAGCGGACCAGCGGGCCGTCGCTGGCGACCCGGTGGCTGCCGAGTGTGGCCAGGTAGCCGACCGCCTCCACCACGTTCGTCTTACCCTCGCCGTTCGCCCCGATGAGCGTGCTCACCCCGGGCTGCAGTGGTAGATCCACTGCGGCGTAGGACCGGAAGTCGGTAAGCGCGAGGCGGCTCAGGTACACACGCTGAGGTTACTCGCGGATACCGCCCCCAAGGGCGCGCCTGCACCGCGGGCTTGCCGGGTGACGGCCGGCCGGGGAGCGGCCCGGGCGCGGGACAAAACCGCGGCCGCGCAACCCCGGCCTGCCCACGAAACGCACCGGCACTTCCCGGCCCAATCTGGCCCGGGGGTCCCCTGTCCGGTGGCGGGCGGGGGTGGGCTGGCAGACGGCGTTTTGCCGGCTGCCAGTCTGCCGCCGGCCGCCCACATCCTCAGCGCTCAAGCGGCTCCTGAGCCTGGAGGGGAAAGCGAGAGGTGAGCCAGGGCTGGTGGGTTACGTGGGAGGAGCGTCGGTGGCTGAGGCGGTGACGGCGTGCCCGCCGAACTGGTTGCGCAGGGCGGCGACGACCTTCATGGCCGGGGAGTCGTCCTGGCGGGACGCGAACCGGGCGAACAGGGCCGCGCTGATCACCGGCATCGGCACCGCGTGGTCGATCGCCGCCTGCACGGTCCACCGGCCCTCACCGGAGTCCTGCGCCACGCCGCGGATCCGCTCCAGGCCAGGATCCTCGTCCAGCGCCTTGACCAGCAGGTCGAGCAGCCAGGAGCGGATGACGGTGCCCTCCCGCCAGCTTCGGAAGGCGCCGGCCACATCGGTGACCGTGTCGGTGGCCGCGAGCAGTTCGTAGCCCTCGGCGTAGGCCTGCATGATGCCGTACTCGATGCCGTTGTGGACCATCTTGGCGAAGTGGCCCGCGCCCACCTTGCCCGCGTGCACGAAGCCGGAGTCGCCCGCTGGCTTGAGCGCCCGGAAGATCGGCATGACCCGGTTCACGTCGGCGTCGTCCCCGCCGACCATCAGCCCGTAGCCGTTCTGCAGCCCCCACACCCCGCCGGAGACCCCGGCGTCGATGAAGTGGATCCCGGCGCCGCCGAGCGTCCGCGCGTGCTCCTGGTCGTCGGTGTAGTGCGAGTTGCCGCCGTCGATGACCAGGTCACCGGCTTCCAGCAGGTCGTTGAGCTCGATGATCGTCTGCCTGGTGGGCTCACCGGCGGGGACCATGACCCAGACGGTGCGCGGCGCGGACAGCCGGTCCTTCAGCTCCGCCAGGCTGGCCACGTCGCTGGCCTTGGGATCCCGGTCGTAACCGACCACGTCGTGGCCCGCGCGGCGCAGGCGCTCCGCCATGTTGCCGCCCATCTTGCCCAGGCCGATCATGCCGATCTGCATCGCGCGCTCACTCCCGTCGCCTGCTTCGCGGGCCGTCCGGCACCTACGCTAGCCACCCGCCGCGGGCGGGCGGCCGCTGGGGCGGCGGCTAACTAAGTCCCCAGGCGGATCGGCATGAGCAGGTAGCGGAAGTCGGTCTCCCCCTCGGGGCCCGGCTTGCCGGTGATCAGCACGGCCTTGCCCGGCCGGGTGAACGCGAGTCTGGCGGTGTCGGAGTCGATGGCAGACAGGCCGTCGAGCAGGTATTGCGGGTTGAACGCGGCGTCAAGGCCCTCGGGCCGGAAGCCACCGGCGTCGGGCTGGTCGCCGTCCGGGTCGCCGTGGAACTCATAGCTCGCGTCGAGCACCTCGGTGGCCTGTGCCTCGTCGCCGGTGCCGGCTTCGAGCACCGCCTGGCCGGGGCTGAACGACAGCCGCAGCGCGGTGTTCCGCTCGGCGACCAGGGCCACCCGCTTGACCGCCTCGCTGAACGGCGCGGTGGCCAGCTCGCCCACCGCCGTGGGGTTGCCCGGCAGCAGCGCACGGTACGGCGGGAACTCGCCGCCGAGCAGCCGGGTGGTGGTGCGGCGGCCGCCGCCCTCGAAGCCGATCATCCCGTCACCGGGCTGGCCGCCCTCGCCGGGCAGCGCGAGGGCGATGAGCACCTCAGCCCCGGAGGTCAGCGACCTGGCGGTGTCGAGCAGCGCGCGGGCGGGGACGAGAACCGAGGCGCTCAGCCCGGTCCGGACCGGGTTCCAGCGCAGCTCGCGGACGGCCAGCCGGTACCGGTCGGTGGACACCAGCGTGAGCGTGTCGTTCTCGATCTCGATGCGGACGCCGGTCAGGCCGGGCAGCGTGTCGTCGCGCGCGGCCGCGGTGGCGGACTGGCTGACCGCCGAGGCGAAGGCGTCGCTGCCCACCGAGCCTGCCGCGGGCGGCATCCCGGGCAGCGTGGGGTAGTCCTCGACCGGCATCGTGAGCAGCGTGAACGTGGCGCTGCCGCAGGTCAGGGTGGCGCGCGAGGCATCGGCGGAGATCTCGACCGGGCGGGCCGGGAGGCTGCGCGTGATCTCGGCGAGAAGGCGGCCGGAGACCAGCACGGTGCCCTCCTCTTCGGCCACGACCGGCACGCTGGCCTGCGCGGACACGTCGTAGTCGAAGCTCGACAGGGTCAGGTCCTCGCCGGCGTGCAGCCGCATGCACGCCAGCACCGGGATGGCGGGACGTGCCGGGAGCGCACGCGCCGTCCAGGCCACCGCGTCGGCGAGCGCATCACGATCCACTTGGATCTTCACCGGAAGCTGCCTCCTGTCACACGGGTAGGTTGCCGGCGGGCGGAGCGGGTATCTCGCGTATGGCAGCTCCGGCTCCGCGGCCAGCCCCTGCTTCTTGATTTCTAGTCTTGCTGATAAGGAAATAAGTAGTCGTCGTAGGGTCGGTGGAACCTGGGGACAAGCGGGTATCGCCCAGCCCAGCACGGCTTTGCGTGACCACAGGCCCTGTGTGCCGGCAATGGCCCGGCGGGGGAGAGATGTGGACGGCCGTCCTTTCTCCACCGGACGCCTGCCGGTTACCCCCCGGACTTCCGGTGTTGTCCTCGTGCTGTCCCAAGCGTGTCCACAGAGATATCCACAGCCTGTGTGTACCGATTGTTACGGGCGGCGCTGATACGTGGCGGCTCATGCGGGCCGCGGGCTGCTTCATCCCGACCGCGCCTGCTGCTTGATGCGGTTGGTTAGTTCGGTGACCTGGTTGTAGATCGAGCGCCGTTCGGCCATCAGCGAGCGGATCTTGCGTTCCGCATGCATGACGGTGGTGTGGTCGCGGCCGCCGAATTGCTGCCCGATCTTTGGCAGTGACAGATCGGTGAGTTCGCGGCACAGGTACATGGCAATCTGCCGTGCGGTTACCAGAACGCGGGACCGGGATGTACCGCAGAGGTCGTCAATCGACATGCCGAAGTAGGACGCGGTTTGGCCCATGATGGTCGAGGCGGTGATCTCCGGGCCCTGCGCCTCCGGAATGAGGTCCTTGAGCACGATCTCGGCCAACTGGAGGTCCACCGACTGCCGGTTGAGGCTGGCGAACGCGGTCACCCGGATGAGGGCACCCTCCAGTTCCCTGATATTGGTCGAGATGCGGCTGGCGATGTACTCCAGTGCCTCGGGCGGCGCGTTCAGGCCCTCCTGCACCGCCTTTTTGCGGAGGATGGCGATGCGCGTTTCCAGCTCCGGTGGCTGGACATCGGTGATCAGGCCCCATTCGAACCGGCTGCGCAGCCGGTCTTCCAGCGTCACCAGCCGCTTGGGCGCCCGGTCGCTGGAGATGACGATCTGCTTGCTGGCGTTGTGCAGCGTGTTGAAGGTGTGGAAGAACTCTTCCTGCGTCCCTTCCTTGTTCTCCAGGAACTGGATGTCGTCCACCAGCAGCACGTCCACGTCGCGGTAGCGGCGGCGGAACCCGTCCTGCTTGCCGTCCCTGATCATGTTGATGAAGTCGTTGGTGAACTCTTCCGAGCTGACGTAACGGACCCGCACGCCGTGGTAGAGGCTCTGCGTGTAGTGCCCGATCGCGTGCAGCAGGTGGGTCTTGCCGAGCCCGGAGTCGCCGTAGATGAACAGCGGGTTGTAGGCCTTCGCCGGGGCCTCGGCCACCGCGACGGCCGCGGCGTGCGCGAACCGGTTGCTCGACCCGATGACGAACGTCTCGAAGGTGTACTTCGGGTTGAGCCGGGCCTGCGCAGGCCGGGGCAGGCCGGTCGGGGCCAGGCCGGGCAGGCCCGCCGGGCGGTGCGGCAGCCCGGTCGGCCCGCCGCCGTGCCGGGTGTCGTCGGGCAGCGGGAGGGTACCGAGGGACGGTTCGCCGTGGCCGCGCGCATCGCGCCCGGTGATCGCGGGCCCGCCGGTCATCCGGTCCGCCATCGCCGGCCCGGCCGCGGCGTCCTCGTCGTGGCCGCTGCCGGGGGCGTGCCCGGGGGAGCCGCCGTGCCCCGGCTGCTGCGGGTAGCCGCGGGAGCTATAGCCGCCGGGGTGGGGGTAGGGCCCGCCGTGTAGCTGCCCGCCATGATCGCCGCGGGGGTCTCCGGGGCCACCGCGAAGCGGCGCGCCGCCGAGGCCGTTGGTCATCTCGGGCTCACCGTGGCCGAGGTGGCCCGGCCCGTCGGTGGCGTCCTGGCCGAGCCCCCGGCCCGGGTGCCCGGGGCCGGCCATGCCCGGGCCCGCCGTCGGCGGGGCGGCCTCGCGCGGCGGCGGAATGCCGCCGGTCGCGGTGGCGGGGTCCACGGTCACCGCGAGCTGGATGTTGCGGCCGAACTCCCGGGACAGTGCGTGGGTGATCAGGGCACGGAGGCGGGTCTCGAGCTGTTCCTTGACGAACTCGTTAGGGGTCGCGATGAGGGCGGTGTTCTCCACCAGGCCGAGCGGCCTGGTCAATCGCAGCCAGGCCCGCTGGTGGGGCTCGATCTGGAGATCGGAGAGCTCCTCCAGGGATCTCGCCCATACCGCCGCCAGGTCCGCCTGGCTCATCGGGTGTTCACCTTGCGCCCCCACATGCGAATCAACAGTCTTATCCACAGGCTGTGCACGCCGCACTCCGCGCCGTGCCCGAACGCCGCTGGACCGCTGTGGTCGGCCCGCGCCTCCCGTTCCGTGCGCCTGGCCGGTTGTCCACAGCCTAGGCGCGCGCGGGGTGCCGCGTTCGGCAAACGCCCGTTCCTGCGCCCGGCTAGGATCGGGCCAGCTGGCCGCTGCGGTCACCGTTGGTTTGACCGGTGGTCAGTGATGCGCGTAACGTGAACCGACTCAAATGCTTTCCCGGGCAGTTTGCTGCGCGCTGGCGCGCCTCGTGGCCCAACTGCCGGGTGCTGACACCGTATGTGGAGCCTCCTGTGAGTAAGCGCACGTTCCAGCCGAACAACCGACGCCGCGCCAAGACGCATGGGTTCCGGCTGCGCATGCGCACCAGGGCAGGTCGCGCGGTCCTCGCCGCCCGGCGCCGGAAGGGCCGGGCCAGGGTCAGCGTATGACCCTGCCGCCCGCGTGACGGCGGAGGTCGTGCGTGCTTCCCGCAGAATCCCGGATGCGCCGCAGCGCTGAGTTCCAGCTCACGGTGCGCCGTGGCAGCCGCGCCGGGCGCACCCTGCTGACCTGTCATCTGCTGGTCCGGGCCGGCGAGGAGGCACGGGCCCCGCTGGTCGGCTTCGTGGTGAGCAAGGCGGTCGGGAACGCCGTCGTCAGGAACAAGGTGCGGCGGCGCCTGCGTTCGGTACTGCGCTGGTATCTGCCTAGTCTGCCGGGAGGTAGCCTGCTTGTGGTACGCGCTCATCCACAGGCTGCGTCCGCACGCCAGGCGGATTTCGCCGCCGAACTGGACCTGGTGATGAGCACGCTCATGCGGCGGCAGGTTGGGGCACTGCGGTGAGGACGGAGTCGGGCAGGCATCCAGCGGAGGGACGGCCCTCCGCCGGTGCCCGGTTGCTCATGGTCCTGATCGGCGGATACCGCCGGTTCATCAGCCCGATGACCGGCCCGCACTGCCGTTTCGTGCCGTCCTGTAGCGCCTACGCGCTGGACGCCGTTCTCGAGCACGGGGCGCTGCGCGGCTCTTGGCTCGCGGTGCGCCGGATTGCGCGCTGCCATCCCTTCCACCCCGGCGGACTCGACCCGGTCCCGCCCGGCACGCGCCGCGGGCGCCTGTCCCGTCCCGAGGGAGTTAGCTCGTGAATCCGCTGAACCCCCTGTACGAAGCGGTCGCCTGGGTGATGGGGCGCATCCATGCCGGACTGAGCGTGATCATGCCGCCGAGCAGCGGCCAGGCGTGGTTCCTGACGATCATCATGCTCGTCGTCTTGATGCGGCTGCTCCTCGTGCCGCTGTTCATCAAGCAGATGCACTCGATGCGGAAGATGTCCGCGCTCAACCCGCAGCTGATGGAGCTGCGGAAGAAGTACAAGGGCGACAAGCAGACCCTGAACGAAGAGACCATGCGGCTCTACCGCGAGAACGGGGTCAACCCGCTCGGCGGGTGCCTGCCGCTGCTTGCTCAGATGCCGATGTTCTTCGCCCTGTTCAGCGTGCTCCGGGCGATTTCTGACGCGCCGCCAGGGAAAGCGGTATACGGCCTCCCCCCCGAGGTTGTGCAAAGCGCGAAGAACGCCAACATCCTCGGCGCCAAGATCTCCGACAAGGTGCTGTTCACCGGCACCATGCACGTGCCGGTCGAAGCGAAGATCGTGATCCTCTGCGCGGTCGCCGTCAGCGTCGTGACCACCTTCATGACGGTGCGGCAGAGCACCAAGCGCGGCATGACGCCGCAGATGACGCCGGACAACCCGATGGCGGCCTCGCAGAAGTACATGGCCTACATCGTGCCGTTCTTCGCCCTTTCCGGCCTGTACTGGCAGTTCGGGCTGGTCCTGTACTGGGTGACCACGAACGTATGGACCCTCGGCCAGCAGTACGTGCTGTTCAAGCGGTACCCGACGCCGGCGCTCGCCACCGCCACGGCTGGAGGCACGGCCGGCGGCGCGCCCGCCGCCGCACCGGCCAAGCCGTCCGCCGTCAGCAGGCTGACCTCGGCCAAGTCGGTCGCCCCGGCGAAGCCGTCGGCTACCGCCAAGCCGTCCAGCACGGCCAGGCCGTCCGGCACCGCGAAGCCGGCTGCCGGGGCGAAGCCAGCCACGGCGTCGGCGCCCTCGGGCAAGAGCGCGCCGAAGTCGGCCGCGGGCCAGACATCACGGAAGAAGCCGCAGGCCGGGACCGGGTCTGCCGGGGCGAAGCCGGCCGGATCCGGCAGGCCGCCCGCCGCTGCGGGTCAGCGGTCGTCGGCGAACGGCTCGGGCACGGGCTCCGGCCTGTTGCGCCGCCTGGGCCGGGGCAAGCCCGAGCCCGAACCTGAGGCAGAGCAGCCCGAGGTTAAGCTCGTCAGGCAGCAGCGCGTCCGGCAGTCGCGCAGCAAACGTTCCGGTAAGCGCTAGGCGCAGGCACGTGCAGTCCGTGGGGCCTGGTGGCTGGGTCAGGCACGAAAACGGCCTCGTCTTGCGAGAATCAGGAGGAGAAAGTGGTTGCCGTGACCGGCGATGACAACTCGGGGGACCCGGCGCCGACCGACAGCACCGAGGTGAACGGGGCCGTTCCAGCAGGTGACCAGGCCGACCTCGAAGCAGTATCGGCGGAACGTGAGGAAGAACTCGCGGAGAGCGACGCAGCGGCCGATGCCGGGCCGGGTGCGCCCGCGGGCGACGATGACGGGGAAGCTGCTGGCGAGGGCGAGGAGGAGGCGCCCGCCGCCGACCTGGAACAGGAAAGCGAGATCGCGGCCGACTATATCGAGGGGCTGCTGGACGTCGCGGACCTGGACGGCGACATCGACATGGACGTCGAGGGCGACCGGCCCGTGGTGTCGGTGGTCGGCGCGACGCTGACCGAGCTGGTCGGCCCGCGCGGCGAGGTCCTTGAAGCGCTGCAGGAACTCACCCGCCTGGCGGTGCACCGCCAGACCGGCACCCGCAGCCGGATCATGCTGGACGTGGGCGGCTACCGTGCTCGCCGCCGGGAGGAACTCGCCGAGCTTGGCCGCAAGGCGGCCGAGCAGGTCAGCCGGACCGGCATACCGCAGCGGCTCGATGCGATGACGCCGTTCGAGCGCAAAGTGGTTCATGATGCGGTCGCGGCCGCGGGGCTGCGGAGTGAGTCCGAGGGTGAGGAGCCGTCGCGGCGGGTCGTGGTGCTTCCTGCGGAAGAGGCGGCGGAGGCTGCGGAGGATGCCGAGGATGCCGAGGATGCCGTGATGGAACCGGCTGGCGGGCAGGGTTAGGCGTCACCAGGGTTGCTCTGACCAGCGGAGAAACGCTGTTCAGAGCAACCCTGGCACCGCTGGGATGAGCTGTCGGCTGCGGCCTGGTGGGGTTAAAGCGAGAAGTGGATCCGGAGGGCTGGCCTGGGTTCGGGATGGGCGAGGGGAGCGGTGATCTGGGGAACCTCGGCACACACGACGCCGCGCGCCCCGGGCTGCTCCCTAACCCGCTCCGGGCGGCGCCCGGGGGTCGTGGCTCACGGGGCGGCTGGGCGTCTACCCGCTTCTGGGCGTGAGGTGGGCGTGAGCGTGCCGGCGATTCCCGCGGCCGCGCGGGTCATCCTTGGGGATGCTGCGGCGGGGGTGGAGCGGTATGCGGGGTTGCTGGCGGGGGCGGGGGTGGAACGAGGGCTGCTCGGGCCCAACGAGGTGCCGCGGTTGTGGGAGCGGCATCTGCTGAACAGTGCCGTGGTTGCTGAGCTGGTGCCGGGGGCGCGGCCGTGCTCGCTGGTGGATCTGGGGTCCGGGGCTGGCCTGCCGGGGGTGGTGCTGGCCTTGGTACTGGCCGATGTCGAGGTGATCTTGCTGGAGCCGTCGCTGCGGCGGGCCACCTTCCTCGACGAGTGTGTGACCGAGCTTGAGCTGGGCAACGCCAGGGTGGTGCGGGCCCGGGCCGAGCAGATGGCTGGCACCCTGGCCGCGGACGTGGTGACCGCGCGGGCCGTGGCGCCGCTCGACCGGCTGGCATCGCTGGCGCTGGGGCTCCTCAAGCCGGGCGGAATCCTGCTCGCGGTCAAGGGAGCGAAGGCCGCCGCCGAGGTCCGCGACGCGAAAGGGGCGCTCAAGCGGCTAGGTGTGCGAGACGTGGAGGTTCTCACCGCCGGGGGCGGTAGGGTCGATCCGGCTGCAACAGTGGTCCGGCTGACCGCGCGCCGATGACGTCGGCGGGCCTGGGCGGCAGGGCCGGGAGTGGGACTGCGCGGCGGGCTGGCCTGGGAGCGACGGCAGGACTGGAGGAGCGCGCTGATGGCTTCGCCAGACGGCCTGGGATGGCCGGACGAGCCTGCCGGGCTTGCTCTCGGGGCGGCACGGGACGAGTCGAGGCTGATGGCTGCGGGCCTGGGATGGCCCGGCACCGCAGTCGAGCATGGCGCAATTGGCCCGAGTAAGGGCACGAATCCTGCCATCTCTGGGAGGTCCACTCCGGGCGGGGCAGGTGGCGGCCAGGGCACGAATGAGGCGGTCAGCAGCGGGCAGGGACAGGTCTCCCGCGAGGGGGAACCGCCCGCCCGGGTAAGGCAAGCGCTGTCGGCCGCGGTTTCACGTGAAACGGATGCGCGGGACATCGGCGCGTGGGATGAGGCACAAGGAAGTGGCACAGTGAGGACACGGGGAAAGCCTGCCGGCAGTGCTAGCGCTCTGCGGGAAAAGGAAACACCGGGCGGGCGTGACGGGGGAGCGGGCGGGTCGCGCCTGGCGGCTCCTGCCACTGCCGCCAGCGCTATCGCGGCCGATCGCGTCCCGGCACAGGCACAGGCCACCGTGGGCGACAAGCTGGCCGCTCCGCCGGGGGTGCCCGCCCCATCCCAGATTCCGGCGGCCAGCCCGGCCGGGGCACCGGCACCGGCACCGGCTGCGACGGTGAGCCCGGCCCAGGCGGCACTCGCCGCGCTGGGGCAGACTGAACGGGAATGGCCCCGCCCGCCGTCCTGCCGGGTGATCACGATCGCCAATCAGAAGGGCGGCGTGGGGAAGACCACCTCGGCGGTCAACCTGGCGGCGTGCCTGGCGCTGCACGGCAACCGGGTGCTGGTGGTGGACCTGGATCCGCAGGGGAACGCGTCCACCGCCCTCGACGTCGAGCACCGCGCCGGGACGCCATCGGTCTACAACGTGCTGGTGGACGACCAGCCGCTGAACGGCATCGTCCGCGATGTGGCCGCGATACCCGGCCTGTTCTGCGCACCCGCCACCATCGACCTCGCCGGTGCGGAGATCGAACTGGTGCCGATGGTTGCCAGGGAAGCCCGGCTGAACCGGGCACTGACCGGCTATGACGCGTCGGGGCTGGACTACATCCTGATCGACTGCCCGCCATCGCTGGGACTGCTCACGGTCAACGCCCTGGTGGCGGCCACCGAGGTGCTCATCCCGATCCAGTGCGAGTACTACGCCCTGGAGGGCCTGGAGCAGTTGCTGCGCACGGTGGACCTGGTCAAGGGGCATCTGAACCCTGAGCTTTGGATCTCGACGATCCTGTTGACCATGTACGACGGGCGCACCAGGCTGGCCGCGCAGGTCGCGGACGAGGTGCGGGAGCATTTCGGCGACGTCGTGCTGGGTGCGGTGATCCCGCGAAGCGTCCGGGTCTCTGAAGCGCCGAGCTACGGGCAGTCTGTGATTACGTACGACCCTGGATCGTCGGGAGCCCAGGCTTACCTGGATGCGGCACGGGAGATGGCATCCGGGGCCGGGTCTGGTTCACACGCTGGATAGCTGTTGCCGTCGCAGCCTTGCGTTTGCTACTGCCGGAGAGCAGGGCGAGGGCGGCGCCAGGGTTGCTCTGACCAGCGGATAACGCTGTTCAGAGCAACCCTGACACCGCTGAGATGAGCGCTCGGCGGGGGGACACATGTGGCGGCGCTGTCTCCGGGCCCAGCAGGCGGATCGAACAATGGGCCCGACGGCGGTCGTCTAGATGGGATGCTCTAAGTGGGAGTCCGGCGCGTAGGGCTCCTGGCGCGGGACCGGAAGTGCTGGCTTCGGTGCTGAGCTGGCAGCACGCCGTCGCAGGACGGTGAGAGGGCGGCGTGGGCGTGGTAGCGGCGGCTGGTGCTGCCAAGGCGGATGGGGTTCGTGGCGGGCGCGAGGAGAGATGAGATGGCGCAGCAGAAGCGGGGGCTTGGCAGGGGACTTGGAGCCCTGATACCTACCGCGCCGGGGGCGGCTGGGCTGGGGGGCCATGTCGGCGACGCCGCGGGCGCGCCGGCCGGTGGCTCCTTGGGGCTGGCGCCGGAGCTGCGTGAGGTCGATGGGACCTATTTCGACGAGATTGCTATCGGGGCGATTACGCCGAACCCGCGGCAGCCGAGGCAGCACTTTGACGAGGATGCGCTGGAGGAACTGGCGTCCTCGATCCGTGAAGTGGGCTTGCTGCAGCCGGTGGTGGTCCGCAAGCTCATGCCCGGCCGGTTCGAGCTGGTCATGGGCGAGCGCCGATGGCGGGCCTGCCAGCGCGCGGGACTTGAGCACGTGCCGGCCATCGTTCGCGGCACACCGGATGACGAACTGCTCCGTGAGGCCCTCATGGAGAACCTCCACCGGGAACAGCTCAACCCTTTGGAGGAAGCGGCGGCCTACCAGCAGTTGCTCGACGACTTCGCCGCCACACATGACGAGCTGGCCCGCAAGGTGGGGCGGTCGCGGCCGCACATCTCGAACACGATCCGGCTGCTGCAACTACCCGGGCCGGTGCAGCGCCGGGTCGCGGCGGGCGTGCTGAGCGCCGGTCACGCCCGGGCACTGCTCAGCCTGGACGATCCCGAGGAACAGGACCGCCTGGCGCACCGCATCGTTGCCGAGGGGCTCTCGGTGCGGGCCGTCGAGGAGATCGTGGCGCTCGGCCAGCATCAGGCCAAGCCGCGGCGGACGCAGGCGAGGCAGCCGGTGGCGCCCGCGCTGACCGAACTCGCGGACCGGCTTTCCGACGCGCTCGACACCAGGGTCAAGGTGGAGGTCGGGAAGCAGAAGGGCAAGATCGTGGTGGAGTTCGCCTCGCTGGAGGATCTGCAGCGGATCGTGACTACGATGTCCCCCGAGTGGGGGCAGAGCCTGACCGCCTGAACCCTGATCCGCGTTTCACGTGAAACGGCGGCGGGCGCGGCCGGTGTCCGGTGCACACCACCGCCGCGCTGTTTATCCAGGCGGGTTCACGCCACGCGACGGATGTCCGCGACGAACTCGTCCACGTCGGCCTCGGTGGTGTCGAATGCCGTCATCCAGCGGACCACATGCGCGGTTGGGTCCCACACGTAGAAGTGCCAGTCCCGCTGCAGCCGGGCGATGTGCGCCGGATCCAGCGACGCGAAGACCGCGTTGGACTCCACCGGCTGCCACAGCGTCACGCCCGGCACACCGGCAATCCCTTCGGCTAGCCGCCGTGCCATGGCGTTCGCCCGACTCGCATTGCGCAGCCACAAGTCCCCCTCCAGCAACGCCTCGAACTGGGCCGCCAGATAGCGCATCTTCGAGACGAGCTGCCCCTGCTGCTTGCGCAGGAACGGAACGTCCGCGGTGAGTTCCTCCGCCATGACCACGACCGCCTCCGCGCCCACCGCCCCGTTCTTCGTGCCGCCGAAGCTCAACACGTCCGCGCAGGCGGCCAGGTCGGCGAGGGAGCAGCCGAGATGGGCGGCGGCATTGGCCAGCCGGGCCCCGTCCAGATAGAGGCGCAGTCCCTCCGCCCGGCAGAACTCCCCGAGCGACTTCAGCTCCTCCAGCGAGTAGCAGGTGCCAAGCTCCGTCACCTGCGAGATCGTCACCACCCGCGGCTGCACCCGGTGCTCGTCACCGCGGTCGGCCAGCCTGGTGCCGATGAGCTCCGGGGTCAGCTTCCCGTCCGTGGTCGGCACGGTGAGCAGCTTGCTGCCGAGGATGCGCTCCGGTGCCCCGCACTCGTCCACGTTCACGTGCGCACTCTCCGCGCAGATCACGCCCTCGAACGGACGCAGCACGAGGCTGAGCCCGAGCACGTTGGCCGCGGTTCCGGTGACAACGAAGTAGACGCCGCCCCGTGCGCCGAAGGCGGTGCCCAGGGCGGCGGCCGCGCGGCCGGTCCACGGGTCGGCGCCGTAGGACGTGACGTCCCCGGTGTTGGCCTGGGTCAGGGCGCGCACTACCGCGTCGTGTGCGCTCGCATGATTATCGCTGCCGAAACTCTTGCGTTGGTCCACGGGCAGAGCTTAGGGCGTGTCCCGTGGGTCTATGCCGTCGCGAACGGCCGTCCGGCAGCCGCGCAGCAGGCTGAATGACCTACAGGGCATGCCCTGGAACCTAGCCGGCCGCGCCAGGCCGGCGGCTCCCGGTAGAAGCCGCCGGCCTGCTCGCGTTGCTGGCCCGGTCTCAGGGGCTGGTGATGACCTGCTTGGGAGTCAGGGTGTAGGTGGTGGTGAAGTTCACCGAGTCACCGTTGTTGATCACGCCGAAGCAGTTGACGTTGTACAGGTGCAGGTTGCCGCCGGTGGTCAGCACATGCAGCTTGCCGGTGCCATCGGTGTAGGTGGCCTTGACCTTCCCGTTGTGCGCCGCCGCGCCGGTGCCGTCAATGGTGGCGCTGCAGCCATTGGCGGACAGGGATCCGTGAATCTTCGTGAGGAACATCGTCACGATGCGCTTTGTCGAGTTGAAGAACACGGCGTTGATCGGCATCTTCCCGGTGATCGTCACCGAGATGCTCATGCCGAGAACCGAGCAACCACTCAGGGTCAGGGATGTAATGGTGCCGATCCCGGCGCCGGACAGTCCACTACCCGTCTTGAACGACCCTTTCGCGGTGGAGGAAGTGCAGGTCACCGACTGACCAGCGGTGACGTCCGTGACGGTGGTGGTCCCGGCCTTTGCGGTGGTGGCCCCGCCTGGCTTGACGGTCCATGTGGCTGCGGTGGCGAACGCCGGCGCGGCCACCATGCCGATGACGGCGGCCGTTGTGACGCTCATGATCAACGCCTTTCCCAAACGATTGCGAATCGCCCTCACTCCCTTTCCGTGTCCGGTCTTGCGCAATTGCTGGGTGCCAATCCGACTACGCTGCGCGCGCAACTCATCGCCGCATGCCGGCGGTGTGGCCGCAGATTCCGGACATAAGGTAACCCGTTGACCGCCGCGTGACCATACCCCCGAGTAGCACGGGGCAGATATTCGCCTCAGGTTCCCCTGGCCGCGGCCTGGCTCAGCAGGTCACGGCAGACGCTGCCCAGGCTGTGCCCGGCCGCGTCCAGCGCCATGGGCAGCGTGCTCGTCTCGGTCATTCCCGGGGCCACGTTGACTTCGAGGAAGAACGCCTCCCCAGCGGAGACGATGAGATCGGTCCGCGACACGTCCCGCAGCCCGAGGGCGCGGTGCGCGGTGATGGCGGCCTCCGCGGCGGCCTTCGACTCCGCCGGGGTGAGCCGGGCCGGGACGTGGAACTCGGTCTGTCCCGGCGTGTACCTGGCGGCGTAGTCGTAGCCGCCGGTCAGCGGCCGGATCTCCACAGCAGGCAGTGGCTCGGGGCCGCCGCCCAGGTCGATCACGCCGACCGCGACCTCGGTGCCGAGGACGCACTCCTCGATCAGCGCGGTGTCGCCGTAGGCGAAGCAACTGATCATCGCGCCGGGCAGGTCCTCGGCGGCGCTCACCAGCGTGGCACCCAGGGCCGAGCCGCCCCGGGCGGGCTTGACGAACAGTGGCAGGCCGAGCGTGGCCACGATCCGGTCCAGGACGGCCCCGGCGCCCAGGTCGTGGAAGGTTTCCTTGGGCAGGGTCACCGACCGGGGCGTGGCGAGCCCGGCGGCGCGCGCGATGGCCTTGGCCGCGGGCTTGTCGAAGGCGAACCGGCAGGCCTCCGGAGGTGCCCCCACGTAGGGCACGCCGAGCAGGGTGAGGACCTCCTGGATGGAGCCGTCCTCCCCGGACGCGCCGTGAATGGCCGGGAACACGGCACTGGGCGGATCGGCGATGACCGCAGGGATCAGGGCCGCGTCGGCATCGGCGGTGTCGGCGTCGACGCCTGCCTCGCGCAGCGCGTCCCGGAGCCGCGCCCCGGAACGGAGCGAGACCTCCCGCTCGGGCGACAGGCCACCGGCCAGGATCAGCACGTGCCCCAGATCGCTCACCTCAGGGCCTCCCTCGCAGAACGTCGTGCCGGAGGTACGCCGGGCTGGCACCATGCGGCGTTCGGCCTGGCGGCTGCGGCGGTCGCGTACGGACGGGAGGTGGACAGGGGATCCCTCATTGCGAAGCCGGGCCGCCCGCCGGCCCGGTGAGGTCCGCGGGGCCGGCCCCGCCCGCCGCGGCCCGGGACGGGCCGAACGTGGCCCGGATCTCGGTCTCGGCGTCGATCACCTCGGCGAGGCGGCGGATCCCTTCCCGGATCCGGGCCGGCTCGGGGAAACAGTAGGACAGCCTGAGGTACTCCGCGCCGCCGCCATCGGCATAGAAGCCGGTGCCCGGAACATAGGCCACCCGCGACGAGATCGCCCGGGGCAGCATCGACTTGGAGTTCAGGCCGCGCGGGAGCCGCAGCCACACGTAGAACCCGCCGCCCGGGCGGGTCCACTGGCAGCCCTCCGGCATCACCGCGCCGAGGCTGTCCAGCATGGCGTCCCTGCGCTCCCGGTACAGCTCGCGGAACACCTTGATCTGCTCCCGCCATGGCTGGCTGGCCAGGTAGTCCGCGACGACGAGCTGGGTCAGGCTGGAGTTGCAGAGCACCGCGGCCTCCGCGGCGAGGACCAGCTTGTCCCGGATCCCGGCCGGCGCCAGGGCCCAGCCGACCCGCAGCCCGGCCGCGATGGTCTTGGAGAACGAACCGAGGTAGACCACGCCCTGGTCGTCGTCGGCGCGGAGCGCCCGCAGCGGCTCGGCGTCGAAGCCAAGCAGGCCGTACGGGTTGTCCTCGATGATCAGCACGCCGGCCCGCTGGCAGATGCGCAGCACCTCCGGCCGCCGGGCCGCGCTCAGCGTCACCCCGGCGGGGTTGTGGAACGACGGCACCGTGTAGAGGAACTTCACCCGCTGGCCGCGGGAGTGCAGCCGGGCCAGGCACTCGTCGAGCGCCTCGGGCACCAGCCCGTCATCGTCCATCGGCACATGGATCACCCGTGCCTGGTAGGACGCGAACGTGCCGAGCGCGCCCACATAGGACGGGGCCTCGGCGAGCACCACGTCCCCCGGATCCACGAAGATGCGGGTGACCAGGTCAAGGGCCTGCTGGGAGCCGACGGTGACGACCACCTCGTCGGGATGGGCGCGGATTCCCTCCAGCGCCATCACCTCGCAGATCCCCTCGCGCAGCGCGGGGTCGCCCTGCGCGGATCCGTACTGCAGCGCGGCCGCGCCCCGCTGGGCGATCAGCTGGCCGGCCATGTCGCCCACCGCGTCCAGGGGCAGGGCGGTGACGTAGGGCATCCCGCCGGCCAGCGACACGATCTCCGGCCGGGCGGCCACGGCGAACAGGGCCCGGATCTCCGAGGCGGCCATGTCCTTCGCCCGGGCGGCGTACCGGCCGACATGCGCGTCCACCAGCGACCCGTGGGAGGAGGCGGCGTGCCCCTCCGGCGGGCTTGTGCGAGGCTTCTCATCGGCGCGGCCATTGCGCGCGGGCTCAGTTGGCACGATCCCTCCTCCCGGTCGGTGGGTACCATGTCAGGGTACGGGGCTCGTGGCGGTCCGCTCGTGCTATCGGGCATTTGCTGCCCCTTGGCGCGCGGAGGCCCGGCTCGCTCGGGAGAATCGTTTTGTAGACGAAGGGGTGCCGGTGACGCGCCGCCTCGCCAGCGTCACGCTCGACAATTTGGACGACCTGCCGCATAAGTGCCGCAAGTGCGTCTTCTGGGAGCTCGATCCGGTAAGCCATGCCCGGGCGCAGGAGGTCGGTGATCCGGCGCTGGAAAAGGAGGCGTGGGTCTCCGCGATGCTTCTCGAATGGGGAAGCTGCGGAAAACTAACCTATGTGGACGGCGTGCCTGCCGGATATGTCCTTTATGCCCCACCGCTGTATGTGCCGCGGTCCGTTGCCTTTCCGACCAGCCCGGTCAGCGGTGACGCGGTGCTGCTGATGACGGCCAATATTCTCGCCGAATTCCAGGGCGGCGGGCTCGGCCGGATGCTGGTCCAGGGCGTTGCCAAGGATCTGACCCGCCGCGGCGTCAAGGCGATCGAGGCGTTCGGTGACCTGCGCGGGGAAGGGCTGTCCTGCATGCTGCCCGCGGACTACCTACTGGCGGTCGGCTTCAAAACGGTACGGCCGCACCACCACTTCCCGCGGCTGCGGCTCGAGCTGAAAACGACCGTGTCGTGGCGGGAAGACGTGGAAGTCGCGCTGGAACGCCTGCTCGGCTCGATGACTCCGGAACGGGCGCTACGACTGGCCTGACAGCCCTGGCAGTATTGGCGGGGGCAGCCGGGAACCGCCGCCGCCCGGCCGGCCGGGTTCCCGGGCAGGCAAACGGCCCCGCGGTGAATCACCGCAGAGCCGTTCGCGTTCGTCAGATGAAGTCCGCGAGTTCGCGGAGCAGGGCTGACTTCGACCGCGCCCCGACGAGTTCCTTGACGACCTCGCCGCCGGCGAATACGCCCAGGGTGGGGATGTTCAGGATCCCGTACTTCTGGGTGACCACGGGGTTCTCGTCTACGTTCAGCTTCACGATGTCCAGCTTGTCCCCGTGCTCCGCGGCGATCGCCTCCAGCACGGGCGCGACCATCTTGCACGGGCCACACCACTCGGCCCAGTAGTCCACGAGCACCGGCTTGTCGTTCTTCAAGACGTCTGCCTCGAAGGTCTCATCGGTCACCTTCTTGGTGCCCATTTCCTGGTCTCCCTTCAGCTTTCCGCCGCTGTGATCAGTACATGTCCCGCGGGTTCGTCCCGCCCGCCAGGTAGCGCTCGGCGTCCAGCGCGGCCGCGCATCCGGTGCCGGCCGCCGTGACCGCCTGGCGGTAGGTGTGGTCGACCACGTCACCGCAGGCGAACACGCCGGGGATGGCGGTCCGGGTGGACGGCTGCTCGACCAGCAGGTAACCCTCGGAGTCGGTGGCGAGCTGCCCGGTGAACAGCTCACTGCGCGGGTCGTGGCCGATCGCCACGAACACGCCGCCCACGGCCAGGTCGCTCTGTTCGCCGGTCACCGTGTCCCGCAGCCGCAGGCCGGTGATCTTCTTGTCGCCGAGGACCTCGCTGATCTCGCTGTTCCAGCGGAACTTGATCTTGGGGTTGGCGAAGGCCCGCTCCTGCATGATCTTCGAGGCGCGCAGCGCGTCCCGGCGGTGGATCACCGTCACGGTGCTGGCGAACCTGGTCAGGAACAGCGCTTCCTCCATGGCCGAGTCACCGCCGCCGACCACCGCGATCTCCTGCTCGCGGAAGAAGAACCCGTCGCAGGTCGCGCACCAGGACACGCCATGGCCGGACAGCCGCTTCTCGCCGGGCACGCCCAGCTCGCGGTACCGCGACCCGGTCGCGATGATCACGGCCTGGGCCAAGTAGGTCTCGCCCTCGACGATGACCCGCTTGGGGTCGGCCGTCAGGTCCACCTCGGTCACGTCCTCGGTGCGGAGCTCGGCCCCGAACCGCTCCGCCTGCTTGCGCATGGCGTCCATCAGGTCCGGGCCCTGGATCCCGCCCGGGAAGCCGGGGAAGTTCTCCACATCGGTGGTGTTCATGAGCGCGCCGCCGGCGGTGACGGATCCCTCGAACACAATGGGCTTGAGCTGGGCACGGGCGGCGTACAGCGCGGCCGTGTACCCGGCGGGACCCGATCCGATGACGATGACCTCGTGAATGCCGCTCACGGTCTGGTTTGCCTTTCGCTTGACTGGCACCGGCGTCAACCGATCCTAGGGCCTGAAGATTCCCGAGGTCGGCAAGGCGCGAGGACGGGATGAGGGGGCGGATGGGGCGCGGGACGAGGGGCGGATGGGGCGCGGGACGAGGG
>WNGM01000677.1_pt1 | contig 28873 bp, 24 predicted proteins | sample 5400571 | NCBI WGS metagenome assembly WNGM01 (sample SAMN13153378, study PRJNA577476) | soil metagenome | isolation source: 100 cm soil or saprolite under Garry oak tree replicate 2 | place: USA:California | collected 2016-06-15 | reverse complement strand
TCGTCTGGTACGCCCTGCACGGCCACCGACCCGAAATCGTCACCGAGCGTCGCCTGTCCGCGCCGTGGTATCTGGCCAAAACCGACCCGTCATTCGCCGACATGCTCACCACCCTGCGACGCGGCATCATCGCCGCTCGCTTTATGCCCGTTCGCCCAGCTCAACCCACCCATGCGGAAATCCGTCAAGTCCAGCGCGCATGGGCACTCGCAGCCGCCTAAACGTCGAAAGTCGAGGTCACCTGTTTCGCGAAGGAAAGGGACCTCGCGCCATCCGCGTCGGCAACACCCTGCGCTACCGGCGCAGCGAGGTCGAACGCTGGCTCGACTCCATCGAACCGACCGCGGCCCTTCCCAAGATCATCGGTTATAGGGCACCCACGTCGCTGTAGATCTGCTCGACGTAGCGTGCGTCGCGGTCGTGGAACTCGAGCCACAACGGTAGGCACGGTAAGCCGTGCTCGCGGAGCAGGGCCTCGACCTGCGCGGTCGGTACGGCCGGTCGCCGTTCGCACCATTCGAGTACATCCGCGTCGCCCGGGTTACTGAGCACGAACCACTCCCCCTACTGGAGCGGCATGGGCCGCGGTGCCCGAATACCGGGCGTCGGCGGGGATGCACCGTCAGGCCGGGGACCGAAGCGGGTCGTGGAGCTTGGTCACGCGCCTGCTGTCTCGATTCTGGTCAGCAGGGTCGAGAGCTGGCGCTGCACGGGTGGGATTCAGGCGTGGTACCGCGTGGTCTTGGCGTGTCCGGTGCGGTAGACGAGGCCCTCGGTCATCAGCGGGCGTAGGGCGAGCCGTATCTCGGGGGCCGGCCTACCGATGGCGTTGGCCAGTTCCGCGACCGTCGCACTGCCCCGTTCTCGCAATGCGATGAGTAGCGGGTCTTTCTGGTCGCTATGCTGCGCCAACTGCCAGGCGCGGGTGGTGGCCCCGGCCACCTTGTCCTCGAGTTCGGCCAATGAGTCGAACCCCGGTGGCAGCCCCAGCCGCCGTAGCACCGCAGTGGGGTCGGGGGTCTCCTGGGGGTGGACCGCGATCGCGGTCAGTTCGTCGGAACCGTCGAACAGTGTGCTCGCCGTGATCGTCTTGATGGCTAGGCCGCCATCGGTGCGGTGCGCGTGCTCGGGCGTCGGGTCGGTGCGGCCTGAGCGGGCCGCACGGATGGCGGCCAGTAGCGCCGGGCGGTTCCTGCCGCGCAGGGTCGGCAGGAGGAACGGGTCGGTGTCGAAGCTGCGCGCCAGGACGTAGTGGACGGCGGCGACGTGCTTGCACGGGTTGGCGATGTCGGGGCACGTACATTTGGTGGTCAGGTCGCGGGGTCCCGGAAACAGGGACAGGCCGACCGTGTCGAGGGTTTCGTCGATGTCTTCGGGCATTCTGCCGTCCAGCAGGGCGGCGGAGTCGCGCAGTTGGCGGGCCAGCGCGTGGGCGGCGGCTGTCCACTGTGGATCGGTGAAGACCGGGATGTTCATACTGACCCGGTACGGTGTAGGCCGGCGCCCGGCCACTCGCGCGGTGACCTGGCCCGCCCCGATGACAAGGTCGGTGACCACGCCGCTGCGGGCGTACGTGCGGCCGCGGGGCAGGCGGTTGGCGTAGGCGCGGCCAAGCGCCTCCAGGGCGGCGATCCAGCGCTGCCCCCACCAGGTGAGCCCGAAGTTCTCGGCCATCAGTCTTCGATGTCGTCTGTGGACAGTGTGACCAGGGCGCGCAGTTCGTCGTCGCCCAGTTCGGTCAGCCAGGTCTCGCCGGTACCCACGACCGCGTCGGCCAGCGCCCGCTTCTCCTCCAGCATGGCGGCAATGCGATCTTCCAGGGTGCCTGCGGTGACGAGCTTGTGGACGTTGACGGTACGGGTCTGGCCGATGCGGTACGCGCGGTCGGTGGCCTGGTCCTCCACGGCCGGGTTCCACCACCGGTCGTAGTGCAGCACATGGGTCGCGCGGGTCAGGTTGAGGCCGGTGCCACCGGCCTTGAGGCTCACGATCAGCAGCGGCGGCGCGACATCGTCGGTCTGGAACGTCTCGACCATCGCGTCGCGGGTCTTGGCCGGCACCCCGCCGTGCAGGAACGGCACCATCGGCAGGCGCAGAGCCTGGCTCAGATGTCTGGCCAGCAGTTCGCCCATTTCGCGGTACTGGGTGAAGATCAGCGCGCACTGGTCGGCCGCGACGACCTCGGCCAGCATCTCGGTGGTCCGGGTGAGCTTTCCCGAGCGGCGGCGCAGTGGACCGGGCTCGCCGAGGTACTGCGCCGGGTGGTTGCAGATCTGCTTGAGCGCGGTCAGCAGCTTGAGTACCCGGCCCTGCCGAGCGATGCCCTCACCAAGACCCTGTTCGTCAAGCAAGGTCTTGACCGTGGCCTGGTACAGGGTGGCCTGCTCGCGGGTCAGCGTGCAAGGCACGATCGCCTCGATCTTCGGTGGCAGGTCGGCGGCCACGGCGGGGTCGGTCTTCACCCGGCGCAGCATGAACGGGGCGACGATCCGTCGTAGCGTGGCGGCGGCGTCCGAGTCGCGCCACCGTTCAATGGGTACGGCGTAGCGGTCGGTGAACCGGGTGAACGGACCGAGCAACCCGGGATTGGTGAAGTCCACAATGGACCACAGCTCGGACAGGCGGTTCTCCACCGGAGTACCGGTCAGCGCCACCCGTACCGTCGCGGTCAGCGCCTTGGCCGCCTTGGCCGCCTGCGCAGCATGGTTCTTGATCTGCTGCGCCTCGTCCAGCACCACCACATCCCACGCCACATCATGCAGCAGGGCGGCATCGCGGCGCAGCAGGCCGTAGCTGGTAATGGCCACTGCCCCGGGCTTGAAGTCCTCCACCGCAGTCGGGCGGTCCGGACCGTGGTGGCGGATCACCGGCAGGTACGGGGCGAAGCGGCCCAACTCCCGTTCCCAGTTACCCACCACCGACGTCGGGCACACGACCAGGTGCGGACGGCCGGCATCCCGGCCAGCCAGCAGTGCGATGGTCTGCAGGGTCTTCCCCAGGCCCATGTCATCGGCCAGCAGCGCGCCGAACCCCAGCCCGCTCATGGACTGCAGCCACGCCACCCCCCGCAGCTGATAGTCGCGCAGCGTGGCCTGCACGTCGTTGAGGTACGGCTGCTGGTCGCGGTCCGCGCCGCGCAGCCGGTCGACCAACTCGCGCAGCGGCCCATCGGCGACCACTTCGACGGCACCGAGCTCCGCGGTGTCGTACCGGCCTGCCAGCGCGACCGACAACGCCTCGACCTCGGACAGCTCACCCGAGCGGCCCACCAACGACACCAGCTTGGGCAGGTCGTCGGCGTCCAGCCGGACCCACTGGCCGCGCCACAACACCAGCGGTTGCTTGAGTGCCACGATCTCGGCGAACTCCTGCGCCGACAGGGCGTCGTCGCCGATCGCGGCCTCCCACCGGAACTGCTTGAGGCTCTCGGCATTCAGCCCGGCGGTGGTGAGCCCGGCGCCGGGGTCGGTGACCGGCTGCCCGACCCGCAGCCGTGCCCGCAGCCGCCGGGCGCCCTTCGCCGTCAGCTCGGCCGGCAGCAACACGCCCAGGCCCGCAGCGGCCAGTGCCGCGGCACCATGGGACAGGAACTCCGCGGCCTGCGCGACGGTCAGCTCCACCCCGGTCGGTCGCCGCAGCGACAGGGAAACGTCGATCGGCGCAAACAACCGCGCCGCCTCGGCAAGCCCGGTGACCAACGACTCCTGCCGGTCACCCCACTGCCGCTCGAACAACTCCACCGTAGCCGCGTCGCTGTCCCAGACCTGCTCCGCCGAGACCATCAGGCTCGGGTCGTCAGCCGCCTGCAGATGATACGTCAACGGCCACACCGCCTCGGCGTCCTCGGCGGCGGGCGTCTGCAGCTGTACGCACAACGCGGCCGTTGCGGGCCCATCCCGGCGTACCAGCGGGGCCGCCCACCGCGCCAGGTCGTCCACGAGCCCGTCGTCGGGAACCCGGATCACCGGGTCGGCGCCGGTCAGCGCCGCCACCCAGTCACGCCGCCAGTCGGACCTACCTGTCCCGACCGGGACCGGCGCACCGCTGGCACGCCCGCAACAGTCCGCCACAGCGTCGCAGAAAGCCGCCACCAGGTCCGTACCCGCCCATACCGTCGCCTCGTCCTCGTCGCGGCGCAGCGCGTGCGCCGCGACCGGCAGAGCGGCGGCCAGCCTGGCAAGCCGCCCGTCATCCAGATTCGCCAACCGCCACAACGCGATGCCCTCGCCCGGCCCCGCGTCCCGCAACACCGGTACCAGGTGCCCCGCCGCCACAAGCTCCAACGCCAGCTTGGCCGCCACGCTCCACGCCAGCACCGAGTCGCCGGGGCGTTGCCACCCGGGCCACTCGCGCGGCAGCACGACCAACGCCCGCACCGCCGAACGGATCGGCACCACCCGAGCCGGCACATCCGCGGCGACGACCTTCTTACGCGCCTGCGCGCTGGCCGGCAGGACGGTGGGCAGCAGCGCCGGCTCGCCACGCGGCAAGCCCAGCGCAGCGGCGTCCCCGGCCGGGTCGTCGGTGCCCCAGAAGGCGACGTGCCCCTCGGCCGGGACGCGACCGCCAGGCCAGAACGTGGCCTGCAAGCGACCCGGCAACGCACCCACCAACACCCGGCAACCTCCCCGCGTCCCGACGCGACCGGGTCAGCCTAGCCAACCGACCGGCGACCTCCGATCCTGGCCGGCCTCGACGCGCGGGGCACCTGAAAACGGCACGCCAACGCCGTTCGCGCAAAATCACAGCGTCGGGAGGCGCTGATGGAGTCAAGCCGCGGCCAAACCCTCGGGAAGACGGTCCTGAAACTCCAGACGCACGGACCCGGCGGCGATCGCCCCAACGATGGAACAGGTGCTCAAGCGCAACGCCTTCACCGCCATCCCCGTCCTCGGTGTCGTGCTTGTCCCCGGTGTCGTGCTTGTCCTCGGTGTCGTGCTTGTCCTCGGTGCCATCTCCAGCTGCCCATCCTCGTCGCGGTGATCACCATCGCGGTCCCGATCCCACGACCTCCTACGCTAGGAACGCCGCACTCTGTGATGGCACGATCAGTCAAGAGACGGACTCGCCGCTCCGCAATTGGGGGGCCCATGGAGGCGCGAACGCCAGCGCCGGGAGGCATGGAGATCCGCCCGTTCCTGCTCGCCGGTCGACGAACCCTGGGGCGCGAGACGATGGAGATCCGCTCCCCGTACGACCACCGGCCGGTTGCCAGGGTTGGCGTCCCGACCCCGCAGCAGATCATGGAGGCTGCCGAAGCGGCTGATGCTGCCCGTTCACCACTTGCGGCCCTCGCTCCCGAGAAACGTGCACACATCCTCGATCATGTAGCCGTCCGGCTCCGTGCCAGGGCGGACCAGCTCCCAAAGCTGATCACCGACCAGCAGGGTCTGCCGATCCGAGTTTCGCGGCAGGTGGTCGCACGCGCCGGTGCGGTCCTGCGGTGGGCCGCGGCCGAGACGTTGAAATGGCACGATCGGTCAGCCGAGGCGGACAGGTCGGCGGTCGTGGCGAGCCCGCGTAGCGCCGTGATCGCCCTCGGCGCACACGCGACGCCGGCCAACCTTCAGGCCGGACTGCTCGGGGCCGCCCTCGGCGTAGGGGCGCCCATCGTGTTGGTCCCTTCGCCGGTGGCCCCGGCGGCTCCGCTCGTACTCGCGGAGATTCTGGCCGAGACGGATCTGCCGCCGGGATCGGTTTCCGTGCTGCCGCTTCCGCCCGAGCGGTCTGACGCACTCGTGATGAACCGGCGGTTTTCGGTCGTCGTGTACGCCGGGCCCGCCGCTACCGGCTGGGCGTTCAAGGAGGAACTACTGCGCAAGCGGCTTCTCGTCGAACCCGGCGGGTACCCCGTTGTACTGGTCATGGCCGACGCCGACGTACGCGCCGCGGCCCGGAGCGTCGCCGTGTACATGGGGTACCAGGCCGGGCACTCAGGCATCGGGGTTCAGCGGGTACTCGTGCACAACATGGTCTACGACGCGTTCCTCGACGCGCTCGTCGACGCCGTGGGTGACCTGAGCACCGGCGATCCCTTAGACGAGTCGACCGATCTCGGCCCGGTGTGCAACGAGCGGGTCGCTGACGCTTTCGACGCGTGGATCTCGGAAACGGTCGCCGCTGGCGCGCGGCTGGTGGCCGGCGGAACGCGACGACGCAACGCCTTCGCCCCCACGGTCCTGGCCGACGTTCCTGACGAGCAGTTCGCTGGCGAGGACGTCGTGTCTGGTCCGGCGGCCGCAATATCGCGCTTCGGCTGGCTACACGAGGCGGCCGGCATCGTAGCGGCGATGCCGGACCGGCTCAGCGCCGGCGTGTTCACCCACGACGCCGGAGTTGCCCGCAGGGCGTTCGAGGCGCTCCCGGTCGGGGCCGTCACGGTAGGTGCGGTGCCATCGTTCCGTCTCGACCCGGTACCCCACGGCACGGCCCACGGCGACGTGGTCCGTGCCGGACTGCGGCGGCTCATGCGCGAGATGACATACGAGCGAGTGTTTGTCAGCGAGTGAATCAAGCGATCGCATCCGGGGAACGAACCTGAACCATCCCCGCCGTACGTCCGGGTGCGCGGTGGAAATAGGCAGCCGGCCCGGCTGAGGCTGCCGCGCCGGCGGCCCCTCAGCTGACCTTGCTGCGGGCGGTCGCCCCGGCGAGGTCGAGCTCATCGGCCAGCGACGCCGCCGTATCGGTGAGCAGCGGCACGGCCGTGCTGATGAGGGCATCGGTCATCCGGGTGGACGGACCGGAGATCGAGATGGCGGCGCGGGCGGGCTGGCCCGGCAGCGTCACCGCCACGCATCGCACGCCGATCTCCTGCTCCTGCTCATCGATGGCGTACCCGTGCCGGCGGATCCGTTCCAGCTCCCTGTCCATCGCCCGCAATGACGTGATCGTGTGCTCGGTCTGGGCGGGTAGTCCCGAGCGCCGCAGTATCTCGCCGGCGCGGTCGGCGGGCAGCGTCGCCAGCATCGCCTTGCCGACTGCGGTGCAATGCACCCCGGCACGCCGGCCCACCTCGGTGAACATGCGCATGGAATGCCGGCCGGGCACCTGCGCCGTGTACACCACCTGGTAGCCGTCGAGCATCGCCAGGTTGGCGCTCTCGCCGACCGCGTCGACCACCCGTTGCAGGTACGGCGTCGCCCAGTCGCTGAGCAGGCGGCTGGCGTTCTCCCCCAGCCGCACCAGCCGCGGACCCAGCGCGTACTCCCGGGACGGCTCCTGGCGCACGTAGCCGAGATCGAGGAGGGTGCGCATGAGCCGGTGGATCGTCGGCAGCGGCAGCCCGGACCGGCTCGCCAGCTGGGAAAGGCCGACGATGCCGCCAAGGTCGGCCATCGTCTCCAGCAGGTCGAACGCGCGCGCGATCGACTGCACGCCGCCCGACAGACGTCCGTTGCCGGCGTCCACATCCTGCTTGGCCATCGTCCCCTCCTATACCGACAGCAGGCGCGAGATATGCATTCCGTAATGCGAAAGGGTAACAGGGCCGAGCGGTGACCTCCCGTTGGGAGCGCCCTTCGTATTGCGGAATTAACTATCCGCGATACAGAATATACTCCTTCGCGCGACACCAGAAATCCCACCGCGCCCGCGGCTCCCGCGGGATCCTGATCTTCCAACCCCTCGGCTGGAGAGGAGCACCGGCTGATGGACACGCCTCCCACGACGCTCGGACCCGACCACTACGACCGCCTCGACGCTCGGCTCGCGCCGTGGGACGAGGACCTCGCCCGGCGGTACCCCGGTGACGACGGCAGCCGACAGCCGGTCCACACCGTGTACGTACCGGCCCACCGCTACCACGCCGGGCTGCCCGCCGAGTGGGGGGCACAGGCCGGCAAGCTGCTGGCCAAGCACGCCCCGGACGCGGCGGCGCTGGCCGGGATCGTGGGCATTCCTCTCGACCTGGCCGAGCAGGTCGCGCCGCGACTGGCGGCCAAGCTGTCCGGCGAGCCGATCGAGGATCTGCGCATCGACTTCGAGGACGGGTACGGTCTCCATCCGGACGCCGAGGAGGACGCCGTCGCGGTGCGGGCCGCGGACGCGCTCGCCACCGCGCTGGCCGCCGGGGACGCCCCGCCGTACGTGGGCATCCGGTTCAAGAGCCTGGAGGCGGCGACCCGCCGCCGCGGAATCCGGACCCTCGACATCTTCCTCACCCGGCTCGCGGCTGCCGGCGACCTCCCCGAAGGCCTGGTCGTCACCCTGCCGAAGGTGACCGACGTGGCCCAGGTCGAGGCGTTCGCCGAGGTGTGCGCGGGCTGGGAGCGGGCCAACGGCCTGCCGGACGGGCGGCTGCGCTTCGAGATCCAGGTCGAGACGCCGCAGGCCGTTCTCGGGGCGGACGGCACGGCAACCGTGGCCCGGATGCTGCACGCCGCGCCGGGCCGGGTCAGCGGCCTGCACTACGGCACGTACGACTACAGCGCGGCCTGCGGCGTGTCCGCGGCGTACCAGAGCATGGAGCATCCGGCGGCCGACCACGCCAAGGCGGTGATGCAGGTGGCCGCCGCCGGGACCGGCGTACGGGTCGCGGACGGCTCCACCAACGTCCTGCCGGTCGGCGACGGGCCGGCCGTACGGGCGGCATTCCGGCTGCACGCGCGGCTGGTACGGCGGTCCCTGGAGCACGCCTTCTACCAGGGCTGGGACATGCATCCCGGGCACCTCGTGACCCGGTTCGCAGCGACGTACGCCTTCTACCGGGAAGGGTTCCCACCGGCGGCCGACCGGCTGCGCGCGTACCTCGGCAGCGCGGACTCGGGCGTCCTCGACGAGCCGGCCACCGTCCAGGCGATGGCGTCGCTCCTGGTACGCGGCCTGCAAAGTGGGGCGCTCGACGATGCCGAGGTGACCGAACGCGCCGGGGTCGAGCGGGCCGTCCTCGACCGCCTCTACCGGCGCCGCGTGGGGTGACCGCCTGCTCTTTGAAGTCGGCAGAGCGCGCGGCGGAATGCGCCCGCGCTCGTGCGCAGCACCACACGCCGTCGTGGATTGACCCGATCCGCGACCCGGGGTTACACTCCGCGATACAGAATTTGAATTTCGCAATCCGGAACTGGAGCCGTTGGATGTCCAGTCACCATCTGCCGTACCTCGCCAACTGCTCGATCATGTTCACCGAGCTGCCGCTGCTGGAGCGCGCGGCCGCCGCCAAGGCGGCCGGGTTTGAGGCGGTCGAGTTCTGGTGGCCGTTCGCCAGCCCGGTACCACCGCAAACCGAGATCGACACGTTCACCCGGTCGGTCCGCAACGCCGGCGTACGGCTCGTCGGCCTCAACTTCTTCGCCGGAGACCTGGCCGGACCCGACTGCGGCGTGCTGTCCATCCCGGCGCGCTCCACCGAGTTCCGCGACAACATCGACGTCACCGTCGGCATCGGCGCCGACCTCGGGGCGGCCGCGTTCAACGCGTTGTACGGCAACCGGGTCGACGGCGTGCGGCCCGAGCAGCAGGATGAACTGGCCACCGAGAACCTGGTGCTCGCCGCCAAGACGGCCGAAGCCGCCGGCGCGACCGTGCTCATCGAGCCGGTCAGCGGCCCGAAGCCCTACCCGCTGCGTACCGCCGCCCAGGCGGTCGCCGTCGTGGACCGGGTTCGTGCCGCCGGTGCGGGCAACGTCGGGTTCCTCTGCGACCTGTACCACCTCGCCACCAACGGCGACGACGTGGACACCGCGATCGACCGCTACCCCGACCAGGTGGCCCATGTACAGATCGCCGACGCGCCGGGCCGCGGCGAGCCGGGCACCGGCACCCTCGACCTGGACCGCTGGCTCGACGCGCTCGAGGCGAAGGGCTACGGCGGCTGGGTCGGGCTGGAGTACAAGCCGTCCACCGGCGACACCCTCGCCAGCCTCGCCTGGCTGCCCCGCGAACGGAGGACTACGGCATGACCACAGTGGCGTTCATCGGGCTGGGCATCATGGGTAAGCCGATGGCCAGCAACCTCGCCAAGGCCGGCTTCGACGTCGTCGGCTACAACCTCAGCCCGAAGACGGTGGACGGGGTGGACGTGAAGGAGTCGATCGCCGAAGCGGTCGCGGAAGCCGACGTGATCGCCACGATGGTGCCCGACTCCCCCGATGTCGAGGAGGTGCTCACCGGCGCGGACGGCGTGTTCGCCAACGCCCGCAAGGGCAGCCTGGTCATCGACTTCTCCTCGATCCGCCCTGACGTGTCCGCGCGGCTCGCCGCCCAGGGCGCCGAGCACGGCCTACGGGTTCTGGACGCGCCGGTATCCGGTGGCGAGCAGGGCGCGATCGACGCCGCTTTGTCCATCATGGTCGGCGGCGCGGCCGAGGACTTCGCGGCCGCCGAACCGGTACTGGAGGCGGTGGCCAAGACCATCGTGCACGTCGGCCCAGCCGGATCCGGCCAGACCGTCAAGGCGGCCAACCAGCTCATCGTCGCCGGCACCCTGGAGCTGGTGTCCGAGGCGATCGTCTTCCTGGAGGCGTACGGCGTGGACACCGAGGCCGCGGTGAAGGTGCTGGCCGGTGGCCTGGCCGGCAGCGCGATCCTGCAGCGCAAGGCGCCGGCGATGCTCGCCCGCGACTTCACGCCGGGCTTCCGCATCGCGTTGCACCACAAGGACATGGGCATTGTCACCTCCGCCGCCCGGGAGGCCGGCGTGGTGATCCCGCTCGGTGCCGTGGTCGCGCAGCTCATCGCCGCGCTCAACGCGCAGGGTGACGGCGGGCTCGACCACTCGGCACTACTCAAGCTGGTCAGCCAGCTGTCCGGCCGCTGACCTCGCACGTACAGGAGAACCCCCATGCCCCGCATGCGCGCCATCGACGCGGCCGTCGCGATCCTTCAGGCCGAGGGCGTCACCAACGTCTTCGGCCTGCCCGGCGCCGCCATCAATCCGTTCTACTCCGCCCTGAAAAGCAACGGCACCATCAAGCACACCCTCGCCCGGCACGTCGAGGGCGCCGCACACATGGCCGAGGGGTACACCCGGGCCCGGGCCGGCAACATCGGCGTCTGCGTCGGCACCTCCGGCCCCGCCGGCACCGACATGATCACCGGGCTGTACTCGGCCGGCGCCGACTCGATCCCGATATTGTGCATCACCGGCCAGGCCACGGTGGCCAAGCTGCACAAGGAGGACTTCCAGGCCGTCGACATCGCCGCGATCGCGAAGCCACTGGCCAAGATGGCCATTACCGTCCTCGAGCCGGCCCAGGTGCCCGGCGCGTTCCAGCAGGCCTTCCACCTCATGCGTTCCGGCCGCCCCGGGCCGGTCCTCATCGACCTGCCGTTCGACGTGCAGCTCGCCGAGATCGAGTTCGACCCGGGCACGTACCAGCCGCTGCCGGTGTACAAGCCGGCCGCCAGCCGCGCCCAGATCGACAAGGCGCTCGACCTGCTGGGCACGGCGCAACGGCCGCTCATCGTCGCCGGCGGCGGCATCGTCAACGCCGACGCATCCAACCTTCTGGTCGAGTTCGCCGAGCTCACCGGCGTACCGGTGATTCCCACGCTGATGGGCTGGGGCGTCATCCCGGACAACCACCCGCTCATGGCGGGCCTCGTAGGTCTGCAGACCGCGCACCGCTACGGCAACGCCACCATGCTCGAGTCGGACTTCGTGCTCGGCATCGGCAACCGGTGGGCAAACCGGCACACCGGTGGCCTCGACAAGTACCGGGAAGGCCGCACCTTCGTGCACGTCGACATCGAGCCGACACAGATCGGGCGGGTGTTCGCCCCCGACTACGGCATCGTCTCCGACGCCAGGGCCGCGCTCGAACTGTTCGTGGCGGCCGCCCGCGAGCGAAAGCAGGCCGGCGCGTTGCCCGACCGGCGCGCGTGGGCCGAGGCGTGCGCCATGCGCAAGCGCACGCTGCAGCGCCGGACCCATTTCGACAACGTCCCGATCAAGCCGCAGCGGGTGTACGAGGAGATGAACCGGGTGTTCGGCCCGGAGACCCGCTACGTCAGCACGATCGGCCTGTCGCAGATCGCCGCCGCCCAGTTCCTGCACGTGTACCGGCCGCGTCACTGGATCAACGCCGGCCAGGCCGGGCCGCTCGGCTGGACCCTGCCCGCCGCGCTCGGGGTGTGCGTGGCCGACCCGGACGCGACCGTGGTCGCCCTGTCCGGTGACTACGACTTCCAGTTCATGATCGAGGAGCTGGCGGTCGGGGCGCAGTTCAACCTGCCCTACATCCACATCCTGGTGAACAACGCGTACCTCGGCCTGATCCGCCAGTCGCAGCGCGGCTTCGACATGGACTACTGCGTCCAGCTGTCGTTCGACAACATCAACGCGCCCGAGATGAACGGGTACGGCGTCGACCACGTCGCGGTGGCCAAGGGTCTGGGCTGCAAGGCGCTGCGGGTGACCGAGCCCGACGCGATCGCGCCCGCCCTCGACGGGGCGAAGAAGCTGATGGCCGAGTTCCGGGTACCGGTGGTCGTCGAGATCATCCTGGAGCGCGTCACCAACATCGCGATGGGTACCGAACTCGACAACGTGGTGGAGTTCGAGGACCTGGCCCTGCGCGCCGAGGACGCGCCGACCGCGATCGCGCTGCTCGACTAGGTTGGCCGCCGTGCACGCGCTGGTCGCCCCCGACAAGTTCAAGGGATCGCTGACCGCGGTCGAGGTGGCGGAGCGGGTCGCCGCCGGGCTGCGGTCGGTGACGCCCGAGGTACCGGTCCGGCAGGTGCCGGTCGCCGATGGCGGCGACGGTACCGTCGCCGCGGCGGTCGCGGCGGGCTTCGACCGGGTACCGGCGCGGGCCAGCGGCCCCACCGGCGCTCCGGTGGACACGGCCTACGCCCGGCGCGGCGACCTCGCCGTCGTCGAGATGGCCTGCGTGTGCGGCCTTCTGCTGCTGCCAGGCGGCCGGCCGGATCCCTTGCACGCCAGCAGCTTCGGGCTCGGTGAGGTGATCCGCGCCACGGTGGCGGCCGGCTGCCGGCGGCTGGTGGTCGGGGTCGGCGGCAGCGCGAGCACCGACGGCGGCGCCGGCATGTTGCAGGCGCTCGGCGCCCGGCTCGTCGACGCGCACGGCGAAGCCTTGGGCCACGCCGGGCTGCCGCTGGACGCACGGTACACAGTGGAGCTGTCCGGCCTCGATCCGGCGCTGCGCGAGGTCGAACTCGTCGTCGCGAGCGACGTCGACAACCCGCTCGCCGGCCCGCGCGGCGCTGCGGCGGTGTACGGCCCGCAGAAGGGCGCGACGCCCGACGACGTGGTCCGGCTCGACGCGGCGTTGCGCCGCTGGGGCGAGGCGGTCACCGCCGCGACCGGGTTGGACCGGACCAGCACCCCGGGCGCCGGCGCCGCGGGCGGAGTCGGGTACGCCGCCGTCGCCGCGCTTGGCGGCCAACTGCGCCCGGGTATCGACATCGTGCTCGACCTGGTCGGCTTCGCCGAACAGCTACCCGGTTGCCGGCTGGTGGTCACCGGCGAGGGCGCCCTCGACACGCAGACCCTCGCGGGCAAGGCACCGGCCGGAGTCGCCGCCGCCGCGGGCGCGGCCGGGGTACCGGTCGTCGCCGTCGCCGGCCGCAACACCCTGCCCGCGGAGGACCTCGCGGACGCCGGGATCGCGGCCGCGTACCCGCTCACCGACCTGGAACCCGACGTGGCCCGGTGCATCGCACGGGCCGGCCCGTTGCTGGAACAGGTCGCGGCCCGGATCGCCCGCGAGTGGCTGCTCGCGCCCGCCGGGGACACCGGCGCGCGGGCGGCGGGTTGAGTTGACGACGAGGATGCGCACGGTCACGCTCCCAGGAGCAGGCGCGCCACGGAGGCCGGCAGCCCGGCAGTGTCACGCACCGGCCGTGCGGCCACGAGCGCGGTCGCATCCGCGACGGGCAGCCCGGCCTCCGCTTCGAGTACCGCCGCCAGGTGGCCGGCCGGCAACCGGTTGTACCAGTTCAACCCCAGCCGGGAGCGGCCCTGGGCGGTGAGGTCGCCGTACAGCCGCAGCCGGGCGAAGCCACCGTCCGGGTACACGTCGACGCGGACCCGGGTCGTCGGCGCGGCGGCGGCGACCCGGAACAGGTGGCGGGTGTCCGGTTGCAGCCGAGTACGGAGAATCATCTCCGCGCCACTCGCGTTGCTGAGCCGGAACCAGCCGGGCGCGTTGCCCTTGAAGTGGGTGGTGTCCAGCTCGACCTGCCGGACCACACCCTCGGCGGCGAGGCGCACCTCGACCCAGTCGTTGGCGTCGTCGCGGCGGCGGGCGGTCTCCCAGCCGTCGCCCATGACCCGGGCCCGGCCGGGCAGCAGCAGGTTGTTGGGCGAGGAGTAGAACATGTTCGAGCAGTCGACGACGAGGCCGCCGTTCTCCAGCGCCGCCAGGTCCAGCGGCGCGCCGCCGAGCCAGCGCGGGTCCGGCACGACCTCGCCGTGTACCCGCAGCCGGGCCACACCGCCGTCGGGAAAGATGCTCAGCCGTACATGCGTGAAGCTCTCCTCGGCGGCGGTGGTGAACTGGTTGCGCGTGTCGCCCTTGAGCGGCGAGCGGGGCACGATCTCGGTCCACGCGGCATCGGCGAGCTCGCCCGGGCTCGGGTACCCCTCGACCGACGTCGCCTCGACCGAGCACTGCTCCGGGTAGTTGCCGGTGAAGAACGCGGTGTCGACGATCACCCCCCGGATCACGCCGGGTACGCCGAGCCGGACGATGGCCCAGTCGTGGCCAGGCTCCCGGCGGCGGCGGGTCTCCCAGCCGTCGTAGATCTGTCCCTTGTGGCCGAACGTGTGCGCGTTGAACACCGCCGGCTGCGGCCTGATGAGGTTCTCCCGCTCGGCGAACAGCTCATCATTGGCGGCGACGACGCTGCCGCCGAGGGTGCGTACGGCCAGGTCGGGCAGCTCGGTGAAGTCCATGGTGGTCACGCCTCTCCTCGTGCGATGAGTCGTCCGTGCGGCTGCTCGCCGACCGGTTGGCCGCGCAGCCAGGTGCGGCGCACGACGCCGGCCAGCGGACGGCCGGCGTACGGCGTCACCGGGTTCTTGTGGTGCAGGTGCCTCGGGTCGACGACGAAAGCGCTGTCGGGGGCGCAGACGCAGAAGTCCGCGTCGTACCCGAGGGCCACCTGGCCCTTGCGCCGCAACCCGGCGAACGCCGCCGGTCGGGTCGCCATCCAGTCGACGACCGAGCGCAGCGAATGGCCACGCCGCCGGGCCTCCGTCCAGACCGCCGGCAGGCCGAGTTGCAGCGACGAGATGCCGCCCCAGGCCACGCCGAAGTCGCCCACGTCGAAGCGCTTCAGCTCCGGGGTACAGGGCGAGTGATCGGACACGACGAAGTCGATGACGCCGTCGGCGAGGCCCTGCCACAGCAGCTCGCGGTTGTCGGCCTCGCGGATCGGCGGGCAGCACTTGTACTGGGTGGCGCCGTCCGGTATCTCCTCCGCGGTGAACGTGAGGTAGTGCGGGCATGTCTCGACGGTGATCTGCACCCCGTCGCGGCGCGCGGACGCGATCATCGGCAGTGCGTCGGAGCTGGACAGGTGCAGGATGTGTACCCGGCACCCGGTCCACCGGGCCAACTCGATCACCTGCGCGATGGCGACGTTCTCGGCGCCGCGCGGCCGGGACCGCAGGAAGTCGCGGTAGCGCTGGCCGTGGCAGCCGAGTGCCCGGTCGATCGCAGCGGAGTCCTCGGCGTGCACGATCATCAGGCCGCCGAACGACGCGACCACGCGCAGCGCCTGCGCCAACTCGTCCGGGCCGAGGTGGGGGAACTCGTCGACGCCGGAGTGCAGCAGGAAGCACTTGAAGCCGAACACGCCGGCGTCGTGCAGGCCGCGCAGCCGGCCAGCGTTACCCGGGATCGCGCCGCCCCAGAAGCCGGTGTCGACCCAGACCTGCCTTTCGGCGGTCTTGCGCTTCACGTCGAGGGCCGCGATGTCGACGGTGGGCGGGATCGAGTTCAGCGGCATGTCGACGATCGTGGTGACGCCGCCCGCGGCGGCCGCACGGGTGGCGGTGGCGAAGCCCTCCCACTCGGTGCGGCCGGGCTCGTTGACGTGGACGTGGGTGTCGACGAGCCCGGGCAGCAGGACCTCGTCCGGGCCGACCTCCACCACCCGGGCGCTGTCGCCGGGCAGGTCGGAATCGTACGGTTCGATGGCGGCTACGCGGCCGTCGCGTACGCCGACACAACGGGCCACCTCGCCGGCGACGGTGACGACCCGCCGGGCGCGGAACACAAGGTCGAAGTCGGTCATCAACGCCGGTCCTCAGGTGCCGGTCAGGTGCTCCGGCCGGATGGGGACCCGCCGCAGGTCCAGACCGGTCGCCGCCCGGATGGCGGCGGCCACGGCGGGCCCGGACGAGATGGTCGGCGGTTCGCCGACGCCGCGCAGCCCGTACGGGGCGTGCGGATCGGCGTACTCGAGCACCTCGATCTGCATCGGCGGCATGTCGAGAATCGTAGGGATCAGGTAGTCGGTGAACGACGGGTTCCTGATCTTGCCGTCGGAGACGACGATCTCCTCCATCAGCGCGAGGCCCATCCCCTGCGCGGTACCGCCCTGGATCTGACCGACCACCGCGTCCGGGTTGATCGCCTTGCCGACGTCCTGGGCGCAGGCCAGCTCGACCACCTTGACCAGCCCCAGCTCGATGTCGACGTCGACCACGGCCCGGTGCGCGCTGAACGCCCACTGCATGTGCGCGTCGCCCTGCCCGGTCTGCGGGTCCACCGGCCGGGTTGGGCGGTGCCGCCACTCGACGGTGTGCTCGACCGGCTCGTCGAGCAGGTCGGCCAGCGACGCGATCACATCGGCGCCCGCGAGCACGTTGCCGCCGGACAGGCGCAAGCCGTTGAGGTCGCTGCGGCCGCTGCGCTGCCGGGCGCGATCGAACACCTCCTCGCGTACCGACTCGCAGGCCGCCTTCACGGCCCCGCCCGTGACGTAGGTCTGCCGGGACGCCGACGACGAGCCACCGCTGCCCACCGTGGTGTCCTTGGCGTGCACCAGCACCCGGTCGACGCCCAGCTCGGTACGCGCGATCTGCTGCTCGATCGTGACCAGGCCCTGGCCCACCTCGGCCGCGGCCGTGTGCACGGTGGCGGTCGGTTCGCCGGCCAGCAGCTCCAGCTTCACCCGGGCGGTCGAGTAGTCGTCGAACCCCTCGGAGAAACCCACGTTCTTGTACGCGACCGCGTACCCGACGCCGCGGGCGACGCCCTCGCCGTGGGTGGTGTTCGACACGCCACCGGGCATCTCCCGGATGTCCGGTGGTCCGGCCGGGCGGTCCGGCGGCAGCGGCATCTCCTGTACCCGCTGCAGCAGGTCGGCCACCGGCGCCGGGCTGTCGATGAGCTGGCCGGTGGGCGCCCGGCCACCCTCGTGCATGGCGTTGCGGCAGCGCAGCTCCACCGGGTCCATCCCCAGCTCGGCGGCCAGCTTGTCCATCTGCGCCTCGTGTGCGTACGCGGCCTGCACCGATCCGAAGCCGCGCATCGCGCCGCACGGCGGGTTGTTGGTGTAGACCCCCCACGCGTCGACGGCGATGTTCGGCACCTCGTACGGGCCGATGCCCATCGTGCCGGCGTTGCCGACCACGGCCGGGGTGCTGGAGGCGTAGGCGCCGCCGTCGAGATAGATCTCGGCCTTGACATACACGAGCCGGCCGTCCCGGTCGGCGCCGTGCTCGAAGCGCATCCTGGCCGGGTGCCGATGCACGTGGCCGAAGAACGACTCCTCGCGGTTGTAGACCATCTTGACCGGCCGGCCGGTGCGCAGCGCCAGCAGGCAGGCGTGTACGTGCATGGACAGGTCCTCGCGCCCGCCGAACGCGCCGCCGACACCGGCGAGGGTCATACGTACCTTCTCTGGTGGCAGCCCGAGCGCGGCGCACACCTGGCGCTGGTCGGCGTGCAGCCACTGGGTCGCGACGTACAGGTCGACCCCGCCGTCCTCGGCCGGCACAGCGAGGCCGGACTCCGGGCCCAGGAACGCCTGGTCCTGCATGCCCACCTCGTACTCGCCGACCACCACGACGTCGGCGACCGCGTCCTCGTCGCCGCGGCGCAGCCGCAGGTGGCGCACCAGGTTGCCCTGCGGGTGCAGGTGGGCGGCCTCCCTGCTGATGCCGGTGGCCGGCGCGGACGTGTCGTGCAGCATGTTCCAGGTCGGGTGGCCCAACGCCGCCATCGCGTCGGTGACCGGCTCCCACACGTCGTAGTTGACGCGGATCCGTTTGGCTGCCTGTCGGGCGATCTCCGGATGGTCGGCGGCGACGAGGGCCACCGGCTCGCCCTGGTAGCGGACCGCCCCGTCGGCCAGTACCGGCTGGTCGGCGAGTTCGAGGCCGTACCGGTTCTCCCCCGGCACGTCCTCGGCGGTGAGCACGGCGCGCACGCCCGGGACCGTCAGCGCCTCGCTGACGTCGATGGACCGGATCCGCGCGAATGGATGCGGGCTGCGCAGGGTCGATCCCCACAGCATGCCCTCGATCCACAGGTCGCTGGCGTAGGCGAACTCACCGCGTACCTTCAGAACGCCGTCGGGGCGCAGCGGGCTGGCGCCCACGCCGCCGCCGGCGGTCACGCCGGTCAGATGGGTCGGCGCACCGACAGGTGTGGTCATGACGTCACCCCCGCTCGGGTCAACAAGGTCTTACTGGCGGCCGCCACCTCGGCGGCCAGGTCGGTCTCGTCGACGGTGACCACCCGGTCCTTCTCGACCACCGGACGGCCGTTGACGAGCAGGAGTTCCAGCGGCGGCGGGGCACCGAGGACCAGCGCCGCCACCCGGTCGACCACGTCGACGTGGCCGAGCCCGTCCAGGCGCCAGACCGCCAGGTCGGCGAGCTTGCCGGGTTCGAGGGAGCCGATCTCGGCCTCCCGGCGCAGCACCCGCGCGCCGCCCATGGTGGCCATCTCCACCGCGTCGCGCACGGCCAGCTCCTCGGGGCCGCCACGGGCGCGCGCGAACAGCACCGCGTGGCGTATCTCCTCCAGCAGCGAGCTGGCCTCGTTGGAGGCGGCACCGTCCACGCCGAGCCCGATCCGCACGCCGGCGCGGTGCAGGTCGGCGGAGCGGCAGATGCCGGCGCCAAGCCGGGCGTTCGACGACGGGCAGTGCGCCACCCCGGTGCCGGTCCGGCTCAGCGTCGCGACCGCGCCGTCGTCGAGATGGACCGCGTGGGCGAACCACACGTCCGGGCCGAGCCAGCCGAGCCGGTCCATGTACTCGATCGGGGTGCAGCCGAACTTCTCCCGGCAGAAGTCCTCCTCGTCGAGCGTCTCGGCGAGGTGGGTGTGCAGCAGGACGCCGTACCGGCGGGCCAGCGCCGCCGCATCGGTGAGCAGCTCCGGGGTGACCGAGAACGGCGAACACGGCGCGACGGCCACCCGGACCATCGCGTCCAGCGCCGGGTCATGGTGCTTCTCGATCGCCGCCTGCGTGGCGGCCAGGATCTCGTCGCGGTCCTCCACCACCCGGTCGGGCGGCAGGCCGCCCTTCGACTGTCCGAGGTCCATCGAGCCGCGCGTGGGGTGGAACCGCAGCCCCACCCGCGACGCCGCCTCGATCTCGGCGGCGAACACGTCGCCCCCGTCGCGCGGGAACACATAGTGGTGGTCCATCGTGGTGGTACAGCCGCTGCGGGCCAGCCACGCGAGCGACCCGGTCGCCGCGGTACGCACGATGTCGGCGTCGATGCCGGCCCAGACCGGGTACAGCGCGGTGAGCCAGCCGAACAGGGTCGAGTCGACCGCCAGCCCGCGGGTCACCCACTGGTACAGGTGGTGGTGGGTGTTGACGAAGCCGGGCGTGACCAGGCAGCCGGTGACGTCGATCCGGGGACCGTCCAGATCAGACAGACCGGGACCGACCGCGGTGATCCGGTTGTCCTCCACCACCACGTGGCCGGTGGCGTACTCGGACCGCTGACCATCCATCGTGACGACGGCGGCACCTTCGAGGATCACGTCGCCACCTCCCGCATCCGGTCCGCGGCCAAGCGGACGGCGTCCAGGATCTTCTCGTACCCGGTGCAGCGGCACAGGTTGCCGGCGAGAGCCTCGCGGATCTCCGGGTCGGTCGGCTGCCCGTTGCGGCCCAGCAGGTCGTGCGCCGCGACCACCAGGCCAGGGGTACAGAAGCCGCACTGCACCGCGCCCGCGTCGAGGAAAGCCTGCTGGACCGGGTGCAGGTCCTCGCCCTCGGCCAGCCCTTCCACAGTCCGCACGTCGCGGCCCTGCGCCTGGCCGGCGGCGACCAGGCAGGAGCAGACCGCGACTCTGTCGAGGTACACCGTGCACGAGCCGCACTCGCCCTGCTCGCAGGCGTTCTTCGAGCCGGGCATGCCCATCCGCTCGCGCAGGACGTACAGCAGGCTCTCGCCCGCCCAGACGTCGTCGGCCTTCATCTCCTGGCCGTTGACGGTGAAGCTGAGGCGCATGACGGCCTCACCCCTCTCGGAATTCGTTCCAGGCCCAGAGCAGGGCGCGGCGGGCCATCACGGACAGCGCGTGCTCGCGGTACCGGGCGCTGCCGCGCACGTCGTCGATCGGCGAGGAGGCCGCGGCGACCAGGTCGCCGAACCGGGTCGCCACGGTGTCCGGGATCGGCTCCCGGGTGTCCCAGTACCCGCCCGCGTCGAGGGCCTCGCCGAGGTACTCCTCGGCGTCCGGGGCGCGGCGCGGGGTCGGCGCGGCGGAACCGATGCCGGTGCCCACCCGCCGGCGGTCGGGGTGCAGCGCCAGCCCGAAGGCGGCTACCGCGATCACCATCGCGTTGCGGGTGCCGATCTTGCTGTACTGCTGCGGGCCGGTGGCGACCGGGATGAGGGTGGCCCGGATCAGCTCGTCCGGTTCCAGCACGTTGCGCTTCACGCCGGTATAGAAGGACGCGACCGGCACCTGGCGCACGCCGCGGACCGACTCCACCTCCACCACCGCGTCGGTGGCTAGCAGCGCCGGATGCGAGTCGCCGGCGGGCGACGCGGCGCCGAGGTTGCCGGCGACCGTGCCGCGATTGCGGATCTGCGGCGACCCCACCGTACGAGCGGCCATCGCGAGACCGGGCAACCGGTCCCCCAGCTCGGCGATCGTGCGGGTGTAGGACACCCCGGCACCCAGGCGTACCGTGCCATCGGTCTGCTCCCACCGGCCCAGCTCCTCGATCTGGCTGAGGTCGAGCAGCGCCGGGGGTCGGTGCCGGTCGAAGTTGAGCTCGACCATCACGTCGGTACCGCCCTGGATCGGCACCGCCTTAGGGTTGGCTGACTTGGCCTCCAGGGCCTGCCGCCAGGTGGTCGGTTGCAGGAACTCCATGTCGCGCTCCAGATGGTTCTCAGGCGAACGCGGGGACGGTGTACCACGCCAGGCCCGGATCCTCGGCGTCGTCGCGCACGACGGTCGCCTGGATGAGCCCGTACGGCCGGTCGTCGGCGTGGAACACCTCACCGGGGTTGTCGACCTTGAACGGCGACAGGTCGACCAGGAAGTGGTGCTTGTTGGGCGCGGAGAACTTGATCTCGACGACGGCGTCGAAGCGTTCCAGGACGGCTTTGCCCATCTCCCACAGCGTCTGCTGCAGCGCCAGGCTGTGTACCTCGGCGAAGCGGGCCAGCAGGACCGCCCGGATCCCCGCGTACGTGGCGTCCCAGTCGGCATCGGTGCCGCGGTAGCGCCAGCGGGCGGTGAGCGACGTGGCCATGATCCGGTCGGTGGTCTCCTGCAGCGTGGTGTACCGGTCGGTGAGGAACCCGCGGAACTCCGAGCCGGTGCTCTTGAGGATCACCAGGTCCTTCAGCCCGGACACGACCCATTCCCGGTCGTTGTCCACGGTCACCACGGTGGTGCGGATCTCCTGGCCGCGCCGGACGAATGAGTGCTCGTGCGGGCGGCCGTCGACCTCGATGCGGTCCCAGAAGTACTCGTCCACCTCGATCCGCGCGCCCTCCACCGGCGCCACGTCCTCGATGAAATGCCGGGCGAGGGTGAGCGCGTAGTCCTCGATCGCACCCAGGCCCTTCTCCTTGGCATACGCGTAGCAGGTGTTCTTCTGCGTGTCCGTCGGCAGCACCCAGGCCTGGTCGCCGGTCAGGTGGGCGGCGGAGAAGTCGCCCCGCAGCGACGTGGACACGTTGACGTCGCGGATCTCGTGCCGCGGGGTGTCCCGGTAGATCCGGACCACCCGGTTCTCGGCCTTGCCGTACTGGTTGGGTCCCAAGACGATACCCATGTGCTTTAGCTCCCTCGATACGTGGAGTAGGCGAACGGGCTGAGCAGCAGCGGCACGTGGTAGTGCTGCTCCGGCCCGGTCACCGAGAACGTCACGACGACCTGCGGGTAGAAGGTGTCCGGAAAGTAGCTGCCGGTGTCGAAGACGAGCCGGTAGTCATCGGCGTCGAGGCCGGTCGCGAGCTTGGCGACCCGCCCGTCGGTGTCGGTGCGCGCTTCGGCGACGACGCTCCCGTCGGGCCGCTCCAGCCGCACCGGTACGTCGGACGCCGGCCGGCCCGTCGTCGCGTCGAGTACGTGCGTCGAGAGGCTACTCATGTGCCCTCCAGGAGCTTCGTCAGCCGGATCCGGTTGATCTTCGCCAGCTCGTCGCGGACCACCGCCCGCTCGGTGGCCGGGTCGTTGCCGAGCCGCCGGTGGAGCAGCGCGATCATCTCGTCGGCGGTCCGGCCGGTCGCGCACACCAGGTACACGTGCCCGAACCGCCGCTCATAGGCCCGGTTGCCGTCGGCGAGGGCACGGCGCACACCGTCGGTCGCACCGCCCACGCCGGCCTGTTCCTGGCTCGACCAGTCCCGCCCGCCGGACGCCGCCGCGGTCTCCCCCTCGCCGATCCGCGGGTGGCCGGCGAGCGCGGCGTCGAGCTCCGCCTCGCTCAGGCCGGCCACCGCCCGGTCGCTGAGCGCCATGACCTCCTCGACCGAGTGGTAGGGCCGGGCGGCCAGCATCTGCTCGGCCCAGGCCGGCGACGCGCAGCAGGACAGGAGCTCGGCGCGGGCCGGGTCGGCGGGCAGCCGGTTGAACGCGGCCAACCCGCTGCTGAGCGCTGCGTCGAACATGGGCCTCCTTTCCATGCGGCGGGTCAGCGCAACTGGTCGAAGCGCCGGGTGCGCGCGGTGTGGATCGGGTTGGCCTCGGCGACGAGATCGTCGAACCGGTGGTTGGCGATCTTCGCCATCTCGATCAACGCGGTGGCGTGCTCCTGGGTCGGGGAGTTGTTCATCCGCGCCCATCCGCTCTCCAGGATCTGGTTGCGGTCGCCGGCGTCGCGGACCGCCACGATCAGCGGGATCCCGAACTTCTCCCGGTACGCGTTGGTGAGCTCGGTGAACGCGCCGTGGTCCTCGTCGGTGAGCCGGGTCAGGCCGGCAGTGGCCTGGTCGATGCGCGAGTACGCCCCCTCCTCGCCGGAGGCCACCGCGTCGCTGCCCAGCGCCGGGTAGAAGCTCATCAGTTCCTGCTGCTGCTCCGGCGAGGCGGTGAACAGCGCCTCCTGGAAGGCCCTCCGCAGCGCCTGGGTGTCGGCGAATGGCCGCTGGTCATAGGCCTTCTCGACCACCCACCGCGGGCCCTGGAACAGCGGACCGAAGGTGTCCGCGAACTCCTCCCGCGACATCGAGTTGACCTGTTCGAGGCGGACCTGCCCGGTGCCGGGGGCGCCGGCGACGGCGGGCCCGCGGCCGCGCCCGATGTGGTGGAAGACCAGGTTGAGCAGGATCGCCGTCAGGCTGCCTAGCGTGATGCCGCTGCCGAGGATGATCTGTGCCCACTGCGGCACCGCCTTCGACACGTCCGGCTGGACGGTCACGAGCATGGCGAGGCCCACGCTGGTGCCGACGATGACGATGTTGCGGTGGTCATGGAAGTCCACCCGGGACAGGGTCTGGATACCGACCACCGCGACGGTGGCGAACATCGCGAGGGCCGCCCCGCCGAGCACCGGTGGCGGGATGCTGGCGACGATCGCCGCCATCTTCGGCAGCAGCCCGAGAATAATCATGAAAATGCCCGCGGCGGCGACCACCCAGCGGCTCTTGATGCGGGTGAGCCGCACCAGGCCGACGTTCTCGGCGAAGCAGGTGTACGGGAACGAGTTCAGGATGCCGCCGATCGTGGTGGCCAGGCCGTCGGCCCGCAGCGCCCGCGCGATGTCTTTGCGGGTGATGCGCTTGTCCACGATCTCTCCCGTCGCGAATACGTCACCGGTGGTCTCCACGGCCGTGATCACCATGACGACGATCATCGAGATGATCGCGGCGATGCTGAACTTGGGCCAGCCGAAGTAGAACGGCGTGGTGGCACCGACCCACGAGGCGTGGCCGGCCGACGAGAACGTGGCGTCGCCCAGCGCCCACGCCACGAGGGTACCGACGACCAGGCCGATCAGGACGGCGATCGTGGCCAGGAACCCCCGGAAGAAGCGCTGGACGAGCACGATGAGCAGCAGCGTGCCGATGGCGTAGGCCAGGTGGCCGCCGTTGGCGGGCTTCGGGTTCGCGCCGCCGCCGACGGCGTCGAGCGCGGCCACCGGCAGCAGGGCGATGCCGATGATGGTGATGACCGACCCCGTCACCACCGGCGGGAAGTACCGGATCAGGCGACTGAAGAACGGCGCGATGAGGAACGTGAACAGGCCGGCGACGATCACCGCGCCGTAGATGACGACCAGGCCGCGGGTACCGCCGCCAGCGGCCAGGCCGATGGCGATCATCGGGGACACGGCAGTGAACGTGACGCCCTGCAGCAGCGGCAGCCGGACACCGATCTTCCAGAAGCCGACCGACTGAATGATCGAGGCGATGCCGCAGGTGAACAGGTCTGCGTTGATCAGGTGGATGAGTTGCTGCGTCGACAGGCCGATCGCGCTGGCCAGCAGGATCGGCACGATGACCGCGCCGGCGTAGAAGGCGAGGACGTGCTGGATGCCGTAGACGGCGAGCTTGCCGACGGGCAGGACCTGGTCGACGGGGTGCTTGGCACGGACGGATTGCCGCGGCGCGGGCACGGTGGATGTGGACATTGGCCACCTCGGGAGGAACGGGGTCAGAGGGCCGGGAGTCTCCGTAATGCGGAAAACTTTTTCCTTATAGCGAAGTAGACTAGGGTTACCCGAACGGGGTGTCAAGACCGACGGCCAGCGAAATCGACTCGCCGCTGCGCACCCTGCGCCAGCAAGATCCTCTGGGCGCCCCGGACGCCAGGAAGGTGCCCCGGCACGCTGCTGGGGCACCTTCCCGCTCGACAGGGGTGGGCTGTGGGCGATCCCCGGCGGACCAACTTGGACGCCGCCGGGCACCTCGACTCGGCTGATCATCTGGCTGGATGTGGACGCAATCAAGGCTTGGCGACTGGCAATCCCGACTGGCCATATGCGGTCATCGCGGTAACCGCCGACGATCACGGGCCCTTCAGCCACCGCCCTGATCCGTGACGGGCCGCCAACGTTCTACGGTGGGGCGGTGGAGGGCGACGGGCTCGTGGGGCGCGACCGGGAGCTGGCGGACTTCGACCGCCTCATCGCCGCGGCCCGCGCGGGACACGGCAGCTTGATCCTGGTACCGGGCGTCGCCGGGCGCGCCCCTAACAAGGCATCTCCGGGGATGCCAGCCTGGTGATTTAGGCATTGCCCGTCAAGTGCTACATGTCCTCATCACCCGGCGCGGCAATGAACCCGCAGCGCAGGCAACCCGCTCGTCGGCGAGGTGCTTGAGCGTTCCCGGATAACCCGCAGCAAACTACTTAGTCATCAGTTCATAGACGGCGCGGTGCTTTCCTGGCCCCTTGTAGTTGGAGATGACGGATACGCCGTCCACCGTGTGGTCGCCGGGGACGTTGGTGAAGCCGAGAGATAGCCAGGTGGCGCGGGCGGCGTGGTTGTCGGGTTCGGAGGTCAGGTAGAGACGCCGGCAGCCCCAGGTGGTGCCCTGGTGGCGGACGACGTCGAGCAGTGCCTGGGCGATGCCGCGTCGGCGGTGGTCGGGGTGGGTGACGACGTCCTGGACGTAGATGTCGTCGGGCTTGTTCTGGCTGCGGAACGCGATGACGATGCCAGCGAGTTCCTGGTCGTCGAAGGCGACGGGGCAGGTGGAGGAGAACAGTTCGGCGTAGAGCCAGTAGTCGGAGGGGGTGCGCGGCCAGACGTAGGGTCCGCCGAGTCCGATGAGGTGTTCGACGGCGGCGATGTGCTCGACGTGGAGCGGCTTGATGATCATTTACCCTGTCCGTGGTGGGTGGGCGGTGATGTGATTGATCAGCTGCTGTGCGGCTGCCGTGGGATCGACGGCCTCGGCGACGCTGCGCCCGACGACGAGGATGTCCCAGTCGTGGTGGGTGGCGATGACTTCGTCGGCGGTGCCGAACCCGCCGGAGACGGCCACCGGTAGCCGGGTCCATGACCGTAGGGTGCGGGCCTGGTCGAGCGGGTGCGGGCCGGCCACGCCGAGGTCGATGTTGGTGGTGATGGCGAATCCGTCGATGCCGGTGCGTTCCATCGAGTGGACCCAGGTCTGGTCGAGTCGTCCTGCGGGAGCGTCGAGCACAACCGGTATCGCCAGGCGTTGACTAGCTTCGACTGCAGCGGCGACGCTGGCGGTGCTGGCCGGGCCGATCAGGAGTACGACGTCGGCTCCGGATTCGGCGGCGAGGATGACCTGGTCGCGTCCCCAGTCCGAGGACATCATCTCGGCGACGACAGCGGTCTGAGGGACGGCCCGTTTGACGTGTTCGATTGCCACCACCCCGACGCTCTTGATCAGTGGGTCGCCGATTTCGATGAACCGGGCGCCGGCAGCGACTGCCGCTTTGGCCACGGCGATGGCCTGCTGTAGGTCGTGCAGGTCGAGGGCGACCTGTATCGCGTGGGTGTCGCGGAGGCGGCGGAAGGCTTCCTTGCGGCCCCGGATGTCGCCCGGCCACGGATCCTGGAGTACTGGTGATGCGCTCACCTCCGTGCGCACAAGCCAGTTTTGGGATGCCTGCGCGAGTGCGGTCAATCCCGCGCGGACGTGGGCTGCTGGTCGCAGCGATCCGGTGCGGATCTCACGCAGGACACCGAAGAGTGCGCGCTGGTCGGTATCGGCGGGGTTGCCGTACGAGAGCCCGGCGAGGAGGAGCAGCCGCTGCAGCCAGGCGCGCACCTGGCTTGGGCAGCCCCGCCAGCTAGCTAGGGTCGGTGGTCAGCAACTGGTAGGTCTGCTCGTCCAGGTCTTCCGAGCGGGAGACGAGGCCGCGGATGAGGCGCTCGCGGACGTCATTGCTGATTCCCAGCCGGGAACGACAGCATGTTCGTCCCCGAACCGAGCATCAACCTCGCGTACTACGGCCCGTCGCCTCAACCCAGTGCCATGCGCCGGGCACAACCCGAACAGCCGAAGGCGACGGTCAACCTCCAGATCATCCCTGTCCGCGTCCTCCACGCCACGTACAGTAGTCGAGTGCGTCGATCTCCAAAACCGCCATCGCGCGCTCAACCTGTCGATACCGGGCCGACCAGGCGGTGGGGAAACCCGCAGCTTCGCCTGTCGCTTGCCACCGTGATGGGACCGGGGCGTTGCCACGACCTAGGGACCACCTGGCCGCGTTGGTGAGCATGACGATCGGCGGGTTTCGTGTCAACGGACGCGGCCGCGTCCCCTGGGTGGGGACGCGGCCGCGGGTGGGCCGGGTGGTGTAGTCAGCGGAGGCGTCGGTGTTCGGCGACGCGGCAGGCGGGTGAGCAGAAGCGGTGGGGTTGGCCGCGCTGGTTGAGTAGGTGTACGGGCTGGTGGCAGAACAGTCGGTGGCAGCGCGCGACGACGCATCCGGGGTGGGTGGTACACGGTCGGGGGATGCCCGGCGGGGTGTAACGATATTCGCTGCTGCTGTGGTTGTCGGTCACGTGGTGGGCTGCCCTTCCCTGTGCCCGTGGGTGGGGCGTTGCCGGCGCCGGTAGGAGTCGCCCTCGACGACGAGTTCGTGGCTGGTGCTCACGAGCCGGTCGACGGTGGACTGGGCCAGCAGCGGGTCGGCCATCAGGGCCAGCCACTCGTTGGGCTCGCGGTTGGAGGTGAGCACGGTGGCCGCCTTGCGGTGCCGCTCCACGATCAGGCCGTGGAAGTCGGCGGTCTCGGTGGCGTCGAGCGGCTGAAGGCAGAAGTCGTCGACGATCAGCAGCTGGATGTGGGTGAGGCGGCGCATCTCGGCTTCGACGGTGTTGTCCAGGCGGGCGGCCTTGAGCCGTTTGAACAGCTTGTCCGCGCGGGCCATGTGCACTCCGACGCGGCGGCGCACGGTGATGTGGCCGAGCGCGGTGGCCAGATGCGTTTTTCCGACCCCGACGGGTCCCAGGACGAGGGCGCCGTGCGGGCCGTCGAGGAACCGCAGGCTGGTCAGTTCGTTCCACAGTTGCTGGTCGAAGCGGACCGCGGCGCTGCTGTCCCAGGTGTCCAGGCGCATGCCCGCCTCCAGGCCGGCGGCGCGGGCGCGTAGCGCGGCGGAGCTGGTGTCGCGGCGGGTGACCTCGTCGGCGAGGACGGGTTCGAGGAAGTCGGCGTGCGGGAGTTGCTGCTGGCGGGCCAGGGTGAGCCGTTCGGGCAGGTGTCGAGCAGCTTGCCGAGTTTCAGCGCGCGCAGCAGTGTCTTGAGGTCGGTGCTGACCGGGTCGGCCAACACCGGCGCGGTGGTCTTCTTCGGTGTGGTCATCGCCGTTCCCCTCACTCGGGGTGCCGGCGGTGGGGACCAGGTGCAGATGCGCCCGGCCGGTGGCGTACTCGCCCGGGTCGCGGGCGAACCGGGCGTTACCTGCCGCGGCCGGCCGCGGCGGCGGCGCGGTGCTGTTCTCGGTGCCACGTTCGAGCATCGAGGCGATCTTCGTGACGGACACGACGTCGACGTCGAGGGCTTTGCCGCAGGCGGTGTTGACCGCGGTGTCGCCGT
>WNGM01002200.1_pt1 | contig 28919 bp, 19 predicted proteins | sample 5400571 | NCBI WGS metagenome assembly WNGM01 (sample SAMN13153378, study PRJNA577476) | soil metagenome | isolation source: 100 cm soil or saprolite under Garry oak tree replicate 2 | place: USA:California | collected 2016-06-15 | reverse complement strand
CCGCGAGGACGATTCGATCGCGATCGTGCTGCTTGAGCGCGCGGTCGCGCTGGATCCGGAGTTTGCGGCCGCCCAGGCCGAGCTGGCCCGTGCATACGTCCTGCGAGTCGAACAGTTCGCGCCCGGCGACACCGCCGTGGTCGAACGAGCCTGGCTCGCCGCCGAGAAGGCGCTGCACCTCGACCCGGACCTGGCGGAAGCGCACTTCGCCCGGGCGCCGCTGCTGTCGAGCCTTTCGGGCCGGTTCGCCCCCGAACCGGCCATTCAGGAGGATCGCCGCGCGCTGGAGCTGAACCCGAACCTGGCTCAGGCGCATCATCAGCTTGGCAACATCTATCTGCACCTCGGCCTCCTCGACAAGGCCGTCGATGAGTTTCGCAGGACGCTCGCCATCGATCCGGGCTACTACGGCGCGACTCGGCGCATCGGCCTCGCCCTCGTATACCAGGGACGATACGAGGAAGGCTTACGCTTGATCCGGCAGGTGCCACCCGAGTCCAATCAGTCGCTCTGGAATTACCAAGTCGCCTGGGCGCTCCTCTATCTCGGCAGGAACAAAGAAGCGTCAGCGCTCATGGAGCGATACCTGCGGGAGCACCCGGAGGACCGCGGCGGTGTCGTGACGAGCACGCGTGCCATCCTGTTCGCCAAAACGGGCGACGCCCGGCAGGCCGAAGCGGACGTCCGAACCGCCATAGTAAAAGGAAAGGGCTTCGTTCACTTTCATCACACCGCCTACAACATTGCGTCGGTGTACGCCCTGCTTCACCAACCAAGCCGGGCCGTCTACTGGTTGCGGCGGACAGCGGAGACCGGCTGGCCCTGCTACCCCTACTTCGCGAGCGACCCGAATCTCGGCAACATCCGCAGCGATCCGGCCTTCATCGCGTTTATGGGACAGCTGAAGGCGCAATGGGAGCGCTACCGAGCGACGCTATGAACGGCGCCTGCTTGACGCGCCAGCGCGTGAGCACAATGTTCCAGCAGCCTAGTTCTGGGCAGGCGGTCAACGGCGGGCGTGTGGTCGCAACGCCCGCCGCTCTGCCGCTACTCCTGTTCCTTGCCCTTCCCGCGCTCGTGCGTCTCGTCCCGGTCATTCTCTGCCGTGTCCGGCCCGCGCAGCCGCGCGCGCGTCGTCACATAGAGGTCGCGCCCTCCGAACCCGCCCGGCTTTTCCGAGAAGAAGTAGAGCTCCGTCCCGTCGAACGAGAGCGCCGGACCACCGTCGAAGTACGGGCTGTTGACGACCGCGCCGAGTGGGACCGGCGGCGACCACGGATCGAGCGTGGTGGCACGCGTCGCTACCCAGATGTCCTGACTGCCAACGCCGCCGGGGCGATCGGTGGAGACGAAGATCTCAAGCCCGTCGCGCCTGATGGCAACGCGATCGTCGTTGAACGGACTGTTGAGCTCCGGCACGAGGAGGCCCGGGCCGAAGGTGCCGTCGGCCTGGAGCGTGCTCGCATAGACGTCTGTGCCGAGCCCGCCGGGTCGCGGACTGTTGAAGTACAGCGTCGTGATGCCCGTGGCGTCGTCCTCGAAGATGGTCGGGCCGTTGTCGGCGAACGGCGAGTTCACGACGCACCCGAGATTCTCGGGGGGCTCCCAGCCGAAGTCGTCGCGCTTGTCGTGGCGCCGGGAGACGAACAGGTCGGCGGCGCCGCAGCCGCCGCGCCCGGTGCTGTGGAAATACATTCGGTGACCGTCGGTGGAGAGGCTAACAACGCCGTCGTTCCCGGCCGAGTTGATGTTCGGCCCGAGGTCAACCGGCTCGCCCCAGGGGGCGTCGATGCTCGCCCGCTGTGAGACCCAGATGTCGGGCCCGCCCAGGCCTCCCGGACGAGGGGTGGGAAGTGAGGAGCTGATGTACAGGCTCAGGCCGTCCTTGGAGATCGTCGGACTGTTGTCGTTGTACGGGGAGTTGACGACCGGGCCGAGGTTGACCGGCGTCCCCCATGGTCCATACGCCGGCTGGTCTTCAGCGGCCGCGTCGGCCGCGAGGGGCTTCGAGCCACCAGGGCCGAGCACGTGTTTGTCCGAACTGCACGCGTCGGCCACAGCGACGAGCGCGCAGAGCAGGGCGATTCTTTCGATCGGTTTCATCGGACTCCTCCTAAGGTTGATTGCCGAGACTTGAACCAACCGGTACCTTCCAGGTTGACGGAGTCAGTTTCAGCCGGACCCGTCACGCACGTGTGACGCAACCGTCACGTCGTGCGGTAACGGCGGCTCCAGGGTTGCGTGAGCCTCGGGATGCCGCCGCGCGTCGCAGAGGTCCCGGATGATCAACCTCGGCATGCTTGGGACGCTGAGCCTCACTGACGCCGACGGGCGCGAGGTTCGAACCGTCCTCCGGCAGCCCCGGCGCCTCGCCCTCCTCGCCTATCTCGCCGCAGCGACCCCACGCGGCTTCCACCACCGTGACAGCCTGGTCGCGCTGTTCTGGCCGGAGCTCGACCAGGAGCACGCACGCGCCGCGCTGCGCCAAGCGCTCCACGTGGTGCGAGACGCCTTGGGCGCCGATGTGATCGTGACCCGTGGAGACGAAGAGGTTGGGCTCGATTTCGAGCGGATCTGGTGCGATGTCGTCGCCTTCGACCGCGCCCTCGCCGCGGGACAGCTGCACGAGGCGCTGGACCATTACCGCGGCGATCTGCTCGATGGGTTCTTCATCCCGGCCGCGGGGGAGTTCGAGCGCTGGCTGGAGAGCGAGCGCGGCCAGCTGCGAGAGGCGGCCGCTCGCAGCGCGCGCGCCTTGGTGGAGCAGTCCCAGGCCGCGGGCGACCTTGCCGCAGCCGCCAAGTGGGCGCGTCGCGGGACGGGGCTCGCGCCCCACGACGAGGAGCTGCTGCGCCGCCTGATCCTGCTCCTCGACCGGCTCGGGGATCGAGCCGGTGCGGTGGAGGCCTACGAGGAATTCACGAAGCGACTCGCTGCAGACCTCGAGACCGAGCCCGCCGCCGAGACGAAAGCGCTGCTCGCGGCGGTGCGCGCACGGGAGACCGCGGCGCCGATGGAGTTGGCGAGCTTAGCCCTCAGCGGAGCCACGCCGGTTGCACCAGCGCCCGAACCCCCGCGTGGGCGTCGCGTGTTATGGCCCGCTGTAATCGCCGCCGTCGTCGCGGGGCTCGTGTTCTCCACCGCCGGCGACTGGCGCGGGCGGCTGTGGCCCAGGCCCGTCACCGGCCGCGTGCAGTCGCTGGCCGTGCTGCCACTCGCGAACCTCTCCGCAGACACCCTGCGCTCGTGGTACGCGGATGGACTCACGGAAGCCTTGACCACCGACCTCGGCCGGATCAGGTCGCTGTTGGTGATCGCGCGCGGATCGGTGACGCCGTTCCGCGGGACGAGCAAGCCGCTCGAGGAGATCGCCCGGGAGCTGCACGTAGATGCCGTCGTGGAAGGCGGCGTGCAGGAGGCGGGCGGCGTCGTGCGCGTGGACGTACGGCTGATCAGGGCCGCCACGGGATATCAGCTGTGGGCGGACCGATTCGAGGAACCTGTGCAGAACCGCTTCGCCCTGGAGGATCGCGTGGCACGCGGCATTGTCTCGGCCCTCGAGTTGCCCCTGAGCGCGTCGGAGGAGCACGCGCTCCGCGCCGCACCGACCAAGAATCTCGAGGCATACGATTCCTACCTCCGCGGGAAGATCCGGCTGCGGCGCGAAAACCGCGAGGACGATTCGATCGCGATCATGCTGCTCGAGCGGGCGGTCGCGCTCGACCCGGAGTTCGCGGCGGCCCAGGCCGAGTTGGTGCAAGCGTACGTCCTGCGAGTCATCCTGTTCGCGCCCAGCGACACGGCGCTGGTCGAACGGGCCTGGGTGGCTACGGAAAAGGCGCTGCGCCTCGATCCGGACCTCGCGGAAGCTCACTTGGCCCGGGCGTCTGTGCTGTCGAACCTTTCGGGCCGGTTCGCCCCCGAACCGGTCATCGAGGAGGACCGCCACGCGCTGGAGCTGAACCCGAACCAGGCTCGGGCGCATCATCAGCTCGGCAACATCTATCTGCACCTCGGCCTCCTCGACAAGGCCGTCGATGAGTTTCGCAGGACGCTCGCCATCGATCCGGGCTACTACAGCGCGACCCGCCGCATCGGGGTCGCCCTCGTATACCAGGGGCGATACGAGGACGGTTTGCGCTTAATCCGGCAGGTGCCACCCGAGTCCAATCAGTCACTCTGGAACTACGACGTCGCCTGGGCGCTCCTTTATCTCGGCAGGAACGCGGAAGCCGCGGCGCTGATAGAGCGATACCTGCAGGACCACCCGGAGGATCGCGGCGGCGTGGTCACGAGCACGCGCGCGCTCCTCTTCGCCCAGGCGGGCGACGCAGCGCGGGCGGAGGAGGACATCCGGACCGCGCTCGAGAAGGGCAAGGGCTTCGGCCATTTTCATCACACCGCTTACAACATCGCGTCGGTGTACGCCCTGCTCCGCCAGCCCACCAGGGCCGTCTACTGGCTGCGACAGGCGGCGGAGGGCGGCTGGCCCTGCTATCCCTACTTCGCGAGGGACCCCAATCTCGACCGCATCCGCAACGATCCCGACTTCATCGCCTTCATGCGGGAGCTGAGGGCGCAATGGGAGCGCTACCGAGCGACGCTCTGAACGGCGCCTGCTTGACGCGCCAGCGCGCGAGCACCATGTTCCAGTAGCCCAGTTCGAGGCAACCCGGCTGACGCCGAGCTCCCAATCCGGGAACTCGGCGTCTTGCCTTAGGGGACCAAGGTGCGGCTCGGTTCGCAGCTCTTCTCGATCGCGTTCGCGACGCTTCTCACCGCCGCAGGTCGGTTCTCGGCCCAGACGCTGGGATCGCCGGCGCCCGACTTCTCGTTGAAAACGCTCGCCGGCGGCACGGCGAGCCTGTCCGATTACACGGGTCGTCCCGTGTTCATCAATTTCTGGGCCTCCTGGTGCACGCCGTGCCGCGGGGAGATGTCCGACATCATCGCCGCGTACGACGCTCATAAGGATCAGCACCTGCAGGTGCTGGCGATCAACTTGACCGATCAGGAGCGGATGAAGGATGTGCGGACGTTCGTGGAGACATTGCAACTGCCCTTTCCGGTGCTGCTCGACGAGCAGGGTAAGGTTCGCAAGCGCTACGCGCTGCACGGCGTGCCGACGTCCCTGTTCATTGACGCGCAGGGCCTCGTGCGCCTGGTGAATCCCGGCCCGATCACGAGCGAGACGATCCAGCGAGGGCTCGCCGAGATCCTTGCGGCGCAGTAGCGGACTGCAGGTGATTCCAGGAGGAGGTTCTATGCGCGTTCACCCAGTGGCAGTCCTCACGATCGGGCTCGGCCTCCTCGCGCTTCCGAGGCAGTCGTTCGCTCAGGGCTGAATGCCGGTGCGCTTCACAACCCCCAGTTTGGGGGGACAGGGCGAATTGCAGGTGGCCGATCTCGCAGCCCACCAGTGGAGGATCGCGCTCGGGTACCGGCATCTCCACGCCGACCAGCTGTTCGTGGGGACGCAACTCCTCCCGACCAACCAGCCGCTCATCATCAACCTCCACTCGGTCGATATCACCACGTCCTACGCCGTGACCGATCGCTTCAGCCTGAGCCTCACGGTACCGTTCGTGGACGGCATGCAGTCCCGGATGTATGCGGACTCCGCTCGCCACGCGGTCACGGCGCTCGGATTGGGCGACGTCAGTCTGATCGGCAGCACATGGTTGCTGGACCCCCACAACCACTCCGGGAATATCGCGCTCGGGCTCGGAGTGAAGGCGCCCACAGGAACCCACACTGCGACGGACACTTACTTCCTCAAGGGCGGCACGTCCATCCAGTACCCGGTGGACCAATCCATCGAACCCGGTGACGGCGGTTGGGGCATCGTCTTGCAGCTGCAGGCGTATCGGCGAGCATTCCACAACGCGATCGCTTACGTGACAGGCTCCTACTTGGTCAACCCGCGCAGACTGAGCGATGTGGCGAAAGACCCGGGTGGAAGCGTCTACTGGTCCGTGCCCGACGTCTATTCCGCGCGCTTGGGGCTCGCGTACGCCGTGTGGCCGCAACAGGGCATCTCCGTCAGTCTGGGTGGCCGGATCGACGGCCAGCCCGTTCGCGATCTCATCGGTAGGGGCGACGCTGGCTTCCGCAGGCCGGGATACGCCATTGCGCTCGACCCCAGCGTGGCTCTGACGACTGGGCCGAGCCAGTTCACCGTCAGCGCGCCGATCAGATTGGGCGCGAACCGCCAGGCGAGCGTGCTGGACCTGCAGACCGGCAAGCACGGCGGAGGGGATTTTGCCAGCACGTTGATCTTCGTGAGCTACGCGCGACGGTTGTGAGGCGGGTCGAGAGGCGTCGAGCTCCGCCATGGGGCCTCCACGCCTCTCGGCCACGCTGCTCACACGTTACGAGCGCCTTCCGTGATTAGGCTGCGCCAGGTTTGCGACAACGTAGCTACCGATCGCATCGCCTGTCGCTCGCCCGTCGATGCAGGCTGAGCGGAAGTGAATGCCAATGTAGACTCGGGCGTCGTTCACCTCTTCGGACGCCCCTGAGAAGCTGGTATACGTCCGCAGGACGCCGGGGAGGTTGTCCGACGCGGAGGTGAACGTGGCGTCATCACCGAAGAAGGAGGCGAGCACTGCAGCTGCCGCGCCGCTGCTCGTGCTGTGGCCTGATGGATAATCCTGATGCGCGGGTGTGATATGCATGCCCCCTGCGAGGCGCAGCGGGAACCACTCGGGATCAGGGGCGGTCGAAGGATCGCCGTCAGTGTCTGCCAGCCGAATGGCGGTGACGGGCCGCCAGAAGTTGTAATGGAACTTGGCGTCCCAGGCGGCAATGCTGGCATCGGCCATCGCGATGTTGAGCAGGGCAAACAGGCGGGCGTTTTCCGAGAGAGTCGTGTGACGCTCAGCGGCTACCGACAAAGCGATCCGATTCCAGTGGACCACGCCGTTATCATCCCAGAAGAGGGCGATCTGCGTTTGCTCAGCCGTGCGGGTAGAGCTGGTGGCGCTGCCTACCTCTTTGACCTCATTGAAATCCCTGGTGTACTGGTCGCTTCCTAATTGGGGCGGGCCGGCCGGACGAAATTGCGAAGGAGAACTCATCGCAAACGGAGTCACGCAGGCCATCTGCGGGAACACGGCCGCACGGAAGTCGGGGGGCGTCGGACGCCACTGCCCCGGGGCCGGCGACGAAGGGAGGGGGATGGGGCACGGAGGATTGAAGGGACGGTTCAAGCCGTCAGTGCTTCGCCACGCGAGGATGTCGTTGGCAACTTCCTCTCCCCACTCGATGCCGCGCGCGATGGACTCGCTTTCCTCAGACTCTCCGTCGTCCGTAATCAAGGCGAGCGATGCTGACCGCTCGAGATCGAAGGTGTCCTTCTGTGATGGGAAGAGGTTGACGAGGGCGACGTAGGCCGCCTGGATAGCTGCGGCGCGACGCGAGGCCCCTCGTGGCGCATCGGCGCTTACGTGGTAGGGAATATACCGGCGCTCAATTCCGTTGACTGCGTCGAAGACGGCCGCGTCGACGATCGCCAGACGCCGTCCAGTGATTACGGGATTTGTGTGCTCCGCCTCGATCGCATTCAGCGTGTTTCGATTCCACTCGGTGACCACGTCTGGAGACCCCCCAGCCTCCGCGAATGCGTCGAACGCAGGCGAATCCGGCCCGACGGGCTTGTCCGGATTGCATGCCAGCACCAGCGCCAAGAGCGCCGCGCCGACCGTGACCCTTCCACTGATGCGTCTCATCGCGCCTCTCCTGTGAATTGTGATTGCCGCGCCCCTGCTGCAGGGCTAGCTTTCGCTTGCGGAGCCAGTTTAGGGGGGCCGCGTCACGCCCTTGTGATGCGACCGTCACGCCGGCCGTAACGGCGGCCCCACACTGCTCGTGAGCCTCTGAACCGCGCCGCATATCCCAGAGGCCTCGCATGATCGAGCTCCGCCTGCTCGGGAGGTTGAGCCTCACCAGCGCCGACGGGCGCGACGTGCGGGCCCTGCTCGGCCAACCCCGACGCCTCGCCCTCCTCGCCTACCTCGCCGCCGCGACACCCCCAGGCTTCCACCGCCGTGACAGCCTGCTGGCGCTGTTTTGGCCGGAGCTCGACCAGGAGCATGCCCGCGCCGCGCTGCGCCAGGCGCTGCACGTGGTCCGCGACGCGTTGGGCGCGGATGCCGTCGCGAGCCGGGGCGACGAGGAGATCGGCCTCGACGTCGATCAGGTCTGGTGTGACGTGGCTGCCTTCGGGCGAGCGGTCCACCGAGCGGAGTTCCGAGAGGCCCTCGACCTCTATCGGGGCGATCTGCTGGAGGGATTCTTCATCTCCGACGCGCCGGACTTCGAGCGCTGGCTCGAGACCGAGCGCAGTCGGCTGCGGGAGCTGGCATCACGGGCGGCGCGGACGTTGGGGGAGCGCTACGAAGCCGACGGCAATCTCACCACTGCCGTGCACTGGGCTCGCCGGGCGATGGAGCTCGCCCCAAACGAGGAAGCGCTCCTGCGCCGTCTGATCACCGTGCTCGACCGGCACGGCGACCGGGTGGGCGCGCTGGGAGCGTACGAAGAGTTTCGTGCGCGCCTCGCCGACGAATACGAAGCCCAGCCGGCCCCCGAAACAGAGGCTCTGGTTGCCGCGGTGCGGGCGCGGCAGCAGGCGCAGCCGGCGGACGCCCTACCCGCTGTGGATCTCCTGCCCCGGCTGCGGACCGGGCTCGCGGCCCGCTACCGCGTCGAGCGCGAGCTCGCCAAGGGCCGCACGGCCACCGTATTCCGGGCCCACGACCTGAAGCACGACCGTGCAGTCGCGATCAAGGTGCTCCATCCCGAGGTCGCGGCCGCGGTCGGCGCCACGCGTTTCCTACGCGAGATCGCCGTCGCCGCCCAACTCCACCACCCCCACATCGTCCCATTACATGACTCAGGTGAGCAGGATGGGCTGCCCTACTTCGTCATGCCGTACGTAGAGGGTGAGTCGCTGCGAGACCGCCTGGAGCGCGAGCCGCAGCTTCCAGTGCCGGAAGCGCTGCGGATCGCCGACGACGTGGCGAAGGCGTTGGGATACGCCCATACCCTCGGCGTGGTGCATCGGGACATCAAGCCGGAGAACATCCTGCTAGAGAACGGCCATGCCCTCGTGGCGGACTTCGGGATCGCGCGCGCGATCAGCGCCGCGGGCAGCGACCGGCTCACGGAAACGGGAATCGTGCTCGGCACACCGGCCTACATGAGCCCCGAGCAGGGAGCGGAGAACGGGCAGGTGGACGGGCGGAGCGACCTCTACGCGCTCGGCTGCGTGGTCTATGAGATGCTCGCGGGCGCGCCGCCGTTCACGGGGCCCACGGCCCAGGCCATTCTTGCGCGCCACGCCGTTGACCCGGTTGCGCCGATCCGGACCGTGCGGGACACGGTACCCGCCGGCGTGGAACAAGCCGTCCTGAAAGTCTTGGCCAAGGTTCCAGCGGATCGCTATCCCGGGGCGGCCGAGTTCGCGCAGGCGCTGACGCAGTCAGCCCTCGAGCAACGGTCGATCGGGCGCCTATCGAAGAGCCGGGGAACTAAGCTCGCACTCGGCGTGGGCCTCTCTGCGGCTGCTACGCTGGTGCTGCTGGTCGGCTTCAGCGTCGGGGGCGGGCGGGAGCGGCCGCATCCCCGGACCCCACCCACCAGCAACGCCGAGGCGTACGATTTGTACCTGCGCGCTGACATGCTTCTCACCCAGCGTCAGAATCGCGAGAACGATTCGGTCGCGATCACGCTGTTCGAGCGCATCGTGGCGCTGGACCCGAGCTTTGCCGCGGCTCAGGCCGGGCTGGCGCGCGCCTACGCGCTGCGGGTGAGCGAATTCGCTCCGGGGGACACGGCGGCGCTGGAACGAGCCCAGGTGGCCGCGGACAAAGCGCTTCGCCTCGACCCGAATCTCGCGGAGGCACACCTGGCCCAGGCCCGCCTGCTGTGGGGACCCTCAAACCATTTCTTCCACGAGCGAGCGATCCAGGAACTACGGCGCGCCCTGAGCCTCGACCCGAACATAGCGCACCACAATCTGGGGAACATCTATCTGCATATCGGCATGCTCGACCAAGCGATCGCCGACCTTCAGAAGACGCTCGCGATCTCGCCTCGCGCGGACAACGCGCTGCGACGCATCGCCGAGGCGCGCGCGTATCAAGGACACTATGACGATGCGCTAAGGATCCTGAGCCAGGTGGACCCCGAGGCCAACCCGCCGTACTGGTACTATCAAATGGCGCTGGCGCTGCTGCACCTAGGGCGGAGCGACTCGGCATTCGCGTTGATACAGAGCTACCTGCAGGCGCATCCCGAGGATCGAGGCGGCGTCGTGACGAGCGCGCGCGCCGTGTGGTTTGCCTTGGCGAGCAACCGGCCCGCCGCGGTGCGGGACATCCAAGCGGCCGTCCAAAGGGGCAAGGGATACATCCACTTCCATCACGCCGAGTATCACATCGCTTTGGCGTACGCGCTGCTCCACCAGCCCGACTCAGCCGTACACTGGCTGCGCCAGGCCGCCGACGGCGGGTTCCCCTGCTACCCGCTGTTCGAGCGTGATCCGTTCTTAGACAACATCCGAGCCGATCCGGGCTTCGTGGCCTTCCTGCGCGAGCAGCGAGCGCAGTGGGAGCACTACCGGGCGACGTTGTGAGCCGCCCAGCAAATCGGCGACGTCAGTTCGAGTTGTCCGCCGGCTGCGTCCACTGCGTCTGGTTCACGCGGACGTTGTCGAGGAACACGAACCCTTCCCCGGCGTCCGTCCCCTCGTCGAAGACGATCGCGAGACTGCGGATCGTCCCGGCCGCGCCGTCCGATCCCGCTTGCGCCAGGATGGCTGCGGCGATCGCGGGGACGTCGTAGAAGTCCAGCGTCCACCCAGGCGTTTGCCCCGGGAAATGCGCCGCCGCCGAGCAGCCGAGGAACACGGTGTACTCGGTGCCGCTCGCCCCCGTGATGCCGACGTTCCAGCGCGGCGCTCCGGCCCCGCAGTGGCCGCCCGCCCGGTGCTCCCAGGAGAGGGTGTCCAGCGTCGTAACGGGCTGGCCCTCGAGCCCGTCCACGACGGCCACGCCGGCCGCGAATACCGCGGTCTCGGTCAGCTTCTGGAAGTAGAGCGCGAAGTCCGCGTTGCCGTGGCCGTCTGGCTCGCCTTGGTGGGCCTTCCATGCGGCATACGAATGCGGCCCAAACCCGCTCGGGTGCAGCGTCATGCCGGATTGCCCGCCCCCGGCGTCGAAGACGGGCCGCAGCGCCGGCGCGGTGGCCGTCTGCTCCCGACAGGCCGCCAGGTTCAGTGCTACCGTAAAGCACGTGACTGCGATACACCACCGCATGGGACCTCCTCACAATGGAAGAACGGGCGCGATACGCGCCACTCTAGGATGGGTCCCTGCGCGGCAGCGCGGTAGGATGTTTTTGCGACATGGTAGGGCGGAAACGCGACAGCGAAGGCCGAACGAAGCGCGAAAGCGCCGAGCTTATGCCTTTACGGGAGCACCGAGTTCAAGGGTGGGCGGCCCGCGAGCACCGCCCGCACGTTGGCGAGCGCGATCGCGGCCATCTGGCGCCGCGTCTCGAGGGTCGCGCTGCCGATGTGCGGCAGCAGCACGGTGCGTGGGGCCGCGACGAGCCGCGGATGAATCGCGGGCTCCTCGTAGTACACGTCGAGCCCGGCCGCCCCCAGCCGGCCCTCCTCGAGCGCGATGGCGAGCGCCTCCTCGCGGATCAGGTCGCCGCGCGCCGTGTTGATGAGGATGGCGCCCGGCTTCATCTGCCTGAGAGTGTCGGCGTTGATGATGCCCTCGGTCTCGGGCACCGCCGGGACATGGAGCGAGAGGACGTCGCTCTCCTGCAACAGTCGCGAGAGCTCGACCCGCACGGCGCCCGTCTCCCGCGCGAACTCGGGCCGCGGGTTGCGCGCGGTGTAGAGGATCCGCATCCCGAACGGCACCGCCCGGCGCCCCACCGCCTGGCCGATCCGCCCTGCGCCGAACAGGCCGAGGGTGCGGCCCCGCAGCTCTAGCCCGAGCAGCAGCTCCGGATGCCACCCCGTCCACGTGCCGCCTTTCACGAGCTCGGTCCCCTCCACCACACGCCGGGCGCAGGCGAGGATGAGCGCCCAGGCGAGGTCGGCCGTCGCGTCGGTGAGGACGTCGGGAGTGTTCGTGACTGTGATGCCGCGCAGCTCGGCGGCCACGACGTCCACGTTGTCGTGCCCGACGGCGCAGTTCGCGACGATCCTGAGCTTGGGGAGATGCTTGAACTCCGTGCCGCCGACCCAGCGCGACAAGAGCGGCACGACCGCCACGTAGTCGCCCCGGGGCGTCGCCTGGTTCGCCGCGATCCATGTAACGTCGAGCCCGGCCAGTTGGTCGGGCTCGAGGAGGCCTTGCAGCTCGGCGGCGATGAGGACGCGGTGGGGAGGGGGAGGGGGAGGGCCCACTACCGCAGCTTCGCCCGTCGGATCGAATCGTCCACGGCGAGGGCCCGCTCCGGGCTCCACTTGTAGTAGAGCTGGAGACACGCGCCGGCTTGCATCTGCGTCTGCCGGGTGCAGGCGTGGATCTGGTCGCGGTGCCTGGAGGTGTCGTGGCGCCACAGGGAGTCTTCCGTGCCCTTGGCCCGCGCCTCCGCCCATCCAAACTCCATGAGGCAGCGGCTGACCTCACCGGACGGGTCGATCGCGCACTGCTGGACTTCCTTCATGTGCCGCTGGGCGTCCGCCCGCCACGCCGAGTCGGCGCGGACCTGCGCGATGCTGTCCTGCTCGTGCTCGAACCGTTGCGCGTACACGAGCGCCTGGTCCTTCTTCCATTTGTACTGCAACACGAGACAGTTGGCGGCGCCCTTCGCATCCATGGTGATGGCGCTGCAGGCGCGCACTTCCGTGAGCTTCTTCGCTTCCGACTTGCCGCACGCGAGCGCGACGGCCGGGACCAGCGCGAGCAGCGACCACGTCGTCCAGCGCATCACGACCTCCTAGAACGGCTAAACGCACAGGTAACAGGCTCAAACGCGTAGACGCACAGGGGAGTACCTGTGCGTCTGTGCGTCTGCCCCTGTAGACTACTCTCCAGCCTTACACGGACAGGGTGGGATTCGAACCCACGGTACCCTTGCGGGCACACCGGTTTTCGAGACCGGCCGTTTCAACCGCTCACGCACCTGTCCAACGGCTAGACGGGTAGACGGCGAGACGGGTAGACGGGTAGTACAAGCTCGGTCTCTGATCACCCCTACCCGTCTGCCCGTCTACCCGTCTAGCCGTTACGGATAGGGTGGGATTCGAACCCACGAAACGGTTACCCGTTTACACGCTCTCCAGGCGTGTGCCTTCAGCCGCTCGGCCACCTATCCCGACTACGAGACGTACAGACGGGTAGACGGACAGACGGGTAGTAAATACATAGGCCGACAGCGTTTCGCTACGGGGCAGGCGCCACCCGTGAACCCAGCAGCCCCTCGGGCGCGTATCATGTGGCATTCCCCCACGGAGGATCCATGAACAAACTCCCGGCGAAGCGTGAGCCACCCGAGCCCACTGAAGTGGAGGACACCCCCACGTGGCGTGAGCTGGGCGAGCGGGTGCGCGACGTGATGAAGGATTTCCTGCGCGAAGGCAAGGCGCTGGAGCGCGACCTCGAGCCCAAGCTGCTCCCGGCGCTCCAGCGACTGAAAGCCGAGATCGAGAAGCTGATCGCGAAGCTCGAGGGGCGGGCGAAGCGGGGATGAGTCACGTCGCGCCCCCCGCGCCCCGCGCGCCCCGCGCGCCCCCCCGGTCGTCCGGCAGCGCGAGGGCGAGCATGGCCGCGACCACCAGGCTAGCGGCCAGGACCAGCAGGCCGCTCTCGAACCGGTGAGTCGTCTCCTTGAGGAAGCCGATGACGGTCGGCCCCACGAATCCCCCGATGTTGCCCACCGAGTTGATGAGGGCGATCCCACCCGCCGCGGCCGTGCCGCTCAAGAAGGCGGTCGGCAGGCTCCAGAACGGTCCCAGCGTGCTCCAGATCCCGGTGGCGCTCAGGCACAGCGCGAGGAACGCGACGATTGGGTGCCCCTGCACCAGAGCGCCGAGGATCAGTCCCGCCGCTGCGGCGAGCGCCGCGACCGCCACGTGCCGGCGCCGCTCCGCCGTCCGGTCCGAGTGCCGCGCGACGACCACCATGCCGACGGAGGCGGCGAGGTACGGGAGGGCAGAGATCAGGGACGTCGCGGCGTTGCCAAGACCGGAGAAGCTCTGGACGATCTGCGGGAGCCAGAAGGCCACGCCGTAGAAGCTGATGATCGTCGCGAAGTATAAGAGGCAAAGGCCCCACACCCGCGTGTGCGTGAGGGCCTGCCACAGGGTAAGGCGGTACGTCCTCTCCTTGGCCTCCCGCTCCGCTCGCAGGCTTTCCGCAAGCCATGCCTGCTCAGGTGCACTCAGCCATCGAGCCGCGGAAGGGTGGTCGGCGAGATAGAAGAAGGTCGTCACGCCCAACACGACGGCCGGGAGCCCCTCGACCAAGAAGAGCCACTGCCAGCCGGCCAGCCCCTCGGCGCCACGCAGCGTGAGCAGGGCTGCGGAGACCGGCCCCCCCACGACGCCGGCCAGCGCGGTCGAGGTGAGGAAGAGGGCGAACACCCTGGCCCGGTCCCGCGCGGGAATCCAGTGCGTGAGATAGAAGATCATGCCCGGGAGGAAGCCGGCTTCCGCGAGACCGAGGAGGAACCGCAGCACGTAGAAGCTGCCTGGCGTCCTGACGAATATCATGCAGCAGGAGAGCGCCCCCCAGGTCAGCATGATGCGACTGATCCAGAAGCGGGCCCCGACTCGCTGCAGGATGAGGTTGCTCGGGATCTCGAAGATCACGTAGCCGGCGAAGAACATGCCGGCACCGAGCCCGTACACCGCGTCGCTGAACCCGAGATCCGCTTTCATCTCCAGAGCCGCGAACGAGATGTTGAAGCGGTCCAGGTAGTTGACGATGTAGCAGCTGAATAAGTACGGAATGAGGCGGCGGGTGACCTTGGCCGTGACGGCGCCTTCGTCGATCATCCGCCGATCGGCTCGAACCGCGCCGTGAAATGCCGCAGCCACGGCGCTTGCTCCACGATGCGGTAGCCCCGAATCGCTTGCTTGCGCCGCGCCACTTCGGCGATTACCTCCGCGACGTAGTCGACGTGGCTCTGCGTGTAGGTGCGCCGCGGTACGGCGAGCCGCACGAGCTCCAGGGGCGCCGGAGCCTCGCTGCCGTCCGGCCGTCGCTTCCCGAACATCACCGACCCGATCTCGACGCCGCGGACGCCGCCGGCGCGGTACAGCTCCACCGCCAGGGCCTGCGCGGGATACTGAGCCGGCGGGATGTGGGGCAGCAACGCCCTCGCGTCCAGGTACACCGCGTGACCGCCCGGGGGCTGGACCACCGGCACGCCCGCGCGCTCCGCCTGCTCCGCGAGGTACGCGGTCGAGCGGAGCCGGTATTTCAGGTAGTCCTCGTCGAGCACTTCGTCGAGCCCCGTGGCCACCGCCTCGAGGTCGTAGCCCGCCAGGCCGCCGTACGTCGGGAAACCCTCGGTGAGGATCAAGAGGTTGCGGCACTCGCGCGCTACCTCCGGGTCATTCATCGCGAGAAACCCGCCCATGTTCGCGAGGCCGTCCTTCTTGGCCGACATGGTGCAGCCGTCCGCCAGGGCGAACAGCTCGCGCGCGATCTCGCGCGGCGTCTTGTCCGCGTACCCTTCCTCCCGGAGCTTGATGAAGTAGGCGTTCTCGGCGAAGCGGCAGGCGTCGAGGTACAGGGGGATGCTGTGCCGCTCGCACACCGCGCGCACGGCCCGCAGGTTCGCGAGGCTCACCGGCTGGCCGCCGCCCGAGTTGTTCGTCACCGTCACCATCACGAGCGGCACACGATCCCGCCCCACCTCGGCGAGCGTGGCCTCGAGCGCGGCGACGTCCATGTTCCCCTTGAACGGATGTCGCGCCGCGGGGACCCGGCCCTCCGGAATGACCAGGTCGCGCGCTTCGGCGCCGCAGAACTCGATGTTGGCGCGCGTGGTGTCGAAGTGCGTGTTGTTCGGCACGACGTGTCCTTGCTTCACCAGCACCGAAAACAGAATCCGCTCGGCGGCCCGGCCCTGGTGAGTCGGGATGACTTCCGTGAACCCGGTGAGCGCCCGCACGACGTCCTGGAACCGATAGAACGATCGGCTCCCGGCATACGACTCATCGCCGTCCATCATGGCGGCCCACTGGCGCGACGACATGGCGCCCGTGCCGGAGTCGGTCAGCAGGTCGATGAGGACTTGGTCGGCGTGGAGGCCGAACAGGTTGTATCCCGCGCGCTGCAGGGCGGCTTCCCGCTGCTCGGGCGTGGTGAACGCGATGGCCTGCGTGGCATGGATGCGGAACGGCTCGATGATGGTGCGGAAGGGCATGGCGGTAACGGGCGGTAGAAGGCGGTAAAGGCCGGTAACGGGCGGTAAAGGTGTCGCTAAACATACCGCCTGTTACCGCCCGCTACCGTCCATTACCGCCGCTTCTCGAAGAACTCCTGCAGCAGCGCCCCGCACGCCTCCCGCTCGACCCCCCCGATCACTTCCGGCTTGTGGTTGAGGCGTGGATGGCGCACCAGATCCCCCAGCGACCCGCACATCCCGGCCTTGTCGTCGTACGCCCCGAACACCAGCCGCCCGACCTTCGCCAGCACGATCGCTCCCGCGCACTGGGCGCAGGGCTCTAGCGTGACGTACAGCGTGCAGTCGGTAAGGCGGTCGGTCGCGAGAACCCGGAGCGCGTCCTGGATCGCGAGGAACTCGGCGTGGGCGGTGGGGTCGTGGCGGGCCACCGACTGGTTGTGGGTCCGGGCGACGACCGCGCCGTCCCGCAACACCACGGCGCCCACCGGGACCTCCCCGGCGGACGCCGCCCGGCGGGCTTCGTCCAACGCCGCCGCCATACCGGCGATATCGGCCTTTTCCCCGCCTTTACGCACGCGCCGGTTCGGGCGCCGCCGCAGCGGGAATCCGCTCGAACGTCAGGTGCGCGCCGTCCTTCGCGCGGTCCACCCGCACCCGGTCGCCTTCGGCGTACTGGCCTTCGAGCACGGCCAGCGCGAGCGGGTTCTGGAGCAGCCGCTGGATGGCGCGCTTCAACGGCCGCGCCCCATACACGGGGTCATACCCGTCGGCCACGAGCACCTGCTTCGCGGCCGGCGTGACCTCGAGCGTGAGCTTGCGATCGGCCATGAGCCGCTCGACCCGCTTGATCTGCAGGTCCACGATCTTGGTGATGTCGTCGCTCGAGAGCGGCCGGAAGATGATGACGTCGTCCACCCGGTTCAGAAACTCGGGCCGGAACGTCTGGCGTAACAGCTCGAGCACCTTGGTCTCGACCTGCTCCCAGTTCTGGGTGCCCATCTCGAGGATGTACTGCGACCCGATGTTCGAGGTCATAATGAGCACGGCGTTCCGGAAGTCGACGGTGCGACCCTGGGAATCCGTGAGCCGGCCTTCATCGAGGATCTGGAGCAGGACGTTGAAGACGTCGGGGTGCGCCTTCTCGATCTCGTCGAACAGTACCACGGCATAGGGGCGCCGACGGATCGCTTCCGTCAGCTGGCCGCCCTCCTCGTAGCCGACGTAGCCCGGCGGCGCGCCGATCATCCGCGCCACGGCGTGCTTCTCCATGTACTCGGACATGTCGAGCCGCACCATCGCCTTCTCGTCGTCGAACAGGAACTCGGCGAGGGCGCGCGCGGTCTCGGTCTTCCCCACCCCGGTGGGGCCGAGGAAGATGAAGGAGCCGGTCGGGCGATTCGGGTCCTGCAGGCCGGCGCGCGCCCGGCGCACGGCGTTCGCCACCGCCGCCAGCGCCTCGGGCTGGCCGATCACGCGGCGCCCCAGCTCCGCCTCGAGGCGCGTGAGCCGCTCGCGCTCCGACTCCAGCATGCGCGACACCGGGATGCCGGTCCACTTGGCGACGATCTCGGCGATGTCCTCGGCATCCACCTCTTCCTTCAGGTACTTCCCATTCTTCTGGATCTCGGCGAGCCGCTTCTCGGCGGCGGCGATCTCCTTCTCGAGCGCCGGGATCTTGCCGTAGCTGATCTCCGCCGCTTTCTGGAGGTCGCCCCGGCGCGTCGCCTGGTCGGCCTCCATTCGCAGCTGCTCGAGCTCCGCCTTCTTGGCCTGCAGCTTCGTGATCGCATCCTTCTCCGCCTGCCACTGGGCCTTCATGGAGTTCGACCGATCGCGCAGCTCCTTGAGCTCCTGCTCCACGCGCTCGCGGCGCTCCTTCGCGGCCTTGTCTTTTTCCTTCGCGAGCGCCGCCAGCTCGATCTCGTACTGGACGATCTTGCGCTCCACCTCGTCGATCTCCTGCGGCAGCGAGTCGATCTCGATCCGCAGGCGGCTGGCGGCTTCGTCCACCAGGTCGATCGCCTTGTCGGGCAAGAACCGGTCGCCGATGTAGCGGTGCGAGAGGGTCGCGGCCGCGACGAGGGCGTTATCCGTGATCCGTACGCCGTGGTGCACTTCGTAGCGCTCTTTCAAGCCGCGTAGAATCGCGATCGTGTCCTCCACCGACGGCTCGCCGACGTACACGGGCTGGAAGCGCCGCTCCAGCGCCGCGTCCTTCTCGATGTGCTTGCGGTATTCGTCGAGCGTCGTGGCGCCCACGACGTGCAGCTCGCCGCGCGCCAGCGCCGGCTTGAGCATGTTGGAGGCGTCCACCGCCCCCTCCGCCGCGCCCGCGCCCACGAGCGTGTGCAGCTCGTCGATAAAGACGATGTACTTCCCCTCGGCCCCCGTGATCTCCTTGAGCACCGCCTTGAGGCGCTCCTCGAACTCCCCGCGGTACTTGGTGCCGGCGATCAGCGCGCCCAGATCGAGCGCGACCAGGTGCTTGTTCCGGAGCGAATCGGGCACGTCGCCGTTCACGATGCGCTGGGCCAGCCCTTCGACGATCGCCGTCTTGCCGACGCCGGGCTCGCCGATCAGCACCGGGTTGTTCTTGGTGCGCCGCGACAGCACCTGCATCACGCGGCGGATCTCCTCGTCCCGGCCGATCACCGGGTCGAGCTTGCGCTTGCGGGCCTGCTCCGTGAGGTCCCGCGTGAAGCGCTCCAGTGCCTGGTACTTCTGCTCGGGCTCCTGGTCGGTGACGCGCTGCGAGCCGCGCACCCCCTGAAGGGCCGCCATGATGTCGTTGCGGTCCACGCCGGCGGCGGAGAGCAGCTGCTTCGCCGTGGTCCCCTTCTCCTCGAGCAGCGCGAGCAGCATATGCTCGGTCGACACGTAGGCGTCACCCAGCGCTTCAGCCTCCTGGTCGGCGCGGTCGAGCACCCGCGAGATCTCGCGCGCGAGCGTGGGCTCGGGAGCGGTCCCCGATTGCTTGGGGAACCGCTCGACCTCGCGCTCGGTGTCGGCTTTGAGCTGGGTAACGTTGAGCCCCGCCTTCTGAAGCAGGGGGACGACAATGCCGTCGTCCTGCGAGAGCAGGGCGTGGAAGAGATGGGCGTCGTTGACGACGGGGTTGCCGCGCGCGCGCGCCAGTGCCCCGGCCTGCTGCAACGCCTCAGCGGCCTTTACGGTCAAGCGTTCTGGTTTGATCATAGCGCCGGCCCCCAAGGCAACGTCCGTGCCGGGGAAAAATGCCGATTTGACAGGAGGAAAGTCAAAGGAGAAAAAAGGGATAAACGAGGACGGGAGTAGCGGTCCCGCCCCCGTTGTCCTGCCGGTCAGTTCCCGGCCTTAATCCTCCTCTGCGTCCTCATCCGGCTCTCGTGCCGTCAGCAGGTAGCGCCACCAGACCTCGCGCGGCGCGGGCGTGCCGTCCGCTTGGAGGAGGGGCACGGCGTCGAAGACCGTGGACATGTGCGCCTTCGTGGCGACGAAACCGCCCTCCGGGGTCAGGTCGGTGACGAGCATGTGCGTGAAGCCGTACGGAGGGTCGCTCGTTTCCGGGGCCACAGCCGGCCCAAAGACCGCCATCCCCAAGGAATCCCAGCTCGCACGGCTGGGCAGGAAGACTCCATCACGATCGTGCGCCAGGCCCCAATAGCGGTCCGAGGGCGTGACGTGCGTCGCGACCCAGGCCACCGATTGTGCCCCGATCCTGTCCGGCACCGCCGAGAACAACGCCACGCGAGCCACCACGTGCAGCTTTGCGATCAACGCTGCTTCGCCGCCGCCCTGCGAATGCCCGCCGACAGCGATCCGCGACCACTTCGGTTTGCCGTCCGCTAGGAACCGCGACCAGCCCTCGTCGGGATACGTGTCGATGAGGTGCCGGAGCAGCTTCGTGAGCCGGTTGTCGATGCTGTTCGCCGTGTCCACGTCCACGGCGGAGCTCAGGGGAGTCCCATCGAGAATCTCGAGTCGGGAGTTCTCGTAGCAGGTGTTTGGATCAGGCACGCCGCTGCACGCCCCCACGAGGTTCACACTGTTCGGGTACATGAGGCCGATGACGTGGTACCCGAGCCGCGCCGCTTCCTGCTCGACGAGCTGGAACTGCCTAGGAATGGCATTCGCGCCTGGCATGAAAAGGAAGAGTTTGTGGTTGGACCGGGCCGTGGTGTCGAGCCAGACGTAGTGGTCGTCGAGGGCGCGGTCGATGGCCGGGTCCGTGGTCTGCGGCGCGACGACATGCAGCACGAGGGGCGCCGACTGGTCGGTCACGTCTGACATCATCGGCCTCGCGCGCGGTGGACCCACGGCATCGTGGGAAGCCGTGGCATCCTGACAGCCGAAGAGCGCGAGCGCGAACGATGCAGCAGCAAGGGTATAGCGCGCGACGCGTAACATGGTCCACCTCCTGTAGTGCTCCGGTCTGCCCTTCGCGGGGCGAAGGGTGTCGTTGCGGAGCGTGCTCGTCGAGCTACGGGCGCGGCTGATCCCGCGCGCCCACGGCGCGGGCCACGTTGACACGGCCCTTGCCGTAGTACGGGTCCGTTCCCGGTTCGCCCAGATCATCGGCCGACTGCTCGATTGCGGCCTTGACCTGGTCGGGGTGCCCCTTGCCCATCGTGCTGACCAAGAGGGCTGCCAGGCCGGACGTGGCCGCCGCGGCGAAGCTCGTCCCCGTGCTCGACCAGATCTTCTTGCCTTCCCGACAGGGCTTCTGCGGTGCCCCCTTGAACAGGGTTTTCCCCGAACAGACCAGCCAGACTTTGATCGTGGAGTCGGGAGTCACCGTCCCGGCCACAAGAGCCACCGTCCCGCCGGGCCCGGCCACATCGATCGTTGAGCGACCAAAGGCGGTGTAGGACGCCACCGAGTCGACGTTCTGCCATGGCCCCCCGAGACCTGCCGCGGAGGTCGGTCCTGTCGCGGCGACACACATCACGTGGACCGCGTTGCAGAACTTGAACCGCGTACCATCGTGATCGAGATCGGCCGAGTCGTTTCCAGCCGCTGCTACCATCACTGCGCCTTTCCGATGCGCGTAACTCGCCACCGAGTTCACCGCTCCCACGATGCCTGGGAAGGAGTCCTTGCTGAACTCCAGGGGAATGCTCAGGTGAATCACATCCGCTCCGTGATTCGCGGCGTAGATGATGCCCGCCAGGTACACGCTGATGCAGTTCTTGCGGTTGCGGTCATGCACCTTCACGCTGAAGAGCGTGGTCCGCTGCGTGACACCGGCGAGCCAGCGCGCGTTGCTGGCGATCAGGGCGGCCACGGCGGTCCCGTGGGAGTGCAGGTCCGTGAACGGAAGCCTGTCGGGGAACATCTTCCTTACCTCCGCGTCCTCGTCTCCGCTTGGCTGGCCGGGGTCAGTAGTCGGGCACGTCCGTGAGAGATGAAGGAGTGACGTCGAGCTCAACGTATCGACGCGCCCGGCGAGATCGTCGTGCCTGTAGTCGATGCCGGTGTCCAGAATAGCGACCCTTACCTCCGGCGAGCCCAGATACCCGGCCGCCCACGCCACATCCGCCCCGATGGCCCGCAGGTTCCATTGACGAGAGTAGAACGCGGCCTCGGTCGGCGCGTCGGAGCTCCCGATCGCTACTTCCGTGGCATCGGCATTGGCGAGGTCGGCGGCTGCGGGCTCATCGGCATCCCCCGCGCCAAGGATCAAGTCCGGCTCGACCGCGCTGACACCCGGGGCCGATCGCAGTTGCTGGGCAGCCGCCTCCGTGAGTCCGCTAGTGACGGCGAAGGCGACATCGTCGAAGATTGTGTCAACGACGCCGCCGAGTGCGGCGACGCGATCCGCGAAATCGGACGGCGCTTGATCTCCGGTGAACACGACTAGGAGCCTTGGCGCCGCCAGTGCCGCCACACTCGACGTGCTTGGCTTGGACCCCGTCGGTCTCGGGCGCAGCGGGCTCGCGGCGTCCTGACAGCCGACGAGCGTGAGGATGATCGAGGCAGCGGCGAGGGTACAGCGCGCGATGCGCACCATGGGTCACCTCCTGTAGGGGCTCCGAGCGTTGCGGAGCGATTCTCGACGCCGTACGTTCGGAGCGACGCCACACAGTAGGGACGCCGCGTGAGCAGGTCGTTACGCCCGCCGTAACGGAGCGATGACGCTGACGGCTCAGCTTGCGGCATCCGCGGTGCCGCAGGCGTCGTGAGGGCTTCCCGTGGTCGAGTTTCGGATGCTGGGGGGTCTGAACCTCCTCGGGGTTGGCGGGCACGAGCTCAAGTCGGTGCTGGCCCAGCCCAAGCGCGTCGCGCTGCTCGCCTACCTCGCCGCCGCTGCACCCCGCCGCTTGCACCGGCGCGATTCCCTCGTCGCATTGTTCTGGCCCGAGCTCGACCAGGAGCATGCGCGCGCCGCGCTGCGCCAAGCCATGCACGGCTTGCGTCATGCGCTCGGTGATGGCGTGCTCGTGAGCCGCGGTGACGAGGACATCGGCCTCGACGCCGAGCACATCCGCTGCGACGTCATCGAGTTCGAGCGTGCGACCGAGGCGGGACGCCTGGCCGACGCCCTCGACCTCTACCGGGGTGATCTGCTCGAGGGGTTCTTCATCCGCGGCGCGCCGGCGTTCGAGCAATGGCTCGAGGACGAGCGTGTCCGGCTGAAGGTCCTGGCGCTGCGGAGCGCGACCTTGCTGGCGGAGCGCGGCGGCCTCGCCGAATCGGTGCAGTGGGGGCGGCGGGCGCTGCGGATTGCGCCGCTCGACGAGCCGACGTTGCGGCGGCTGATGCAGACGCTCGACCGGCTCGGCGACCGCGCGGGGGCGCTGGAAGCCTACGAAACATTCGCGAAGCGCCTCACGACGGAGCTCGAGGCCGACCCCGCGCCGGAGACGCGGGCGCTCGCTGGCGCCGTCCGCGAGCGTGTGGCCACGCTCTCCTCAGCCGCCACGGAGCTGGCGCCGCTCGAGACCGGGGCGAGCGCCACCGCCGGCGCCGTCGCTGGGGTTCCCGAACGCGCCCCGGCACGCCCTGCTCCCTGGTGGTGGGTCGGCGCGGCGGCAGGGGTGTTCGGTCTGGCTGCCGCGGTCCTATGGCTCATCCTGCGCGCGCCCGCGCCTGCACCGTTGAACCCGAAGCGCGTGCTGGTCGTCCCCTTCGCGAACCGCACCGGCGACAGTACGCTCGATCCCCTCGGGAATCTTGCCGCCGACTGGATCACACGGGGGCTGGCGCTGACCGGGGTGCTCGAGATCGCCGACCCAGGCGCGATGGTGCTGGGGGGCAGGACCGGCGGCCCGAATCGGCCCGGGCAGGCGGGCCACGAGGCCGCGGATGCGCGGGCCCAGTCCCTTGCGAGCGGCTCGGGACTCGCGGTGTGGGGCTCCATGTACCGCCGCGACGGCCGCATCGAGTTCGCCGCGCAGATCACCGACGAGGCGAGCGCGAGCATCCTGCACCCCCTCGAGCCGGTGCTCGGCGACCCGCGGGAGCCGCGCCCGGCGCTCACGATCCTGCGGGAGCGCATCATGGCCACGCTCGCCGAAGCAGTGGACTCGCGGCTCGGCGGTCTGGCGTCTGCCGCCGGCCAGCCCCCGCGCTACGACGCGTACCTCGCCTTCAGCACCGGCGTCGAGATCTTTTACCCCGGCCGGAACGCACGCGCCGCTCTACCGTACTTCCACCGCGCTGCCGCCCTGGACTCGACCTACACGCTGCCGCTGATCTGGGCGGCCTGGGCCTACTCCGGGACCGCCCTCGATCAGTGCGACTCGACGGTGGTCATCGCGGGGCGCCTGGCCGGCATGCGGCTCACGAGTCTCGAGCAGATGCAGATCGACCGCGTGATGGCCCGATGCCGTGGCGATCTCTCTGCCGCCTATGCGCTGGGAAGCGCGCTGACCGAGGCGTTGCCCCGCTCGGAGCTGATGTGGGAGCAGCTCGCCCGCGACGCGCTCGACGTCGATCGTCCGCGCGAAGCGGTCACGATTCTCGAGCGGCTGCACCCCGACAGCGGCGCCCTCGACGGGCGCGCGGGCTATTACAACTGGCTGACCAACGCCTACCACTTGCTCGACCGGCACGACCGCGAGCTGCAAGTTGCCCGGCGCGCCCGGCGGCGGTTTCCGAGGAACCTCGCCACGCTCCGCATGGAGCTGCTGGCGCTGGCCGCCCTGGGGCGCGGGCGGGAGGTAAACCAGCACTTTGACGAGATAGAGGCGCTCCCGCCCGACCCGATCCGCCTGCCGGCCCCGGTGATGCGCGAGATCGCGCTCGATCTCGCGGCCCACGGCGACACCGCCGCTGCGCGTGTCGCGCTGGGCCGCTTGCTCGCCTGGCATGCGAGCCGGCCCGCGCCGGAGCAAGCGGAGGAAGCCCTGCGGTTCGAACGGGCCCAGACCTACTACGCGGCCGGACACGCGGACTCCGCGCGCGTGATTGCCGCAGACCTGGCCCGCGCGCACCCGCAGAACGAGCAGTACGCGGGGCTGCTCGGCGTGCTGGCCGCGCAGCGCGGCGACCGCGCGGAGGCCGCCCGCTTCGACCGGCTGCTGGTCGCTCTCGAGCAACCCCTCGGCCGTGGACAAGCCACCTACTGGCGCGCGTGCATCGCGGCGCTCTCGGGCGAGCGCGACACGGCCGTGGACCTGCTGGCCCGGGCCCTCGACGCGGGATACGTCTACCAGGTGCGCTTCCTCAATGCGCACGTGGAGCCCAGCTTCGCGGCGCTGCGCCAATACCCCCGGTTCCAAGAGCTGCTGCGTCCCAAGGGATGAGCCCACATCCTCGGCGGCTCGCCATCGGAGTACTCGTGCTGAGCCTGGCCTCCCGTGCACTCAGCTCACAGGGGATCACATCCGCTGCGCTTCAGGGAAGCGTCGTCCAGGTTGACGGGACGCCGATCCACGGCGCCGTCGTCACGGCGACCCTGGCGGCCAGCGGCGCGCGCTGGCAAGTCGTGACCGATGCCGTGGGACGATACTTCGTCGAGAACGTCCAGGTCGGCGGTCCCTACCTCATTGAGGTGCGGGCCGTGGGCTTCAAGCCGGTCGGCCAGAACGGCGTCCTCCTCGACCTGGGCCAGCGGTACCGCGTGGACTTCGTGCTCGAGCCCAGTGTCGTCGAGCTCCCGCCGCTCACAGTCAGCGCGAGCGGGGACCAGCTCCGCAACGCCGGCCGCACCGGACCTGCCCACATCGTCTCCCAGGCGGAGCTCGCGGCCTTGCCGAACTTGGCTCGCGACCTGAGCGTCGCGGCGGCGCTCGGTCCCCTCGCTGCGCTGCGGCCGCTCGGCGGCATCGCGATCGGCGGGCAGAATCAGGGCTACAACAGCCTCCAGGTCGATGGCGGCGTGAACGCGGACCTGTACCTCGGGCGCACGCCGGGGGGGGCGAGCCCGAGCGCGGCGCTCCCCGAGGTGCTGCCCCATGCGATCTCGCTGGAGACCGTCAGCGAGTTTCAGGTGCTCGCGGCGCCGTTCGACGTGCGGCTGGGGAACTTCGCAGGCGGACTCCTCAATGCGGTCACGAAATCGGGGGCCAACGTCGTCCACGGCTCGGCGTTCGCGTTCCTCCAAGACGGAGGTCTGGTGGCGAAGGATGCGGCTGGGAAACGCTCCGATTTCGCCTCCTGGCAATTCGGCAGCACCCTGTCCGGCCCGATCGTGCGTAACCGGGTCCACTTCTTCGTGAACGCCGACCTGCAGCAGCGTGTGGTGCCCGACGTCGGACCCCTGGTCGCGGCGGACACGGCCGGCGGCGCCGACCTGCGCAAGACCGGCATCTCGTACGCCAGCGCCGTGCTGTTCCAGCAGATCCTCAGGGACAGCTTCGGCCTGGATCCCGGCTCGCTCGCGTCCGACGGGCATCTGCCGGCTCAGGACATCTTCGCAAAGCTCACGGTGCAGCTCGGCCCGAGCGGCCACCTGGAGCTGTCTCAGCACTACGCCCACGCCGACCGCCGGGAGTTTATCGACACCGGTCGGACCCACGGCTCGTACGCCCTCTCGTCGGTCGCGGGTCGGAGCCTGTCAACCGCGCAGACGTCGCGCCTGATCTGGAGCACGCCCGCGGGCGGCGGGGCGCAAAACGAGCTCATCCTCAGCTACGAGCGTCTGCGGGACTCCTGCCGGCCCAACGCCGCGTTCCCGCTGGTCCAGGTCGCCGCCGACTCCGGAACGTTGATCGCTGGGCCCAACAGCGTGTGCCCTACTACTGATGTGCGTCAGAACGTCCTCGAGATCACGGAGAACCTGACCATCGGCGCCGGGCCACACCTCGTGACCGTCGGCGCGCACGGCGAGCTGTTCCACTTCCACGACCCGCTGGTGCAGGTGTCGGCCGGGAGATGGTTTTTTAGCAGTCTCGACTCGCTCGCGGACAGCCTTGCGAGTCATTACGACCGGGGTCTCGGCGGCCCGACGCCCGGGGCCGATTTCCACGCGTCACGGCTCGGTGTTTACGCACAGGATCGGTGGGCGCCGACGGCTCGCTGGACGCTCAGCGCCGGTCTGCGCCTCGACGTCCCGTTCCTGCCTGACGCCCCGGCGACGAACCAGGGATTGGTAACCGCTCTCGGCTTCGACACTCGACGACTCCCTAGCGGCAACGTGCAGTGGTCGCCTCGCGTCGGCGTCAATTATGATCTCCGCGGCGACGGCGCCGCCCTGCTCCGCGGCGGGATCGGACTGTTCAGCGGTCCCCCGCCCTACCGTTGGCTGGGGAACGCCTACCGCGAGACCGGCGACGAGACCGTCGTATTCTGTAATAGGCGCGACGGCGTGCCGCCGTTCACCCCTGACAGGCAGCCCGGGCAATGTGTACTGACACCTGGCACGAGTCCGCGAATCAGCTTCTTCGACCCCGGGCTCAAGCTGCCGCAGAATCTCAAGCTGGCGCTGGGCATTGACCGGCGTTTCCCATCGGGCGTCCTTGCGACGATCGACTTTCTTTACACACGTGCCGTCCACCAGCTCTATGTGAGCGACGGGAACCTCGGCGCCCCAAGCGGCGCGGCTGCTGGCGAGGGTGGACGCCCGCTCTACGGCACGATCAGCGGCACGACCAGCGCGACCCTAGTGACGAGTCCGGCCTGGCGCGATATCTCCTTTGGAGAGAACGAGGTCTACCGCGTGTCGAACCGAGGCGGAGACCGCAGTTTTTCCCTATCGACGCAGCTGCGGAAGCAATTCAGAGAGACGCTTGCACTGTACACGTCCTACGCTTACTCCCGCGCGCGGGATCGGATGTCGTGGGTCAACTTCCCCGCCCGCGCGAACTTCAGCAACACGCCGCTCGACGGCACCCTGAACGACCGCCGGCTGCGCCCATCGTTCTTTGAGACGCCGCATAAGGTCTCGGTGGCTGCGACCATCGACCTACCCTACCGGTCGCAGCTCTCCCTCCTCTATCAGGGCGCGTCACAGCCCCCATACACGTATGTCATCGACGGTGACGCGAATGCGGACGGCATCGGCGGCCCGGGGTCACTCAAGAACGACATCGTGTACGTCCCCCGCGACGCCGGTGATATCACCCTGCGGCCGGCGTCGGACTCTGGCCGACTGCAGGCGTTCATCCAGCAGCAGCGGTGCCTGCGCGAGCAGCGGGGACGGATCATGCAGCGCAACAGCTGCCGGAACGGTTGGCTCGGCTTCCTGAACGCCCGCCTCACGAAGACCCTGGGGTTGGCCGGCGGTCAGTACGTCGAGATCACTGCGGACGTCTTCAACGTGCTGAACTTGATCAGCTCGCGATGGGGGCGAAGCCGCGACGTAACCACCGGCCCTTCTGTGGCACTACTACAGCTCGTGGGATGGGACGCCGTGAACGGGCGCGGGATCTACCAGCTCCCCAAGACATTGCCGGCCCGCGGCGTGGTCGATGACTTCGCGTCGCGGTGGCGAATGCAGCTTGGGGCGAGATACGGCTTCTAGATGGCGCGAGGGCGGCCGAAGCAAACGCCTCGACCGCCCTCTCTCGTCTTCTACCGCCCTCTACCGCCCCGTCACTTCATCACGATCATCTTCTTCGTAAACCGTCGCCCGTCGACCACCAGCTGGTAGATGTACACTCCCGACGCCGCCGGCTGGCCGGTGTTCCTGACGTTCCCATCCCAATAGGCGCTGTACGAACAGCCCGCGGGATTCACCGCCACGAGCTGGGCGAGCACGTTGTAGATCTTCAGCGAGGCTACCGGCCGGTGACCGTTGGAAAACAGATCGCCGCTCAGCGAGAACGGGATCGTGGTCGCCGGGTTGAACGGGTTCGGGTAGTTCTGTTTGAGCTCAACCGCGGGTTGCGGGGTTTGCCCCAACGCCGCCTCCGCCACTGCCCCCACCCCCACCCCCGCCCCAAGCCCGAGCCCGAGGACCGCCCAGGCGTACCGCTTCATCTACCGCTCCTCTGCGAACGAGAAAGTGACTCTAGACCGCTCTCCTTGTGTCGCGGGTGATACCGGTGCTGCCAGGGCGCCGAGTCAAAACTAGGGGCCGCCTTTCCCCGCTGTCAACCGGGCGAGGACGCGGGCGTCGCCGGAGCGCCGGGTGACGCCGTGGCGATCGGCCCACTCGAGCAACGGAATCA
>WNGM01000740.1_pt1 | contig 28991 bp, 29 predicted proteins | sample 5400571 | NCBI WGS metagenome assembly WNGM01 (sample SAMN13153378, study PRJNA577476) | soil metagenome | isolation source: 100 cm soil or saprolite under Garry oak tree replicate 2 | place: USA:California | collected 2016-06-15 | reverse complement strand
GTCACATCGAGGCCGGGACCAGTCAGCAGTGAACGCTGCTTCTCGAAGCTGAGACCTTGTTGCCATTCACCAAGCGAATGACAGGCCAGGGCGAGCATTTCAAACGCACGGGCGATGGCGATGGGGTCGTTGAGGCGTTCGGCTACAGCCAGGCTCTTCTGAGCAGCATCAAACGCTTCGCGGAACTCACCCTGGTGCCAGTGGAATTGGGCGACATTATAGAGTACATGGGCATACTCGGAAGCCTCTGCGTGCTCGTCTATCTCAGCCAACGCAGCACGTAGGTGGATCTCTGCCTCTGTAGCCTTTCCAACCGTGATGAATGCCATCACTGCACCACGATGGAGTCGCGCTCGATCGCGGGACGCAGGTTGCCAGTCTTTTCCAGGTGGAAGTGCTACTGCCTGCTCGAAGCGCCTCACAGCCTGTGGCGTATTGGCCAGGATGATCTCCCACCAGCCAAGCGACTCAAGAATCATCCAGCGGCGTGCGGGGTCAGCCACATCTAGCTCGTCCATCAGCGTCAGGGCACGCTCTAAATAGCTCACTGCCATCTCGAAGGCGTAGATGCTGGCCGCTTTCTGTCCGGCCTGGATCAGATAGTCGAGGGCGCGGTCACGGCGGTCGCTCAGTGCATAGTGAAAAGCCAGAGCTTCGACATGTGGTGTCAGTCCTTCGGATCGCTCAGCGTAGGCTGCCTCGATGGCCTCGGCAGCACACGCATGCAGCCGTACTCGTCGGGCCTGGCTGAGTGCATCGTAAAGGGCACGACGGATCAACGGATGGCGGAAGCGGTACCCATCTGCGGTCTCTTCAAGCAGGTGAGCAACGAGAGCCACGTCGAGGGCATCAAGCAATTCACTCTCGGAGAGCATGATCACGCGACGCAGCACATCGAAACGAAACTCACGTCCGACCACAGCGGCAGCTCTGAGAGCAGATTCGGCTGACGATCCGAGACGCATCGCTCGCTCACGGAGCAACTCACCCAGACCAGTTGGTACACGTAGTTCCATACGCGGCTTGAGATGAAACTTCCCCTCACGTTCTTCCACCTGGCCAGACGTGAGGAACATGCGAAGCATTTCCTGGACGAAGAAGGGGTTGCCCTCGGTGAGATCGAAAACAGCCTTCGTGAGTGCTGGGGATGGCTCGTTCCCAAGGAGATGGGCGACCATGCTCGCTACGGCATTCTCCGACAATGGCGAGAGCACCAGCGTCTCACTCAGGTGCTCACGGTAAAGCGCATTGAGGAGGGTACCAAAGGGTGTCACCACAGAAGCAGCGATGTCGGTACGATAGGTTGCCAGCAGAATCAGGGGGGTCGCTCGGGCCTGTCGCGCCAGGTAATGGAAGAGTTGGAGGCTCGTGTCATCGGCCGCGTGAAGGTCATCTACCAAGAGGATGACCGGACTGTGTGCTGCGAGGTTGATGAGGAAGGTTGCTGTCGCCTTGAACAGCGCCCAATGTTCTTGTTGTGGATCGCTCGAACCCAATCGTTTGAAGTGTGTAATGGGATTCTCGTCGAGTGGACGCTGGTGTTCGGTCAGATAGCTGTCAAACGCTTCGATAAAGGGTTGATAAGGCAACTGCCCTTCTTGCTCGTAGGCAGTACTGGAGAGGGCGATCATCCCCGATGTGGCTACAGTATGCAGCAGTTCACGTGCCAGGCGAGTCTTGCCTACACCAGAATCTCCTGCGAGTAAGAGCACCTGCCCGCGTCTACGCCAGGCAGAGCGCAACGGTGCCTGGAGCGTTTCGAGTTCGCTCTGGCGTCCAACCAGTGGAGTATCCCCCTCTCCTTCAGGGACAGTCTGCTCAGGAGGCGTCATCCAGGTTGGGAGGATGGACGCAGGAGGTGGAGTAATTTCGCCATGTATGATACCTGTATACAGTGCAGTGGTTTCGGAATCAGGTGGCACAGCAAGTTCGGCAGCGAGTGCATCGACACATGCCTGGTATTGGCGGAGGGCCTCGTGGCGTCGGCCTGCCAGGGCAAAGAGTTGCATCAACTCGCGGTGAACGAGTTCGTCAGCCGGGTCCTGTGCCAGCAACGGTGTAAGGAGTGAGATGGCTCTGGTATATTCACGCGCATCATGGGCATGGGCCGCAAGAGCCAGACGCGTCTCACGCTGCCCGCGGCGGAGTCTCTCACGTGAGCTGAACGTCCACTCGGCATAGCGGTCATCGGGCAGAAGGTCACCAGTATAGAGTTGGAGAGCGCTGATCAAGGCCGATCGATCGCCGGATTGGAGCAGGGACTCGAAAGCTGCGACATCCACCCATACCGTGTCCGTCAAGGTGAATACACCATCCTGGAACAGCAGAGTCGCCTCGGCTGTTCCAGGACCAAGGGCAGTATCGAGGGTCTGGCGCAGAGTATGAAGGGTACGGTACAGGTTGTTGGCTCCGGAAGTGGGGTCGATCTCCGGCCAGAGAAACTCGATGGCCTGTTCTTTCAGCAGACGGCGCTCCAGAGCCAGACGTTGGAGGAGAGCCGCAGCCTTGCGTCGCGTCCAACTAGATGCCTGCAAAATACGCTCCCCATGGATCACTTCAAAACGACCAAGCAGGAAGATGCGGATAGAAGACGATGAAGTGTTCATAGGCTGTCTCTCATCCAGTCATATATTTCATAGAATGCACGCAAACCGAGCTAGCTACTACCTTACTCTTCTCACTTTTGCCTTCACTTCTCACTTTTGCCTTCAGATGCAAGGCTCTTATGCTCCCACCAACTAGTATACACCCAATCAAGCAAAATGGATCACTTCACAGTTTTGTCTGCTCAAGCAATGAGCTAGGACGCGACAAGTTCCACTCCCCATACACATGCAGGGTTTCATGGTACGTACTCGCAGACGTATCAGAAACGCAACAGTGCTGCATGTTTTGAGGCGAAAGGTCTTTCTGGTGTTGCATTTCTGATGCGCCCTACCGCTAGAACCGTGAAACCCTGATGATCCTTTCTCTTGACATTCGCTTGACATTCAAGTATTCTATTGAATAACCAAGGACGATGAGAGGGGACGCCTTCCCCCCGTTTTCACGACACCCAGGAAAAGATCTATGGATACCGACGAGAAGCGCACCTTTAAGGATCAGTTGTATGAGCAGTTTGCTCGCATTGGCAAGGCACTCGCCAGTCCACACCGCCTTGAACTCCTCGATGTGCTAGCCCAATGTGAACGCACCGTGGAAGCACTGGCACAGGAAACCGGCATGTCGATTGCCAATGCCTCACAACATTTGCAGGTATTGCGGGCAGCTCGCCTCGTCGAGACACGCCGTGAGGGACCTTCCATCTATTATCGCCTGGCTTCGGAAGGCGTCTCCGCCCTCTGGCTCTCCCTGCGCCAGGTGGGTGAAGCGCACTTAGCAGAGATTGATCGCGTGGTTCAGATCTTTTTGCACGATCGCCATCTGCTCCAACCCATTGAAGCTGACGAGTTGCTTCACCGTCTTGGCGAAGACCAGGTGATCCTGCTCGATGTGCGTCCCAGTGAGGAATACGTTGCAGGGCACCTCCCACAGGCTGTCTCTGTGCCCCTTGTGGAATTGGAGGCACGGTTAGAGGAACTGCCGCTGGACAAGGAGATTGTGGCGTATTGTCGTGGTCCCTATTGTGTGTTTGCAGACGAGGCCGTGGCGCTCTTGCGTACTCGAGGGTATCGTGCTCGTCGGCTCGAACACGGCCTTCCCGATTGGAGAAGACTTGGGCCTCCCGTCGAAGTCTGAAAGGAGCATATGTAATGAACACTCTTACTGTCGAGACACTCCGGACATGGCTGGACAAGGGGCGACCTGTGACGATCCTGGATGTGCGTCCAGCCGACCAACGCGCCGAATGGGCTATTCCTGAAAGTCTCCATGTCGATGCCTACCGCGGACTGAACGACCACGATCCCAATGCACTTGCAGGTGTGGAGTTATCAAACGAGACGCCTGTGGTGACCGTGTGCGCTGCTGGCAGAACCAGCCGGCTTGCTGCCGAACTACTCCAGGCACGCGGGATACCCGCGTTTTCCCTTGAAGGCGGCATGAAGGCATGGAGCCTGGCCTGGAATACCGCGGAGGTGCCCATGGCACAAAGCACCGTCCGTGTCATCCAGGTGCGACGCACCGGAAAGGGCTGTCTCTCCTAACTCATTGGCGAGGGCAACACCGCAATCGTGATTGATGCGTCCCTAGATCCGCAGGTCTATCTGAACCTGGCACAAGCATATGGCTGGCAGCTCACGAGCGTGTTGGATACGCACATTCATGCTGATCACCTCTCCCGCTCGCACCTACTCGCCCAGGTGAGCGGGGCGATGCTGTTTCTTCCTGCTCAACAACGTGTCTCCTTTCCTTTCACCGCGATCCGTGATGGCAATACACTCGATACTGGTACCGTCCATCTCACTGCCCTGCATACGCCAGGGCACACCATAGAGAGTACTTGCTACCTGCTCAACAACCAGGTACTCTTCACAGGAGACACCCTCTTTCCCACGGGCGTCGGGCGTCCCGACCTGGAGGCTGACGAGGGGGAGGCGCGACAACGAGCCTCTGCGCTCTATCATAGCCTGCACAAGTTCCTCGCGCTTCCCTCGAAGACCCTGGTCCTGAAAGGACACACCAGCACACCCGTCCCCTTTGATGGAGAGCCCATTGTCACGACGCTTGCCGAGATCGATGAGCAGGTGGGGATCATCCATGCGACACATGACATGTTTGTGCAGGAGATCCTGGCGCGACTGCCAGCGACGCCGCCCAATTACGAACGCATTGTCAGGTGCAACGAAACAGGCATCTGGCCCGAAAGTGATGTGACGGAACTGGAAGCAGGAGCGAACCGCTGTGCCATCTCTTAAGACCACAACGCCAGTGTCGCACAGGAACACCTCGGCAATCCAACTAGGGCTGCGTGCCAACTGGCAGCAGTTTCTGCTGCTGGTGCTGGTCAACGCCTTCGTCGGCGGGATGGTCGGCATCGAACGTACCGTTGTTCCATTGCTGGCAGGAGAGACATTCGGTTTAGCATCGAAGACGGCCATCCTCTCCTTCATTGTAAGCTTCGGGCTGGTGAAGGCGGGGGCGTTGGCTGATCCCTCAAGAATCAACGCAACTCCTATGCCCTCGAGCGACAAAGAGGAGAACCTTCACGGGAAAAATTTGTTGTGGGCGCATCAGTATTGACAATTCCTCAATTTTGAGGTACTATCATAATATGAACAATAATCCGAAACAACCGAACCCTCCAGAACAGAGCCGTGTGGCACGACGACGAGCACGCGTGCGTGCTGATCTCCTGGCCGCGGCACGTCAGGTGTTTGCGCACCGCGGCTACCAGGATGCCACGATCACCGAGATTACCCAGCTTGCCGATGTCGCGATGGGCACGTTTTATCTCCATTTTCGTGATAAAGCGGAGCTCTTCACAGCTCTCGCAGAGGAAGGGTTGCAGGCCATTCGGGATCAACTTCTGGCCGTCCTTGCCAGGCGATCCGGTGAGCAGACGATCCCGCTCGTCATCCGCACGCTGGTGCAGTCTGCCTACGAGCAGCGTGATTTGTTCTTGCTGATCTGTGCCGGGGAAGGCCAGAGCATTGCTCAAACGTACATCTTCTCTGCTGAGGAGGGTCTGGCTGAACTCCTGCTCCCGGCACTCCAGGCGGCCAAAGACCAGGGGCAACTTGCCACCTACGATCCCGTGCTGCTTGCACGTCTCATGATGAGCATGATTATCCAGGCCATTACCTGGTGGTTGGAAAATGACGAACCAGGACCTGACGTGATGGCAGAGCATATCCTGTATCTGTTGGGTCGTGGTTTACCAGCCTGGCTCCTCGCCTGATTCGCTGCGGAAACACACGCTCCTGGCCACGCCGGCAAGCGAGGAGGCACTGCACCGTTACAAGGGCGAAACATAACGACAAGAGCGGGGAGAGGAGGGAGACAGCGTGATCCCTCCTGAAGGCAAGTACAGAGACATGAAGGAGAAAAGCGTGGGTATTCTTTTGCGAAAGGAGCTAAGAACGTGACACATCCGCATGATTCGACAACCACAGAGCCGGAAACGCCCTCTCAGATCTTTCATCCTCGCTTCGCAGCGTTCTACGAGTGGTATGCCCATCTTGGTTCTGAGCGCCGTCTCACCGATCCTCTGCGAAAGGCGTCAGCGGGACAAGCGTATGGAGTCGTCCTGGAGGTGGGAGCAGGGAGCGGGCTGAACTTTTCCTGGTACCATCCAGAACGGGTCGAGCGGGTGGAAGCGATTGAACCGGATGCCGCCATGCTCGCCTATGCGCGTCCGCGTGTGAGGCAGGCGGCGGTACCCATCACACTCACCCAGGCATCCGTCGAAGCCCTGCCTTTTCCCGATGCCGCCTTTGACAGTGCGGTGGTGACGCTCGTGTTTTGCTCGGTGAGTGACCCCGCACGAGGCATGCAGGAGATCAAACGGGTCTTGAAACCGCAGGGAACCCTCTTCATGTTTGAGCATGTTCGCTCACAAAGGTCCGTGATCGCACATCTGCAAGATATCGCGGTGCCCCTCACCACGCGCCTGTTCGGGCAGTGTCATTGGAACCGCGACACCGAACGAGTCGTACGGGAAGCAGGATTTGAGATCACCCACTTGCGTCGTGTGGAAGGAAGTCTCGACCCGAGTCCGCACCTCGTGCTCCAGGCAAGTCGTCCCTGATCGGATGGACAGCCATCGCTGTGTGATCTGGCATTAGTTGCAGCGCCGTATGGAAAGTGCAAGCTGTAATCTTTCACCAACGCAAAGACCTGGGCAGAGACCCTTTGTGCCTCATCTCCTGCTCTCAGCACTTCCAATGAAGCGTGGTCTGCTATGATGTGCCTTTCGTCGGGAGGTCTTCCTCCTGTTGCTCTTGCTCGGCTACCTTTCTGCGCATCGTACGCACTGGGGAGATAGCATCGCGCCGACCGAGAACAAATCCACCTCCCAGGCCGATCAACAGGGCAAGTATCCCCACGACAATGGGAACCCAAAGCGGCATACCACCAGTTCCTGCTGCTATGGTGGTTGTTCTGTGGCCGGTTGAGGGCTGTGCTGTGCCACCTGGCTTCACCGTGAAGACGAAGGCTCCCTCATCGGGATCGCCATCTTCAGCCGAGACGGTGATCCAACGCACGACATAGATGCCGTTCCCATCGGCTTTGATCGCTATGGACATTTCCCTCGGGTTGTTGAGAGCGACCCTGGCATTCCCTTGACTCATAAGGTCCCCACTTGGCCCATAGACAAAGAGATTGCTTTTCTTGGGGTCTGGGTTGATGTTCTCCAGGGTGAAGACGGTCACGGTCGTAGGAGCCTGGGCGATAGTTGAGCCGATGGTAGGAATGGCCTTGTACACTTTGGCGTGAGCAGGCAACGTGGGGTGAGTAGATACGCTGCCGTGCGCGACAGCTGTTCCTCCCATGACGAAAAGCAGCCACAGGCTGAAGAGCGTCGCCAACGGGATGGAGTGATGTCGTGTACACATAAGCGCTCTTCTCCTTCTCAAAGAGTAAAACGTGGTGCGCATGAGCGCGCTCCCACGAATTGGGCTGTGATGAATCCGGCGGAAGTGGTCACCACGGTGAAGAGCCGAGACGAGGCTTCCGCCTGAACATGGGCGCTCAAAATGGCACGGGCTCCTTAACAGTGGCCTCATGCAGCGTGTTGTCGGGAGTGCGGATCTGAATGCGTAGCTGCCAGTGACCACCCATGACGAGATCACCAGTGGCGCTGAAATGGCCTTTCCCATCGGGTTGCAAATTGACGGTATCGGTGCCCATGTCCATGTCAAGATGCGTGGTATACAGCGAGACACCCACGTTGGTGGTCGGTTTGCCCGTGCGGTTCTCGGTCACACTCACCGTGAACACGTTGGGGCCAGCCGTATTCGGATTCACCGAGAGCGCGAGCGTGAACTTGCCATCCGTTGTCTTGACGGTGGCGTGATACGCTTTGGCCGTTCCGGTCGGCTGTGGTTGGGTCGTGGCGGTGGGCGACAGGGTGCCTGCAAAGACGTTCATCAGACCGACGCAGACGAGTACTGCCACACCCAGGAGCGGCTCATAGCCGAGGATCCGGGTGAGGCGCCCTGTCCGCCTGGCCACTCGTCCCTCGCGCAGTCGCACCTGCTGGGAAATGAGCTTTGGTGCAGGACGCGGTTCCGCATCCTCGCGTTCCTCGCGGCCGGATGGTATCTGCACCACAGCAGACGCTGCCTGGAAGCCTTGCAAGCGGGCCACCACGTAGATATATTTCTGATACTCTTTTCTCAGGCGTGGCCGCAGCAGCAGGACGTGGTAGGCACTGGTGAGGAGCAGCCCACCAACCAGCAGCACCTTGACGACCAGCGCCCGGCCATAGGCCGTCGAGAGCAACTGCTGCCACGACAAAAGGTGAACGGTGGCACTGAAGGGACCGGTCAGGGCCATAAGAAGTATGCCCGTTATGGCCCACGGCGAATAGTAAGGCAGCACGGTGATGAGGGCATGGGTGCGCTCGCTGATCGGGGTCCGGCGGAGTGCCGGGAGATAGATCGCCGCAATGTAGAGCATGCCACCGACCCAGAGGGCCGCTGCTACGAGATGGAGCCAGTCGACCACCAGCGCAAGGGTGAGGCTGGTCGGACTCACGGCGGCGGCGTGGCTGGACATGGTGATCGCGATGAAGAGCGCCAGTCCGAGCACCAGGTTCGCCCAGCGGAGGAGGTGGTCGATGTGGGGTGGACGCTGTTTGAACTGCAGCTGGTACAGCGCGAGCCGCAGCGCCAAAAAGATCACGATCACGCGCATGAGCCAGAAGGTGCCAAAGCGCCCGCTCGTGACGAGGCTCACGAGCAGACCGGGAGCGAGGGCGCTGCCGAAGTTCCCGCCCGTGACGCTGATGGCCTGTCCGATGAGTACACCCATGTTTGCCACCAGCAGTACCAGCAGCGTGGGCAGCGCAAAGCGCCGCTCAAAGCGCTGTTGGACCTGTTTGTTCGTGGTGGCGAGTTCCGTGTGGTCTTCTGTTGCCGGCAGGAGGACAAAGAGCTGCCAGAACTGCGCCCCCACCCAGAAGACGACACTGAGCTCGACGAGTGTAATCATAATGAGGTTGAAGAGGGTCGGGCCGTCAAGTTGACCGGTGTATTGACCACTGAGGTTGCCGCCGAGTGCATTGACGCCCGGATGCGCTCCCGGGCTCAAGGTGGGAACCGTGCCGTCAGGTCGAGCAACGGAGAACAGAAACGAGCCGGTCAGGATATGCCCATCAACGTTGGAGTCGGTGCGATAGATGACGACGTAGACGGCCGGCGGCAGGTTTGACTTGAGGGTCAAATCCATCTCGGAGGCATCATTGGGCGAGACCAGTACATTGCCAATGTCAACGCGCGTATTGGCTCCATTGACCACGACTGCCGTGCTGAACGCCGGATTCAGGGCTTCGCTGAACCACATGCGGACCTGGTCCGGGGCAACGTGGAGCACCGCATCTTTCGCTGGGTCAGATCGGAGCAGGATGGCATGCGCTTCACTTGTTCCTGGCAAAACGAGCGCTAAGCACGTGGCACATAAGACGGCCACAAGAAAACGACGCCGCGCACCGAGCAAAGACACGTGAGGCATGATGGGTCTTATCCTATCTACAGTCAAGCTCTTTCTCTTCTCCTCTATTACTACGGACGATGTTACGCATCGACAGGTAGGTTCTGCCATCTTGGGGCAGTCAACCTAAGAAGTTTTGTTCTCCAGTTTCAATAGAGCTACAGATTGGATTATAGGCGCCCATCGTACACTCGTCAAGAATACGATCAAAGGTAGTAGATGTATGAGAAAGAAAATGCTACAATAGGAAGGGACACATTATCGAGCGGCATCTCTATTCAAGCAGAAACGAAAGGAGCAGAGAAGAATGTGCCAACCTGTTATGTGGGAAGCGGCCTACAGCGGATACTTTGGCATATCTTTACTGTTGCTGAGCATCCTGCTCAGCGTGGTGCTGCTAGCAGGTATTACCTGGTCGATGTCGCATTGGCTGCGTGGGAAAACGGCGCTGGGGACGCGAAAGGCGCCACAGCCCCATGATGAGCCCTATACCTATAGTGAGACTCGTGAACCGGCTTTAGAGGCGCTGCGTGAGCGCTATGCACGCGGCGAAATTGACCCATAACCTGTCAGGATATGCCGGCTATACCTTAGACAAGCACCTGGATACGCTCGCTCCCATTTTTCATAGCCTGGATGTCGTGATCCTTGTCGTGCTGGTTGTGTTGGTGGCACTCTACCTCTGGAGACATATCCGCAATGACCGCAGAGCTCGTGCAGAGGCTACTGCATCTGAAGTTGCTGCGCTGCACCAAGGCGCTCAACAAACCTCGAGGCCACAGCAATCTCAAGCTCAGAAGTAGTGGGGTCAACGACAGTTCCCACCGCCACAACAATGGGAGCAGCAACCGCAGCAACAATGGGTGTCAACCACAATGGGGCCAGTGGCAATTTCAGCAGCAATGGGACCAGAATCAATCCCAACTGCAACAATGGGAACGGCAACAGCGGAATCCAAATCAATCCCAATAGCATTAACAAGCAGGGGGACAATGGACACAACTAGACTGGTACAAACCTGAGTGGTATACGACCAGGGTCTCAGAATGGTTATACCATTGACAGTAGTAGCTTTTTCACCTATATTGGTGTTGCCCAGAATCCGGCTTCATTTCGCCACAAGGGATCAAATATCCTGGGCCAGCGACCATGCAAACGCCGGGGCAAGAAGGTAGACAAAAAATTACCGGCTCATTCATATGGCGGAGGAGCGACATGCCGAAACGAAGAAAAAACGTTATCCTGGTGTGCTTGGTACTCCTGACAAGTGTGGGCATTCTATGTCTAGCGATTGTGACCGTCATGCTGATGGGACGCCCGCTTAGCAATACTACTATGGCGAGAGGTACTCCCACTATGGCAAGCAGTACTTCTATGACGAAGACTCCACAGGAGTTATTAGCAAGCGCTGATATGCAGCAGCGGTTTCGCGTGCTGAGCAAAGCAAACACTGACTATTGCGCGAATATAGGCAATAGACCGGCAATTGATGCTGACATGACACAGATGGCACAGGATAGCTACCTGCAAGGTTCCTGCTGTTCCCCCATGGATAGGACACGGTATGAACAGCAAATTCATGTGCTCAAAGCGTATGCGCATATTTCCCAGATCCCCGCAGATCCTTATAACGTCCCGGTATCTCTTGCCAGGACGCTGTTGCACTATGACCAGAGCATTCAATTAACTGCTGCCCAGCAGGCAACGTATAACCAGGCAGCCGCCATGACGGATGATCACGGGTGGTGCTGCCAATGCTGGGCGTGGTATGTCCATTCAGGGTTAGCGAAGTACCTGATTGCGACACAGCACTTTTCTGCAACACAAGTCGCGGCGGTTATCAATGCGGAAGATTGTTGTGGCGGAGCATAGGAAAGATATCCTTCACTCGCTTGCAAGGATATGAGCCGGACGCATCCACTTCCGTGCTGGCTCCGGCTCATAGTCTTAAGTGTGGACCAGCGTTGCGTGCAGAGGGATCGCTTTCTCAATAGTCTGGCCGACCGGTGATGTCTTGAGCACCTGTTGGTGGAGCTCCTCCAGAGTCTGCTGGGTCGTGTCAGCCTTCAGATAGACCCTGACGGTGATGTCGGGATAGCCGGCGTGTCCTTCACGCAGACCGAGAAATACCGGCAGATCAATATGACCCTCCAGCTCTATGCGCAGCTCTTCAATCTGGATGCCTCGTACCGAAGCGTTCGCTGTGTATCCAATCGCCAGACAACTGCCGAGTGCTCCCAACAGTTGCTCCACGGGATTGGGCGCTGTGTTTGTTCCCCCCAGCGCCTCCGGCTCATCGGCATAACCCGCAGGGAAATCACGTATGCGAATCTGGTTGCGGAAGCCGCCCTGCCAGATGACCGCGGCTTTCCAGACCGTGTCCCCTTGTGCGGGCTCCTCCTGAATTTTGTTGCTCAATGCGGCGATCCTGGAAGTGTCGACGCCATTGAAGGTGGCCACTGTGCTCATAGCTCTCTCCATTCTTGACTTTGTAGATCAACAAAAACAACTTATAAAAAAGTATAGAATCCGAGACAGCGAACAGTCAAGGGCATCTCTGAGGTATCTCCCGTATGTGGTCAAAAAGAGGCACCAATGCTGACCTACGGGATGCAAAGCACCGTCATCCAGTGGTGATGCGCTCCCCCTACCTCTGATTAGAGTATAAAGAACTGCCGTACATTTGTCAAACGTACTATTGTCAATGATACTGGTCATGAGGTATTATTGACAATAGTAGGAGGATCAAGCAAGGCAAAGGAGGAGTAGATGCATACCCGCCTGTATCAAGGAGGACAAAAAATGAGTTTCTGGGTATACATCACGACGCCCACCAATGGGCGTTTCGGGCCTGCAATTGTCCTGGTCATAATCTTGAGTTTGATTGCCATTGTGGGAGGAATCTGGTTGGTGATCCTACCAGGGGTGACTGTAATAGGTGGGGCGAAACCTACGCCGAGCCGGGCGAAGAGAAGCAAAAGGAGATGATGAACATGGCACGTAGAGCTCCGGCACATAAGCGTCCAGCGGGAGATGCGGGGCCGCGCAGTGCTGTCGTCCAGTCGAACGCCCCGGCCCAAACGTCCGGTGGGTTCACAGCCTTGCTGGAGAGTGCGACGCAGCAGATCCTGGCGGTGACGTACTGGTTCGATCCTGCCCCGCATGCGGGGCCGTATTCTATCACGGTCAGGTTTTCCGGGCGCCGCGTCGATGTGAAGGGGCGGGTGCAGGCTGGCGATCGCTTCGTCCAGGACGAAACAATCGAGCAAATCGTCCCCGGAAGCGGCCCAATCTCACTCACGGCCCGTGTGCGCGGCATCAATGCGGGCTCTTGGGTCGTGACAGCGCACATGCTGGAGTCCGCGACCTCTGCACAGAGATCGGGGGAGAAAGAGAACGTGGCTCCTGCGGCTGGTTCGCTGCGTCCAGTCGGTCGGTTGTGGCGCAGGTGGGCGCCGTCAGTGGGGTCGGCCGAACCGGTGAGAACCTGCCTGGCCCCCCTGGCCCATGTGCCGGGGATCCTTCCCGGCATCTGGGGAGTGATGGTGACGTTGGGCATGCTTGTCGCGCTGGCGCTCCAGGCTCTGGTGATTTCCCGCGACCATCTTGCGCTCGGCCCCTGGTGGGTGGTCACACTGGTCGGCATCGCGGTCGGCATCGCCGGTGCGAAGGTGTGGTATATCGTCCTGAAACGGCGCGAGCATAGCATCAATGGATGGTGCATCCAGGGGTTCATCGCCAGTGCTCCAGTGGCAGCGGTGATCATGCTCGCGGTGCTTCACGTGCCGGTCGGAGTCTTTCTCGACGTGACGGCTCCAGGTCTGTTGGTCGCCATGGCGGTGGGCCGTGTGGGATGCTTCTTCGCCGGTTGCTGCGGAGGGCCGCCAACGGCGTCGCGCTGGGGAGTGTGGTCCTCCGATCAACGCGTGGGAGCGCGCCGTATCCCCACCCAGCTGCTGGAGTTGGTGCTCGCGGGGATACTGGGGCTAGGGGCACTGGCGGTGGTCCTGGGTCACGGGCCAGCGGGCGGCGCCATCTTTGTTGCGGCGCTGGCGGCCTATACCCTGGTGCGACAAGGTCTTCTGCATTTGCGCGCCGAGCCGCGCAAGACGAGGCTGGGCGGCCTGCTCACCGCGGCCCTGGCGGCGTTTGTGCTCATCGCAGCAGTCGTCTTGCTTGTTCGGTAACCGAACAGTCACATCGTGGCATGTTGCATAACGCCTCGACGACCGTCGAGGCCGACGTCGAGAGGGCGCTCACGCCGCTGCTCTCCCGACCGATCTAAGCCGTGCGGAGCTCTATCGCTGCTGCCATCGCCTGCGTTTATCCTTTCCTAGCTGCCTGCCTTACTTTCCGGGTACCGAACTCGGAGAGGGGCGCGGAACCGGTGATGAAGTCGTCGAAGTCGGAGTGCCTGAGCCTGGACTTCCTGCCGGTGTCGGACTGCCCTGCAATCCCGGCACATTCAGCACCACGAGAGTAATCTGAGTGGCATCTGTCGGCAAGGTACTCCCACCGCCAGATACATTGATACCATCAATCTTCTCCACTCCCGGCTGTCCCAGCAGCAAGGCGGTGGCTTGACTCGGAGATGTGCCGGCTATCAGCTTCGCCAGTTGCATCTTATATGCCGTACTAAACTGGTACACCCAGATCCCCTCCGCCTTGACCAGCAAGGTGACCGTTCCATTCCTCCCCACGGTAGCCTGGGTCACCGTCGTCACCACAGTGCCCGCCAGGGCATAGCCTGGACCAGGTGAAGTCGCCGCCTCGCTCTTGAGCAAAGTGGCCGCTATCGCCTGCGCCCCAATCTGATCATAGACCTCAGCGCTACATTTGGCGGTCACGGTCACCGTGACACTGGTCGCTTTGGCACCCACGGGAGGATTCGAAGTCACGGTCGTTGTACATTGGGGTCGAGCGACGAATTGTTCATTGGCGTGCCTTTGTCCTTGCAGGGAGGACAGGGCACTCTGGGTCAATGGACCTTTCAGGGGATTGGCAGCCCCGTCCACATCACTCTGCTGCACAGCCGTATATTTCTGGGGATCCTGCCCACCCGAAAAGGCCATCGTGTTGCTGACCAGAACGGAAGCACTCCCACAACATGCCACATTGTTGAAATCGAAGGACATCATGTTGCCACTTGCTCCCACGTTGACGGCATGAGCAGGCACCGTCACTTTCCCAAAGCCTCCATTAGGATTGGCAGCCGGAATATACGCCAGGACATCGTTGGCTACTTGCACCCCGTTGGCGTCGGTAAACACCGTATCAGCAGCCACTCCATACGCGGAAAACGAACCATTCGTAAAGGTCAAGGTGCCCGTTGCCCGCGTCCCCGGAGTATTCACCACACCGGTCGCACTGACCGTCTTGGATTCTGGCTGCGAGGGAGAGGACAGCGCTCGTGCCTGCACCTGGCGCTTCGTGCTATCCGGCGTGCCTGTCACCCCTGTCATCACATAGGTGTTATGCACGTCTACGCTTTTCGGTGTCATCGTCACCGTCGCTGAAGGAGGGCCGCCTGAGAAGACATGCGAGACAGAGGTACCAAAGGCGCCCAATGTACCGGGGGCGGCCACAGCAATCCCGCCAAACAGCAACAAGGAGAGCACCAGCAAGCCTACCAGGGCCAGCAATAACCGCTGCCAGCCGCTGCGACGACGGGGAGGACCTCCAGCAGCGCCTCCACCCCCAGCGGTGCCAACTGTGGGGGGAACACCTCCTGGAGTCACAGTGCGGCCTACCATGCCCACATCTGCTGCCCCAACCGCAACCATCTGCCCGGAACTTCGTCGCCCAATGGGGGTGGGAGGAACACCTCCCGGCTCCGGCTCTTCCTCAGGTTCTGGCCTATCGAGAGAAAGAGGGACAGTCTCAGCATCTCTGCTTCGCGAGGATTGAGGGAATCTAATGATATCTTCTGCATCACCTTCGGCAGGCGCATGGGCCGGTGGCAGTGGCTGCATCTCATCTTGAGCAGGCTCCCCACCTGCGAGTGAACTCCCGGCACCCTGTGGTGGTGCAGAAAGTGCAAGGTCTTCATCGGCAGCATCCTCATGCTGCATCAAAGGAGGCATTGGCTCAACTTCAGCGGCCGGCCTACGCAGCAATTCGCCAGCGGCGAAAGCTCCTGCTCCTACACCCATGCCCAGAGCAGCCGCTCTCCTATCAACAGGATCAGGCGCAGGTTGCAAGCGATCCTGAGATTCATTGCTGGCAGGCAGCGTTCCCGTTGGTAGATCTTCGATACTTTGAGCAGCACTCGTCTCAGCTGGTGGCCTGCGGGTACGCCCACCGAACCAGCCCCTTTTTGTCGCCCTGGAAACTTCGTTTTCATCGCGCAGCGATTGTCCATAATTCTCCAAAGAGGTAAAGTAGGTAAAACGGCGTTGGCGAGCAAATTCAGCGGGGCTAGAGCCTTGCGCTGCCACAATCACCAGATTGGCCTGGAGTTTGCGCCGCATATTTTTCAGGCCATCAAAATCCACCGGTCGCTGGAAGGCTTTATTCTGAGTGGGGAGGACGATAGCGATGTGTTTGCGTCCCAGCTTTTCCTGGGTCCAAATGGCAGTCAGTACATCTTCCCTGCCATCGTTGGGTGCTACATAGATAATGCCAATGGTTGAGCTGCGGGGATCATTGGCGCTCAGCAGGTCCGAGCCGTTTCCCTGTTTCATCTTCGTATTCCCTCTCCGTCCCTTAAAGTAGCATATTCTCGCATAGGAATATATGAACAACGTTACACGATCATCCAGCAGAGCAGCGCTCGATGCTCTCGTGAGCGACACTTCTCCCCCAGCCGCTCCTTTTTGCTTCACCGCCTCTCATAGAACAAAGTACTTCTCCGATCATCCTGATTAATTATAGAATTCAAGCATATAAGCGTCAAGAGTACGATCAATGATAGTAGATATGCGACAAAGAGGATACTGCGCGAGGAGAGCATGTGGGACGCGGTCAGTGAAACAGGACAGGCCTCTACCGAGAACTAATCTGCCTGCTTGAACTGCTGGTGCCGATCATCAGCTATCTGAGGGTGGTAGGCTCTAGGGGCTCACCTCGCCGACAACGTTGGTTGATGTGCCGGATGTGCTAAACCACAACCTACCGGCAGCGTCGCAAGTAAGCCCGTAGAGCCCACCACGCGATGACGCAGGAAGCTGGAAGAACGTATACGTGGCTTTGCCTGGCGTATAGCGGACAAGCGCATTGGCGCCATTGTCCACGAACCAGACTTCACCGTCGTTTGCAACGACGAGCCTGTAGAGGGCTGCGAGGTTGCCGGACAGCGCTGGCACCGGCAGTTCGGTGACCCTGCCTGACGCACTGTCGATCATGCCGAGCTTGCCGGGCACAATTTCGGTAAACCAGATGCGTCCCTTCGCATCATGTGCAATCGAGAAGACCGTCGCCTGCGGGTCTGCCAGGTGATAGAGCGTGACACGACCTGTGGCAGAATCGAGATGACCCACGGCGCCACCGGTAAGGTAGCCGAACCAGATCTGCCCGTTCGGCAGCACAGTGAGGCTGAATGGAGATGAGGGGATGCCTGCGCGAGGTGCGGGTACCGGCCACATCTGGATCGCACCGGTTGCCGGATCGAGTCTTCCAATCCGCCCACCAGCTGCTGCTGTGAACCAGAGCTTGCCCGAGGCATCGAACTGGAGATCCTGGGGTCCCATGGGTCGACCATTCACGGTTCCGAGGGGAAAGGTGCGAAACGTGTGCCGCGCAGGATCAAAGCGTCCGATGTAGTTTGCGCCCTGCTCGACGAACCAGACGTTGCCCTGTACGTCTACTGTCGTCGTCATGAGGCCATTTTTCGCGTCGGGGGGGACCCAGGTCGTGACCACTCCCGTCTGGGAATCGAGACGGGCAAAACGATTGGCGTACATCTCGCCCACCCAGACGTTTCCTCGCGCATCCACGGCTGGCTGCATCAGGCCAATGTTCGAGGATGGAAAAGGATAGATGCGTGCCTGGGCTGGGCGCACGGTCACCGTGGCAGCGGGTACTGGAGATCCTCCCGTTGTGCGAGCCTCCGTCCCTCCGACGGGAGTAGTCCCAGGCTGTGCGGAGAGCGCGATGACGGTACCGATCCCGAGCAGTAGCACACAGAGGACGACCCAGGCATCACGTTTGCGGCGAGCCGACCAGCGAGCAAATCGCCGCTTCGTGTGGGGAGGTCGTGAGGGTCCCACGTGCGTGCCCTCAGGCTCATGCTGTACTTCGCCAGGTTCAGTGATCTGACGTCTTCCGCTTATCATACAGTCACCAGCTCCGTGATCTTGCTCGCTTCTTTTACGATTGACACTAGTACTATTGACAATTGTAACACATGCTGCTCTCCGAAGCCAACCTGCTCTCCCTGGCCCACGAGCAGCAGGTGGCGGGGCGAGGGAGCAGAATCACAAGAGGGCAGCGCCTCCCATGCTCGTCAGCGTGCTCCTCGCGTTCATCGTTCCAGGCGTCTGCTGAGCCAATCTTGCCCATCTTGCTCGAGCATGAAGACCGTCCATGTCTACTATTGATTGTGGTACCCTTGACGAGTGTAGGAGGCGCTCTTATAATCTAAGGGGAATGAATCCCAAGAACAGTCCAGGAAGGGCTCGTTCTCCTGCGCAGGCATGCCGGACGTCCATCCTGCAACCAACCTGGCCGGAGTGCCTGCTCACCTCTCTCGCTACGTCGCAGGTGAGCGGCGAAACGGCACAGGGTGAGCCCCGGCTCTGGATGACAGAACCTGCGCGGTAGGGGTGGAACAGTGCGCGTATCTACAGGGAGAAGAAGAGCATGCGCTTGCATGAAAACCGGATAAGACTGATGAAGTCCTCTCTGCCTATCAGCATGGCTCCTCGCCGTTGGCTCCTCGCTGCTCTCGTTGCTCTGTTCCTGGTGCTTGTCTTTCCCGGCACGAGTGAAGCGCACGCCGTTCTGCTGCGCTCCGATCCTGCGGCAGATGCGATTCTGAGAGTCGCGCCAAAGCAGGTCCGTATGTGGTTCAGTGAAAACCTCAGCCCCTCCCTCAGCAGTGCCGAAGTGCTCAATGCAGCGAACCAGCAGCGTGTTGACCGGCACGATGCCCATATCACACCCGGTGATACGCGCGAGATGGATGTCAGCCTCCCACCCGCATTGTCACCGGGAGTCTACGTCGTGATCTGGCGCGCCTTCTCGAGCGATGACGGCCATATCCTGGGAGGGTCTTTTCTCTTTACCCTTGCCCGACCCGATGGCACCGTTCCTACCGTGAGCGGGGGTACCTCCCCTGGGCAGAACGCACCTGGCACAAGCACCCTCTCCGGCTCATCGAGCGGTCAACTCGATGGCCTCGCGCTGTTTAATCTCGTGATGGTCACCCTGGTCGAACTGGGGGCCGTGTTCTGGGTGGGGGTACAGTTCTGGTTGCTGCTTGTGCTCAAGCCTGCCGCCGAGGATCATGCAGAGCTGGCCGCCCTCCACCAGCAGGCTCAGGCCCGCTTTGAGCGGCGTTTCTCACTCCCCACGCTGCTCGTTCTGTTGCTCGCTAATGGCGGGGTGCTGCTCGGACAGGCCCTCACGTTGACCGGTGGAAACGTCCCCGCGGCCTTCGCCTCCACCTCCTCTGTGCTGGGGAGTCTCGTCGGCGGTGGGAGTTTCGGAGCCTACTGGCTGATGCGTGTGATTACCATCAGCCTGCTCCTGGCCCTCGCGCTGTACCAGGTGCAGCTCAAAGCGCGAACGCTTCGGCTGGCCACCCTGCTTTCCTGGACACAACTGCTCCTGGGCCTGACGCTTTTCATTGCCATGACCATGTCCAGCCATGCTGCTGCTGCGGGTCCGAGTAACCGCGTCTACGCGGTTGTCGGGGACTGGCTGCACCTGGTGGCGGCTGCCCTGTGGGTCGGAGGCATGTTCTCCATTGCCACCACCTATGTACCGGTCTTGCGCCGTTTCCCGGTGGCAGAACGCGCACACGCGCTCGTCACCATGCTGCCGTATTATTCTCCCTGGGCGGTGCTCGGAGTGCTCCTGATGGCGGTAACCGGCCCATTAAGCGCCACTGTCGAGCTATTTTCGTGGGAACAGTTCCTCTCGACAGCCTACGGGCGGGTCCTTGCCATCAAGATCCTGCTGGTTGGGGCAATGCTGCTCACCAGCGCCTTCCACCTCTTCGTACTTCGACCGCGCCTGCAACGAGAGGAGATGAAGTATGCCTCGGCCTCAGCACGTCTAGAATCCGCCCAGCAAGCGTCTGTGACTGTACCGTCCGATCATGAAGAAGCAGCACCATCCTCCATACCACAACGTCTCGCGCAGGAGGTGAAACTGCGTGAAGGGCGACTGGCCGTCCTCGGACAGCGCCTCACCACAGTGCTCCGCTACGAACCGCTGTTGGGCGTCGCGGTGCTGGTCTGCGTCGGCCTGCTGAATGTGTTTGGTGGCACGCTTGCGCCCAGCGCTGTCTCCGCGGCGAAGCCTCAGCCCACGGCACCCGCCTCGTCATTTCATACAACAGCCAGGACAGCGGATGGGAGGTTTACGGTCAGCGTGGTCGACAACCGCACGGGGAAACCCACGACGCAGGTGGGGGTCTCGCTGTACACCACCTACCTGGAGAGGGAGATAGGAACCGGGACGGTGAACTTACAGCCCGATGGCAAGGGGCACTTCAGTGCGCGTGGAGATCTGAACACTGGGAGAAGAAGAGCTGACGCTTTCACGGAGATATGAAGGAACACACTCAGTGATTTCCCTCCAACGATCAACTCTTCCACAATCCCACATCAGCGGGCTTGCGAAAGAGCCAGACGATGATAGCAATCACAATAGGGTTGCTAACAGTTGCCTTTTTCCTATAATTACCTTATACTAACTACTGTATGGTAAGACAGAAATCTGAGGGTCCGAGAGAACCCAAACTGTTGCGAGTTGGAGTAGCAGCGTATGAGTTGGGGCTGCATCCTTTTACTGTTCGACGTTGGATCAAACTTGGCAAGATCCAGGCGGTGCGAATCGGCTGGGAAGCGCGTATTCCCCGCAGTGAAATCGAGCGCCTGAAAGGCTCGACCGATGAGCGACTCCTGGTGCTCTATGGGCGGGTAAGCGGACTGGGACAAAAAGAGGACCTGGACACCCAGCTAGAACGCTTGCAAGCGTGGGCAAAGGCTGAGCGACCAGGGTGCAAAACGCTGGTACTCTCCGATATTGGTTCGGGACTCTCGACGACACGCAAGCGTCTCTCGCACCTCCTCAAGATGGTTTGTGAAGACCGGGTGGGAGAAGTAGTCGTGACCTCCGGTGACCGATTGACTCGTTGCGGACAAGAGTATCTGGAAACTTTGTTTGACAGCTTCGGTGTGACGCTCACGATCCTTTCTCCTGATGCAGAGAAAACAGCAGAACAAGAATTGACCGACGACCTGCTGGCTCTGATTGCCTCCATATCTTCCCGGTTGTATGGAATGCGTTCCCACAAGCAAAAGGAACTCTTGAAGTGCGCGCAAGCCGTGATCAGCAATCCCTGAGCTATCCGCTGCGTTTGCCAGATGAAGCTCAGCAAGATGCACTGCGCCTACTGGATGCCTCGCGGGAGGTCATCAATGCCGTGATGACCTCTCTGTGGCATCGGCTTGATGAGTTTGGCACGCGCACCACCACCTACGCCTACAAGCAGGTGGAGGAGATGTTCAGCAGCCCCATGCCGCACGGTCACCGGCAATGGAGGTGCGAAGCCGAGCAGGCAGGCCGTATTTTACGGGGGCAGGCTGAGCGCAAGAAACAATTTGCCCTGATTATGCCCTTGCTCGAAGAGGGCATGATCCAGCCCAAGACGGAGAAACAACAGGCGGGCAAGAAGAGGTCGGCTATCAAGCAAGCACTTGCCGATCTGCACGAGGCGAATGCGGATGGAGGAAACGCGGTCGAACTCCAAAGCCTCATCGAGCAGTGCTGCAACTTTTACCTGAAAAACGGCGGCTTCCCCGACACCTATGAAGAGATGCAGGCCATCCCTGTGCTGAAAACAGGCATCTTGCCCTATGCTGGCGATGATGGTCCCGCTCTTGGTCAATCCTATCGCATGGCGATCGATCTTGAGCAAGGAATGGTCACGCTCGCCTTGCGGTTCCCAAACGAAGCAGGCAAGTGGTCACGCGCTTGGCGGGAAAAAACGATGCACATGGCTCTGCCTGATCCTGTCCTTACTCGATTGAAACAGGGAGAGGCCCTTGCGCCGACGGTGCGCGAGGTCGTTTTCGCCAAAGGGAAACGCTACGCCGTCCTCGATTTCATGGTGCAAGTGGCAGTCGAAACAATGCCGCCATGGGAAGAGATGCAGGCTGTGCTCGGCTTCGATTGGGGAGTGAGGACGCTGGTAACTGCTACAGCGATCGATCTGCATGGCCAGCAGATCGGACGCCCTTTCTTTTTAGACACCGGCTGCTTTGATGGACGACAAGCCCGCACACGGCGACAGATCGATCTGCTCAAGAAGAAAGCGGCCTTGCTTGAGGCCCGACGAGACAGCTTTCCAGAGGGTGATAAGAGACGTGAGCCAGCGATCAGAAAACTCAGCGTGTTGCGGAAAGAAATTGCCCACTGTTGGCGTAAGTATGAAGCGAGAAACAAGGATTTGGCCCATGTAACTGCAAATGTCTTGTTACTACTGGCAACGGTCTCGGGGTGCAGCTTCATTGCAGGGGAGTCCCTCAAGTCCCTGAAATCGACAGGACGCGGACGCGATGCGAAGGGCAAATGGCGAAATTGGCGAAACAATGCGCAAGTGCGAGGTGAAGTATGGCGCGTTCTGCGCTACAAATGCCATCTGGTTGGAATACGCCTGGAATGGCAGCAGCCACGCAAGACTTCGCATACCTGTCCCCGTTGCGGTGCTCCCGCTCATACCTACCGTTCCCCTGAGCATCTCTCGAAGGTGGAAGACTGGGGAGCGTGGCTCATCTGTCACTCCTGCGGCTGGAACGGCGCCAGAGATTATGCGGCTTCCCTCAACATCGCTCGTCTGGGCGCGACGTTCATTACCCATTACTTAACGACAAGCCGATATTCTCACGCTTCGATTGCTGACAAAGCAGTCAAACCGCTTTCTTATATGGGAAGCGGGTCGGCGCTACGGTTGCCGCCGATGGTTCCCCGGAACCACCTGCTTTCTGCAGGAAAGATCTACGTGAATGGTTGGCGCAAGGCTGTCGAACTTCATTCCTCTTATGTCACCGAAACGATGCTTCGCTTATGTGGCTGACTGAGGAGTGTTGTAGATAGTGCCCAAAACAGTAGATTTTAGCAACGGTATCAGCACCACCTTATACAGACCTGAGTCGCTGCTCGATCTCCCTCCGCAGCCGACGCTCAGAAGGCCGACCGTATGAGAACGGTTCACCATCCAGAAAAATCCCTGGGGGAAACAGGAGCCCACTTTGGACAGCCAGGGCCTCCCCCTCGGGCGAACTCACATCTAGTGTCGAGACGGAGAACCCATATTCGGCTGAGAGACGGGCGAGCAGCTCTTTGGCCTGTGTACAGAACGCACAGTGTTCCTGGGTGAGCAGAAGGACATTCATGCCTCTACGACGAGCCTCCCTTGAGTCCCTGACGAATATCGGCGATGAGGTTGGGTACCGGCACATACATGGTGTACTTGGGAGCGCCGCCGTAATCGGCCCGCCATTTGATGAAGCCATCAGGCCCCACCAAGATAAAGGTATGCCCATCGCGGCTATCACCCATCATGCCATAGCTATTTGCGCTGTAGGTTCTGGAAGCCATAAGCTGGGTATCTGAGAGGACAGGAATGGTGATGCCTGCGTCCGTCACCTTCTGTTGCACTGCATTGACCGGATCGGTCGTGATACTCACGACTTGATCGATGCCGAGCGCATGGAACTGGCTGATATTTGACTGGATATCCTTGAGTTGGTCCCAACAGGGCTGGCAGGTGAGTCCTTCCTGAAAGTACAGGAGGACAGTCTTGCCACGCATGGCGGCAAGATCAAAGGTGCTTCCACCCGTGGCAGGCAACCTGATCTCCGGAGCCGACTCACCTGGGCGCGGACTGCCCACCTGAAACGGGTACTGGCCCGCCTGGCCCGTGCCCGTTGGTGATCCACCCTGATTATTGAGGAAGAAGATGACGCCCAGCGCGATGATCGCTACCCCGACGATCATGGCGATGATGCCAGGCCCCATACCCCACCTCCTCCGTGCCATCCTTCTTCGGGGAGGCGCTGCCATCTTCTGCGGCGGTGCTATCTTCTTTGACGACACCAGGCCTTTCTTTCCCCTCTGACTACGTGCTGTCTTAGTACTCAACTGGCTCCTCCTGTATGACTGGTGCTTCTTCCGTTTCGACTGGTTCGTTCGTTCCTGTTGAGTGCGCTGGTTCCCTGCTGCTGTCTGCCCGTCCCCCGATTTGTCTCAGAGCGTACCAGGCAAGCGCTCCGAGGAGGACAAGGAAGATGAGCACGCCCACCCAGTTCGGAATCCAGGCGAGGGCGTTGGTCATGAGCTGGCCCGTGTGCTGCAAGCCGGCGGACAGTTGTATCTGCCAGCCAGCCAATGGTGGCATGGAACGGTAAGCCAGCCCGATCCCCAGCATGCCTCCTCCAATAAGCGCGAGCAAGATGCCGCTGGCCAGGCTCGTTGCTGTGAGCGTGCGTGTGAAAGGACCCAGCCGCCAGGTGAATGCGCGAGGGCGGAACAGCCGGCTCACACGCCAGTCGTAGCGATCCCAGAGCAGCGCGATGACGAACAAGGGGGCCACCATGCCGAAGACGTAAGCTGCCCCCAATCCCAGCGCCAGCCAGAACGAGGAGGCCACGCTGGAGAGGGCAATCACCCCGGCAAGCACGGGCGCACAACACGAACTCGCCACCCCTGAGAAGATGCCGAGCGAATAGACGCTGAGCATCCCTGTTTTACCCCCGGCGCGCCGACCCGGCATCGGCAAATGGATTTCTCCACCCAGCAGCACATAGGTCGCGAGTGCGAGCATGAGCAGACCACCGGTGACGTAGATAGCCGTGTGCTGTGTGGTCAGCAGCTGTTGCAGGGCTGATGCGCCCATGGCAATGGGTAGGATAACCGTCGCGATCCCGGCGGCGAAGAGAAAGGTCATGGCGACCAGGAGTCGACGATTCTGGAACGAACTGGCGAAGTAGGCGGGCAGCATGACCGAGATACAACAGGGCGCAAAGAGCGCAATGGCACCCGCGATAATGGCGGCCAGCACCGAGCCACCGAAGAAAATGCTACTACTCATCACGTTTCATCACTTTCAAGAGGCAGGAACAAGGAGCCCTGCCGTCTTACCTCCGACGGTGAGCAGTGCGCTTCCGGTTCTGCTCCTGAGCGGCACGAGCCACTGCCTCAGCTTCGGAGACGACTGGAACCTCCGGGCTTTCGATCTCGGCAATGTGCCTGGCGATGGCTGCCTGCTCAGCTTGCACACTCGACAGGCGAGATTGCAGTTCAGCCAGCTGCTCATCGCGCGTCGACCCGCCAGCAGGCAACTGAGTGGTCTGGGAGGCGGTCTGATTCGCAATCCCATTCCCGGACATGCCGCGCATCATGAACAGCATCGAGAGGGGACATGCCGCGACAAGGAGCAGTGGGAGGGCCACCCCAATGAACTGTGGGGCCACCACCAGGACGAGTAGTCCCACCGCAGCCAACCCGGCGAGGACCTTCCAGTTCAGACACATGCCGAGCAGGTTGAATGTTGATGCTCTCTTGGGCGCTTCTGCCATCGTTGGTGGCGAGGCTTTCGCTCGCGGTTGTTTGTACGTCTGCATACGGGCCTGATCGACTTCATCTGGCGTCTGCTGCTTGTTTCCGCGCATCATGAACCACATCATCAGTCCCATGCCGACGGGACAGGCCAATAAAGGAAGGAGCGACAAAATGTACTGCATAGATGTTCATCCTCCAAATGTTTCTGCTTTCAAGGTTGCCATAAGCGTAGGAACAGCTGGCCGCTCTACTGAATGATGGTCCTATCGGCCAAGAATTCATTCATCCTACTGGCATCATCTACTCTTTCACTCTTGACTAGAGTATAAGGCAAAGTCGTACAATTGTCAAAGGTACTATTACCGATGGTAGATAAGTCGAAGCCGCTTGTCGCGCACGCGGATCAGAAAGCCTACCGTGTTTCATGCCGCTACACGCTTGACAGTAGGAGCGGTATCGGTAGTACAACTGGCGCACCTACGATGGGTGTGAAGGGTTGAGAGAATCCTGGAAAGCACCATCATTGGTCAACGTGCAGTGGCACTGAGCCCAATCCCCTCCTCGTTCTGACATGTGAGCGTGGTGCTTGGTTGCACTGCCAGGATAAAAGGCTTAAAAATGCCCTGTTCTTTGCGTGAGATGGTCCATAAAAAAGGAGAAGAGCAGAAACATTGTGCTCTTCTCCCCATTCGCGTTCTATTACAGCACCGACGCCAGGCGTATAGGAGCTTCTCCCAACGCAACTCCTTTGCTCTTTAGAACAACTTCCCAAGGAGCAGGGCGGGGCCACATCCCATCAGCGCGAGCATGATGGCCACATTCGCTGCCTCCAGGACCAGCAGTCCGACCAGCGCTGCAATACTGCCACTCAACATGCCTATACGTACAGGGGCTGTCCTCGGCAACGGTTGAGGTGTGGCAAGTAACCGCTCGATCCGGTCGTTGATCGACTCATCCACCCCTGTGAGAGACTGCGCGGTACCCAGGCGCGCGAAGCGCGGTCCCTCGACCGCATGTTGCCAGACCTTCGCCAGGGCACTTGCCAGTGCCAGCGGCCGATGCGTCGCACCGGCTGCCAGGTCATCGCAGGCCAGCTCTTTTTCCTGCTGCAGCTGGCGGTAGGCGGCCCAGCTCGTCGGCAGGTAAAAGAAGGCGTCGCGGAGCATCGTTGCCAGCCAGGTCACAAGATAGTCCCGCCTGGCTACGTGCTCCAGTTCATGGGCCAGCACCGCCTCAAGCTCACGTCGATCGAGGTGTTCGACCATCCACGTCGAGAGAAGCACCGTCGGCCGGAACAAGCCGCAGGTGAGCGCCAGCGGTCGATCATAGACATGCAGCAGCACACGAGATCGAGTGGCGCCGAGCTGCTCGGCCAGGTTATCAGCGAACGTTTGTAGTTCTGGGCCAGCTGGCACTCCCGAGCGCGCCATGACGCGCGCCATGAGGGTAAGTCGTACTCCTCCGAGTCCAAGTGCGCCAACTGTCACCAGCCCCATCCCAATGGGGAGAGCTACGCCTAACAGGGAATCCCAGGACGGCGCGTCACGCAAGCATGTGCGGCCGGTGAAGTGGTGCAGTCCGCCGATACCGAGTCCAAGGCTGAGGAGTGGCACCGCCAGAACGAAAAATTGCACACCGCGCCGCTGCGACCAGTCGCCAAGGTGGCGCAAAAGGCCCAGTGTCAGGTAGCTTCCAAAGATAAGCAGCAGCATGCTTGAGAGGCCAAGCAACGTATGCACTACTCGCCCTCCTCGGCCGCACGGCGGCGGCTAATCTCGTCTAACTGCTGGCGTGCAAGGTTGGCCGCCTCCTGGTCCGGCAGCGCATTGAGACCCTCCAATGTGGCACCAGAGAAGCTGACGAACAGGTTCTCTAAGATGCGACCGACGAAACGGGAGACGAACTCCTGCTGGGTAAAGTTCGCGTAATAGACGTAGGTCTGGTCGCGCTTCTCCACCCGCAGAAAGTTCTTTTTGGCCAGGCGCGTCATGGTGTTCATCACTGTCGTGTAGGCAACCCGCCGGCGCTCGTACAAAATCTCGAAGATGTCGCGCACGGTCGTACCCTGGTCGACGGGGCGGGCCCAGATCAGTTCCATGATCTCGGCCTCCAGGTCGCCGAGGACCTTGCGGATGCCCGGACGGTCGGGCCGGAAGACGCTAATTTCTGGTTCTGAAGTCATCTGGCAACTCCTCCTCTCATAAAGGTCCTCTTCCCCCTCAAAGCGGCATCGAACAGAAGCTTACCTGCCGCATATCGCTGGCGCTCCCTATGTTGGCGTTCCTCATTGGCGCCTGATTAGAGTATAGAGCATAATGATACACTTGTCAAAGGTACCGTTGCTAGATATACTATTGACATAGGTACTATCAATGATAGTAAAATCAAACGATAGGAATGGTGTTGCAGTGTGAAGACGTAAACCCGCATGAGCTAAAACCTGTCCTGGCAGGAAGCATAGGGTCATCGGCTTCTCTTTGCAGCGCGCGATTATACCCAGGTGCTTTTCTCGTTCCGGGCGCTTCTGTTTTGGAGGAGGCTGAACCGGGGCGAAGATAACTGGCACAGATAGGCTCGCAATGAGCGAAGCGCGATCTGGGAAGGGACAAAGCGTCTCACCGAGCACATAGACGATCTGGGCGATCATTCTGAACGGCCACACCACGATCAAGGAAAAGGGCGGGGCAAGAAGCGACCTGTCCAGTGGAAAGAAGAGGATCACCAGTTGCCAGCGCGGCCAGTAGCAGGGGAGGAGAGACAAAAAGGACAGGATGATGGATGTGCGCCCCATTCTTGTCTGACTCCCTGCTTGATCTCAAAGGGGGTTAGTGCTGCCCTGGCCTTTCTTGTTCCTGCGGGTACTGTGCTTGTGGTTGCTCATACTGTGGTTGCTGATTCTGCGGGTAGCGGTACTGCATTCCACCTTCGTGATAGGTTTCTGGCGGCGGCTGGGGTGACTGATACCCTTGCTCATGCGTTTGAGAGGGGCTCTGTGGCTGTGGGGTGTTTGGCATTGTTGGAGTCTTCTTGTTCAGAAGTCTGGCGAAGAGCCAGATGATTCCCCCAAACACCACAACGCAGAACAGCATTCCTATCAACATCCAGAGTATAAAGAACGAGCCGAAGCCGCCTATCATATCGTGCATCATAGATGTAATCCTTCTTTCCTCAACTTTGCATCTGTGATACTATTGCCGATAGTACTCTTGACCATTGTATCGGATCTCCCTTATAATACGCTAGACATTGGAGGAAAGTTGCACGCTTCAGTCAGAGAATGGGGTCGAAAGAGGCTTCCAAACACGAGGGGAGAACAACATGGCTCTACAACAGATCAAAGACGCCGGTAATACCTCTTACTCACACAGGCATCCTTTTCATCGGTTTGCCACTAGCCTCGGCCTTCATCTCGGCAACTTCCTCGACAAGCACTGGGCAGATTGTATTCCCTTCATGCTGGGCCTGGTCGTGTTTATAGCCGTGCTCATCCCCTTTCTTTCCTACTTCGGACTGGATGTCATCGCCAAACCCCTGTTTTTTGCGCTGCACTACGTCTGCGCGCAGATCCCCTCCCATTCGTTCTACATCCTTGGGCATCAGCTTGGACTATGTGCGCGCAACCTCTCCATCTATAGCTCCATGTTCCTGGGCAGCCTTATTTTTGC
>WNGM01001724.1_pt1 | contig 29101 bp, 23 predicted proteins | sample 5400571 | NCBI WGS metagenome assembly WNGM01 (sample SAMN13153378, study PRJNA577476) | soil metagenome | isolation source: 100 cm soil or saprolite under Garry oak tree replicate 2 | place: USA:California | collected 2016-06-15 | reverse complement strand
GAATGGTGGCCCCAACGGGATTCGAACCCGTGTTTCAGCCTTGAGAGGGCCGTGTCCTGGGCCTCTAGACGATGGGGCCGCGCGAACAATGCGCCAGCACCGAGCGAGTGGATGGCTGGGGGAGGAGGATTCGAACCCCCGCTACGTGGTCCAGAGCCACGCGTCCTACCACTAGACGATCCCCCACCAGCCCACGACGCGCTACAACCTTACCACAACGGACTCGCCAGCACAGGCGGCGCGTCTGCCGGCACGACGAGCACAGTCGCCTCAGCGGATGGCGGTCTTCAGCGTGCGGCTCGGGCGAAAGCGGGGCACGCGCGCCGGCGGGATCTTGATCTCCCTGCCCGTGCGCGGGTCGCGCCCGTTGCGGGCGGCGCGCTTGGTGACCACAAATGTGCCGAATCCCGAGAGCGTGACACGACGGCCGCGCCGGAGCGACTCGACGATCCCGCACACCATGGCCTCGATGGCGCGCTCCGCGGCGATCTTCGAGCCCCCCGAGCTCTTCGCCACGATCACCACGAGGTCCGCCTTGGTCACCCCTCCTTCTAACCGCGCGAGGCGGACGGTGTCAATGAGATCGTCACGCGCCGCACGGCGTCGAGGAAGAGGGCCGGCTGGAACGGCTTGTCGATCACGGGCACCTGCGCCTCCTTGAGGAAGAAGAACGCCTCGCGGTTCGCCGTGTCGGCCGTGATGAAGACGAAGCGCCCGCGAAGCGTCCCGTCGAGCGCGACCGCGCTCCGGTAGAACTCCTCGCCGCCGCCCTCAGGCATGCGGACGTCGGAGACGACGAGGTCGTAGCGGCGACGCCGCACGCTCTCGAGGCCCGCGCGCCCGCCCGACGCGACCTCGACGCGCCAGCCGGTCTGCCCGAGCAGGGTCACGATGAGCTCGCGCACGCTCGGCTCGTCCTCGACAACAAGCGCGAGCCTCCCCGCGCCCTGGGCCGCCCCGGGCTCGACGGCGAGCTCCGCGGCCGGCAGCTCGGCCGGGGGGGCGACCGGCAGCTCGAGGGTGAAGACCGTCGCGCCCGGCAGGCTCTCGACCACGAGCCGCCCGCCGTGCTCCTGCACGATGCCGTACGAGACGGACAGACCGAGCCCGGTCCCGGTGCCAACCTCCTTGGTCGTGAAGAACGGCTCGAACACGTGCGCCAGCACCTCCCCGGGGATGCCGGGCCCGTCGTCGATGACCTGCGCCTTGACCGCGCGGCCTCCTTCGCTGGCGCTCGTTCGCACCACGATGCGACCGCCGCGCTTGCCGTCGTGGATGGCCTGCTCGGAGTTGAGCAGGAGGTTCAAGAACACCTGCTCGAGCTGGTTCGGGTCGCCCACGATCGCCGGGAGTCCCGAGGCGAGGTCGCGCTCGACGCTGATGCCCGAGAGTGTGAGCTGGTTCAGCCGGAGCGACAGGGTTCGCTCGATCACCTCGTTGAGGTCGAGGGCCGCGCGCTCGGGCGGGCGCTGGCGCGAGAAGAAGAGAAGGTTCCGGACGATCTTCGCCATCCGGTCCGCCTGCGACACGACCATCTCGATCGGTCGTTTCATCGCGGCCGGGAGCTCGCGCGCGAGCAGCAGCTGGCCGTAGCCGACGATGACGCTCAGCGGGTTGTTCAGCTCGTGGGCGACGCCTGCGACGAGCTGGCCGAGCGCCGACATCTTCGCGGCGTGCACGAGCTGCATCTGGGTGTCCCGGAGGCGCGCGAAGCTGTCGCGGGCGCTCGCGTACAGGCGCGCGTTTTCGAAGGCGAGCGCGGCCTGGTCGGCGAGGGCCTCGAGCGCCTGGAGCTCGTCGGGCGAGAGGAGGCGGCCGGGCTCGAGCCAGAGCGTCAGAGCGCCGATCAGGCGCTCGTGGGTGAGCAGGGGAATCCCGGCGGCGCCGCGGAAGCCGTGGGCGGCGGTGCGCTCGCGGAGCTCCGCCGAGAGCTCGATGGCCGGATCGGCCAGGATGTCGGGGGTCATGACGATCTTCCGCTCGGCGATCGCGCGTCCGGCGACGCCCTCGCCCGCACGGAGGACGAAGTCCGTGGCGGGCTCCGCGGCCACGCCGGCTACGGCGATCACGCGCAGGGTGCTGTCGTCGGGCTCGTACCGCAGGACGGCCGCGCGCTGCACCTTCACCAGCTCGAGGATCCCGCGGGCGAGCAGTGCCGCGATCCGCTCCACCTCGAGGCTCGCCGTCAGCTCGCGCGCGAGCCGCGCCAGCACCTCGGCGACGTCGCGCCGCCGCTGCGCCTCGCGGTAGAGACGCGCGTTCTGGATGGCCACGGCCGCCTGCGCGAGGAACATATCGATGATGTCGCGCGTCTCAACGCCGAAGCTGAGCGGCTCCGAGTGGCCCAGCGCCATGACCGCGAGCAGCTCCGAGCCCGCGAGCACCGGATACGCCGCGGAGGCGTGCAGCCCCCAGCGCGACGCCCACGTCGGGTTGGCGACCCGGTCGTCGGCCGACGTGTCGTCCACGACGAGGGGCACGCGGTGGCGCGCGACCCAGCCGACGCCCCCGACCTCGTAGGTGAGCACGCGCGGCGCGAAGTCCTCCAGCATCTCGGACGCCGAGGCGCTCGTGAGCGTGAGCGTGCGCCGCTCCTCGTCGGCGATCCAGAACGACGCGAAGCGCGTGCCCGTCAGCTCCGCGGCGAGCACCGAGATCTGGCGCAGGAGGTCGTCGAGATCGAGGGCGCTCGAGATGCGGCGGTTGACCGCCGCGAGGGCGCGGATGCGGGCCGCCTGGCGGCGCTCGGCCCCATAGAGCGCGGCGTTGCTGACCGCGACGGCCGCCTGCGCGGCGAGGAGGCGCAGCACCTCCTGCACCTCGAGCGACGGCGGGCCGTGGGGTGAGACGTAGCCGAGCACGCCGGCGAACGCCTCGCCGGTCGCCACCGGCACACCGTAGTACGTGGCGTCCGGCCGTTGGCGCCACCACTCGGGCGCGAGGGTGTGCTGGTCGCTCACCGGGTCGATGACGAGCACGGGCCGCCGCGTCTCGACCACGAGGCCCGGCAGCCCCGCGGTCGCCGGGAACTCCTCCGGCAGCCCCTCCCAGCCGGGACCGGAGTTCGCGGCGTAGCGCAGCACCCGCCGGTCGGCGTCGAGGACGTGCACCGCCGCGAGCGCGCCGGGCGCCAGGCCCGCGGCGGCGTCGGCGATGCGCTGCATGGCGTCGGTCGTCTCGAGCGCGGTGATCGCCTGGCTCACGTCCACGAGGTCCCGCAGGTGCGCGGCGCGCTGGAGGGCCTCGGCGTAGAGGCGCGCGTTGTCGATGGCGAGCGACGCCGACTCGGCGAGAAGCTTGAGCGCGGCGACCTCGTCGTCGTCGAAGATCCGCTCGGTCCAGTAATGAACGGCGAGCGCGCCGTGAACGCGGCCCTTGGAGGCGAGCGGCGCGGCGGCCGCGGCCTTGTAGCCCTCGCGCTCGACCTGGGCCCGGCGTTCGGGTGAGATCCGCACGTCCGAGTCGGTGAGGATGTTGCGTGTCGTCACGGGACGCGCCTCGAGGATCGCGCGGCTCATCGGGCCGCTCCCGACGGGAATCACGCCGCGCTTCGCGTACTCGCGGGAGAGCCGGCCCGTCGCGCGCATCACGCGGAACTCGGGCGCCATGCCGTCCCAGGAGACCACCAGCGCGGCCTCGGCGCCCATGACCTCGAGCGCCTTCCCGACGATCGTGTCGAGCACCTGGTCGAGGTCGAGCGAGGACGTGAGCGACTGGCCGATCGCCTCGATCGCCTGGACGAACAGCGCGCTGCGCCGTCGGTCGGTGACGTCCACCAGGAAGCCCACGACGCCGACGACGGCCCCGGCCGCGTCCCGCCAGGGAACGCAGCGCGCCCGCATCCAGCCCTTGCGGCCGAGGCTCGGGAGCGCGTACGAAAATTCGTCGGTGGAGACGACGTGGCCAGCGAGCGCGCGCCGCAGGTGGGTCGTGAGTGCCGTCTCGCGGAAGAACGGCAGGACCGCCTCGGCGTTCCGGCCGAGGGCGTCGGCGCGCGCGACGCCCGTGAGGCGCTCCATCGCCCCGTTCCACGCGATGACGCCGAGCCGCGCGTCGGTGACGAGCAGGGCGTCCTCGACGCCCTCGATGACGCTCAGACTGAACTCGTCCACGCGGGATTTGCGGGGGCGCGGCCCCATCTTCGCGAGTATATAACGCCCGTGTGCCATAATGAGTGGCGGCCGAACGCGCGAAAGGAGCCGCGATGCGCCCACTCGTCGACCTCTCCACGATCGTCCTCGTCGTGCTGGCGCTGGCGCTCGCGGGGGTCGCGTACGTGAAGGACCCGGGGCTGCCGCTCCTCGGGGCGAAGAACGGCTTCTCGATGCTCAAGTTCATCTTGCCGCGCCTCGTGCCCGCGCTGATGCTCGCCGGCCTCATGCAGGTGCTCATCCCCGAACAGGTGGTCTCGCGCCACTTCGGCCGCGAGGGCGGGCTGCGCGCGATCCTCATCGCGACGCTCGCGGGCGTGCTCACGCCCGGCGGCCCGATGGTCAGCGTGCCGTTCATGGTCGCGCTCGCCAACTCGGGCGCCGCCCTCCCGTCGCTCGTGGCCTATATGACGTCGTGGTCCCTCTTCGGCGTCCAGCGGATCATCGCCTGGGAGGCGCCGCTGATGGGTTGGCACTTCGTCGTCGTACGCGTCATCCCGAGCCTCGCCTTCCCGATCGTGGCGGGCTGGCTCGTCGCCGTGTTCTACCGCGAGTGAGCCCGCTCCGCGACCTCCGGGAGCTCGTCGCCCGCCTCGAGCAGGCCGGGCGCCTCCGCCGGGTGTCCGTCCCCGTCTCGCGCGACCTCGAGATCACGGAGATCACCGATCGCGTCTCGAAGGGGCCGAGCGAGCGGAACGTGGCGCTCCTCTTCGAGCGCGTCGAGGGCTCCGACATGCCGGTACTCGTCAACGCCTTCGGCGCGGCCGACCGGCTGGCGCTGGCGCTCGGCGTCGGGACCCTGGACGAGCTCGGCGAGCGCGTCGCCAAGCTCCTCGACGTGAAGCTGCCCGGCACGTTCGCCGAGCGGCTCCGGAAGCTCGGCACGCTCTTCGACCTCGTGAAGGCGGGGCCCCGGCGGGTGACCGACGCGCCGTGCCAGGAGGTGGTCGAGACCGAGCGCCCGTCGCTCGCGAGCCTGCCGGTGCTGCGCTGCTGGCCCAAGGACGGCGGCCGCTACATCACGCTGCCGTGCGTGTTCACCCGGGACCCGCGCACCGGCACGCGCAACGTCGGGATGTACCGGCTTCAGGTCTTCGACGATCGGACCCTCGGCATGCACTGGCAGACCCACAAGGGCGGCGCCGAGCACGAGCGCCTGATGAATGAACTTGGAGGGACGGAGCCACACCGCACCTCCAGCAGGCCACCCACGGTCGGCCCCGGCCCCGGGGACCCCGCTAAAGTGATGCCCGTCGCGATCGCTCTCGGTGGCGATCCCGCGCTGATCTACGCGGCCTCCGCGCCGCTGCCGCCGAGCGTGGACGAGGTCGTCTTCGCGGGCTGGCTCCGCGGGAGGGGCGTCGAGATGGTGGCGTGCCGGACGATCGACCTCGAGGCGCCGGCGCAAGCCGAGATCGTGCTCGAGGGCTACGTGGACCCCCGCGAGCGCCGCCTCGAGGGCCCCTTCGGCGACCACACGGGCTACTACTCGCTCGCCCGCGAGTACCCCGTCTTCCACCTGACGGCGATCACGCGCCGCGCGCGACCGATCTATCCGACGACGATCGTCGGCCGCCCGCCGGAAGAAGACTACTGGCTCGGCAAGGCCACCGAGCGCCTGTTCGTGCCCATCGTCCGGCTGCTGCTGCCCGAGGTCGTCGATATCAACATGCCGGCCGAGGGCGTCTTCCACAACCTCGTGATCGTCTCGATCACGAAGCGCTACCCGGGCCACGCGCGCAAGGTCATGACGGCGCTCTGGGGTATGGGGCTCATGATGCTGGCGAAGACCATCGTCGTCGTCAGCGAGCACGTGAACGTCCACGATCTCTCGGAGGTCGCGTGGCGCGCCACCGGCAACATCGATCCGAAGCGCGACCTCCTGCTCCTCGAGGGGCCGATGGACGATCTCGACCACGCCGCGCTCCGCCACCGGTTCGGCGGCAAGCTCGGGATCGACGCGACCGAGAAGGGCGCGCTCGACGACGTCGCGCAGGCCTGGCCCGAGGAAATCGTCATGTCGGAGGAGATCCGCGAGCTCGTCACCCGGCGCTGGAAGGACTACGGCCTCTGACCCGGGTGGGGCGCGTGCTCGACGCGATCAAGTTCGAGCACACGGTCTTCGCCCTCCCCTTCGCCTACATCGCGATGGTCCTCGCCGCGGGCGGCTGGCCCGGCGGGTGGACGGTCGGCTGGGCGACGGCGGCGATGGTCGGGGCGCGCACCTGTGCGATGGCGACCAACCGCGTCGTCGACCGCGTGATCGACGCGCGCAATCCGCGCACCGCAGAGCGGCATCTGCCCACGGGCACGCTCCGCGTCGGCGAGCTCAGGCTTCTCGCGGTGGCAGGCGCCGCGCTCATGCTCGTCGCGGCGGCGATGCTGAACCCGCTGTGCCTCGCCCTGGCGCCGCTCGCGCTCGTCTTCCTGGTCGGCTACTCGTACACCAAGCGCTTCACGTGGACGTCCCACTGGATCCTCGGGTTCACCGACGGGATGGCGGCGGCCGGCGGCTGGATCGCCGTGCGCGCGGCGTTCGACGCACCGGCCTTCATCCTCTGGTTCGCGCTGACGGTGTGGATCGCGGGCTTCGACCTGATCTACGCCTGCCAGGACGTCGCGGTGGACCGCGCGCAGGGGCTCTACTCCGTCCCCGCCCGCTTCGGCGTCGCCGCCGCGCTCGCCGTGGCGCGTCTGAACCACGCGCTCACCGCCGTGGCGCTCGCAGTCCTTGGATGGTCGACCGGGCTCGGGCTCCTCTACTGGGCCGGCTGGGCCGCCGTCGTGGCGCTCCTGGCCTACGAGCAGTCGCTGGTGAGCCCGCGGGACCTCTCGCGTCTCGACGTCGCCTTCTTCAACGTCAACGGCTACATCGCGCTGATCGTCCTCGCCTCCGTCGTCGGCGGCCTCTGGCGATGACGGCGCCCGTCGGTCGCGCATGACGCAATCAGACTTGGTGCGCGCGATGTTCACGCGCATCGCGCGGCGCTACGACCTGATGAACTCGCTCATGACCGGCGGTCGCCATCACGCCTGGCGCGCCGTCGTCGCGCGCGCGGCCGCCGCGGCGCCGCCCGGGCCGGCGCTCGACCTCGCCACGGGCACCGCCGACCTCGCCCTCGCCCTCCGCGCCCAGGGCCCGACGCGGCTCGTCGTCGGCGCCGACTTCGCAGAGGGCATGCTCGGCGAGGCGCGGCGGAAGCTCGGCGCGCGCCACGCGACGCGCGTACCGCTCCTGGCCGCCGACGCGCTCGCGCTGCCGTTCGCCGACAAGACGTTCGCCTGCGTGGCCTCGGCATTCCTGCTGCGGAACCTCGCCGACCTGCCGGCCGGCCTGGCCGAGATGCGCCGGGTGACGGTGCCGGGCGGGGTGGTGGCCGCGCTCGAGATCACGCGGCCGGGAGTGCCGGGCTGGGATGCGCTGTTCGGGCTCTACTTCAATCGCCTGGTGCCGCGGATCGGCGCGCTGGTCGCCGGCGACCGCGCCGCCTACACCTACCTGCCCCAGTCGGTCGAGCGCTTCGTCACACCCGCCGAGCTGGGGCGGCTCATGGAGCGCGTGGGTCTGCGCGAGGTGCAGTATCGTCGCCTCGGCCTCGGCACGATCGCGCTGCACGTGGCCAGCGCGTAGGCGTATCGAGCTCGGCCCATTGACAGCGAGATCCTGGACGAGGACACTCGGACCATGCTTCCGGAAGTGACCCACTCCGTCTTGCTCATCGTGCTCGCCATCGCGTCGGGTATTGTCATCGTCGGCTTCGGCTTCATGTTCTGGGTCGCGTGGGACATCTCCCGTATGGTCCGAGCCGTCGCTGGTCTGGTCGTCCAAGAGACCGCGAAGCTTCACCGTCCCTGAGCGCCGGCCGTCCCCTGGCGCGTGCGCCGCGCTCAAGCCCGCTGCGCGCGCGTGGTACGATCGCCGCAATGGCGCTCGATACCCTTCTGGCGACGTTTCCCCGCGAGCGGACGTGGCTCCTGCCCGCGCTCCAGGCGGTCCAGCGCGCCGAACGGTACCTCTCCCCCGACGCGCTCGAGGCGGTCGCGGCGCACCTGCGCGTCCCCAAGAGTGAAGTGTGGGGCGTCGCGTCGCACTACCCGGAGCTCCGGCTCGCCCGGCCCGGCCGACGGCTGATCCGTGTCTGCACGGGTGTGAGCTGTCGCGTGCGGGGCGGTCGCGAGCTCCTCGCGGCGGGCGAGCGGCGGCTCGGCGTCCGCGCGGGCCAGACCACCGCCGACGGCGCGGCGACGCTCGAGGAGCTCGACTGCGGGTTCGCCTGCGCCGTCGCGCCCGTCGTCGAGATCGATCACGCGTACCGGGGCCGCGTGACGCCGGACGCGCTCGACGCCCTCCTCGCCGCCCACCCGGCGCCGCACGTGGCGGCCGCGCCGCGGCGTGTCGCGCCCCCGCCGGGGCCGACGGCCGGCGCGCCCGCGGCGCGCTTCGCCACGCTCCTGCGGGCGGCCGAGCGACGGCGCACGGGCGCGCGCCTCGCCGTCGGCCTGGGAACGTGCGGGCTCGCCGTCGGCGCGCGCGACACGTTCGAGGCGCTGCGCGCCGAGGTTCCGCGCCGCGGCCTCCCGTTCACCGTCGTCGCCGCGGGCTGCAACGGCATGTGCTGGGCCCAGCCGGTCGTCGAGGTCTTGCGCGACGGCCGCCCACGACTCACGACCGGTCCGGTCACCGCGGCCGAGGTCCCGCGCCTCCTGAACGCCCTGGCGGCGAATCCCGCCGCGGCGCCCGACGTCGGCGGCGAGTGGCTGTCGCGCCAGCGGCGGATGCTCCTCGAGCGCTGCGGCCTCGCCGACCCCGGGGACATCGCCGACGCCATCCGCCACGGGACGTACGCGACGCTGGTGCACGCGATCGAGGGCGCCCGGCCCGAGACGGTCATCGAGGAGGTACGCGCGGCGGGTCTCGCCGGGCGCGGCGGCGCGTATTTTCCGACGGCGGTGAAGTGGGCGGCGTGCCGTGCGGCGACGGGCGCGCCGAAGTACCTCGTCGTCAACGGCGAAGAGGGCGAGCCCGGCATCTTCAAGGACCGCCATCTGATGGAGGGCGACCCGCACCGGCTCCTCGAGGCCGTGCTGCTCGCCGCGTACGCCTCCGGCGCCTCGCGCGCCATCCTGTATGTTCACGGCGAGGCCGAGCTGTCGGCCGAGCGGCTCCGCGTGGCCGTCGGGCAGGCGCGCGAGTGGGGACTCCTCGGCGAGCGCATCCTCGGCTCCGACCTCTCGCTCGACGTCGAGCTGCGCCGCGGCGCCGGCGGCTTCGTCCTCGGCGAGGAGACGGCGCTCCTCGAGTCCATCGAGGGCTATCGCGCGATGCCCCGCACGCGCCCGCCCTTCCCCGTCGAGTCGGGGCTCTGGGGCAAGCCGACCGTCATCAACAACGTCGAGACGCTCTGCGCCGTGCCCTCCATCGTCGCCGAGGGCGGCGCCTGGTTCGCGAGCCTCGGCCGCGGCGGCGGGACCAAGCTCTTCGGACTCTCGGGTCACGTCCGGTGCCCCGGGCTCGTCGAGGTGGAGCTCGGCACGACGCTCAGGACGCTCACGGCGGAGCTCGGCGGCGGCTCCTCGACGGGCCGGCCGCTCCGCGCCGCCGTCCTGGGGGGGCCGTCCGGGAGCGTCGTCCCCGCGCGGCAGTTCGACGAGCCGCTCGTGCCGCGCGGCCCGGTGAGCCCGGGGACGGGCGGCGTCGTCGCCCTCGACGAGGGCGCGTCGGTCGCCGACGCGGTGCGCACGCTGCTCGCCTTCAACATGCGCGAGTCGTGCGGGAAGTGCACGCCGTGCCGGGAGGGGACCGCGCGGCTCTTGAGGGTGCTCGACGGGCCCGTCGAGCGCGAGCGCGTGAGCTCGCTCGCCGAGGTGATCCAGGTCGCCTCGCTGTGCGGGCTCGGCCAGGCGGCGCCACTCGCCGTCCTCTCGGCCCTCGCCGAGTTCCCGGGCGAGTTCGGGCTATCATGAGACGCCGATGAGGCTCACGATCGACGGACGCGCGGTCGAGCTCCCCGAGGGCGCGACGGTCCTCGACGGCGTGAACCTGCTCACGATCCCGCTCCCCCAGCTCTGCAAGGACCCGGATCGGGCGCCGCTCGGCGCCTGCCGGACGTGCCTCGTCCGCGTCGAGGGCCAGCGCGGGCTCCCCGCCGCGTGCCACCTGCCGGCGCGCGAGGGCATGGTCGTCTCGACCGAGCACCCCGACGCCGTGCGCGTGCGCCGCGGCGTCCTCGACCTCACGCTCGCGATGCTGACCCCGTCGGCCGAGCGCGCGGACTTTGCCCAGGTCGGCGCCGCGGCGGCCCGCCACGGCCTGCGCGAGCCGGGCTTCGCGCCCCTCCACCGCTTCGACGTCGACGCGTCCAAGTCGTTCTTCGTGCTCGACCGCGAGGCGTGCATCCTCTGCGGGCGCTGCACGGTCGCGTGCGACGAGGTCCAGCAGATCGGCGCGATCGCGCTCCTCGGCCGCGGTCACGCGACCAAGGTCGGCGTCTTCGGCGACGGCGCGCTGGCCGCCTCGGTGTGCACCTCGTGCGGCCAGTGCGTGGCGACGTGTCCGACGGGGGCGCTCTCCCCGAAGGACGCGCCGGCGCGGATCGCGCGCCGCGTGGAGACGACCTGCCCCTACTGCGGCGTCGGCTGCGGCCTCGTGGTCAATGTCATCGCGGGCGAGTCGAGCGAGGGGCGGAGCCCCCATCTCCAAACAGACGACCGGCTCGCGCTCATGACGGACGACGTCCCGTCGAACCAGTCGAGTCTCGGCACCCTTTGCGTGAAGGGCCGGTTCGGGACGGGCTTCGTCCACGCGCGCGACCGGGTCACCCACCCGATGGTCCGACGCGACGGACGCTGGGTCCGGGTGAGCTGGGAGGAGGCGCTCGACGCCGCCGCCGAGGGGTTGGTGCGCCATCGCGGCAGGTTCGGCGCCCTCGCGAGCGCCAAGGCCACCAACGAGGACGGCTACGTGATCCAGAAGTTCTGCCGCGTCGTCATGCAGACGAACGACGTGGATCACTGCACCCGGCTCTGCCACTCGCCGTCCGTCGAGGCCATGCTCGTTTCGATGGGCTCGGGCGCCACGTCGAACTCCTATCAGGACTACGAGGACGCGGGCTGCCTCATGGTCGTCGGCGCCGACGCCTCGGCGAACCACCCGGTCATCGCGATCCGCTTCCGCCGCGCCGTCGCCCGCGGCGCGCGACTCGTCGTCGTCAATCCCAAGCGCGTGGACCTCTGTGACCAGGCGGACCTCTGGCTCCAGCAGCGGCCCGGCACGGACGTGGCGCTCTTCAACGCGATGGCGCGCGTGATCCTCGACGAGGGCCTCGCGAACCTCGACTTCGTGGGGAACCGGACGGAGGGGTTCGAGGCGTGGCGAGCCTCGCTCGAGCCCTTCACGCTCGCGCACGCCGAGCGGGTGACGGATGTGCGCGCGAGCGACATCACCCGGGCCGCGCGCTGGTACGCGCGCCCACCGTTCGCGGGCTCCTGCCTGATCTGGGGCATGGGCATCACCCAGCACACGAACGGCATCCACAACGCCCACGCGGTGCTGAACCTGGCGCTCGTCGCCGGCCAGATGGGCTTCCCCGGCAGCGGCATCTCCCCGCTGCGCGGCCAGAACAACGTCCAGGGGTGCGGCGACGCCGGATGCATCCCGACGAACCTCCCCGGGTACCAGAAGTACGATCCCGAGACGCTCGCGAAGTTCGAGGCGCGCTGGGGAGTGAGGCCGCCCGGGCGCCCGGGGCGTGTCGTGACCGAGATGATCGAGGGGTGCCTCGACGGCGCCACGCGCGCCCTGTACGTCGTCGGTGAGAACCCGCTGCTCTCGGAGCCGGACCTCCACCACGCCGAGAAGGCGATCGACCAGCTCGACGTCCTCGTCGTGCAGGACCTCTTCATGCACGAGACGGCCGAGCGCGCCCACGTCTTCCTGCCGGCCGCCGCGTTCGCCGAGAAGGAGGGCACGTTCACCAACTCGGAGCGGCGCGTCCAGCGCGTGCGCCAGGCCCTGCCGCCGCCGGGCGAGGCGCGTCCGGACTGGTGGATCGCGTGCGAGCTCGCCAAGCGCGTCGCCCGACGGCTGGGGATCGACGTCGGCGACCAGTTCGACTACCCGGGGCCCGCCGAGATCTTCGACGAGATGGCCCGGCTCACCCCGCTTCTCGCCGGCCTCTCGCACGCGCGTCTCGATCGCGAGGGGGGCATCCAGTGGCCGTGCCCGACCGCGGATCACCCCGGCACGCGGTACCTCTACGCGGAGTCCTTTCCGACGGGGCGCGCCCGGTTCGTCCCGGCGCGGGAGACCGCCGAGGCCGCGGAGCTTCCCGACCGCGACTTCCCGTTCGTCCTCAACACCGGCCGCCTCCTCTACCACTGGCACGGCGGGACCCTCACCCGACGGGTCCAGGGCCTGCTCGAGCTCGCGCCGCACCTCGAAGTCGCCATCCATCCGAGCGACGCGCGGCGGCTCGGCGTGAACCCGGGCTCGCGGATCCGTGTGGCATCGCGGCGCGGAGAGCTGACCGGCCACGCGTGCGTCACCGAGGCCGTCCGTCCGGGCGCCGTGTTCGTCCCGTTCGTGAAGCTCGAGGAGTCGGCGGCGAACTTCCTGACGAACTCCGCGTTCGACCCATCGTCGAAGATCCCCGAGTACAAAGTCTGCGCCGTCCGCGTCGAGCGCGTGCCCGAGGAGGCGTCCGCGGGTCGGCACTCCCCTCCTCGACCACGCTAGCTCTTCTCCGCAAGCGTATTTTCAAGAGCGCCCAGTCCGAGTCAGTCCCCTGAGACACGGGTCTCGGAGGGGAGTGCCGACCCGCCGCCGACGCTCGGCGGGCGCTCGAGCGGGGTCGCGCATCGCATCCGCGACGATCGCGCGCGAGGACGCGCTGTCAGGCCGTCTCGGCGAGCAAGGCGTCGAGCGTCTGAACGAACGCCGCGGGATCGTCGAGGACCAGGTGGTGGTAGGCCCCGGGGATCTCAACGAGTGTCGCCGTCGGGATCGCCGCCTGCATCCGCTCGGCCAGGTCCCGCGGGAGGACCGGGCTCAGCTCCCCGCGCACGATCAGCGTGGGCGCCACGATCCGCCCGAGCAGGGGCCAGGCGTCGACTGGGCGCCGCGAGCCGTTGCACGCCGGATCGAAGCGGTAGACCCACCCGCCGCCGCGCGCGACGAATCCCGCGCGCGCCAGATGCGTGAGGAGCTCCGGGGCGGCGACCGTCTCACGCGGGAGGAGACGGAAGGCACGGGCCGCCGAGTCGGGGTCGGGATGCAGGCGCGGCGCGCGGCGGCCGCGTGCGTGCATGCGGTCGAGCCGCTCCGACGGGATCGTGGGCCGGGAGTCGACGATCACGAGCCGGCTCACGCGGTCCGGGTGCCAGGCGGCGAACGCCATCGCGTTGTGACCGCCCATCGAGTGGCCGACGACCGTCATGCGCTCCCAGCCGAGGGCGTCCATCACCCCGACGAGGTCGCCCGCGAAGTCCTCGGTGGCGTACGCGGGCGGCTCGGCCCACTGGCTCTCACCGTGGCCGCGCTGATCGAGCGAGACCACGTGGAACCGCTCGGCGAACGCGGGCGCGACCAGATCGAACCAGTGGGCGTGCGCCGCGCCGCCGTGCAGGAAGCAGAGCGCGGGGCGACCGGGGGCCCCCCACTCGAGCAGGTGCAACCCAAGGCCGTCGACCCGGAGCGCCCGCGTCCGCGCGGTCTCACACCCGAAACGTGGCGGCACAGCAGAAGTTTATCCACAAAAGTATTTCTTGGCGCGTATTGACGGGGGCGCTAGTGTCGAAGAAAGACCATGCTCGACGAGCCGACTTCGCTCGCGGGACGACGACACCTCATCGACGGTGGCTACGCGCTGCTGCTCCTGGCCATCGCGATCGTCGCCGGCTACCTCATCCTGGCGCCCTCCGACCTGGTCGCGACGCCTCTGGCACGGCCCCTGCCCGAGCCCCGAACGGGTCTGCTCATCGACCGGTCGCGGCCCGCCGAGCCGATGCGGGCGCGCCAGAGCTGGCCAAAGATGGTCACCGGTAAGATTCTTGACGGTGACCGTCAGCCGCTCGAGGGCGCGTCCATCGTGCTCGACAGCAGGGAGTACCGGACGGGGTCGGACGGCACCTTCGAGTTCGAGGGCGCCCCGTCGCGCACGCCGCTCATCGTCAAGATGCCCGGCTTCGAGAAAGTGATGGTCGAGCCTCAGCGGCGCCCCGTCGAGGTCGTCCTCCGGCCGCACGTCGTCAAGGCGGCGTACCTGACGTATTTCGGCGTGGGCGACCGGGCGATCCGCACACGGGTCCTCGACCTCACCGCGCACACCGAGCTGAACGCGGTCGTCATCGACGTCAAGGGCGACCGCGGGTGGATCCTCTACCCCACCGACGTCATCGAGGCCGTGGCCGCGGGCGCGCGGGGGCCCGCGACCCTCCGCGACTTCGACGCGCTCATGAGCACCCTGAAGTCGCGCGGCATCTACACGATCGCGCGCATCGTCGCCTTCAAGGACAACGTCCTCGCCCGGCACCGACCCGACCTCGCGATCATCGACACGCGAACGGGCCAGCCGTGGATCGACAACGAGCGGCTCGCGTGGGTCGATCCCTTCCGCGAGGAGGTCTGGGACTACAACATCGCGATCGCCCGTGAGGCGGTGCGGCGGGGGTTCGACGAGGTCCAGTTCGACTACGTGCGCTTCCCGACCGACGGGCGCCTCGGCGCGGCGCAGTATTCGAAGCCGAACACCAAGGCGACGCGACTGCCCGCCATCGTCGCGTTCCTCGAGCGCGCGCGCCACGAGCTCGGCGTGATGGGCGCCTTCGTCGCCGCGGACGTCTTCGGCTACACGGCGTTCAACGAGAACGACACGGACATCGGCCAGCGCGTCGAGGAGCTCACGCCCCACCTCGACTACATCTCGCCGATGGTCTACCCGTCGGGCTACCACCGCGGGATCCCGGGCTACAAGAACCCCGTCGAGCACCCCTACGAGGTCGTGTTCGAGAGCGTGCGGCTCATCCTGAAGCGCGCGACCCACACCCAGGTGCAGGTGCGGCCGTGGCTGCAGGACTTCCGCGACTACGCGTTCGATCGCCGCACGTTCGGCGTGAGGGAGATCCTCGAGCAGATCCGGGGCGCGGACGACGGTGGCGCGGCCGGCTGGATGCTGTGGAATCCGCGCAACGATTACACCGGCGCCGCGCTCCAACCGAAAGAAGCGCTCGCCGCCAAATGAGGCTCCTCCTCGTCGGCGCGCTCATCCTGACCGCCGCCCTCCTGCTCGCGTCGTTCGCCGGCGCCGAGTCGCTGGCGCCCAACGAGCTCGGCCGCGTGATGATCCTCGAGTACCACAAGATCGACTACCCCGAGGAGCGCTGGACACGCACGCCCGAGAACTTCCGGCGCGACCTCGAGACGCTCTACGCGCGCGGGTATCGCCTCATCGCCCTCGGCGACCTGCTCGACGGGCGCATCGCGCTGCCCGCCGGCACGACGCCGGTGATCCTCACGTTCGACGACTCGTCGCCGGGCCAGTTCCGCTACGTCGAGGAGAACACCGCGGTCGAGATCGACCCGAAATCCGCCGTCGGCATCCTCGAGGCCTTCGCGCGCGAGCACCCGGACTTCGGGCACGCGGCCGTCTTCTTCGTGCTGCCCGCCGCGGACCCGCCGAACCGGCTGTTCAACCAGCCCGCGTACGCGGGCAAGAAGCTCCAGTTCCTCGCGAGCCACGGCTACGAGATCGGGAACCACACGCTCTGGCACGCGAACCTCGGCAAGTACGACGAGGCGACCGTCCGCGCCCAGATCGCCGGCGCGCAGCAATGGATCCAGCGTCACGTCCCCGCCTACAAGCCCCGGGCGCTCGCGCTGCCCCACGGCGTGTACCCGAAGGACGTGAGCTGGGCGCGCTCCGGCTCGTCGAAGGGGGTTATGTACAGCCACGACGCGATCCTCCAGGTCTCGGGTGGGCCGGCGCCGTCGCCCTTCGCCCGCGCGTTCGATCCGCTGCGGCTGCCACGCATCCAGGCGCTCGAGTCGGAGCTCCGGCACTGGCTCGGCTACTTCGAGCGGCACCCCGGTGAGCGGTTCGTGAGCGACGGCGACCCGGCCGCGGTGACGGTCCCGGCCACGCTCAGAGGCCGCGTGCGGAGCGACCTCCAGAACCTCCACCTCGTCGAACACTGAGCCCGGGCCTGGACACGTCACCGCCCTTCGAGCGCGGGCTTCGCCCACGCAACCGGAGTGCGCACGCGGCCGCCGCGGATGATCGGTGGGGGGGGTCGGGGAGGAGCGGCGTCGCTCCCCCCGACGTCAATTACCTAGCGATACATGAGATACGACGCGCGCCGGTTCAGGAAGCTGTTGCGGTCGGTGTCGGCCCAGGCAACGAGCCGATCGAAACTCTCGCCGCTGAGGAAGGCCCACATCGTCGACCGATTCACGAGGAGGTTCTGGATGCTCTCGGGTCTGAACTGGTCCCGGTGACGCACCCGTAGCTCGCGCGCGAGCGCGAGCGCTACCGTGACCGGCCGGAGCGTGTCGCGATCGGTCACGACGAGCCGCACGCCGCCGCACTGGATCTGGGCGTACTGGTCCGCCATCGGCGTGAACCAGACGGGTTCGAACCTGACGCCGCGGAGCCCGATGCGGTTGAGCGCGTCCACGAGCCCCTGGGGCTCGATCCACGGTGCGCCCACGACCTCGAACGGCGTGTCCGTTCCGCGTCCGACCGAGAGGTTCGTCGCCTCCAGGAGCCCGACCCCCGAATAGAGCAGCGCCTCGGTGACCGACCGGATGTTCGGCGACGGGTTCACCCACGGGAGCCCGGTCTCGTCGTACCAGAGCCGCCGATCCCAGCCGGCCAGCGGGATCACCGAGAGCGACACGGGAATCTTCCGCTCGGCGACCACCAGGCGCCCGAACTCGCCGATCGTGAGCCCATCACGGACGGGGATCGTGTGGGGACCCGTGAACGACTGGAGGTCGGGATCCATCACCGGTCCCTCGACGATGCTGCCCGTGATCGGATTCGGACGGTCGAGCACGACGACGGGTATCCCCGCCCGCGCCGCCTCCTCCATCACGTAGACGAGCGTCGTGAGGTAGGTGTAGTAGCGCACGCCCACGTCCTGGATGTCGAACACGAGCAGGCTCACGTCCTTCAGCATCTCGCGCGACGGCCGGCGCGCCGGGCCGTAGAGGCTCCAGATCGGCCGCCCCGTCGCCGGGTCGCGCCCGTGCGGGACGTCGGTCGTCGCGTCGCCGCCGAGCCCGTGCTCGGGCGAGAAGATCGCCTGCAAACGCACCCCCGGCGCGTCGGCGAAGAGATCGATCGCCCGACCGAGTGGCCCGCGAACATCGCGAAGTTCTGCGCGGCGACGACGTCGAGCCCGGTGCGCACGCGGCCGGGCGTGCCCGGCGACGCCAGGAGCGGCCGCGCTTCCGCCGGCAGGTCGGCGGCCGGCGCCTCGGCGCCCGGCGAGGACGGCGACGGCGGCGTGGCGGCGAAGAGCGCCGTGCCCACCGTCGCGGCGATCCGGACGCGCAGGTCGCGGATGCCCGCGGCGCCGCCGCCGTTCGGGTGGACGCGGTTGGTGAGCACGATCAAGTAGGCGTGGCTCGCCGGATCGATCCAGACCGCCGTGCCGGTGAACCCTGTGTGCCCGACCGAGCCCATGGGAAAGAACGGCGCCAGCATACGCGAGAACGGCGACGAGAGGTCCCACCCGAGCGTGCGCATCGTCCGGCCGTCCGGGTCGGCCTCCCACATGAGCGCGACGGTCTCGGGCTTGAGGTACCGGTGGCCGTCGAGCGTCCCCTCGTTCACGAGCATCCGGCAGAGCCGCGCCAGGTCGGCGGCCGTCGAGAAGAGGCCCGCGTGGCCGGCGACGCCCCCGAGCGCGCGCGCGCGCGCATCGTGCGGCTCGCCCTGGAGCATGTGGCCATTGAAGTATTCCGTCGGCGCCACCCGGCTCCGCACGGCGTCGCGAGGGTGGAACGACGTGTCGCGCAGGCCGAGCGGGCGGAAGAACACCCGGTCGAGATAGCGGTCGAGGGGGTCGCCGCTCACGCGCCGGACGACCTCGCCGAGCAGGATGAAGCCGGCGTCGCTGTACTGGAAGCCGGTGCCCGGAGGATAGTCAAGCGGGATCTTCGCGAACGCCCGGGCGGCTGCCGGAAATCCCGGCGCGACCGCGCTCGCGGGCGGGATCGCCAGGAGCCCAGCGCTGTGCGTCAGGATTCTCCGAATGGTGACGCCCTGGAAGCGCTTGTCCCGGAACTCGCGCAGGTAGCGCCCGAGCGGCGCGTCGAGCTGGATCGCGCCACGCTCGACGAGCGACATGACGGCGAGCGTGGTGCCGAGGGGCTTCGTGAGCGAGGCGATGTCGAAGATCGTGTCGAGCGTCATCGGCGCGGGCTCGGGGACGAGCCGCCGCGAACCGTACGCGCGGTGCAGGAGGATCTCGTCGCCCAGCCCGACGAGGACGACCACCCCCGGCATCTCCCCGGACGTCACCGCGTCGTTCGCGGCCTCGTCGACAGCGGCGAAGTCCGACTGGGCGGCGGCGACCGCCGGGCAGAGCGAGAGGAGCAGGAGCGCGACGTGCGCGAGGCGCTGAGGGCTCACGTCACGATCTTAGCACTGGTATAGTTGGATCGAGATGCGTCCGGTGCATCGCGTGTTCGTCACCGGCGCGACCGGGTTCGTCGGCCGCGCGGTCGTCCAGGCGCTGCGCGGCGAGGGCTACGTCGTGCGGTGCCTCGTGCGTCGGGGCTCGGAGCCCGACCTCCGGGGCGTCGGGGCGATCGAGCGCGTCGAGGGCGACGTGCTGGCGCCGCAGTTGCTCGACGAAGGGATGGCCGGCTGCGGCGCGGTCATCCACCTCGTCGGGATCATCCGCGAGCACATTGCCACCAACACGACGTTCTACCGGGTCCACGTGCAGGGGACGGTCAACGTCGTCGCCGCAGCAGCCGCCGCCGGCGTTCGCCGCTACGTCCACATGAGCGCGCTCGGCGCGCGCGAGGGCGCCCGCTCGCGCTACCACCAGACCAAGTGGGCGGCCGAGGAGGCCGTGCGCGCGTGCGCCCTGCCCTGGACGATCTTCCGTCCCTCGGTGATCTACGGACGCGGCGACGGCTTCGTCTCGCCCCTGGTCCGGCTGGTGCGCCGCCTGCCGGTCGTGCCGCTCGTCGGCAGCGGCCGCCTCCAGCCCGTGCCCGTCGAGCAGGTCGCCCAGGCGGTGGCGCGCGCGCTCGGCCTGCCCGCGGCGGTGAAGCAGACCTACGAGGTCGGCGGCCCCGACGTCGTGACCCTGGGGGAGCTCGTCGACCTGATCGGCACGGCGCTCGGACGCCGCCGGATCCTGAAGCTCCACGTGCCCGGCGCCGTGGCGCGGGTGGCGACGCGCACGCTCCAGGCGCTGCCCTACTTCCCGCTCACGCCCGATCAGCTCCTCATGCTCGACGAGGACAACGTCTGCGACCCGGCGTCGCTCCCCGCCGCGTTCGGGCTGGAGCCGCTGCCGCTGGCGACCGGCCTGCGCCGGCTGCTCGGCTGATGGCCCACGCGTCGTTCAACGCCTCACCCCGCCGCGACGCCGGCGAGCCGCGTGACCTCAGCGCGCGCATCGAGGCGGAGCTGCGCGAGCGAATCGAAGAGGCGGTGGACTGCGATCGCCGTCGGCCTCACGCCTGAGCAACGCGAGAAGGTCGACGCCGCCGCGGACGCCACCGGCGACCCGACCCGGCGCCTCCTCGCCGTCCAGGTGGCGCTGGCGAAGGCGCTGCCGGACTACTGGCAGCGGTTCGAGGCGAGCCGCGCCTCCTATCTCGGGGCGGAGCCGGCCTCAGGCGGCCAGCGCCGCAGCCTTCTCCGCCGGCTCTTCGGCCGCGGTTGAGCGCCACGCCGCCAGCGCCCACAGGTTCTCGACGTCCTCGAGCGCCCGGCGCCACCGACCATATCCCTCGAGCAGCGCCGCGCGCACCGCGGCGACGCTCAGCTCCGCTTCGTCGAGTCGCGCCTTGAGCGTCGGACTCGAGGCACGGATGTGCTCGAGACTGCCCTCCGGCACCGACGCCGCCAGCCGGTCGAGCAGCTCTGCCAGCTCCCGATACAGAACGCGCTCCACGGGGTTCATGGGGACACCTCCACCTGAAGATATACTCAACACATGACGACCATTTGTCAAGCGGAGGTCAGAGCGATCTTCGTCGCGAAGACCGTGCGGACGTTCTGCTACGGCTTTCTCGGGATCGCGCTCCCCGTCTACCTGAGCGAGCTCGGCCTGACCGCCGCGGGCCTGGGTGTGGCGGTCACGCTGACGCTCGCCGGGAGCGCCCTGCTGACGTGGCTCGTCCGCCGGCCGGCAGAGCGGTACGGCGGGCGCCCGGCGCTGATCGCGCTCGGCGCGCTCTCGGCCCTGGCGGCCGTGATCCTCCTGTCGTCACGCGATCCGCGGCTGGTCGTGCTCGCCGCGATGCTCGGCAACGTCGCGGTCGGCACGGGCGAGACGGGCCCCTTCCTGGCCCTCGAGCAGGTGCTCGTCGTGCGCGCGGTCACGGCAGGGCAGCGCACCGCGGCCCTCAGCATCTACAACTTGCTCGGGTACGCTGCGGCGGCCCTCGGGGCGGCCACGGTGGGCGCACTCGCCGTGTACCGACCGCTGTTCGTCGTGTTCCTCGCCGGCGCCGCGGTCCAGTGCGTGGCGTACGCGCGCCTTCCCCCCGAGGCGCCGGTGGAGCGCCGGCGGCCCGTCGGAGCGCGCCTGCCGTCGGCGTCCCTCATCCGCCGCCTCGCCGCGCTCGGGGCGCTCGACGCGTTCGCCGGCGGCTTCGTGCTCCAGTCGCTGGTTGTCTACTTCCTCCACGAACGCTACGCCCTCGGTCTCGAGGCCCTCGGCGGGGTCTTCTTCGCCACGCAAGTCCTCACGGCCGCCTCGCTGCTGCTCGCCGTCCGCGCGGCCGCGCGCTTCGGGCTCCTCGCGACGATGGTGGTCTCGCACCTGGTGTCCAACGTGGTGCTGATCCTCATCGCGTGGGCGCCCACGGCCGCGGTCGCGATCGCGCTCCTGTGCGTGCGTCACCTGCTCTCGCAGATGGACGTGCCGACCCGGCAGGCGTACGTGATGGCCCTCGTCGAAGACCACGAGCGCGAGGCGGCGGCGACCACCACCAACATTGCGCGGACCGTCGCCCAGGCGGTCACGCCCGCGCTGACGGGGTGGGTGATGCAGGCCGTGGCGCTCGCGGCGCCGTTCGTGGCGGGCGGCGCTCTGAAGATCGTCTACGACCTGCTGCTCTACTGGACCTTCAAAGACGTCAAGCTGAAGCTCGACGCGTGAGAGGCTCGCGCGGAAGTAGCTCGGGCGGGGACGGAACCACACAACGGGTGAAAGCTAGCGTGGTCGAGGAGGGCACAGCCCACCCCGCCCTCGCCCGAGCTACTTGATCGCGACGGCTTTGACCTGGCGGAAGTCCGTGAGGCCCTGGAGCGACTTGAGCACGCCGTCCTGGACGAGCGTCGTCATCCCCTCGACCCGTGCCAGCGCCAGCATCTCGGCGACGCGGGCCTTGGTCTGGATGAGCCGCTTCATCTCGTCGGTGGCGAGGAGGAGCTCGTGAATGGCCGCGCGCCCCCGGTAACCGCTCTTGGCGCAGCTCACGCAGCCCTTGCTCCGGTAGAGGACGAACGCCTCGTCGTACGTGTAGCCGAGCTGCGAGAACGCGTCCTTCCCGTACGCCTCCGCGAGCTCGTCGAACTCGGCGCGGTCCGGACGGTATTCGGTCCTGCACTCCCGGCAGAGCCGCTTCACGAGCCGCTGGGCGAGGACGCCCAGGAGGGCGTCGGCGAAGTTGAAGGGATCGAGCCCCATGTCGAGGAGACGAATGACCGTCTCCACGGAGCTGTTCGTGTGGAGCGTGCTGAACACGAGGTGGCCGGTGAGCGACGCCTCGATGCCGGTCGAGGCCGTCTCCTCGTCACGCATCTCACCGACCATGATGACGTCCGGGTCCGCGCGCAAGAAGGAGCGCATGGCCTGGGCGAACGTGAAGCCGATCTTCGGGTTGACCTGCACCTGGCGCAGGCCGTACTGCGTGATCTCGACCGGATCCTCCGCGGTCCAGATCTTGCGCTCGGGCTTGTTGATGTGCCCGAGGATCGAGTGGAGCGTCGTCGTCTTGCCCGATCCCGTCGGCCCCACGCACAGGATGAGGCCGTAGGGCTTCTCGGCGATCTTCCGGAGCTCGGTGAGGTTCCGCTCCGTCATCCCGAGCTTGTCCATGGGGATCGGCTCGCTCGCGGCGAGGATGCGCATGACCACGTCTTCGTTCGCGTTCTGCGTAGGAATGGTGGCGACGCGGAGCTCGATCTCCCGGCCGTCCGGCATCTTGAACCGGATCTTCCCGTCTTGCGGCTTGCGCCGCTCGGCGATGTCGAGCTGCGCCATGATCTTGATGCGCGCGACGATCGCGCGGCGGAAGGCGCCGGGGATCTTCTGGTACTCGGAGCAGCTGCCGTCGACGCGGTACCGGACCACCGTATCCTTCTGCGTGCCGTAGGGCTCGATGTGGATGTCCGAGGCGCGCGCCTTGTAGGCCTCCATGATGAGCTGGTTGGCGAGCCGGATGACGGCGCTGTCGTTCTCGTCGACCTCGCCCGCGGCGACCTCGCCCAGGGTCGTCTCGCCCTCGCCCGACGCCTCCTCGGCCTTGAGCTCGCCGAGGATGCTGCCGATCACGCCCGTCGCGCTCGACTCACCGCGCGAGGCGTTGAGGTAGGAGAGGATGTCCTTCCGGAGGCCCACCGCCCACTTGACCTTCCGGTTCTTCAGGGCCTGGCTCACGCTGTCCACGCGCTGCAGGTCTTGAGGATTGTCGATGAGTATGACCACCGCGCCGTCCTCGCGTCTCAGCGGGAGCCAGAAGTTCCGCTTCAGGTACTCGAGCTTCAGATCCCGCATGAGGTCCGGCGGGGGGATGACCCGCTCGTCGTACTCGACGAACGGACACTGGTAGTACTGGGAGAGTGAGATGCCGAGCTCGGCCTTCGGGACCTTGTACTGGTCGAGCAGGATCGACTCGACGTCCACCTGGCGGCGGCGCGACTCGGCGAGGGCGGAGTTGAGCTCGGCCTGGGTGACGCGGTGCTGTCCGAGGAGATAGTCGAACTTCGTCTTCGGTCGGCTCTGACTCTGGAGGAGCTGGTTGTTGAAGGCGATGCCGAGGGTCTTCGCGATCCGGGCCACCCCGGTCTCGTCCTCCTTCGTGAATCGGGTGCCCTTCCGCTTGTTGAGGAGCTGGATGACACCGGTGGTCCGCCCCTCGTGCGTGATCGGCATCGCGAGGATCTGCTGGGTCCGGAAGCCGGTCTTCTTGTCCCAGGAGCCGTCGAAGCTGAGGGTGGGCGAGATCTTCGCGAGCTCACCCTTGTCGTAGGCGTCGGCGATGCTGACGACCTTGCCGGTCGTCGCCACGTAGCCCGCGATCGACCGCTCGTTGATCGGGAGTCGGATGTCCTTGACCGTGTTGAGGGCGAGGAACCTCGAGTAGATCTCCTTCTTCTCCGCGTCCACCGCGTAGAGCGTCATCCGGTCGGCGCCGAGCAGAGCCACGACGTCGCCCTGGAGCTCGAGGAAGATCGAGTCGAGGCTCTTCGCCGCGTGAATGCGGTCGACGAGCTGGACGAGCCGCTGCTCGTAGGCCAGTCGCTCTTGGAGGACCAGGACCGATTCTTGTTGGGCCACGCCACCTCCAGATGTTGAAGCCAGTCTAGCAGACGGCGGGGGCGCGGTTCACCTTCCTGGCGGGGTTGTCGGAACCCGGGCTTCACCGCCCCAGGGCGGCCAGAATCTCCTCGACCCGGGTGAATTTCACCCGGGGCCGTCCCTGCGCGCGCCCGCGGGCGATCTCCAGCTCGTTGAGCCTGAGCCAGTCGTGGTAGGAGACGTAGTTGGGCCTGCGCTGCCGGACGAGCGCCTCGGCCGAGGCGGCGTCCGGGCGGCTCGGCCGGAGGACGGCGCCCTGCGCCCAGTCCTCGACCATGCACTGTACGGTCTCGGCGGCGTCGGGCTTGTTGGTGCCGATGACGCCGGTCGGTCCCCGCTTGATCCAGCCCGCCGTGTACTCGCCCAGGACGGGCTGCTTGGTGTCGGGATCGAGCACTCGTCCCTTGTCGTTCAGGATGACGCCCCAGCTCTCGTTGAAGGGCACGCCCGGCAGCGGCACGCCACGGTAACCGACCGACCGAAACACGAGGCCGACGGGCAGCTCCTCGAACCGGTTCGTCGGGCGCGGCTGCAGGGCCCCCGTCGGAGTGGCGACGAGCTCGTTCCGGACGAGGCGCAGCTTCACCACGCGGCCCGACGCGTCGCCCACGAGCTCCACCGGCGAGACGAGAAAGCGCACGATCAGCCTGCGCGGCTTGCCCGTCGCCGGGCGCAGCGCGTAGCCCTGGAGGATCTCCACCTTCTTCAGCGTCGCGCGGTCCTGGCTCCGCTCGACAGCCGCGCGGCTCAGCGGGTCGAGCTCGACCTCGTCGGGACGGACCTCGATGTCCGCCCCCGCCAGCTCGCCCAGTTCCTTGATCTCGGGATTGGTGAACGCGGCCTGGGCCGGTCCGCGCCGCCCGAGCAGATAGACCTCCCTGATCCGGCTCCGCGCGAGCGCCTCCAGGGCGTCGTCGGCGATATCGGTCGTCGCCAGCTCCTCCGGGGTCCGACAGAGGATCCGCGCCACATCCACGGCGACATTGCCCACACCCACCACCGCGGCGCACTCGACGGAGAGGTCGAACTCCGAGTCTCGATAGTCGGGGTGGCCGTTGTACCAGGCGACGAACTCCGTCGCCGGGTGGCTCCCGCGAAGGTCTTCGCCGGGAATGCCCATGCGGCGGTCGGTCTGGGCGCCCGTGCAGTAGACGATCTGGTGGTAGTGGGCGCGCAGGTCGGCGACGGTCACGTCCTTGCCGAACTCGACGCCGCCGAAGAAGCGGAAGCGCGGATGGGCGGCGACCTTGTCGAACTGGGCCGTGACCGATTTGATCTTCTGGTGGTCGGGCGCGACACCGAGCCGGACGAGGCCGTACGGCGTCGGCAACCGGTCGTACACGTCGACCTCCACGACCACGCGATCCTGCCGGAGCAGGTGGTCGGCCACGTAGTAGCCGGTGGGCCCGGCCCCGATGACCGCGACCCGCAGCGGGTGCGCCTGGGTCCCCGGCTCCGCCATCAGAGGCTCCGGCGCGCCTCGTCGCCGAGGAGCTGCGCCTGGAGCGTGTCGAGCTCCCCCTGGTACTTGTCGCGCTGGGTCTTGACGATATCGCCGATGGAGACGATGCCGACGAGCCGCCCCTTGTCCACCACCGGCAGGTGACGGATCCGCTTCTCGGTCATCGTGTGCGCCACGGTCAGGAGGTCGTCGTGCGGCGACCCGGTGATCACGTCGCGGGTCATGATCTCCGCGACCTTCATCCCGAAGACGCGCTCGTTCCTCGCCGCCTCGCGCACGACGTCGCGCTCCGACAGGATCCCGACGGGCCGGCCCGCGTCGTCCACCGCGATGAGCGCGCCGACGTTGTGCTGCGCGAGGAGCGCGAGCGCGTCGCGGATCGACTGCTCGGGGCGGACCGTGTGCGCTTTGTCTCCCTTCGTCGCCAGGATGCTCGCAATGTCCATGGATCAGCTCCTTTTCCTCCGGCTCGCACCTAGAAAACCGGCGTCTCGACGTACTGGCCCCACACCTGACGCAGTCGCCCCACGATCTCGCCCATCGAGGCGCGCGCCTTCACGAGCTCGATCGTCACGGGCATGAGATTCACGGCCGGGTCGGTCGCCTCGCGGGCCAGCCGGTCGAGCAGCGCGGCGACCCGCGCCGCGTCGCGCGTGGCGCGCGTGGCGCGGAGCCGCGCGACCTGCCGCGCCTCCACCGCGGGATCCACGCGGTGGATCTCCACGGCGCCCGGCTCGGCCGGCTCGACGAACTTGTTCACCCCGATCACCGGCTGTTCGCCCGAGGCCTTCCGGCGCGCGTGCTCGTACGCGGAGTCCGCGATCTCGCGCTGGAAGTAGCCCTCCTCGATCGCCTTGACCGTCCCACCCAACGCGTCCACCCGTTTGAGGATCGCCATCACCGCGGCCTCGATCCGGTTGGTCAGGGCCTCGACATAGTACGACCCCCCGAGCGGATCCACCACACTCGTCACGCGCGTCTCGTCGGCGATGATCTGCTGGGTGCGGAGCGCGAGCTTCATCGCGAGCTCCGACGGGATCGCGTACGCCTCGTCGAGCCCGTTGGTGTGGAGCGACTGGGCGCCGCCGAGCACCGCGGAGAGCGCCTGCAGCGCCGTGCGCACGACGTTGTTCATCGGCTGCGCCTTCGTCAGGGTGGCCGCGGCGGTCTGGCAATGGAAGCGGAGACGCATGGACTCGGCCCGGGTCGCGCCGAAGCGCTCCTTTGTGAGCCTTGCCCAGACCCGTCGCGCGGCGCGGAACTTCGCGACCTCCTCGAAGAAGTCCGCCTGCGCGACGAAGTAGAACGCCAGGCGTGGCGCGAACCGGTCGACGGGCACGCCCGCGCGCGTGACCTCCTCGACGTACGCGATGGCGTTCGCCATCGTGAACGCCACCTCCTGCACCGACGTCGCGCCGGCCTCCGAGATGTGGTACCCGCTGATGTTGATCGGGTTGTAGCGCGCCAGGTGCTCCGCGCCGTAGACGATCATGTCCCGGACGAGCCGGAGCGACGGGCGGATCGGGAAGATCCACTCCTTCTGCGCGATGTACTCCTTGAGGATGTCGGTCTGGCAGGTGCCCGAGAGCTTGTTGGGGTCGGCGCCCCGCGACTCGGCGAGCGCCACGTACATCGCGAGCAGGATCCACGCCGTCGGGTTGATCGTCATCGAGACGGAGATGCGCTCGAGATCGATCCCCGCGAAGAGCGCCTCGACGTCGTCGAGCGTGTCCACGGCGACGCCCTCGCGCCCCACCTCGCCGAGGGCCTTCGGATCATCGGAGTCGTAGCCCATCAAAGTCGGCATGTCGAAATCAACCGAAAGTCCCGTTTGTCCTTGTTCGATCAGGTAGTGAAAGCGCCTGTTGGTATCGCTTCCCGTCCCGTAGCCCGCGATCTGCCGCATCGTCCAGAGCCGTCCCCGGTACATGGTCGGGTACGGCCCGCGCGTGAAGGGATACCGGCCCGGCAGGCCGAGCGCCTCGAGGGCCGTGTCGGCGACGTCGACGGGCGTGTAGACCCGCTCGACGGGCAGCAACGAGCCGGTCCGGTACTCCGGGCGGCTCTCGGGCTGGCGCTCCAGGAACTCGCGGAGCTCGTTCGCCTCCCAGTCGCGTTGCATCGCGCGCATCCGCTCGATCGCGTCCGGGTCAAACATCGGGTGTCCTCTCTCTCATACGGGTCAGCAGCGCGCGCGCGCAGGCGTGGGGCGCCAGCTCGCGGCGCATCACTCGGTCGAGCAGCGTCGTCGTCTCGCCCCCTGGTACCTCGAGCGCCTCCGGTCGGAGCAGGCGCGCGGCGACGAGGTCCTGGGCGGTCCGCAGCACGCGAGCGGCGACCATCCGGCGCCGCCGCCGGTCCAGCTCGCCGCTCGTCTTCATGGACGCCAGGTGGGCCTCGAGCGCGTCGGCGATCGCCTCGACGCCCTCCTCGCGCGCGGCCGAGGCGCCGAGGACGGGGGGGGTCCACGCTTCCTCCGCCGCGGGCATGAGCGTCAGCATCGCGCGGAGCTCGGCGATCGTGCGGTCGGCGCCCTCGCGGTCGGCCTTGTTCACCACGTGGAGGTCGGCGATCTCGAGGATGCCGGCCTTGAGCGCCTGGACGTCGTCGCCGAGTCCCGGCACGCTCACCACGACGACCGTGTGCGCGACGCGCATCACGTCCACCTCGTCCTGCCCGACCCCGACCGTCTCGACGAGGATCAGGCCGCGGCCGCTGGCGTCCAGGACGTCGATGCCGTCCGCGGCGGCGCGGCAGAGGCCGCCGAGCGCGCCGCGGGTCGCCATGGAGCGGATGAACACGCCGGGGTCGAGGGTGAGATCGTTCATCCGGATGCGGTCGCCGAGGATCGCGCCGCCCGAGAACGGCGACGACGGGTCCACCGCGAGGATCCCCACCGTCCGCCCGCGGGCGCGCGCGACGCGCGCGAGGGCGCGGACCAGCGTGCTCTTGCCACTCCCCGGCGCACCGGTGATACCGACCACGTGCGCACGCCCCGTGTCGGCGTAGAGGCGCGCGACGAGCGTCTCCGCGCGGCCGCCGCCCGACTCGACCCACGTGAGCGCGCGCGCGAGGGCGCGCGGCGAGCCCTCGACGACCTCGCGGGCGAGCGCGTCGACGTCGCGCTTCACCGGCGGACCTCCTGGAGCGTGCGACGGTAGAGATCGCGGTCGTCGATCACCCGGCAGGCCTTGAACTCGGTGCGCGGCAAGGTCCCTTCGGGCACGAGCTCGACGACGGGGTGGACGCCGAGCCGCACGCGGAGCCGCGCGGTCGCCGTGGCGGAGAGCTTCGCCTGGCGCGCGGGATCGGCGTGGCTCGCGGCGTACTCGACGCGGATCAGGAGCTCGTCCATCGCCTCGCGGCGCGAGACGATGACCCGGAACTCGCCCCCGAACCCCTCGAGCGCGCGCAGCGTGTCCTCGATCGCGCTCGGGTAGATGTTCTCGCCGCGGACGATGAACATGTCGTCGATTCGCCCGTAGAGCCCGTCCGGCAGCCGCGGATACGTCCGCCCGCACGGGCACGGCTCGTCCGTCCAGCGGGCAAGGTCGCCGGAGACGAGCCGGATCATCGGTTGGGAGGTGCGCTCGAGGTGCGTGTACACGGGCGTGCCCTCGGCGCCGAACGGCAGCGGCGCGAATGTTTCGGGGGCGCACACCTGAGTGTAGACGAGGTCCTGCCAGAGGTGCATGCCCGTCCGGTGGCGGCACTC
>WNGM01003901.1_pt1 | contig 29128 bp, 38 predicted proteins | sample 5400571 | NCBI WGS metagenome assembly WNGM01 (sample SAMN13153378, study PRJNA577476) | soil metagenome | isolation source: 100 cm soil or saprolite under Garry oak tree replicate 2 | place: USA:California | collected 2016-06-15 | reverse complement strand
GGAAAGAAAGGCAACCTTCTTCTAATTCAATTTCTTCGACCCCAGTTTGAACAATAACAGGATTAAAAAGAACAAAATTAGCTGGATCGCCTCTAAAACAAAAAACTCTATAGGGAAGACCAACTTGATTGGCTGCAAGACCCAACCCATTATTATGATACATTGTGTCAACAAGATCCCTAGCAAGCTGACTCGGATCCAAAAATCCTTCAAAATCAAATTCCTCACATGGTTGTGTAAAATGTACTATATCATCTTTTATCAGTGGCATTATTGTCATGCTTCTATAGTCCTTGAAAAATTACTCTTTTTATCAAATTGAATGACGCGCTCAAACTTGTCAAGAATTGCGTCTCTGTGTGAAATAATAAAGACCCTAGTTTCTGGAGCTGCTTGATGCAATAACTTGATCATATTATCGACTCCTTCACTATCCAACGAAGAATCAAGGATTTCATCGAAAACCAGGATATTACAATCCACCGAGTTACGAAGCTTAGCAATTGCCCTCCAAGTGAACAAAATTGCAAGATTTAGCCTCATTTTCTCGCCTTCTGAGAAAGATTCGTAGGAAAATTCATCACGAAACCGTGATTTAATTGTTTCCGAAAATTCTTCGTTTAATTGAAAGTCCACGAAAAAGTCTAGAATCGAAGAATACTTAGCAATGAGCTGATTAATGATTGGTATATAGGTCTTAATGATTCTAGCCTTGATACCAGTATCTTTCAACATTACACCTGCATAACCTTGAAGTGTTCGAGTTTCGTTTAGACCTTCAAGTTTCTTTGAAACATCTTTTAGTTCTTCTTCCAATTCTACAGGCTTTCTGACATCTTGGCAATATGTTACCTTTGCTTTATCGATATCACTCTGAAGTTCGTCAATATAACGTTCTAGGTTCTCTAATTGATTTTCAATTGTTCTTTCTCGCTGATGATAATTATCTATTTCGGTCTGAATTTCAAAAAATTTAGCAACCTGATCCCTTACTTTACTATATTTAGCTTCAAGTTTTGTTAAACCTTCAGTCAATTCTTCTAAATGAGATACTTTCTTATTGAGAGCATTATCTTTGAATGACTCGTCAATAATCTGTGCACAAGTAGGACAGGTATCATTGTCACCTAGGAACTTGATCTCACGATTAATCTGGTTAACTTTAAGCTGAAGTTGATTATTGATGTTGCTAAATTCTTTAGCAGTTTGTTTTACCTTCTCTTCACCATCTTTTAAACGTTCAAAGGACCTAATCTGGAGTTGTATATCAGAGCCTTGTTTATTAAGATCATCAATATTGGTTCGGGCGGTAGCGATTCTTTCTTCTTTTTCGGAAATTGCTTTTTCAGTAGTTTCTTGGATTTCTTTAATATGTTGATATGTGAGTTTAAGCTTTTCATTAATCAATTTCTTTCTGTTATCTTCTTCATATATGTCATATTCAGTAGCCTGAATATCGGTCTTTAGGATGTTATTCATAGCAGTGAAGATGCGCATATCAAGCAAATCTTCGATAATATCCCTACGCTGTCCTTTTGCAAGGGCCATAAATGGTGTAAAAATAGCTGAACCTAGAACGAAGATTTGACAAAATGATCTCCAATTAGTACGAAGTACATACTTTTCAAATGCTTCCTGATAATCTTTGTTATCAGCTTCTTGACTTACTAACTCGTCATTCTTGTGGATTTCAAAAACAGTGGGTTTAACCCCTCTAATAACTTTGAATTTATGTGAGTTAATGACGAACTCGACCTCCACCACGCAATCCTTATTGGTGATAGAATTTGGCAATTGAGTCTTGTTAATATTTCGGAACGGCTTGTTAAATAAACCGAATGAAATGGCGTCCAACATGGTTGACTTACCAGATCCATTTGGTCCAATAACAAGACATGTCTTTGATACATCCAAGTCAATTTCTGTCCATTCATTTCCGGTAGATAAGAAGTTCTTCCAACGAACACGTCTAAGAATAAGCTTTGTCATTTATTTTCTCATAAGTCCTTTTAGCTAAATTCTCTTTCCATGGTAGCATTTGTAAATTATTCTTTTTAGCTACTATTTTTGGAGACAAACCCTTATTAAAACATTGCTTTATTGATTTTATATGGTCTAATTGATATCCTCCTTCTATACCACATAAAGTCCTAATATAATTTTTTGGGTTTATTTCATCTTTATATTTTTGATAAGTTTCTTCTGATAAACGTTGTACTTCTAATTGATATCTATGATATATTGGTAAATTTGGGTCTACAGTTGCATTTCTATATGCTTCTGTTTTCATATATGACCTATCTATATTTTTTAACTTATCTCTATATTCTTTACAACTATTCATACATTTTCTTGAACAATATTTTTTAGTTATTTCTACAGGAGTAACTTCAAAATGTTTATCACAAACTTTACAAAATAATACTGACCAAATAGCACGTTTTGGACTTTTTCGTTTATTTTTATCACGAGATTCTTTAGGTCTACTCATTCCTGGCTAAGTGCTCGCTGGTACAAATTGACAACTAAACTGTCAAGTTTTTCTGAACTAACAACCGTATTGGCTTGTTTAATAAACTCACGAAAAATCGTGAGAGTATCTTTTGCTTCTGTTTCAATTGTAGTATCTGATATCAGATCAAGATTAAGGTGATCATCAACAATAACAACATCTATAGGACCTTGTTCTTCAATACGTGACATAAATTCATCAAAAAGAGGAATATTTGTCTTGCTTTGAACAATTACCTTAATGAATTTCTTTTTGTAAAGAGAGAATTCAAACCTTCCAAGATAAGAATCATTCTTTCCAGAATCGTCATAATATATCTTCTCAAAGGCATTGTGAGGATTTTGTATGAACTCCAACTCTCTAGTTTCAGTATCAAAAATATGGAACCCACGATAATCACCGTAATCAATCCAAGTAAACTGACCAGGACTGCCCAGATAATGTATATTGCTGAAAGAAGACTTGTGATGAAAATGACCGGTATAAACAGCATCAAACTTACGAAAAATTCTTGGGTCATCTCCACCTTCATGAAACATTCCTTTGTGCATTTCAAACCCTGAAATTTCAAGGTGACCAAATACTATTTGAGCTTTAGTCTTTTTGATCAGTTTAAGAGATTTCTCTTTGTTCTCATTACACAACCATGGTATATACAGAACTTTTAAGTCATCAATTATATTCTCAGTAGCAGTATAATATGTACTGATATTAGGATAAGCTCTAAGAAGTTCTTTGAAAGCACTAACACCTGTTATCTGCTTGTAATAGAAATCATGATTTCCAAGGATCACATCCATATCAATTTTACGCTTTTCGATAGGTTCGAGAAAATCTTCTCGGAGCCTTCTAGCTGTGTTAAAATTGATATACTTCTGTCTATCTACAATATCACCTACATGGATAATTTTCTTGATTTTATGCTTATCTATATAAGGAAAAAAGATATTATCAAGAAAGGTCTTCATATTGTTTAGAAAGAATTCTGAGTCTGATCTGATGCCCCAATGTGTATCTGCAATAAGGGCTACTTTCATGCTGTCTTTTTTCTATTTGCTTTTACTAACTGACTAAAAAATGATTGATCGATATAATCTCGAATAGTTTCTAATCGTTCAGCATATGCATCTTTTTGCATATTATTTTTTTCTTCTTCGAATTTTAAAACCAAATCTTGAATTAAGATTGGTACCAAGTGTATTTTATGCTTATCAAAAGACATCTTACTTCTCCATTTATTTCTATTTTACTTTGGCTACTATCTTCCCTTTCACCTTTGGTGGTAAAGCCTTGTTTTGTTTCATTGTAACAGACTTTTCCTTTGCTGTCAAGACAGATTTTTCATAACCTGAGATGATGTTATTGGAAATTTCGTCATTTAACTCTTCTCCTTCGAGAAGGTAGTTATTTTGCCTGTTTTTATGTTTAATAGCATTCTGTTTCTTCTCTAATTTGATGCGATGGAGAAAAGCATTCCAAATGATACGAGAAAAGAAGCCGAACGGATTAGTAGACTTTTTAGGGTTAAAAGTGTTAACCCCAATAACACTATTCTTGATAGCATCAGAAGACATCTCCTGTTTCCACTGAGTAGTATATCCAGAAAAATTAGGTCTTGTTAACATCTTCGCTGTGATCAGGAGTATTGATTGTCCTATATAATTAGAAATAGGAGGATCTTTTCCTGCTACTCTATCGTTATAATATTTGGTTAATGCTGCATAAAGATCTGGATTATTGATATAATTCTTCTTGCGCTCTTTAGCCATGATTAGGTTCCTTTTGTTGCCACCTTATACACTTTAGGATCAAAATTTTCCTTAATATACATCTTAAGACGAATAATGAAGTGTTTAAGTGTGTGGTTCTGTTTCTTATTATAATTTAAATCATCACCAATATCATACACAGTTAGGTGAGTTTTTCCTTCTAGTTTTCGTAAACCACGTCCAATACTCTGTAGTACCTTGACTTGACTTTTGTAGGGAGAGGCGAAAATAATATTGTTAATTCTTTTGACGTTAGTTCCGGTTGAGAATGTACCGTATGAAGCAACAATAATGGCATTGGATTCTGTTTCAATAATTGCCCGCAAATCGTTGCGCTCATCACCAGAAACACTACCATCCACATAGTAGATATTCCGTTCAGAAGTATTTCCCTTAATGTCCTCATATAATGGTTTTCCTTGCTTATCAATAAGCCTGAATAGTATAAGTGTATTACCTTCTAAAGAGGCAGCAAGGTTTCTAATAAATCTCTGACGTGCAGCATTAGATGTAAGAAAATCAATTTCATCATCATATGTTGCTTTGTACAGAAGCTTACTCATAATAGATGGATATTTTAAAAGAATCATTTTAATTTTGAGAGGAGAAATATGACCTTCATCGATCAAGTCAGCAGTACTCTTTTCCTTAAGCACAGGACCAAAAAGACCTTCTAGGACTAATTTATGAGTGATAGTGTCATCAAGAGTACCAGTCCAACCTGTTCGATAGAAGGTATCGACCATTTTTTCCATGATACCCTTCAGACACTTTGCTGTAGCTGTATGCACTTCGTCCACCATTGCAACTTGAAATTCACTGAAGTATTCTTCAGGATTCTTGTAAATACTCTGCCATGTACTAATTACAATAGGTTTGTCGCTTGTTTGCTCTTGACTTTGATAAATTTTATGACAATATCTATCAGAATCAAACCCATAGTCTTTAAAATCCCCAAACATCTGATGTACCAAAGCAACTGATGGAACAACAAGGAGTGTCTTTGCCATATAATATCTTATGAGCATATAAATCATAAGAGATTTACCAGAAGATGTAGGAGAAAGTACTAATCTTCGTTCATCCCTAACACAATCAGCAAAGATTTTCACCTGATAATCATAAGGTGTAATGTGTTTAGGTAAATTAAGTGTTTCAATGAATTTCTTAGCTTCTGCTATAGAATATTCATTCCTTAAGTTCTCAAATTCTAACTCATAATCACGTTCAGTACAAAACTTTTCTATATGATGTCTTAGACCAGCATAAAGTTGATGGTTTCTGATTGAGAACAAATTTATATCCCCACTCCAAAGCTTTTGTTTGAAGAGAGGATGGTACATATAACCAGGTACCTTAAACGTGAAGTATTCTTTCAATTCAGACGCTATGCCTCTATCGCAGATAATCTTGTCGTAAGAGGCATTGATAGGTTGAATTATTAGCTTGTCACTGATACTTCACCGCCTTCAACAATTTCCAAAGACTGATGTCCATGGACATATCCTTCATATGTAGCTCCAGGTAAAACTTCATAAACTTGAATTTTAGCATCTGTTAAATCTTCATTCCACATATATGCTCTTATATAAATGGATTTATCATAATTTAACTGATCATGTGTAATAGAAACCTTAATGGTCATGTTCGTTCAATAATTCCTGAGTTGATCCATAAGTATAAGAAATATCATTGCTCATCCATGTAGGTCCAAGCGGTCTCCAAGGCCATGGTGTTAACGGTGGGCTTGGATTATAAGGTGTTGCTGGATATACTGGACTAATAGGTTGAGTTGGATACAAAGGTTGAAGTGTTGGCGCCAATGGTGCCATATACTCATTAGGTGCAAAGAATGTCACCTTGATAAGAGTTCCAGCAAAATCATATTCAAACGACTTCACTAAGTGACACTTAGCACCGTTATGATTATCGGCTTTACCGCAATACTTACAAGGCTCCAACTTCATGTCCGTATTTAGGGCTTCCGTCTGCATAAAAATCTGAATCCTTTCCAAAATCTACAAGATAACGCATAGCCATAGCGGCCACTTGCATTGCCTCTAACATTGCTTTTTGATTATAACCTTGATTTCTTTTAATATCGTCCCATAGTTCATCTACTTCTTCAAGAAGAACTGCATAGGCTTCGTGAGCTGAATTAAAGGCTCCATTCTTCTTGGATGCTTTATTAAATTCGTGTATAATAACGTTCATAGCAAGGACATCGTTCATTTTAAGAGCCACCTTTCCATCGTGTATCTGCAATCATATGACCAATAAGGTATGATCTTTGATTGATCGAATCTATAATTTTTGTTAATGTATCAACTTTTTCTTTAGCATAATCTATTTTCAATTGTAGATCATTAATGTGTTTATCAGCATCAATGTAAATAGGAGCATCTTGTCGTAAAACCTTCCCTCTTGCAGGAAGTTCCCAACCTTTTGCAACATCTTCTTTAGAAGGTCCTTGTATATAGAACTCGTGTTTTTTTAGTTTTAGCTGCCTCATTTGTGAATTAAGATAACGAAGCTTTAGGTTTTCATCTGTATAGATTGCAAGATATCTGTGATGGAGAACTGGTACTTTAGTCCCTTCTAAGGTCAGTTCTGAACTATCCATGATAGAATCAGCCTTCCATAGTGCAAGGATTTCAGCTAGGTTCATCTTTAGGCATTCCGCTTTCAGTTATTTCATAATATGTAGTAATAAAGGTTCCATGTGGAAGTTTTTGTAATTCAGCAAACGTACAAATACCACCTCTAATCACTTTTGCATTATGTTGATCTGTATAATGAAATACAGTCCAACCAGGAAATTTCATATCCGGGCAAGAATCTTTAATATGAATGACTTCTTTTGTCATATGTCAGATGCTTTTCGCGTTTCGCGTGACTGCTTAGCTGCAGTTTCAACCTCTTTAAATGTTATTGCAGGCTCATGAACATTTATAACTTGCCAACCTTCTTCCCACCCAATTGATTCTTTAAGTCCGACAAAAGACCATTGTTCGGCAAATTCTTCGGGAATGAATGACGTTTGTCTTTCATTTTTTCGTTGAAGGAGACACTGTTTATAAAGAGTTTTTTTGTTATTTGACATTTTTTCTCAAATCCTTTGCTAGAATTAGCTTAGGTTGACCTGGTTGTCGATGTTTTGGGTTAAGTATATATATACCTGCTAGGATACCATAAGGAGTAGCTTTACCGCAGAAACGATTAGCAAGATAAGGATATCCTAATTTTAGGAAGAAGATTCCGATATATTCGAAGAAGTAGAACTTGGCTGCATAAATTCGATTCTGGGACAAAACTTGCCTTTCTTTGCTTTTACCCATTCAACAAAAAGGTTTGGTTTGGTAGTATTTCCTTCAATTTTATCATGAAGGTATTTGAGCATGTATACTACACCAGATCCAACTGCAAGGCAGAAAGAAATTGTACCTACTATAGATGCAAATTGAATTGGGTGAAAAATTAGGAATGAAAATAACATTGCTGCTAACAATCCTATTAGCAAGGTCTTCGTGAACGCATAAATACAGATACGACCAAGTTGGCACAAATTGGTACCAGTTTTTAGGCCAGAACGTCTACTATACTCTTCATCATTGTAAGGTGGTAATTTTAATATCTTATTATATCCATAACGAGTACAACCCCAACGGATCCAATATTTTACAAACCAACTCTCAGGATCGAGAACAATCATAATATATCCTTTCAAAGATATGTTGAAGTTAGTATTATATGTGAAAAATCGTCAGATGTCAAGAAATATCTTTCCATAATATATTCCTTCAATTGTACGATTTCACTTGACACGGCAAAAGTCTCCTGTTATAATCAGGTGTGGTTTTTGAATACCAAGGGTTGTTCTACATAATGCTTATAATGAATATTTAAGAAGTAATAATATCATTAGGATCCGGATTAGGTGTTCCTGGTTTGAGATTCTCAATCTCAAAGTAATGATACGAGAACGTAGCAGAACACATTGCATATAGCACACCATCTGCATCAGAGGCAAATGTTACAGCACTTAAGGCATTTGGGAATGCGTCATGATAAACAATTTCAAACGTAGGAACCCTACTAGAATCAAGAATAACAAGAACTATTTCAGATAAAATACCCTTATCACTATATTTTGGTACATCCCGAAGGACACCATATTCCTTGAGATTAGTACTGTGATGCGCAGCATGGAACCAATTGTATAGTTCTAAGTAGTTGAGAAGATTTTCTGTTACTTTGAACTCAATTTGAAGTGGTTCATATTCAGCAGGTCCACCAGGCATTGGCCTGGAAATAAAAGGATTTTGCTGAATTGCTGGAGGTGAAGATACCCCTGGCAGATTTACTTTCTGAATATAGAACTGAATGTTAGGAGCTCTACGAAGTAGAAATTTAAAATTATTTGGATTAAGGAAATTAGTTTCAGTGGGTTGCTGATCAAGAGCGGTCATGCTAAGGTCTCCCTGACAATTTCAATGTCCGCTAGGCGGGCTTTTTTCTTAGTGAAAGGATGCTTTCTACGATATTCTACTTGAGATTTTCGATCAAGTTTCTTCCACCAATTACGAAGACCTTTTGGTTTATAAATTTCTTCTGAAAGTAATTCGCTAAAACGCTTTAATATCATTATAAGACCCTTGTTTTTAATATTTATCAAAAAGGAACAATATGCCGACTGAACAAGAAGAAGAAAAAGAAAAAGAACCTTTAGGTGTTCTTGTTATAGGACTCATAACCATGGTTGTAGTCCTCATAGTAGCAGGGTCTTGGATATTTGTAGGGGTAGCACCTAAAGTGGCATCTTGCACTATATCAGGCGGTAACTATAGTATATTATATCATGGTTGTTATGATACAAATGGAAACTATATAAGGATGAAAAATGATAAAACCAAAAACTAAAGAAGTGATTGAAGATACTCCTTTCATGAAGGCTCTTCAAGCTTATAATAAATCACCGACTAAGAAAAATGCAAATCTTTTTGAGTTTGAAACACGAAAACTTGTTATGGCAGGTATTTTACATGCTGAGAATCTTCGTTTAGCTCTAATGCAAACACAGTTTAAACCTGCACCAGCACCTTTTGAAGATGAACAATTAAAGGATGAATACAATGGAACTCATGCCTATCCAGATGAAAACTGATATTACAGTAAGAGATTTTGAAGTTAAAGATCTTCCTGTTTGTTGGGATATCTCTCTAGATCTTTGGGGTTGGGATATAGCTGAAAAAATTGAAGATGAAATGATGGATAAATTTGATACTCCATCTAAATTTCCACCTTACTTCTGTGTTGCTGAAACTGAAGGAAGAATAGTAGGGTTTTCAGGTTGCCGCCGTGCACTTGTTATGTCAAATGCATGGGAAATGATCTGGAATAATGTTCATTTTGATTTTCAACGTAGAGGTATTGGTAGGTTAATGATTGAATATCGCCTTGAACAGATTAAAAAGAAAGGTGGTACTATTGTTTTTACTATGACAAAATTACCACAACTTCCAGGTGGATCAGGATTTGAAATAGTATCTCGTATTGATGGGTGGTATTTGATGGTAAATAAATTAGGATCGGTGGATATCACATGAATACAGAACGTCAGGAACTCTTAGAATATATCGATAAGAAAAACAATACTATTGATACAAAAATAGTATTTGATATCATCTATGGAATTATTCAAAAATTTGCTTATGAAGTTTTAGATGATACTATAAATTACTTAATGCAACAAGTAGTGAATGATGTTTTTCATCGTTTAGAACAACAAAAACAGAAAGTACTTTATGCGGTGGATAATGGTATTATTGTTGGGGCTATAGTATCATTTCCAGGTGAAAGATCTGTTAAAGTAAGTTGGGTTAGAGAAGATGGTAGAACCATAGAATAACAAAAAAGGGCCCTTTTGAGGCCCTTTTTATTTGTCGGTAAGTAGTAAGACTTACATAATATTTGTAACAATGGTACGACGATAGTACAAGTTAGAATCCTGTACAAGTGCACCACCGTTAGAGTTAACACCAGATGCAAGACCACCTGTTGCGTATGGGTTTGCTTCCATACCATAACGTGTCTTGAAACCAATCTTAGGCTGGAAGGTATTTGGATCTACTGCACGAACCATTTGCAACGGAACGTATGGGCAGTAGAACAATCCTGCGTCGAATGGATTCGAACCCTTATAACCCATGGTCCAATAGTTGCCACCAAGTGCATATGGATCGATGAAGACTTTAATTCCACCCTGAAGAGTACCCGCATAAGTGTTACCAGTATCGTCAACTTGAAGTGAAGTTTGAAGTGGTGTGTTAGTAAGAACGCCGGTCATTTGTAGCGCGGATGCAATATCCGAAGTACAAATCATGACGTTACCCTTACCTCGACGTGTATCACGCGCAATCTGGTTAGCTTCAAGAGCAATACGGAAGATCATACCCTTGAACTTTTCACCCATCCAACGACCGTTGGAATCGGTATCAAGATCGAAGATACCAGCTGTTGTAGTATAAGTCTGGGATCCAGGAACCGCTGTAACGTTAATAGTACGAACAACTTCACGATTGATTTCTGCAAGAATTTCACCAGAAAGAATTGAAGACAATTCTGATTCTGCATCAAGACCATGAAGAGCCTTCAAGTCCTGAGCAAGTTCCATAGAATATTCAGCCTTCAAAGCACGAGACTTTGCAGTGACTGTAACCTTTTCAATGGAGAACGACATTTCTGGGAAGATAGCAGTTGTGTTAGAACCCAAACCTTCAACTGTGAAAGTGTTAAGACCACCACCAAAGTTGTATGTTGAGTTACCTGCACCATTAGCACCTGCTGGAAGTGTACCTTGGTTATTAGCAGCACCACCAACTGTGGTGTTTGATGTATAACCTGTTACAGAGTTCGCAGTAACGTTTGCACCACCACGAGCGGAGAATGCTGTGTTAGCTTCGTTATAGAACGCTTCTTGTCCTACCTGGTTTGCATAACGAGTACGCATTGCAAAGATAAGACCTGTTGGTCCTGTCATAGCCTGCACACCTGCAAGTTCGTAAGCAATTAGGTTAGGCATTGAACGACGAAGCAAAGACATGATAATTGGATCGAATGTATCGATGTTACCAGCACCTGCTGTTGAAGATGAGGTACCCATTGAGTTAGTTGGTGCAGCTTCGTGCAACATAAACTGTGAGTGATCTCGATATTCGCTAAGCGCAGTTTCTGTATTTTCAAGAACCTGTGCGGTGATTACTCGACGGTGACGGTCGGTAATTGCTGGCATGTCCTCATGCTCAAGAACTTCCTTCCACTTAGCTTGGACTTGCTCAGACAACATGATCATTTTTTATTCTCCTTAAAGTTTCTTATTATTATTTATGCGAAAGGTGTTTTTATTAACCGCGAGCTGTACGACGAATTGCTTCAACATATGACTTCATTTGTGGTGAAGAATATGTCTTTACTTCTGTTCTATTATCTTCACTTACTGTTTGAAGATCTTCATTAAGTGTAGAAGGCTTCTTTGCCCCTTTAACAAAATTGGATTCTTTGATAATTTCTACCTTACCAGTAAATTCAGCCATATCATCTGTATCGATGGTAGAAGCCATTTCACGAAGTTTCTCTTTTTCAACAAGAGTCAAACCTTCACTCAAGCTATCAACAATATCATAACGCTCAAATGCTTCTACTTGTGCACGAAGTTCTGCATTTTCAGTCATAACATCATTAAGGCGAGATTCGGTTTCTTCAACTGTTTGTGCAAGTTGATCAACTACATCTACTTGATCTTCAGGAATGTCAAGGTTGTTCTCTTCGAATACCTGTTTGATACCAGTCATGAACTCAGTAGCAATTTCATTACGAAGAGCTGACTCAACTGCTACTTCATTTTCTTCAAGCCACTTGTTTGCAGTATAATCAACATAGTTGTCAATTCTTTCTACAAGTGCTTCGACTGCTTCATTGATGGATTCTTCGAATTTGATTTCGTTCTCTTCTTCGATACGTACAAGCTCTACACCAATACGAGCATTGATTGCTGCTTCGAAAAGGGTCATTGAACGATTCTTGAATTCTTCTGAAAGATCTTGTCCTTCGAAGATTGTATGAAGATCTTCTTGAAGAGCATCTTGCAATGCAGCAACGATTTCTTCACCATGTGTCTTGATTGTTGAACGATTATGTTCTGCAGATGCGCCTGCTGGAAGGTTACGAGCTTCTTTACCAATTAAGTCGATTGATTGTGTGAACCACTTGGTAAGATCTTCGCCTGATTTAACTTGAGCTACATTAATAACTGCAGCTAGATGTTCAAGCTTTGATTTTGGATTTGGGGTAGGGTTTGAACCTGGGGAAAGAGAATCCGCAGCAGTTGTTTCATCAACCTGACCTTCATTTTCCTTAAGAATTTTCTTTACCATTATTATTTTCCTTTGCAAAGTCTTGATTAATTATTTATGGTTTATACTGGTTTACTACGCAATTCACGAAAAAAGGATTCCATAATCGCAAATTTCTTCTTTTCAATTTCATCCATAGTCATCTTTTTAACTGCCTTGATTTTAGCTTCTAGGACAGTACCATCGATTGGATTGAAAATATAATCACGGTTCTCAAAGATACCATTAACATATGCATCTGGTGCAGATGGATCAGCAACTACGTCAATAGCAAGGAGCCGAAGGTCGGATTGAACCTCATTAAGACCTTCAGATATAGGTTTTAGAGATCCAAGTGCTCGAGTTGATACACCAAGATTGGCGCCATCCTTAAGAAGACCTTTTACACACTCTCCCATTGGGGTAGATGCAATTTGAGCCTTACCAATGAAGTTATTACCCTCTTGACGAAGATTTTTGATATGCACTGCAACACGATCAAGGTTAATACTAGGACCTTCAGGATGATTTAATTCTCCGTAAGCTCTGTTCTTGGATACATTTTCTGTCATGTACCTAGTAACTTCCTTTTGAAGAATGTCAATAGGATAAATTCTTTTATTACGGTTAGGAATAGCACCTTGACAGAATACACCTTCAAGGTATTGCTTCTTGTTCTCACCTTCTCCTTCAGTAAGGATGGTAAGTGGAGAATCCAAAATTTCAGTAATCAGTTTCATTAGTTATTCCTAATTTTTGTAATTATATTTATGTACTCTTGACCGGCACAGCGACCATAGAAGCACCATTAACTGTATCAGTTGGATTTTTTCTAACATATACTGCAGTTGCTGCAGCAATAGTAGCACTGACGGCATTACCACCTGTAGAATTAGCAATAGTAAGAACACCAGCTCCTGTATTAGAGTTAAATACTCGTATCAAAGAAGAATTTGCTACTGTATTAGCAGGAGAAATCGATACTTCAACTCCATTGATCCTTAAGAATTCAGTCATTGTTTTGGTCTTTCCTTTGTATGTCAGTAAAGGTATTAACCTTCCTAGCCTTTAACCATTGATTGAGTGATTTGTTAGTAATCTTCTTTGCAAGCTTTGCAAAGGCAACATCTTCTTTCCTGATACCAGGACGGCTACCAGCGACTGCACCTACAATAGCAGGATGAATTCCAAGGTCCTTTGCAACGTCATCAGGGTGTTTTCCAGCTGCAAGATGAGTAAGGATGTTTGCATCTCTATTCTTCAAGAAGTTTGTTGTTTTACGCTGCATACGTTGAAAAGTAGTGAGTTTCTTAGCTCCTAAAGTAACTTTAGTGCCTTCATCAATATCTTCTTTTTTCATCTTAGAAACTTTCTTTGTTTTTCTCTTTTTATAGAGAGCTTTAGCTTTATCAAGAGCTAATGTACTTGCAGCTGATCCAGCAGCACTAGTAACTATTCCTGTAGCAAGATCAACTAATGTTGGAAGATGATTAACATCCCATTCATTAAATATACTTGTTCGCCATTTCTTTTGATAACCTGGTGCTGATTTAACATCTACTTGTTTAGCAACAGTATTATCAATGCTTGCACCAGCAGCCTTGCCTTTTTTCTTAGTTACAGTTGGTTGATTGATATTTGTTGCTTCACCAAGTTTTTTGATTTTAGTAGTAACATTTCCTGCACCATATTTCTTCTTTAAAGAAGCAACATGAGATTTCATTGATGCTTCTGAATTATGATAAAGAGTAGGAATTTTTGTCTTTAGTGTAGAATCATTAGGCCATACAGTAGAATCTGTTTGGTGAGTAGCATTATCTTTCTTGATAATAACATTACCTATACCTTCTTTAACTAATTTGGTCTTCATCTTTTCCCAACCACAATTACAATCGCCACCATGTCTGTGATCACAATCGCTAGAATGAGTACCATGAGCAGGGGTCATTTTCATCTTACCTGCTTGAATTTTAGTTTTCCCGCAGTCACAATCTCCACCATGACGGGCAGAACAATCATCAGTGTGGCGTAGCATATAACCCTCATTACGAAGTTTTCGTGCTTTAGCACTATCTTGCTTAGCATATTGAAGATTCATTTTGATATTTGGTTTACCAACTGGACTCTGTCCCGAAGCCATATTACTTAAACGCCTAGCTCTATGAGCATTGAGAGAAGCAACAGCTTTTTCTTTAGTTCCTTTTCCAGCAGCTTGACTAGCACGACTATGTGCTTGACCTACTGCATTAATGCCACCTTTACCTAGTAGTTCATCTAGACGATCGTGCACTGAAATTATCCTTTATTCATTTTAGAAAGTGTTAGGCCTAAACGAGCACGTCGTCCTGCTGTACCCGGTGAATTTTTATGTTGCACCATATACTCATGAGTAGATTCACCGGCGCGCTTTGCTGCAGCTTTTTCTACACCAGGATGCTTGATAGCACCGGCGATCCAATTCTTTTCTGAAAGATTAGTTTCTTCTTTTCTAGGTGAATATTTTGCTGGTTCTATTTTTTTATTTAATTTTTTATCAGCTAAGGAAACACCAGCATACCTATTATCTACTTTTTTCATAGGAAGTTTTCTATGACCTTGAGCATCTGATGCTTTAGAAATATAAGAAGCTAAAGTATTGGTTGAAACTTCATTCAAATCTACACCACGAATAAGAGCTGCGAAGTTAGAAACAGTTTCGATATAATCAACACCTTCCTTCATACCACACTTCTTTGCATGATATGCAGCGATTTTAAGGTGCTTAGTAGCAGCTTTCTTATATATTTGATGAAGTTCAGCATGGTGATCACGAAGAAGAGGATCTAATTCTTTGTTAGAATGCATCAACGAGTTTGAAGCTTTACGATTAGCTTCTACTGCATGTTGGCTGTGATTAATGAAAGCATCAGAATGCATCCATCGTTCATGATCTTCTTCGTTCAATTCAGAATTTGCTTCTACAATAGCCTGATGAAGATCTGAATTATCTTCTTCATCAAAATCTACTGCCATTACATTTATTTCTTCTTCAGAAGCAGCAGTTAAAGGACCACCTTTATGAATGGCAGCAAATTCCTTTTCCTTACCATCACGAGGTGTTAAACCTTTTTGATTAGGAATAATAGTACGAAGAGGCTTAATCATATTAATATCTTTCTTTATTAGGCGGTTTCGTCATCATCCTGTACAGGCGCTTCACTATCGTCTTCAATACTATCATCTTGCGGATCAAGAGTTTCATCAGGTTCTTCATCACTGATCTCTACGGTTGCATCGGCTGGTGTGAAAAATGTTTTTGCGACTTCTAATTTTTTATCAGCTACTAGTTGGGTAACTTTATCTTGAATTTGGTCAGACATACCGTTATCAAAATCTACGGGACGTGCAGCAAATACTGCATTCATAAGTTCCATTGTATCTATTGCCATAATTTGTTTTCCTTTCAAATATTTATAGTTTTAGGTGCCTTTCGAGAGCGCTTTTGCAGTACTCTTCACAGCCCCTTTCTTTTGCTTTTCTTCAGGGGTAGGTGGCGGTCCTTGATCTTTTCCGTTTGGTTGGGCACCCGGAGCTTGCGCAGGTCCCCCGGCACCACCGCCCTGAACTGCTGATGTATCAACCATCATACCTTGAGCACCAGGACCCATTTCACCACCAGCATTATACTGTGGATCCATTGTTTCCTCTGCAATTTCATCATCAATTTCTTCAATATCTTCATCTGTCTGATGTAGAATATTCTTTCGAACCCAAAGGTTAGAATAGAACCGACCAATAAGTGGTATCATACCCATAACAAGTTGGGTTCTAGCTGTCAATATTTGATTTTCCTTCATTTCAAGGAATTCGTTATCAGCAGCGAACTCATAAAGGAAGTTACGAGAGATTCTGTTGAAATCCTCTAGTGACATTACCTTCTTAAGTACTAATTGACGTTCTAGAGCCTTAGTAAATATATGAGCAAATCTAGTCTGAAGACGCTTGATGAATTTTCCAAACTTGATTTCTGCACGGCTAATAGCAGTAGCTACCACTTCTACAGCATCATCTTCTGCATTGATACGATTAACAGGAACATTAAGGGAGTTGTAAAGTTTCTTCTGAAAGAAGAAGATATCATCGATCTGATTGAAATTAGTACCAGGTGGAAGGGTATCTACCTTAGTTCCTTTACCATCACGCTGTGGTAGCCAATAATCCTCAAGCATTGTCATCATTTTACGATCATCTACAAGGTTACCTGTAGAAGAGTCATAAATCAAACGATTCTTGTGCTTGATCATGATATCTCGAACGTATTGCTCTGCCTTCATCTTAGGAAGGTTACCGATATCGATATACCAAACTCTACGTTCTGGAGCACGGCTCAAACGATAGATGATTGAAGCATCTTCAAGCATTCGAAGCTGATTGAGTGGCTTGATAGCTTTGTGAAGGTAGGAAAGGACCATGCTACCTAAAGCATCAGTAATTCCTGATGTAACATAGATAATAGCATCTTTAGCAATCTTAAGACCTGAAGTTGATTGAGGACCTGATACCTTATTAGTGATACCAAAACCTTTGTCGGTGTAAATGTAGTATTCATTGACAACCTGAGTAATAACAGCATCACCTGCTACTGCATCAGCTCCACCACGAACTCTCTTTTTTACGACTTCTCGGACTTTTCGAATTTTACGCGGATCGATATAACGAAGTTCTTGAATGCCTTCAGAAGGATTAGCAGGGTCAATGATAACATGAAAGTAAAGACGTCCATCGATATACCATCGCTTGAAAAGATCATATCCTGTTTGTTTGAAATTATAAAGTTGAAGTACATTTCCAAATGCAGCTTCAATTTGTTTTTTTACAACTGCTGGTTGATTAAGGTCATCAAGAACAATCTTTACAGGTTCTTCTTCATCAATAGCAATGGATTCGTTCACAATTTCATCGATTGCAGCATCACATTCAGGCTGCAGTGTCATATCGCGATATCGAGTGATTAATTCTGCTTCTGTTCTAACAGTACCATTAAGGTCAAGGTATGTTCCATAAGCACCAGCAGGAGCAACTGTAAGTGCTCCATCGCCTTCTTCTCTTGGTGTGAAAGAGGGTCGTTCTACATCAGGTTGTTGACGTTGAAACGCCCATCCAAAAAGTTCCTGACCTTCGCGAAGGAACTCTGTTGCTTCGCTTAGAAATCCCATAATATTAATACCTCAAAGATTAAGCAGAAGTACCGTTGGTCTCTGCTACGGCTGAGACTCCGTCTTGATCAAATTTATAGACCTTACCGGAGTATTCAAGTGCTGGGTGGAAATAGTCAATACAGAAAGTAACATCAAATGTTTCAATTTGGTTAGTACGACCCCAATCAAGCTGAATTGCATCAACTTGAGTAGGCCAAACACCATGAAATTCGTAACCACGAATAATACCGGTGTCACCAGAAGCACCGATAGCACTACCTGGGCCTGGACCTGCTTTTCCATACTGGAATACAAGCATGCCGTTTACTTTGTAGTCTTGAAGATCATTCTGTGAACTGATGTATCGATTAGATACAAGCGAGTTCATTTTGTTGGACCAAGATTCGAACATGTTTCTAAGGGAGAAATCTTCGTCATTATAGACCGTAACTTGCCAATTTTGGAAAGTACGCTCCCCAGGAACCTTGATCCTACGACCAAAATAAGGAACTTCAATTGGATCCACCATGAAAGGAGGAAGTGAAGCTGCTGTTACCATGAATTCTAGTTGTTGGATAGCAGTGTCATCAGTATCTACTGGTAACGCTGGAATACGGACACCAAAGAGTGCTGGTCGAGCACCTTGATCTACTAGACCATTTGATTTAAAATCATTGACATTAAAAGCCATTATTATAACACTCCTATTTGATATAGTTATTTATGACGATTATCCGCCGTAGTTTCCAATGACTTCAGAAAATTGAAGAGTTGGAGGAACGGCAACAAAGTCAAGAATAACCCAATTGATCGAGTAGTTTGGCTTGATATAGATCGCTGCCTTGAACTGGTTGCTGACAACTACTTGTGGGGTGTTGTTTGTTGCATCACAAACAACCAAGAAATCTGTCAAACCGCGTCGAGACTTAACATCTGCTAAGAATGGCTTGATCATAGCTCGGAATTGACTACGAGTGAAGTCATCGTTGAACTCGAATAGGGTAAACTTCGCTGCTGTAGCGATTGCCTTTTCAAGAACAATGAATAGACGACGAACATTGATTCTGTTGAATGCAGATGGCTTGTCAAGAAGAGTATGATCTCCAAACAACACTGTACCAAGACCTGGGAAGGTTGCTACAGAGTTGACGTCTGCAGCATATAGTGTATCACGATCACCTTGCTTAGGATTCCAAGCAAGCTTAGTTACATTCTTGATGTTACCACGATTGAAACCTGCAAATGACCACCATGGGTCATTGGTAGCATCAGTTTGAGTAGCAAGACCTGCGATGTCACCATTTAGAGGAATCCATCGATAGACATTATTGTATTTGTCATACTGAAGCTTGTATCCGCTATCCATAAATCCATAAGAGGATGAAGGCATTGCGTTTCTCATTGTGACGATTGCGCTTGCTTCACTACCCTTGTTATTAACAACCATACCGTAATCTGGTGAACAGAATACTACGCAATCTTTACGAGATTCTGCGATTGTATTGATAAGATATGTTGCAAGTTGTGAATTAGAGTTAAGAGGAATACCACGTGCTTTACCAGTGATAATCAACCCAACGTCTACGTTGACAGGATCATTAAAGTAATCATATCCATTTGTAACAACAGAGATTGGAACAGTCGACTCGTTAAGACCGTCACCACCGCCATAAAACTGAACGCTGTATGCGCGAGTAGCTGAAGAGTTAACCAAAAATGCACCAGTGTTTGAAGTAGCAGTGATACGATCAGATGCCCAACGAACATATGGAGATTGTGCATTAACAACTGTCTTATACCAGTTAGATTGTCCACCTTCAAGAATAGAATCTGAAGATCTTGAAAGAGCTACATAAGATTCTAGAACTGCTCCTGGAGTACCTGAGAAGATACCTGTTTGATCTACAACAACTAAGTGAAGTTCATCGGCTGCTGCAGTGTTACCAAAGGTACGCTGCCAATTCGATTGACCTGGTGGTTTATTAATAAGGTTTGCAAATTCCCAATACTTAACCATGGTGTTAGAATATGTGTTGGCAACAATGTTGACCGCTTGATCTGTATTGACAGTGAATGTGAATACGTTTGAAGTTGATCCAAGAATACTGACTGAAGTAACCTTCATCATCTGGAAACCAACTGAAACGTTACCAACCTGAATAAGATCACCGTTTGCAACAAGTGCTTGAACAAGGCCACCCTGAGTGTTAGCAGAGGTTACCATCGCTGCGTTACCTGTGTTTGCAGGCGCAAAGGTAAAGGTCATGACGTTAGAACCAGCAATTGTGGTCAAACCTGTTGAAGTTACATTCTGATAAGTTGTGTTGGATATAAGTGCAGTGTTTGTATTCCACTCTGCACTCGAGTCACAAACTGAAATACGAAGGCCATTACCATAGGTACCAGGATATCGTGCAACCCACTGAACTGAAGAATCGAATGTACCATCCTTGGTAAGATAATCAGAACCATTCTGAACAATTTGACCTGACCAAGCAATACGAGGAGTTTGTGTTTCTTGTGCTACAGCAGTATAAACCTTATTGTCACGGAAGAACAAATCGACGTTTGCAGTCGATGAATTTGCAGGAGAACTAAGAACAATTACAGATGAGTTAACGGAGGTGACGATAACACCTCCGTTTGAAGCTGGGTTGATTGCTGCTATGTTGTTTGAGAAGAACAAAACCATACCGTTAGTGACACCAGTTGTGATGGTGCTAAGGAATTGGTTGTTACCTGTGTTTGAAGCTACGAATACTTCGCCATTCGCACCGGTTGTATCACCTGAACGAACAACAAGAAGATTTCCACCGTAAGCAAGGAAGTTTGATGCTGAGAACCAAGTTTCACCATTAAGGTTACCTGGTTCACCAAAACGCTGACGAAGTTCTGGTTCTGCCTGAATTTTTGTTATCTGTGAAAGGGGACCCCAATAAAAAACACCGGCAATAGCAGCAGGAGTAAGGGCGACTGCAGGGATAACAGTAGTAAGGTCGAACTCACGTACTACAACTGCGGGAGATACAGGGAATGCCATTTTTTAAAACTCCTGAATTTTATAACGAAATAATTTCTTGTAAATATTTATAGAATTTGTGGGTTTAAAAATTGGCTAGCGTCTCCTCTTCTGGTGCAAAGGCCCAATTATAAAATGGATCAGGGATTGTAGCCATAATAGGTCTATGATCATCAACAAACCCAAAAGGTATCATTTCTGCATCAATTTGGTCTTCAGTTTTCTCTCTCAAAGATGCCATAGTGTTAATATCAGTCAAATCTTTAAAAAATGACTGATTAGAAAGCCAAGCAAAAACTACTAAGCTCATTACCAAATCGTCATTCTTTCCTTCTTCAGCACAATAAGATTTACCATCTCTAGAAAAGGTCTTTAATTCTTTAATGGCTGGTTCATCATTAATAATTAGCTGATTTTGTTCTATCAAAAGTTTAAGGATAGAACATCCTGTAGCTTTGACAGCGATTGTCATCTTGACACCGTTATCCACCATCTTTCCTGAACCTGTAGCGATTCTTTTTCCTCTAGCACCAGCAGATTCGGTTGAAAGAAGATTTTCGTATTCAAGATCATTTTGAATGATGCTTGCCACTTCAGGGCCCATCGACTCATGTTCGACTAAAACTGCTGCATTGTTATAAGTTTTAGCAGCAGTATGAACGATTTGAGCATATTCAGGAGGTGATACTAAATTGTTATTATATGCAAGTACTTGTTGAAAAGGCATCTGAGATATGTCAATAACATTGAAAGCCGAGTGATCTAGGCCTTTTCCTTCCGAACAATCAACGGTTAGGGCATACATATGACCCTTCTGTGGATCTTTATACTTTCGCATTCCATCTCTAGAGAAAAGGGGTATCTGCTGAACAAGTTCTTTTAATTTCCAACCTGCAATCAATGTACCAGATGAACCCATAAATTCACATTCATATTCTTGAGCGAATTTATCAAGGTCGAAGTTAAGGTCAGCAAGCGCAGCTTGTTTCCATGCTTCATCACGTCCCGGGACACGCTGCCATGGAACTATGATTGGGTTATAATCATTTCGTTTTTGATGAGCATTTTCCCATGTAGCATAAAAGTGATTAAGACCGTTAGGTGTGCTAATTTGAACAATTTTGGTTGTCTTACCTGATGTAACTGTAGGCAAAACTGATGTAGAGAAAGTTACCCAATTTTCAATGTGAGCTGCCTCATCTAAAACAAGGAGGTTGATAGTATAACCACGAACAGCATCAGAGGAAGTTGCTTCTGCAATACAACGGCACCCATTTTCAAGTTCTATAGCACCTGCACGCCATTCTATAACACCTGATTGAAGCCATTTTGGAAGGTGTTGATAAGCAAGTTGCAACTTACCCAAAATTTCTCTAGCAGTTTCACCCTTGTTAGCAAGAAGGGCAACAAGTTTATGTTCACTGAAAAGAATATACCACAAGATATATCCTATCATGATGGTAGATTTACCAGCCTGCCGAGCAGTTGTAATGATGGTGTGTCGAAAATTATGAATAGAAAGACAAATTTCTTTCTGATAATCACGAAGGATGAATGGAATAAGTCCTTCATCAACATGGACAATTTTCATCCAACGTTCAATGAAGTATATAGGATCAGCTTTGCATCGTGCATATTCTTGAGCTGTTTCAACAGTCCATTCAATTTTAATACCAGGACGTTTAAGAAGTGGGTTACCTAAGTAGTAACGAAGATCTTGATAAACAACTTCTTGTCCTGAGGCAATATTAGGCGTGGCTAGAGGCGTGATCATTGGCGATTAACCTTCTTAATTCCTCAGTTGTCATAATCAAATTATTGGTTACATGCTGAGTAGGGGGTTTATTACCCTCTTGTTTGTTAAGGTCCGCTATTTTCTTTTGAGCATCTAGTAATTGTCCATTAATATCAGCAGCCGTTTTATAAAGATTACCTAAAATTTCATAAAATCTGGGCGCTTGAGATTGGTCAGCTAATTGTCGGACCTGTACAATTGTGCTATTTATTTCTGTAATTTCATCGATAAGATTTCGCCTTACAAGTTCAAAATCTTCATTTACTTTTCCTTGACTAGGAGCCAAAGCATTATTTAACATTGTTTCAACTAAATCATTTATCATATATCATCCGTGTTAGTAAAGGCATATCCATAATCATCAGATATATTTATTGTCAAATAAGGTACTGAAAGTGCCACATTTGACGTGGGTGTGCCATTGGCTGTTAAACCAGGTTGAAGGGTGAGTTCTTCATCAGTTTGTATATCTACATTAGCTGTAGGAGGAACACCCAAAGATGCTTTAACATCTATAAACTTAATGATGGGTTTGTTGTTTACAGGACCATAAAAATATGTCTTGCAAGTAAAATTAAGCTGATATACTAAGATTCTTCTTGCTGCAGGATCACCATAGTCATCATCACTAATACTTATGTTGTCTAGAATAAAAGGAACATCTCGTGTTTCATTCATTTCTGGAACAAGAATAACTTGTGGGGTCCAGTCAGGTCTGAAGAATGGTAGAATCTGCTCTACAATCTTTGGGGCATCTTCCTGATTTTTTGTATATACATAAAGTGCAAATTTTATATCATATGGAATAGCTGCATACTGATACTTAAGTTTATTTGGATCTTTAGGATTATTTTCTTTTACTTTACGTTCAAGAACTGGAAGGGATCGACTCCTATCAGGTACAATATCTACAATTTCGAATGACATACGAGGAAGTGTTGTAGAATATGGTCTATTAAGGTTGGGATCTGAACGAACAATAGTTATCATTTTATCTTTAGCACTGTACATAAGTGGTATTTTCATGAGTGCAGTTTCATCACCTGCTGCATCAGTTCTCTTAATGGAAATATCACTAAAAATAGCACCAAAAACAGCTACCATCTTTTTAACTATTCCAAAATAAAAGGTTTCTCCCCCAAACATTATACCCTCATATCTGTTTCATCATTAAATGGATCGTCTTCTGTCCAATCCAAGAAAGTGTCAGATTCTTTATTAATTTCTGCATTATCAGCAATGATGTTTATTACAGCTAAGTTATAATTATCTGTTAATAGATAATCACCCGCTTCAGTCGTAAGTGGTGTTCCGTCATCGGCTCTAAGTGCCCAATCAAATAAGTTAGCTGAAGATCCTTTTTGAAGAGCATCAATTTGAGGAATACCTGTATCAAATTTTTCAGCGGAATATTCGAACAATTCACAAGTAAGTTCCCAAGAATGAATTGTACCTAACTGAAAGAACATTTCATTTTGATTTACAAATTTAATTTGAAAAATAGTTTGATTGAAAGGAAAATATATCAAATCACCTTCATGGGGCCTTGCATATCCTACTTCTCTTTGAATTTCTTTTTCAAATGATCGATTAGGCATGGATAGGACAATTTGATCTCGAATTTCTAAACCAGCTAATTTAGACATTAATTGTTTATCACCAGAATATCCAAAAACATCTTTTAAGTAGACTGCGACTTGCCATGTTTTCGAGTATGAGCTACTATCATCTTCACCATAGATGATATCAAAATTATTAAGATCACGCGCTACATAGTAAACATCAATGCCGTAAATTGAGACAGATTCTACAACAAGATCATCAAGGAGTTCTTGTTCATTACTGTTTTTATAATTTTGAAAATATAAGGAAGTTACGGAGATCATGCTGCAACGGCTTTCTCTATTTTAGCACCAAAAGGTCTCGATCCAGCCTTAAGTATTTTATTACGTTCAACTACATCTGGCCTTTTGACTAATTTTTTCTTTTCACTAACCCAAGAAAGTTGACTTGGATTATCAACACCATATTTTTCATTCATTGTTTTTTTATGAGAAAAGACCCTTTTTGCTATCATCTCAGCTGATTGTTTTTTTCCTAACCAAGGAGAATTATGTGACAGAGGAGGTTTATGATCTCCTTCAGCAATATTCCAACCTATATTCTTAATAGGTCTTAATTTTATTTCTATTTCATAACAATACAATTCAGGACCTTCAGCTAATATTGTAAATATAATTTCTTTTTTATATTTTTTAAAAGCTCTAGTTAAGTGGATATTTTCATGTTTTTCATTTTCAATAAGGTAGCAATGATCAGAATATCTTTGGGTAGCATTATTTGAAACCCCAATATATCCTTCTTCCAGTGTATGTTCTTTTAAATGAATCCAATATACATGTGTCATGGTTAGCCAATCATGTCGACCACTGGAAAACTATAACTATTAATAACTTCGTGTTCGATTTCTTCAATTTCTGCAGCTGCTTCATCATATATTTGTTGCCCGTTAAATGTAATTCCTCCAGGCATCTGCATGCCACCATACTTCTTAAGGTTATTACCCCATTGCTTTTTGATAAGTGCAGTTGCATATCTCTTAAGCCAACGATCATTCCATGCTTTAGTGAAAGTGTTAGGATCCACAACTTGATATGCTTCTACTAAGAAGAATTGAGATCCTGAAAATCTATTCCAATCACCATCAATATAGAGTCTGCTATCATGACGATTGAATCTGATAGGCATCTTTCCTACAAGAATTTGTTCAAGGAGCTGAAGGTATTCCATTGTCATATAGTAAGGAACAACACTTTGAGCTGCGTTGATACTATAAAGATCATTCAGAGAAAATTGATACCTAACACCAAAGATGTTATTGGTACCAACATCGGTACCGATGTCAAAAACACTCACTGCTCCGATGATATTGTCAGGAAGAGTGATGTATTTGTTAGCTCGATCAGTGTCGGTAATTGGATATTTGTAGTAGGTTTTTTCGCTACCTTCAAAATGATAATCCCACCACCAAGAAAGGGCTTCATCTACTCGATTATCTACCTGGTCAACATCTACGTTTATTTCTATGACCGGTGCCCCTAACTGCTGAAGGCAATATTTGGTGAAAGAAGCTCTATCGGTGGGTATAGCCATATTAAAATCCTATAAAAAAGGGCTGCGATGGTATTTATGCATCGCAGCCCCAAATGCTCTATTCTAGTTTCTTCTTACTTGGTATTTGCAGTATTTGCAGAAGTTGGGGATGTAAGACCCTTTACTTTGTCGATTTCTTCATTGGTCCAGGTTGCTGCTTCATCAAGAACCTTCTGTGTTTGAGTAGTATATTTGTGATATACCCATCCAAGAATTACTACTCCGATGACGCCGCCGATGATTAAAGTTAACATGACAAACTCCTATAATGTGATTTTATATATTTATGTTAGGACTTACTTGAAGAGAGGGCCTAAAACCCATGTAACAAATGAGTACCTCTTACCTTTAGTGACAGGCATTACTTCATGAACAATATGTGACCTGAAAAGGGTTATTGCTCCCTTTTCTTTACAAGCAGTTACAGGAGAATCAAACCCGTGGGTATATAATTGTAAATTACCCCCTTCATAATCTTTTGGATCAGAAAGTTGCATTGTAACACTCAATTTTCGATATTTATTACTACTGGACCCATATGAACAATCAGCATGCTGCCCATAAAAACCTTTATATTCAGAATCATATTCAGTAAGTTGAATACTTTCTGTTTCCCTTAATTCCATTCCAAAAAATTTAGGATTCCATTCATTGACAACATTAGCTAACTTACAATAAATCCAATGATATTCAGAATTATAATGTAACCATTTGATATAAGAATCTCGAATTTCTTTATTCTCGATACCAACGCCCTCACCACTACCTACTTTAGCTTTTGTTTTTTCTTCAGAATGGTCTTCAATCATTTTTCGAATTGCATCAATCTCGTGTGGTAAGAAAGCATCACGAATAGTTGCAAAAGCTTCAAAAGGTTCATCTTTTAGTAAAAAACTCATAATATAATCTCCGTTTGTTTTAAATTAGCTCCACGTTACAGTAACTGATCCATCCGAGGCTCCATTAGGTCCTGAACTACCTGGTGAGCCTGATGGTCCATTAGCTCCTGACCCACCTGTTGGTGTTCCTGCAGCTCCAGTAGCACCAGTAGATCCTGGGCTTGCGCTAAGACCACCAGCACCGCCCGCTCCACCAGGGCCTCCTGGTCCGCCGCCATTTCCATTTCCTCCTCGACCACCAGTTCCACCAGGACCACCATTCGTACCAGGAATTTGTGGAAAAGGATCCTTACCTTCTGTAGCAGGAGATCCTGGAGATCCAGCTCCCCCTGTTCCACCTACTCCACCTGCACCACCAGCTCCGTTAGCACCACCAGTTCCGCCAGGACCCCCTGCACCGCCTGCTCCACCTGCACCACGAGCACCAGCTGTTACAGTTACAGAACTACCAACATTTGGTGCACCAGGTGTTCCTCGAGTAAATGTTGTAGTTGTTCCCCCATTAAAACTTGAAGTACCACCTGGTGAACCTGCAGAACCTGCACTACCTGGCCATGATGAAGGAGCTGCACCTCCTGGAGCTCCTGCGGCGCCAGGACTACCAGCACCACCAGCACCACCTGGTGATCCTGCAGGTGTACCTGCTGAACCAGTGCTACCAGTGCTACCAGTCGCTCCCGGCGATCCTGCTGTACCAATACTACCTGCTACTCCTGTTCCTCCTGTGGCACCATTTGTATATGAAACAGTTATTGTATTATAGCGTGGAATAGTAAAAGGAGATGAAACAGGAGTAGTAGTACCATTCCCGTTAAAGACGTTATAAGAAGATGTGTTGCATCGATATAATGCCAAAATAGAAGTGTGTATTTGTTAGCACCCACACCAATAACTGGAGCTGTATCTGTATCGAATACAATATTTGCTGCATAAGAAAGTGTAAACCCACCTGTACCATTTTGTCGCACAAGGAGTGTACCTGAACGACCGATAACAGGATTTGATGGAAATGCTAATGTTCTACTGGCACCAATAGTGACTGAAAAGTTTAATCCTAAAGCGTGATCCCACACAATGGATGCAGCATCGGTAAGTACTGTATATACACCTACTGCATTAAGCTTATCGGTTGTGACGACAAGGCCTGCTGTGTTTGCCCAATAAGAGTTAGCAGTAGGCATGATACCAGCACCACCATAAAATGGTGAAGTAACACCAGTATTAGCTATTGTGACATTAGAAGTAGAGTTACCGACGACGACATTTGCTAGATTTACTTGGACGCCAGAAGTAGAATTACCAACTAAGACCTGATTGTTCGTAAAAACAACGTTAGCACCTATAGAGACTTGAGATCCATTTGCAACAAAGTTGGTATTGACAGTAAGAGTATTTTTTACTTTAAAATTAGTATCAGACATAGTTCACTTTCCCAATGTTTTTAGTATTTATATTTCAGATGATAGAGTAAGTGTTGGTGCCGCGGCGGTAGTCTGAGAACCAATCAAACTATCAGCTGTAGTACCAGTTGAGACAAAACCTGCCCCTCCACCAGTAATAGTTGGTACTGCTCGCATTTGAAGAGTTCTTAAATTTTGAACAGGTGGAATAGGTACTTGTATAGCACCCACAAATAAATGTCTCTGACATCGCTGAAGATCATACAAATAGTCGGTACGTTCAAAAGTAGTAGCAGAGGTAATATTTTGACCTGTAGGAATAATTTCAAGTTGAACGTCATCAACAGTAAATCCATCGTCAGCTCCTGCTGTACCAACTGGAATATAGTAGAATTGCAATTCAGCTTGATTGATGTTTCCAGTTACCTGTGCTGAAAGAAGTGTAAATCGTTGAGCGGTGGTAGATGGTACCACTAAAGCACTAATAATACCAGATTCTCCTGTATAACCACTATTACCTCGTTTTGCAGGTGAACCACCAGTACCAGTTGCTAAATAAACTCCTACTGATCCTCCAGCCGATGAAATGTTAGCTCCAGCCTTCATTGTAAAACTAAGGCAAAGTGAATTTCCTAATATTTTAATGAGTTCATCGGCATCTAATGGACAAGCTAACGCAGCAATCTGAACAACACCTGTTTGACCTGAGTTACGTTGAAATTTTGCTGCAAATCTAGAATTTGAAGTCAAGCCTGTGACTCTACTTACTGTGCATGCTTGGTTAGCATTAGTCCAACAATACCAACCATCTAAAGTATAAACTGTTGTACTTGCTAAAACTGAAATTGAAGTACCTCGTTGCCATACTTCCATACCACCATTACGACCTATAATATTCCTATGACTGAAAGGAATATCAGCCATTACAAACTGTCTCCATGTAGACCATATTGAGTTTAAACACACTCTAATATAAGTAACACCAAATGATAAATCAGTTACTCGTTGCATCAG
>WNGM01001655.1_pt1 | contig 29157 bp, 23 predicted proteins | sample 5400571 | NCBI WGS metagenome assembly WNGM01 (sample SAMN13153378, study PRJNA577476) | soil metagenome | isolation source: 100 cm soil or saprolite under Garry oak tree replicate 2 | place: USA:California | collected 2016-06-15 | reverse complement strand
CGAAGATCAATGGGGGCCGTCCTACTCTCGTCATCTGCATCCCCAGGCCGAGTCGAAGCGCCCAAGCCGGAAAGCCATGATCCGTCACTGCTTGTTCGCGTGGGACCAACGAGCGTGGTCCAGGAGCCGATGAGCGCCAAGGAGCCCACGGGTTGCGCAACCCGTGGGCAGTTCCGCATGTGGAGGCAACATCTGCTCACCTGGTAGGGCAAGTACCAGCTGGCCACTCGTATGTACGCATCAGTGACCCCTGCTGCCCCCTCGGCTGGCTGCAAGCCTCATGCTGCTTGTCAGCGCAAGAGGAGGGAGCTGCCGGATAAGCACAGACGAGGAATGAACGTCCCCTGGTTCTCCCAGCCGGTGCACAAGAGCGGTCTGCTTGCCCTTCACACGCTTTGCTCTCATATGTTCTGGACGTATTGGAAACGGCCTGAGAGGGCAAACGAGATCGCTCATTCCTCGGTGATACGTATCCAGTAGCTCCTCCATGCTGGTGTTACTTGCTTCCTTGCTGTGCTCGTTTATCTGCTGTGCTCTGGGCACGAGAAGCAAATCCACTGCGTGCTGTCGCACTCTTGGGATGGCGATCACCCGCGCTTTGAATGCGCGCGGCAGCTTTGGATGTCATGCTCCCTTTTGCTGAGCCACCTGATTTTCCTGAGCCATGTTTTCCCATAGGACACGTTTCCTCCTTTCTTTGTAGTATTCTGATTCCTGTGCTCGCTGTGCTCTGCTTTCTCTGCTTTACAGGAAAGGGAGCGCTACAGCAAATGGTTGTTGTCTTTCCCGATACGAGAGGGTGATCGTGTTGCAGAGGTATGGAATGGGCTTTCCGCCAGGAAGCACAAGCGGTGAACAGCCGATGTGCGTTTCGTGTGTCCACGTCACCTCTCCCTGCTGCCATGCCTCCGGGTCAAGAAATCGCCCAGCAGGGAGGTGCCAGGGGGCGAGCTCCCGTTGAGTTGCCATGCCTAACCAGGTGAGGAGCGCTTGACAGGATTGGAAACGGAGGCTGTGAACGGTTTGACGCTGAAACAGCGCTCCCAGCACTGGATCATTGGCAAGACGAGCACGGTCCTCCCCGTTCAGAAGAGCAGGGCCAATCAACACGAAACATCGTGCCCACTCCCAGAAGGCATCCGGTAGGCCTGGCAGCAGGGCTTTGTCTCGGACCACCTCCCAAGAGAGGGACATCATCAGGCTCCACACGTCCGCCGGGTCCATCCATGTCCTGACAGGCCCTTTTGCAGCCCTCTTCGGATACGCATTGACCACTGGGTCAAGTAAGTGCTGCAACACATCTCGTTCGACTGGCTTGTGAAAGGTCATGATCCGGGTGTATTCATCGATCAAGGGGCGGATGTCGGCTGCCTTTGGGCCCTGATACTGGCGCATGCCGCGTGTGACATGCAAATCGACCCAGGTGGAGAGGGCACGTTTGACTTGTTTGAGCGTCACCCCTCCCAATGAGCCCCAATACAGCCATCTCCAGACAGGCAGGTGGAAGAGCTGCCTGAACGGAAAGGTGGAAGAGGTGCGCTGCCGAAACGCCAGCAGGTCCAGAAAGAGCGTGAGTTGGGCATGCGACCACCAGGCGTGCGAACCACGTCCTGGCCAGACGCGCATCTGGGCCTCTCCCATCAGTCCTCTCTCGACCCATTCGTCAAAGCGACTCTCAGTGACGGAAAACCCGTGTCTGGCGGCGCAGGCCAGTAGGTCATGCTTTTGATACCAGCAGGTCCGTGCGTCTGTTGTCATCGTGCTGCTCCTCTCCTTCATCCACTGAACGATCATATGGCAGAGCAAGGAGATGGCAGTTGGAATCACTGTGGTAGTGATCGTCCGAGTATGCTGAATCCGACCATACCATGGACACCCTTCTTCAGGCATATAGTGCATCCGCTCTCCTCCTGACCATCGTGTTTGCGTCTCTTGCTGCAAGGATACCTGATAGGGAAACGAGATACCAGGGAAAATATGGCAAATTTGCTCCCTGTTCTAACGTCATTTTCGACTTTCGCCCGCACCAGTTGTCATGTATCAGTAATCCTGGGTGCTTCCACGCTCTCAAGCGCGTGAATTCGCACCGCCAGGCCGATGAGGCACTGCCTGTATCTTAGTCATTGCTCTCAATTCTCTTCGCTCACAGAGCACACGACATCAAGGATGTCCCTGCCCTTCATGGGACAGGCGTACCTTCTCATTGGCCACCTCACGCCGCTTGATATAGCGGGACGGCATGTCCAGGCTGGCCCACCCGCCAGCCTGTTTCAGGCTTTCCAGGTCGGTCCCGGCCTCCGCAGCAGACCAGGCCCAGAAATGGCGGCAGTCATGAGGCGAGAGCTGCTCTACCCCGATCTTTCTCCCCAGGAAGCGCACGCGCTGGTTGATGGCAGATTTGCTCATGCCACCACGTAAGGTGCCGTCCTGTGTACTGCCGGAGAGCAGGGTGCCGTGTGGGTGATCGTGCAGAATATAGCGGGTGACCGCACTGCGAGTGGTTCTCGTCATCTCGTGGCGCAGGGTTCCCCCGACTTTGGGCTGCTCAAAATGGAAATACCCACCTTCTAGGTCAAACCAACTGACCTGGAGGAGTTGCACTTCTTCACAGCGCAGGCCATGGTAGAGCAGCAGGCACATCAGCACGCGATCACGGCGTCCTTGCGGCGTATCGGGTTGCTCGATGAGCGCCCTGGCCTGGGCAATGGTCAGGTCCGTCGGTCGGGCTTTCTTGGCCCCGACGCGCGTCTTGGGCCGCTGCGTATCGATGCGCCTGCCCTCCTGGCCGCGGTAACCCATCACCGTGCGGATCATCGCCGCGTGCTGCTCATCCAGGGCACCGGCCCCCTGCGCCAGCTTGCAGTAGAGCTTCACTGTCGATAAACGCATATTGATGGAGCCAATGGCGTAGCCGAGCTTTCGCTGCCAGATGACAAAGCCCTCGACGAGGCCCTTGGTCATGGCACGCCAGGCCAAGGGGTCGTGGTAGAGATCGCCAATCTCGATGGTACCCGGAATGGCGCGCAGGTAGTGGGTGAACAGGTCGAGATCGGCGCGGTGCCGCCGGAAGGTGTCCTTGGCCTTGCGTTCGCGGTAGCGCAGGAAGGTGTCCTGGGCCGCCACCTGGTCGGCCAGGTGAGCCGCCTCTTCCAGGGATCCTGCCGGCAGAGGAAGACGATCCGGTAGGGAAACCAGGGAGCGATCAAGGGTGGCCATGGCGATTCCTTTCTCTGAGATGCCCGTTCTACGTGTCGTGTGCTGTCGATTTGCAAAGTAAATCAACAGCTCTAGTATACCCGTTGCCACCCTTTTTTGCAAGAGATCATCCTGATGTCCTATTGATAGGATGATATGCTGTAATCGACGAGATGCTTCCAGAGACAAGGCCAGGATTCTTGCCGCATATGATCACAACCAGATCATCTGTTGCGGATCAAAGGAAACCAGGTAGTGTTTGCCCCACGTATTCCCTGCCATGGTAGAATGGGAGGAATCTTCCTGGCTTTCTCATGCTCCCATCGAGACGAGCGCCGGGAAGGACTGAACCTCGCACTGACCATTGGAGCATGTGAGATGAGGAGGCAATCTATGCCTGATGTGCCCACCGGAACGATCACTTTTCTCTTTACTGATATGGAAGGCAGCACAGCGCTCTGGGAACATCACCCCAGCGACACGATGCTCACAGCCCTGGCTCGTCACGATGCGCTGTTACGCTCGGCGATAACGGCTCATGGTGGCTATGTCTTCAAGACGGTAGGCGATGCGGTCTATGCATCCTTTGCTGACTCTGCTGATGCTGTATCTGCCGCCCTGGCCGCGCAGCGAGCCCTGGCAGCAGAGGAGTGGGGCGAGGTGGGTCCGCTACGGGTGCGCATGGCGCTACACACCGGAGTCGCGTATTACCATGATAATGACTACCACGGTCGGACGCTCAATCGTATATCCCGCATCCTCTCCACCGGGCATGGCGGGCAGATTTTGCTCTCTGCTGCTACCGTCGAGCTGGTTCTGGACAGCTTGCCTGGGGGGACGAATGTGATAGACTTGGGCGAGCATACCTTGAGAGACTTGCCACGGCCCGTCCATATTTTCCAACTGACCGCTCCCGACCAGCCTGCGGAGTTCCCTGCGCTCTTGTCGCCTGCGGAGCATGAAAGGCAGACACAACAACAAATGATGTGGGTAGGTGACTTTCAACATGCCCTCAATGCTCGGAATTGGAACCAGGCAGAGAACGTCTTACAGAGGTATCCAGATTTGGCTGAGGGTCGCAGCAGACTCGGCTTGAGCATGAGTAATGCAGTTCAAGAGTATTTCTCGAATCAGTTGCGTCCAGGTACTTCCCCATTCGTAGGAGGGCCTGTGACGCCGATGTATACTACGCAGTTTGCTCAACTTCTTCCTGCTCCTCCTACACGCGAAGCTATTCACTGGTTAGAAGAAGCTCTCCAGTATGAAGAGGATCCAGATGGTGACGTAATCGCTTCTTTAACCCTGATGTATGGGTATGATGAAGCATATGAGAAGATGATCGACTCGCTTCAGAAAGCACTTATCGTGAACCCTTCCCGCATCACTTACTTTCAACGTCCGGAAAATCTTATGATGCTTCTTCGCGCCTGCCATGATCTTGCTTCGGTTGAAGCAGTGATGCAGCATGTACAGCTGAAACTTCCCCAAAAAGAAGACGTACAACAAGCAATAAGAGAAGCCATAGAGAGTACTCCTCATGATTACATTCGCGTCAGTCCTGTCAAGTGGTATGCATTAGAGATGAAAATGGGAGATATCTCACGGATACCGGCAGAAGTACTCATTGCCATTCCTGGCACGGAAGGACTGACCTATGCTCAAATCATCAAGAAAGATCAGTGGACTATTACCATTCCTCCAGAATCATCCATGGTGATAGATCCAAAGACGCTCCTGCCAATCGATGAGATCTTAAAACAGCTGACTGAAAAGGGGGTTGTGCTCATCACGCGTATGTAGTCATGTATGATGGGGGGAGATGCCACGAGGTGAAAACAAGGCTTCCGTTTCTCCTCATAAGAGGAACAACGTACAGCTTTCAACCGGTCTACTTGCTACTTTGCATTTGTGACGGGGGCAGCGAGCATTGCGCAGCAGTTAGTACACAGGAAAGCGGGCAACGATGACGACCAGGCCTCTGCGCGCTATCCTGCATAGCGACCTTGACGCCTTCTACGCCAGTGTGGAGCAACGAGACAATCCCTCCTTGCGCGGCAAGCCCGTGATCGTGGGTGGGGACCCGCAGGGCCGGGGTGTGGTTGCGACCGCATCCTATGAAGCCCGCGCGTTTGGGGTGCATTCAGCGCAACCGTGCAGGCTCGCCTTGCAGTTATGCCCTGACGCCATTTTCCTGCGACCGCGTTTTGAGGTCTACCGGGTGATCTCACGGATCATCCAGGCCATCTACCGGCAGCACACCCCTCTTATTGAGCCGCTCGCCCTCGACGAAGCGTACCTGGATATCACGTCCCTGGTCGGGGAGGATCTCGCTGCGGCGGCCCAAATAGCGCGAAACATCAAACACGCCATCGTTGAGCAGACCGAGCTACACGCATCGATAGGCGTCTCCTTCAATAAAATGCTGGCGAAGCTGGCCAGTGCGCACCAAAAGCCAGACGGACTCACAGTCATCACACCAGAAGCGGCTCCTGCCTTTCTTGAAACGCTCCATATCGGCAAGATCTTCGGGGTCGGCGATGTGACCGCAGCCAGGCTCAAGGACCTGGGGATCACCACCGGCAAAGCACTGAAGCAACTGAGCCTGGAACGCTTGCAGGAGCTGTTCGGCAAGCGAGGGACGGTCCTGTACTATTTCGTGCGTGGCGAAGATGACCGGCCGGTTGAGCCAGAGCGGGAACGAAAATCGGTCGGCAAAGAGACGACGTTTGAGCGTGATATCACTGAGCGCGAAGAGCTGCTCGTCATCCTGGGGCAGCTGGCCGAGCAGGTATGGAACCGCCTGGCCGAGCTGGAGATCGCAGGCAAGACGATCACGCTCAAACTGCGCTGGCATGATTTCCAACTGGTGACCCGCAGTATCTCCACGGCCTCGCCGATCCAGGATGCACCAGCCATGTTGCGCTACCTCCGCCCCTTGCTTGACCAGCTCCTGGTGGAGAACAGGCCGGTACGCCTCCTGGGGGTGACACTGTCCCATCTGGTGTCCTCTCAGGAACTGAACCAGCGTGAACACCTGGAGACGCCATCGCTCTGGGAACTGGCGAGCGAATAGATCTTTTGCGAGAAGACGGATCTCTGGCCAGTATAAACATTTTCGGGATCGGGTGGTATTGGCAAGAGAGGGTTCGGCAGACCCTCCCCACTGCTAAACCAGAGTCTTTTTGCCGTGCCTCTGTTCACCGCTGCACATTAAACTCTTCACCACGAAAGCGAAGAACACGCCGGAAGGCAATATTTTTGCCTTCACTTGCGACGGTGTCGTCCCAAAAGTCGGAAAGGAATGGCGGGCGCTCTCCATAGAGGATTTCATAACTAAACGTACCCTGATTTAGCCCCAATTCCTCTATGTTTCGGGCCTTAACCAGGATGCAGGGAACAATATATATCCCTTTTTTTAGTAAGCCGGCTGCCCGGTGATTGCCATCCCGAATAAAGTAGCGATCTCTGTACTGGCCTACTTGTAAGTAACTTGCTCCTAACCCTATGAAAAACGTTACCGCCTTCACCCGTATGGGAGGCAACCCAGGACCAGGTGGCACGTTTGCATCATGCATCAAAGCGTTATGAATGCGTAAATTAGGGTTAAGCGAGCTTATGGTAATTCCTTTCTGATCGGGATCGATAAAACCGCCTATCTGGTTCAGTGGTTCATTAACTGGCAGACAGAACTTGGTGAATTCTTCCAGGTCGTCAGAGACCGTGGTGGCACGGGTCTCCAAGCCATCCAAATTGATTATCCGTTGGTAGCTTAGGACCTTCCGTAAGTCTACCATTGCAGGTTCCCACTCCATTGGAGCAAATGCTGCTTGTATATCGGGACGTGCTTTGAGTGATGCGGCGGTGTTCTTGTCTATATCTCGTATCGGGTTGACTGGTTGCCTTATAGGACGTGTAGCAACTGCTGTCTGGCAGTCTTTGATCTTCTGCTGAATATGAGTAAGATCATCGGTAGGACCCGGTTGGTGGCCGAGTAAGAAATGTGTTGCCTCAGTCTCATTCATCCAACCGATCAGGACCCGCAACGACCCCATAACAATCTTCTCACCTTGAACGAGCGAAAATTCTTCTTCCATTGTAAATCTCCATTCTAGAAAAGGCCCAGGAACATTAGGGCCTCTTCCTTAACGTGTTCTGTAATTCAGAAGGGTATAACAGGCCTTTGGAACAGGAGCCATAGACTTTCTCGAAAGCCCTCTGGGTTTCACAGGAGCAGCAGTGCTGCTGCCTCACATTGCGCAAATTGCTCTCCCCGGCATATTGCGCGACGATAAGACAGGATTAGCCAGCTTTTCTTTCCTCCAGACCGACTCTCTCAGCTTCGTATTGATGGACTATCTCCAGTAGTACCTCCCTCGGGTGCTTCACTGACCAGCCGCGCTGCTTGAGAAACTCCACCATTGTACCTAGACATTGCTCCCCCCGCTTCAAGGGCTCAGTCTGGCCCTGGTAGATGAGAGAGAGAAACAGCGGCAGGAGGTAGAGCGCGCCGTTCATCGTCACCCGGTAAAAGAACGCATCGGGGAATGGCTCTGGGAGACAGGCGTTAATCTCTACTATGATGAAATCTGTCGTGTTTCGTAGCACCTGGTAATAGTGCCGTGCCCGCAACCACTCCTCCAGGGTCGCTAGCTCAACAGCTTCCTTCAGCTTCGGAATAGAGAACAGTGGCGAGAGTTGCTTGAGGAGCTGCTGGATGCCGACGGCTGCCCGGAAGAGACTCTCTGGATCGGTCTTGATTTCGGGCGGAGGCTCCTTTTGCCGACGAGCTATCCGCAGTACGAGGTCAGCCAGCAACTCAAGGTCCGGCTCATATAACGGGGTTGCGAGAAAATCAAACGTAAGCTCAACGATTTCTGCCCAGGTTTCTACGCCGAGTGACTGGATAGGCTCACGCTTCTTGGGAGAATACTTCCAGCGCGGGAGCATTCTCTCGTAAATCAGCGTGCTCACGTGGTCTAGAATATCGTCCGGGTCTGTCTTTCCTTGCGTTAATCGAGACAAATGGCGCTCGATGAAGCGCAGCACTATACGACGGACAGCCCGCAATGGGATATCGTGCCCCGCAAGCCACAAGGGGAGGTATAGCCTGTCGTGCTGCCGATCCCACTGCAGCAGATCGTGAAGGTAGGCTGCCTGTGCAACAACGCCTTCGTCCCAGAGGTACATCGGTTTGCGCGATCCTGGTTGCTTGTCACGTTGAAGTGGCGGCAGCAGCTGCTTACAGCGAAAATCGGTCAGTTGGCGCTCAGTAAACCGACACCTGCCTGATTGTCGCAGGCGATGGAGGACTTCATTAGAGGTGATGCCCATTGAATTCCCCCCCGAGTCGAGTCCCTTCCAACCTTCTCTGATAAAGGCTAACGTGCATCATCACATTTGTTTCTGGAGGAGACGGTAATAGCGTGCCGAGTATAATGATCCCCATTATAAGCTCCTGGTGTTTTGATATTAGAACGCTTGTCTACCGTTCTGGTCTCAATTGTAGCAGAAGGTCATGGGGGAGGTTGCTTGTTTAGACTGTAAGCTGTGGTGCGTTTGATGGCTACTCGACTAAAATTCCTGTGACGCTCGCTCCTTTGTACTCCAACGGAGGAGCCATAGCCATTGGGGTGACCAGCGAAACTGTATGCAGAGCAGTAATCTCGTTGCGCATCGCGTGGGAAAAAACTGGATTTGAATGGGTCCAATCCAATGCAGGAGCGCCCCTGCTATCGGGATGGCCTCAGCCGCTGCAAAAATTGCTCTACGGGGTTGCGCTCCTCGGGACGGAGTGGGCGAAATCCGCCCTGGTCGTTGATGAATACGACCTGCGTTCCCTGGAAGGATATGATCATATCGGGCTTCTTGTCGCCGTTGACATCGATGAAGCTCAAGGTCACCGGGATGAGGTCGGCGTCAGAGCCGTAGAGCTGGGGGCCGATGTAGATACGAGCGTGGCTGGCGTCACCACCAGGTAGCTCGATGATTTCGATCCGCCCATGCAGGTTGATGGCAAGAAAATGACTCGGCACGCCCGGCGCTTCGTTATGCCCGACGTAGGCATCGATCTGAAACGTGCGCGGCCTGCCATACCGCAGGTCATCCAGGGTCGTTGTGAACCAACTGGTCACGATGCTGAGCACCGCAATCAGGGCCAGGGTAGCAAGCATCCCAATACCAAGGAAGAATAAGGGATGAAGACGTGAACGCGGCCGCATCGTCTGCTTTGGCCGTGGCGTGTGCGGCAGCGTGGTGGGCATGGTGGGGGCGCGTCGCACCCTGGTTGCCGTGGCGCTCCCACGGCCCGTCTGTGCAGCATCGAGAGCGTCTTGCTCCGCAGCGTCATCATCGGCCTGCGACTGGCGCACCCGCGAGGCCCGCTTCACCGGGAGCACAGGTATACTGGCAGCGGTAGTATACTCGTCCACGGTGATCGTGTCGGCAGTGGTGGGACGATACCGTAAGGCGCTGCGAGGGAGCCAGCCATCGGTTTTTTCCAGGGTGGGCATGGGTGATGCCTCTTTCTTGTTGTTGGTCTGTTCGTTGCGTGCTCGTGATTGAGCGTTATCCTGAACGTGCCATAGGACGAAGGTTCTGGTCGCGAGGCTTTTGCTCTATAGAATCAGACAGACGAGTCGCCTCCTGGAACTCGCCTGCCATCGTTGTCTCCGACGGGTACATTACTACGATGGACCAACAACATCATCACCCGGAGTGCAAGGCGGAGAACGGCTCGTTCGCTGTGTGCTGAGTCTCATGCCCCCCTGCCGGCACACCACTGTGCCGAGCGTGTGGATCTTCATTGACCCTCCTTCATGCCGTCATACCTAGTGGCACCCCCTTGGTGCGTGCAGGCATCCTCCTCTCCCGACCAGGACCCGCCATCGGGGCGGCATCGTTGACCAGGGTATCTCCACTTTCAGCCGTGTAGAGGCGCCTGAACTGCTGCCTGGCCCGTGAGAGTCGCTGCCGCACGGCGGCCTCTCCCACGTCGAGCACCGCTGCGATTTCAGACGAAGAGAGGCCGCCCACGATAGAAAGCAGCAGGGGCGTGCGCAACGCCTCGGGAAGCTGCGCCAGTGTGCGCCTAATTACTTCCCATTCGGCCACTACCTCTGCCGGATCACCTGGATCGGGCGTGCCATATCCTGCTGGCTGCACGGGTGCCATCGCATCCGAGAGCCAGTCTGTGTCGTCCTCTTCCCGTTGCGCCTCGCGCAGGCGCGAGAAGGGGATGAAGCGCATGAGGCTGCGCCGCCGCTGCTGCATACGCACCAAATTAAGCGCGATCCGTAACAGCCAGGCTTTTGCGTGAAAATTCACGCCACTGCTGGCACGAGCAGCGTCAAGCGCTTGCAAGGCCTTGACAAAGACGTCCTGAGTGAGATCCTGGCTCTCCTCCCAGTCCCCGGTCAAACTATGAATGGTCATGAAAACGAGTTTGCCATAGGCGTGGATCAGGGATTCGATTTCCTGGGCAGCAGGCAGTGTTTCCACACACAGGTTCCCTTTCGTGTTGGTACAGAGGTTCTGCAGCATAGCGTGTACACCTACATAGATGCTTGAAGCATGACAATGTGACAGTCAGCAAGCAGCACGCTCCAGGCGGCGAGTCACACCATGAATCAGGCGAGGGCTTGCCTGGAGCGTCACAGAAGAAATAAGGAGGACTGCTGGGTGGAGCCCTGTGGAGATGGCTGGTCTCTCTATTCACCCAGTGCTGGCAACAGCTCATGGTTCTACATAGAAGTATACCCGAGATCGCACGGAAGTGCTATTGCCTTATCCACCAAGTTTTCCACACTATGAGAGGGAATGGGTTCAATACGGTGGAAGAGATGTGCACAACTTCCCTCTTGCTGTGGATTATCAGAGAAAAGGTATCCCCTGCCGATCTCAGGTACGGGGAGGATGTCAAAACAGAAACTCGCGCATAGATAGAGGTAGGACTAGGATGCCTGTAAAATCCTATCACAAAGCAATTTGTTATATTTGGAAAGACAGAGATCCCTACCGGAGGTGGCTCTAGAGTAAAGGTCAGATCATCAGCGATAAGGGCGGGAACAGCGGAAAAATCGATCTCGTAGTTGCCAAAGCGTTTGATGTGTCGTGTTTGGTATGGTGAAAGCGCTGCCACCTGGTCAAGTGAAGGGTGATAGCCCTCAGTTGCCAACGCATTCAACGCCGCACTTATTTCAAGGGTGTTGTCCAAAATGATGCAGTTGGTCAGAAGCCCGGTATATTTCACCAACTTCTCTTGTTGCTCAAATGCAGATGCATACATCGTACCTCCACCTGCAAACCGTACCCAGTCCTCTAACGCATTATATTGCTCTACTTTGTTTGTTGCGCGGTGTATCACTTCACGCAGCTTCATATCAGAAAGAACCGTGAGTAAAAAGACAGTACGGTTCACGCATCCAAGCGTGTAAAATGCCTGATAGAGGCGATTTTTGTGACTGTGGGTGGTCAATTTGCGCAAGAGCATCGACGGCAACACTTTTCCTTCCTGGATGGACAGCGCCACCTGCAAGAGATCCTGCCAATGGGTCTGGAGGAGATTCCAATCGATCACGTTGTCGCGAAAGAGGGAATCGATATGCTGGTAGACAACTTCTTTCGAGGGGCGATAGAACTTGAGGTCTTTCCAGTTGCGAATACGTGGCAAAAGCTGAATGCCCAACATAAAAGACAGTCCAAAAGCTGGGAGATTCTGTCCCTGAGTATCCGCGTGAATAGCGGTGGGTTTCACGTCCGAACGATTTCGCATCAACACGTCGAGGATATGTACTGCTTCCCACACCCCGCCACTAATGAATTGCGTGAAAAGCAGGATATACATGTCACTCACATGATGGCCCAATTCCAACGTTGACACTGTTGCCCAATTCGCCGAAGGTGTACATGGAAGCCAAGGTCTGCTAGGATAGCCAAAGGTATGGAGTTCAGACAGCGAACAGGAGAAGAAGATGTCGTTGCGTCCTCAAGGCCCCGGTCCCATTCCCGAAGAAACAGTACGTATTGCTCACGCCATCTGTCCTGGTGGGACCCTCTATATGCGAATACGAGATCAATTGGGAACGATCTACGAAGATCAGTCTTTTGCCGCATTGTTCTCGGCGCGAGGACATCCAGCCATCGCGCCGTGGCGTCTCGCGTTAGTCTGCATCTTTCAGTTCATCGAAGGACTCTCTGACCGACAGGCTGCCGAAGCCGTCCAACAGCGCATCGACTGGAAATACGCCCTTGGGCTCGAGTTGACCGATCCGGGCTTCGATTTTTCAGTGCTGAGCCAATTTCGGACCCGCCTGCTGGCTGGTGAAGCCGAGATGCAGTTGTTTGAGGTCCTGCTTGAGCGGCTCAAGGCCAAGGGATTGCTCAAAGCTCGCGGGCGACAACGGACGGATTCGACGCATGTGCTAGCCGCGGTTCGTGTGCTCAACCGACTCGAGCGGGTGGGAGAGACCTTGCGCTACGCGCTCAATACCCTCTCGGAGGTGGCACCGGAATGGCTCAGAGATCATGTTTCATCGGAGTGGTATGAGCGCTATGGCAGCCGCATGGAAAACTATCGCTTTCCCAAAGCCGAGTCAGCGCGAGAGGCGTTGGCAGCCACCATGGGAGAAGATGGCTTCGCCTTGCTCCGCCTGCTTGATGCGGAGACGGCTCTGCCCTGGCTGCGCGAGCTTCCTGCTATCAAGACGTTACGGCAAGTCTGGGCGGAGCAATATGCCGACCCTCCCGACCTCGTGCGCTGGCGCGAGAAAAAAGACATGGGCTCCTCGCTCGACCTCATCGCCTCTCCCTATGATCCCGAGGCCCGCTTCAGCACCAAGCGGGGAATGGAGTGGGTGGGCTATAAAGTCCACTTTACCGAGACCTGTGACGAGAAAAGTCCGCACCTGATTACGCATGTGGAAACGACGGTCGCGGCCGTCCCGGATGATCAGATGCTGGCACCGATTCATCAGGCGCTTGCCCAGCGCGGCCTGCTGCCGGAAATGCACCTGGTCGACGCTGGGTATACTGATGCAGAGGTGTTGGTGAGCAGTCAGACCGAGTACGGCGTGAGCATCCTGGGCCCGGTCGCTGCCGATGCGAGTTGGCAAACCAAGGCCGCTGAAGGCTTCGACAAAGAGAGCTTCCTCGTGGATTGGGAGGCGCAGAGCGTGACCTGTCCGGCTGGCAAGCAGAGCCTCTCCTGGTTGCCATGTACCGAACCCGCCAAACTGGCGGCCATTCATGTCCGCTTTTCCCGCAAAGACTGTAGTCCTTGCCCCTCACGCTCGCTGTGTACCCGTGCCAAAATTGAACCGCGTGAATTGCTGCTGCAAAAACGTGAGGAATATGAGGCCCTCCATACGAGGCGACAACAGCAAGCCACCCCAGAGTTTCGCGAGCAGTACGCTCTGCGTGCGGGGATCGAGGGGACCCATGCTCAGGGGCTACGGCGCAGTGACTTACGACAAGCACGCTATCTTGGTTTGGCCAAGACTCGACTCCAGCATATCCTCACGGCGATCGCGCTCAATTTAATTCGGACAGTTGAATGGTTGCAGGAGATCCCACTGGCCAAAACGCGCCAGTCACGCTTCTCTGCTTTGCAGCTCAAACTCGCGTAAGCAGAATTGGGCAACAGTGTCAACGTTGGAGCTACCAGGGGCAGGATAGCAATATTGCTGAGAAGAAGATTACGTACCTTGCCACAAGAAAGGCTCTTACACAGTAGGTGATAAGCGCTTCTAAAATGAGAAGGGATATTAATCTGAGCTTGAAATGGGCTATCTCTGTTCTAGGCCGGTTTATCGGATGTCGATGGGGGCTGCAAAATAGTCGAGGAGGAGCTGGTGGAGGAAGATGTAACCACCTCCCACTTTCCGCAACAAGATCCGTTCTGCTACGAAATCCAAAAAACGCGGATAGTTCCAGGGAATCGAGCCGACACGCCAAAGCAGGAGACGTACTACGCTATGCCGCAGACAGACAAGCCCCCCGTTGAGAAGTCCGGCTAGAAGTCCTGCACTGAGTCCAATGCTCAACTCGACGCTCAGTCCAGTTCTCAATCCGATGCCCCCCGTGGCAATCAGCCCAGCGCCTAGCCCAGAGGTCAACCAGACGATTCCTGTGCTGATAAGCCCAGACACGAGACAATTGCGTGCAGACTGGCGAATACCTTGATTGGGCACGACTCGGTGCTGATCCCCGATGGTTTCACTCGACACCCCCTGAAAGAGTCCAAACAGCAACCAGAAACTCAGCCCAACACCTAGCATAACAGGTAGCGCGAGTAACAGCCCGTAGATCAGCGCCACTCCTACTCCTACTCCTGACCCGTAGTAGCTCAGCGCGGTGCTCAGCGCGCTGCCAAGCCCGATGAGGGCCGTCACGCGCAAAGTTGCGTATATGTGTCTTTTCGTGAGAAGGCTTCGTCCAAGACTCCTCCACGACCAGATGAGTTCGTCAGCGAGGGAGATACCAACAGGCTTCCCGGTCAGTAGCGCACTGAGGAGCCCACCGCTCAAACCAAGGATCAGCCCTTCGATCAGGCCTTTGTCCAGCCCGTTGGTCAGCGTATACAATAGCATTAAGCGCAGTATGGCGCTCAGTCTGACTCCCAAGTGCAGAAAAATGGGTAGCGAGAAGCTCAGCGAGAAGCTCAGTCCGTAGCTCAGTCCGTAGCTCAGTCCGTAGCTCAGCCCAACAAGGGTTCCATTCCTGACGCCGTTACTCTTCATGAGAGGCTGCCACCTGCGCTTCCAGGATAGCCGTGGTGCCTGCAAGCTCGACGCCGGGCTGCTCTTCTCAAGTAACGCCTGCAGGAGGATGCTGGCCAGCCCAACACTCAATCCGACGCTCAATCCGACGCTCAATCCGACGCGCAGCCCGAAAGGCTGCCCGATGCGCAGCCCAACGCTCAATCCGGCACCAAAGGCGATGAGTACGCCTGTCCTCAGCCGTTTGAAGAGGCGAGACCAGGTGCCTCCCCTGGCCATCCTGCTATGCTTGCGAGGTTGCAGTGGTGTCCTCCCTGCAAGCAACCATCCAAGGAATCCACCGAGTACACTGTTCAGAGCGAGAAATAGGGGGAAATCCAAGGAGTAAGAGGAGGAATGCGAGAGGATAAAGGGGTACAATAGCGAGCTAATCCCGAGGCTAGCAAGGATGCCCATAAGGATAGCAGGGAACACAATTGCCCATCTGTCATAGGCCCGCCGCATCCAATCGTCAGAGAGCCAGTCGGGTTGCATGTGTTCAATATAGAAGATCGCTTGGTTCTGCTGTTTCATCTGCTGTGCCAGGAAAGAAAGCCAGTGCCGCGTTTGTTCCTGTGTATAGAGGGAGGAAGCTGTGCGGCGTGTGAGCACGCGTTGGACGTAGGCGGCGAAGACCTGCTCTTGTTTTGTTTCAAGGGAACCTGTAGCAGCGATCTCCTGGCGTGCCGTTCCCTGGTAGGCTGTCGTCAGCACATCGAGCATGAGTGGGGTGCTGGCCAGAGTGTACAGATCAGCATCCTCCTGTAGTGCCCGATGCAGTGCAGCAAGCTGCTCCCCACCATAGGCTAGATAGGCTTCAATCTGCTTGTGCGTGAGCGGTTGCACCATCACAGCCGTGCGCAGCAACAAACGCAGAGGCAGTGCCAGGTAGTCAGCCCGCCGAGTACAGACAACGGTGGGGAGCAAACCATGCGCCTGGCGATAGGCATTGATCGCCTTCACACAGGCGCCCCGGTCGGGAGCAGCCACCTCATCGAGCCCATCAAGCAGTGGCAAGACCTGATCGGTCGCAATCCAGGACGCTGCTAGCGCACGGGGAATCTGGTACTTGGTGTCCAATTCTGTCACCAGCCAGTCAGCGAGCGGTTGCCGCATAGTCGCCCACGAGGAGAGATTGAACACTACGGGCATGGGGTGGCTCTCGTCCTGATGAGCCCGGTCCAACAGATCACGAGCCAGTTCCAACAGCAGCGTCGTTTTGCCCGCTCCCGGTTCCCCCAGAATCAACAGTTCCCCACCAGCCTGATCATAGACCTGCCCAATGCTGGCATCAGCAGGCACAAGCGCCTCGGACTGCTCGAATTCCTGCAACACGAGCCACCAGGGTGTTACGACGGCACCGGGCTGTTTCTGCAACTCCAGAGCAATCTGGGCCGCCCCGTGCAAGGAAGGCTCCAACACGCCGCGAATCCAGATGGTTTGGACGCGCTTGAGCATCCCGCTCCGGTTGCGGTTGCGTTGGGTCTCCGTCAGCGAGAGCGGAGGCGGGTAGACGTTAATGTCACGACCCGCATTATATTGTGTGCCCACCTGCTGGTGGCGTTGATCAAACTGTGTCATGAGAAGAGCTTTTGGACTACCTCAATTGCTCCAACCAGTGCGGTGACGAGCCCGCTGGCGGCTGTGATATTGTCGAGTACAGCTTTGGCTGCGCTCAGGTGATCTACCAGCGTCTTTTTGTCTGGGTCCGGCTTTTTGGCCTGCTGGATGGCCTTGGTCACCTGATACTGGGCATCGGTGGCCGTCTCGTCGCTCAGCAGTTCGGCTTGCTGGGCCTGCACGATCTGCCCGTTGAGCTTCTCTAACTCCGCTATCAAATCCACCGGGGTCTGCACCGCTCCAAAATGGATATCGCGTCCCGCGTTATATTGTGTGTTGACCTTCTGCCCACGCTGGTCAAATTGAGTCATAACTTCCTCCCCTGCTTTTTCAGCGATGTTTCTCACCATCTAAAACGTAGTCATTCAAGCCAGACGAAATCGACAGCATTCTTATGGAGATTATTTCTTCGCTTTTGATACCGTCTCGTTGTACGAGGATCTTTATGCCTCGCCCCGTCCTGGACGAGCGCGAGATCTGCCCCGCCTTCAAACGCCAGGGTAATAAAGCTGGCCCGCATTCCATGGGGAGACATCGCGATCCCAACGGCTTGAGCGCGTTGTTTGACAATGCGCTCAACCTGATTGGGATGCAGTAGCCTCTCCTGGGGATGATTCCCTCTACGAAAACTGACAAAGAGCGGCGCTTCTGGTGGGGCACATGCACGGCCAACCGCTTCTAAATAGTCATCAATCGCCTGTCGAACCTCGACTGGGAGTTTGGCGAGTCCTCGTTTGTTGCCTTTGCCATGCCGGATGATGGCGATATGATAGCCCTGTTCCATCACCAGGTCGCCAATGGTCAGCGCGACGACTTCCGCACGGCGAATGCCGGTGCGGAGCAGAAGCATGAGGAGAGCATAATCGCGTTTGCCGAGGGCAATGCTGCGATCAATGGCGTCCAGGAGCGCTTTGGCTTCCTCTCGTTTTAAGGCCCGGTGGGGACTTTCATCCTCTCCCGCTTTGAACCCGCGAATACCCTCAGCAGGATTCTTTGGCAGGAGACCGCGCTGGACCGCTTCATCAAGCAGCCGCCTGGCAACGGTCCACATCCGTGCAGCAGTCGATTGTGCATAGGTTTCTGCCAAATGCGCCCGATAGGACACCAGGTCATCGCGGTCTAGTGCGTTGAGGGAGAGTTCCTGGCTGGCAAGCCACTGGGCAAAGTGTTTGGCATCAATCGTGTAGGTCTTGCGCGAGGTGGGAGCCAGTTGCCCGGCAACATTCTGCATGGTCGCCGCTATTGGCGGCGTCAGAATCATGGCTTTGACCTGGACCGAGGGTGTTCGATGCATTTTCTCGCCCTTTTTGCTCAAATTTCAACGGCCTCGGATGACGATTGGATAGGGGTGCTAAAGTGACGTTTACCACCCCTATTGTACCAGAGAAAACGCCTGAAAAGATAGGTTTTGATGAGTAAATTGGTCTTGTGCGTCATATTGCCAGTAGAACATTCAATTTCTTCTTGTGCATCACCACAGAGTCCTGCTACAATCTGGCGATGAGCCTGGCTCAAATATCATTGATTGAGGATACTGTTTGTGAAACGACAATGGACAGATGAAGAACTAGAAACGGACTTTACCCTTCATCCCACTGAACTCGACCTGATCGGGGACAGCAAGACCGATCGCAACCTGCTCGGCTTTGCCGTGTTGCTGAAGTATTTCCAGTATGAAGGACGCTTCCCCTCCCAGAAACAAGATATCCCCGCCGCTCTCACGCTCCACCTGGCGCATCAGATCGGCATTGCCCCGGAAGAACTGCTGGCCTATGATTGGGATGGCCGCATGATCAAAACCCATCGTTCGGCCATTCGCGCCTTTCTGGGCTATCGAGAAACGACCCAGCAGGACGAAGAAGCGCTGGTGACCTGGTTGTGTCAGGAGATCCTGGGAGAGCAGCAGCAAGAAGACGCGTTGTTGGCGGCAGCCTACCAACACTACCAGGGTCTGCACATTGAACCGCCTACTCCCGATCGCCTCTCCCGCTTACTCCATACGGCACGGCATCGCTTTGACGAACAGTTCTGTGCCACTCTCTCCCAACAACTGGCCCCAGAAACGCGAGTACGTCTCGATGCGCTGCTCACGACCATCCTCCCAGAGGAACCGTCTTCTGCGGAGGTGAGCACAGAAGCAGCACCAGACCAGGAGGCGGCCTTTCCTGCCCAGCGTTCCCGATCCGCGTGGCAGTCCCTCAAACAGGATGCTGGTCAGATGAGCCTGGAACACATGCTGGATGAAATCGCGAAGCTGGAGCGCATCGAGCAGCTTGGCCTCCCGGCGACCCTCTTTGCCCAGGCTTCTCCCAGGTTGTTGCAGGAGTACCGCCAGCGGATTGTCATTGAAGAAGTTCATGAAATTCGCCGACACCCTGATGCCCTCCGCTGGACCCTACTGGCCGCCTCTTGCTGGCTGCGCCGACAGGAGATTATCGATACCCTGGTTGACTTACTCATCGACATGGCCCATCACCTGAGTACCAAAGCCGAGCGGCGGGTGGAGCAGGCATTTGTCCGCGATATCAAAAAGGTGTCCGGCAAAACCAACCTGCTCTTTCGACTCGCCGAAGCCGTCATTGATCAGCCTGATGGGGTCGTGCGTACGGTCGTGTTTCCAGTGGTCCCAGAGCAGACGCTGCGCGATCTGGTCAAGGAATATAAAGCAACGGGGACGACCTATCAACAAAAGGTCCAGAAGCTCATGCGCTCCTCGTATAGCAAGCACTACCGGCGCATGATCCCGGCTATGCTCAAACATCTCGAATTTTGCTCGAACAATGAGGTCCATCGACCGGTCGTGCGCGCCCTAGAACTGCTCAAGAAGTACGTTGATGTCCCCAGCAGCCAGGTCCATTTCGCGCCCACCGAAGATATTCCTCTGGACGAGGTGGTGCCGGGAGCCTGGCGCTCTGCCGTCGTGAAACAGGATGCGAAGAAAAAGACGGAGCACGTCAATCGCATTAACTATGAACTCTGTGTGCTCCAGACGCTGCGGAACAAGGTTCGCACAAAGGAGGTCTACCTCACGCACGCGAATCGTTTTCGCAATCCCGACGATGACCTCCCGAAGGATTTTGAAACGAAGCGACAGAGCTACTACGAAGCGCTGCATCAGCCGCAAGATGTGGAAGCATTCATTCAACAGGTGCAACGAGAGATGACGGTGGCTCTGGAGACGCTCAATCAGAATCTGCCAACCAACCCCAAAGTCCAGCTTTTGCCGAAGAAAGGCGGCTGGATCTCTCTCTCACCCTTAGAGCCACAGCCGGAACCTCCGAACCTGGGCTCCCTCAAAGCAGCCTTGTTCAAGCGCTGGTCGGTGATTGACTTACTCGACATGTTGAAGGAAACGAACTTTCGGACGCACTTCACCGATCTCTTTCCCAGTCCAACGCCCCGCGAGCACCTGGACCCGGCAGCCCTCCAAAAGCGCCTCCTCCTCTGTCTCTACGGGCTGGGAACCAATATTGGACTCAAGCGCGTCAGTGCTGGGGATCATGGGATCAGCTACCGGGAGCTGGTGTACACCAAGCAGCGGTTCATGACGCCAGAGCACCTGCGAGCCGCCATTCGCGAGGTGGCCAATGCGACGTTCCAGGCGCGGCTCCCGCACATCTGGGGTGAGGCCACGACTGCCTGTGCCTCCGACTCCAAAAAATTTGGCGCGTTTGACCAGAACCTCCTGACAGAATGGCATGCGCGCTATCGCGGACCAGGTGTGCTTATCTACTGGCACGTCGAGCGCAAATCGACGTGCATTTTCTCGCAACTCAAAAGTTGTTCCTCATCGGAGGTCGCGGCCATGATCGAGGGGGTCTTACGCCACTGCACCGACATGGCTGTCGATCGCAACTATGTGGATACTCATGGCCAGTCGGAGATCGGCTTCGCTATGTGCTCGCTCCTGGGTTTTCGGCTCCTTCCCCGCCTCAAGGGCATCCATCGGCAAAAACTCTCGCTGGTGGAAACTGGCGATGCGGAAAAATACCCCAACCTCCAGGTGATCCTCCGGCGTTCAATCAACTGGGATCTCATCCGACAACAATATGACGAAATGATCAAGGTGGCCACCGGTCTCCGGCTCGGAACGGCAGAGACCGAAACCATCCTGCGTCGCTTTACCCGCAATGGCGTACAGCATCCCACGTATAAAGCGCTTCTGGAGTTAGGGCGAGCATATAAAACAATTTTCCTCTGCGAATACCTCAGTTCAGAGGCACTGAGGCGCGAGATCCACGAAGGGTTAAATGTCGTTGAGAACTGGAACAGCGCCACCAATTTTATCCTGTATGGGCGACATGGAGAATTCAACACAAACAGGCGTGAGGGCCAGGAACTCACGATGCTCTCGCTTCATCTCCTCCAGATCAGTTTAGTCTACATTCAAACCCTTCTCCTCCAACAGTTTTTGGCTGATCCCGCCTGGATGAACAAAATGACGAAGGAGGATCTCCGAGCGCTCACGCCTTTGATCTACAGCAACGTTAACCCCTACGGGACCATTCGTCTCGATATGACGGCACGTTTGGCGATTGAGAAGGCTGGATAAGGGCTGTTACTTCTCAGCGAAAAACTGGGGACAAGAGAGAAATGGAGCTTCTAGCAATATTGCTATCTTGCCTCTGGTAGCACCAACGTTGGAAATGGCCCATGATGATAGGCAATCGCGCCAAACCCTCCATACCGTATGTGTTTCGCCGCTAAAAGGTTCTCCTCAGCCAATTCGTATTGAGTTCCATCAGCGGCAGCCCGTTTCTCCTCGCCCCAGTAGTGAGGCAAGGTGTAGCGATTAAAGCAATTAATGACATCCCGCAAGGCGGCATCAAGCTTCTCCGTTGTAATATGACGGCGGTTGATATGGGCAATTTGATCCGCATCGAGCGTACCCCGCAAATGCCTGGCCATCTGATGGGGTCCCAGATTGGTCCCGTAGGCAAAGATCGCCAGGGCCTGCCGTTCCCAGGCATCATCCATTTTCGGTTCATTGCCTGAAAGGGGACCCAGATGACGGCCAAAGCCTGTCAAGCGCTCGATGCGAACGACAATATCAAGCAAGTGCCTCTCTGGGATCTTGTCATACAACGCTTCCTCTAGTTGCGCCAGTCCAGCCGGTTGCGGTTTGGCTCTGATCTTCTTGAGGGAGGGTTCGCCTTTTTCATTGATCATCAAGCTCTGATTCGCTGGTCTGGTTCGATCCACTTCAGCGGCCACCTCCGTCAGCCAGGTGCACACATGCTCAACAAACCCTTCCGCTGTAGCCGGGAGACCGAGCTGCTGACAGTAGGCCGCAACTTTCGGCTCGCACTCCTCCCAACTCAGGAGTTGGTCGCGATAATCAGCAAACTGCTCAGAACCCTGGACACAGATATCTCCCGATTTCAGTTCGTCGGCCAGGGACGAAAAGACACAGATTTCCAAATGATGACGCGCAAACCACATTTTGCCTTTGCGTTTCACCAGAACTGTCCGCTGCCACTTCTTGCTGGCAAAGGGGAGATCAAACGTTGCTTCTAGGTACTGCTTCGGACTCTGCTCATGGGCGACGATAAACTGCATCGCGTCGATTAGCGTTTGATCAGCCGTAGTTGAGCGCAAATCGAGCGTTTTAATGACCGTGAAAAGAGCCTTGCGATGACTGCCATAGAATTTCTTCATCAGGGGCTGGTAACGGTCTCCGTGATGAGCGCTCACCTGGTCGCATTGCTCCAGGAGGTGCTCGGTTCCTCCTTCTCGGTTGAGAATCTTGCTGACCTCTGTACCACCGTCTGTCGGACCTTTCGCGTCTGCGCTTGCGCGGACCACCTCTGCGAACACCTCGACCAGGTGCTCGGTGATGGCTCGTTCTGCTTGGCGCAGTCGTTCGAGTTCCTGTTGCGCCTTGTCTGTCAGCGTCCTCATCCGTTTGAGAAACATCTGGACGATCTCGTCGCGCGTCGAAACCACCGCCTGAAAGATGAGGCACGACAGCAGGGCGAAGCGTTTAGGAGGTGTGAAGTCCAGCAGATCAGAAGGGTACAAACTGCGAGCAATTTCCGCGAAATGGATGATCTTTGAAGGGCGGAGATCGTTGACCAGAGGCTCCATGCTTCCCAGGGATTGGAGCCAGATGAGGCGACTGAGCCATTCATCCAAGTGCGTGAGGGTGGCACTTTTGGGCGGTTCTTTGAGACGGTCAAAAGCCGTGAAAGGAGACGGTCCATCGAGCTGGAGAAGAGAGGAGAGCGTCTGCTGTTGTTCTGCGGTGAGTCGGGCAAACACACGCTGGTAGATGCCACCATTCACCAGGTAGCGAATGCGGCCTGCTATGCGGTCCAGGGTACTGAAAGCGGGAAGTTCACTCTGCTCCTGGAGTAAAGTCCCTATTGCGGCATTGATGAGATCGGCTGGACTTTCCATCACCTGCGCTGCCTTCTGCATGGCAGCCGCAGCGATACGGCGTGTCTCTTTGCTCTGGCCTTTGATTTCCAATTCCTCTCGAATCGCAAGATAGTAGCGGTACAAGGTAGCGGAGGCAATATCTGGTACCAGATCATCTGGATACTTCATCTCCGAACGGATGTGGCCGATTACCGGACCGGGAATCGTCTGAAGGTCGGGAAAGTAGTGCAAACGCTGATAAACTTTCAACATGATCATCAGGGAAAACTTTTGTGCTGGACCACGAGCATGCTTTTCCACAAAGGCTCTGTCGGCAGGGACGGGGGTGTAAAGCGCGCGCACCTCCTTGGCCGAGGGAGTACGCGTAAAACGGGGGTAAATCGTTCGCTCAATCGCGGTCATACCCCACCACTTTCTGACCCACAGAATTGGCTTTCCTCTGGGCGCGAGCAAAGCAATGGGTCTCTGCTCGCATCTTACTGGCAGAAACAGCGAGTGGGCAAGTAGGCGGCAAAAGTATAGGAATATCGACTCATTGAGGCAGGGAAAGTGCAGCGACTAATACCTATTAATGGAAGTCAAAGCTGTGGTATACTTCCGTTAATGCGAAATTTCATGCTTGATAAAGAACCAAAGGCACTTCTACTAACAAGGAACGATGATGACGGAGACGCTGGAACAGACACTCACGGCATATGATACCTGGCTGGATCGGCAGCCCCTGGCGGCAAAAACGCGCGTGGCTTATCGTTTCCAGGTACACCAGTATGGAGCCTATCTTGCGCAGTGCTCCCCAACGGCAGATGATCCGTTGCGCACTCCCTTTGCTCGCGACTACGCCGTCCGGGACTACAAGACCTATTTGAAAACCGAACGCCGGGCCAAACCAACTTCGGTCAATCTTGCGCTGGCGGCTATTGACCATTTCCACCAGTTCATCGGGAATGATCGGCCCCAGGTCCGGCGTGAAAGCCTGCCGGCGCAGGCTCCTCGCGCACTCAAACCGGAAGAACAAAAAACCTTGTTGCGCGCGATTGAACGAACATCCTCCGTTCGCGACAAGGCCATTATACACCTGCTCTTCTCTACGGCTATCCGCCTCGGAGAATGTGCCGCGCTCAATCTCGATGATGTGCGCGTTTCCGCTCGTAAGGGAATAGTGATTATCCGCTCAGGCAAGGGTGATACCTATCGCGAAGTGCCGCTGAACACAGAGGTACGCGAGGCACTCAAGGTCTGGCTCAAGGAGCGGACCAAACGGTTCTCGCAGACCTGCGATCCGGCGTTCTTTCTCAATCCTAAAGGGAAACGGCTTTCTCCTCGTGCTATTGATTTAATCATTCGCCGGATAGGAGCCGACGCGCATCTGGAACTCTCGGCACATGTATTACGCCACACCTGCTTAACCAATCTTGTCCGCCGTGGAAACGATCTGGTGCTGGTCGCTGAGATTGCAGGACATAAACGGTTAGAAACCACACGCCGTTACAGTTTGCCCTCGCTCGAGGATCGTGAAAGCGCCATGGAAGGATTATGCCTGGAGTATTGAAGGTGTGTCTTCTGATCGGCGAGAAGTGTTTACAACACTGTAATTATTAGCCACATGTTAGTAACATACCTGCGCAGATCCTTCTGGCACTTTACAAATGCTACTCAAAAAAGTGAGCCACATCTGAGCAATACTGCTCAGAGTAAGATTAGGCTGGCATGGCTTCTTTACTTCATTCCCTGCTATTCAGGGTGGCAGTTTTTTGAGTAACAAAATCGCGCCAGGCGGCAAGGCTGGCATACTTTTTTGACTATTCACGGAGAGCCAGGTGGCAGGTAATTACAGTGCTGTAAACAAGAAGGAGATTCTGTATGCGACACCTCCCGACGGGAACTGTCACCTTACTCTTCACGGATATCGAAGGCTCAACGCGCCTGCTCCAGCGCGTGGGTGAGTGCTACGCCACCATACTGGAAGCATACCGATCCCTGCTGCGTGCCGCGTTCCTCGAGTTCGATGGTTACGAAGTGGACACGCAAGGAGATGCCTTTTTCGTGGCCTTTGCCCGCGCCAGCGATGCCGTTACAGCAGCGGTGGCAGCGCAGCGTGCCCTCGCCGACCATCCCTGGCCCCAGGGCGCAACAGTCCGTGTGCGCATGGGCTTGCACACCGGTGAACCCTCCCAGACAGCGGAAGGCTACGTTGGTCTGGATCTGCATCGGGCTGCACGTATCATGAGCGCCGGGCACGGCGGACAGGTCTTGCTCTCCTACACGACTCGTGACCTGGTGGAGCAGACTCTCCCACAGGGAGTGAGCCTGCTGGATCTAGGAGCCCATCGCCTCAAGGACTTACAGCAGAAGAGCCAGCTCTACCAACTCGTCATTGCTGGCTTGCCTGCCGACTTCCCGCCGCTCAAGACGCTGGACAGCTCCCCGAACAATCTGCCTCTTCAGCCCACTCCGTTTATCGGTCGCGAGAAAGAGGTGAACGCCGTCCAGCCGCTGCTCCTGCGTGATGAGGTACGGCTGCTCACGCTCACCGGTCCTGGGGGCACCGGCAAAACCCGCCTGGGGTTGCAAGTCGCAGCGCAACTGAGTGACCACTTCGCCGATGGCGTCTTTTTCGTGAACCTGGCCCCCATCAGCGATTCCACGTTCGTTGTGCCCGCCATCGCGGGGACGCTTGGCCTCAAAGAGACCGGAGAGCAACCGCTGCATGACCTGCTGCAAGCGTCTCTGCAAGACAGGCAGCTCTTGCTACTATTAGACAATTTCGAGCAGGTGCTGGGCGCCGCCGAACATGTGGCCGATCTCCTGGCCGCCTGTCCCAGGCTCAAAGTGCTGGTGACCAGTCGAGCGGTCCTGCACGTGCGAGGGGAGCAGGAGTTTGCAGTCCCACCATTAGCCGTCCCCAGCCCCACCCACGTGCCCGATCTGGTGGCGTTGTCGCAGTACGAGGCAGTAGCCCTCTTCATCTCACGAGCCCAAGCGGTCAAGCCTGATTTCCAGGTCACCCATGCGAATGCCCTCGCCGTCGCAGAAATCTGTGCCCATCTGGATGGGTTACCACTGGCCATCGAGCTGGCAGCAGCGCGCGTCAAACTGCTGCCACCGCAGGCGCTCCTCGCACGGCTGGACCAACCGTTGGCTGTCCTGACGAGTAGGGAACGCGATAGGCCCTCGCGGCAGCAAACCCTCCGCAATACCATCGCCTGGAGCTACCACCTCCTCGATGCCGACGAGCAGCGGCTTTTCAGGAGGCTCTCGGTCTTTGCCGGTGGTTGCCGGCTTTCAGCCATCGAGGCGATGTGCAGCACGCTTGGCGATCAAGTGGAGCCAGCCTTGGATACCGTTGCCTCGCTTCTCGACAAGAGCTTGTTGCAACAAACCGAGCAGGAAGGCGAGGAGCCACGCCTCCTGATGTTGATGACGATCCGCAAGTATGGGTTGGAGGTTCTCGCGGCGAGTGGGGAGATGGAAATCACTCGACAGGCTCATGCTTGGTATTATGTGCGGCTTTCGGAGGAGGCTGAGCCGGAACTGGCAGGTCCACGGCAAGCGATATGGTTGGAGCGGTTAGAGCGGGAGCATGACAACCTGCGAGCCGCGCTGCAGTGGGGGCTTGTGCCAGATGAAGACGGACACCGCAGAGAAATGGCCTTACGACTGGGTGGAGCGCTACGGCAGTTCTGGATTGTGCATGGGCACTTGAGTGAGGGGAGGAACTTTCTGGAGCGGGCGCTGGTGGAAAGCAAAGGAGTGCCTGCATCTGTGCAGGTAAAGGCGTTGGTCACTGCCGCCAACCTGGCCAACCACCAAAGCGACAATGATCGGACAGAGGCGCACGCCCAGAAGAGTCGGGCGCTCTACCAGGAACTTGGAGACACCCAAGGCAGCGCACTTGCTCTCCGTCTGTTGGCGGGGGTAGCCGGGAGAAGTGGCACGCTTCTCGCGGCACGCATGCTCAACGAGGAGGCCCTGGCGCTCTTTAGGAAGGTGGGCGACAAGGAGGGCGCCGCCTGGTCACTCCACAACATGGGGTTGCTGGCCCTTGCTCAAGGCGAGTTTGCAGAAGCGCGTGCCCTGCTTGAGGAGAGCCTGGCATTGCACAGGGAGGTAGGGAACAAGGCGGGTATGGCCCATGCGCTCTGGGCGTTGGCATCGGCGCTCTTTGATTTCCAGGGGTCTCCTTCGACCATACGTGCTCTGCTGGAGGAAAGTCTCGCCCTCTCTGAGGAGGTGGGCGACAAAGAAGCGAGTGGGAGCTGCTTCTCTCTCTCTGGGAAGCTCGCTCTCAGTCAGGGTGACATTGCCACGGCACGCCGACTTTTGGAGAAGAGTTTGGTGATCAACAGAGAGATAGGAAATAGGGAACACATTGCCGACTCGCTCTTCTATAGAGCTCGGGTGGAGGTTCAGCAGGGTGACAATGGGGCAGCACGCGTCCTCTATGAGGAGAGTCTAGCAATAGCAGCGAGAGGCGGGGACTCCAAGGGGCTGATCCCTTCGTGCCTGGAAGGATTGGCGGATGTGGTCGCGGCACAGGGGGAGTTCACCTGGGCGGCGCGGCTCTTGGGAACGGCTGAAGAGTTGCGTGAAGCTCTGGGGACGCCCTTGCCGCCCGTCGGTCGTCCCATCTATGAACAGGCGGTAGCCGCCGTCCGAGTGCAACTGGGGGAAAAGGCCTTTGCCGAAGCCATGGCCGAGGGCCGCAGCATGACGGCGGAACAAGCTCTGGCGGCACAGTGATCAACGAGGGCCCCCGTATCAACATCAGCAGGATTATCATTGACCCCTCCAGCGACTCCCCTCCCCGCCTATCCTGATGACCTGACCCCTCGTGAAGTAGAGGTATTGCGGAGGCTTTCGCAAGGATGGACCGACGCACAAATTGCTGAGCATCTCATCATCAGTCTGTGCACCGTCAACACCCACCTGACCTTGATCTGTGGCGAAATCCAGGTCTCCTCTCATAATGCGGCCACTCGCTACGCCATTGAGCATCACCTGATCTGAAGATGTGGTTGTCAGTGTCTGGCTGACCCTCTCCCAGGTCTTCCCCCGCCATGTGTCTTTCTCCCCATCCGCACATGGAGAGGATTGTCTGCCTCAGCGTACTGGTGCTTCGCATTCACGTCATTCTACGTAGAAGGCAGGAGTTCTTTTTGAGAAATTAGAACAAAAGTGCGCTGTGATAGATTTTTACAGTGATCCTAGTCTTACCTCTAGATAGGCTCCAAGCCTCGCGCATTCAGTTCCGGAGGTCATTGTCGGTTGGGTTGACTTCCAGTGGATATTTCAGAGCAGTTCATAGAGCGTTTTGACACCCATTTCCTGCATGCGGGCTCGGATGATCTGATCCAAAAAGATGAGCGCGGCGGGATTGTCCATCGAGCGCACGCCCTGTACCATCGTCTCACGTTCTTCAGCGTTCACCTCTTGCAACATGGCGTTACCAAGCCGATAGCCGAACAAAAAAGCCGGGGTGAAGAGGCGTCTATACGCTGGCACATCGTTGGTAATTTCAGGCCAGAGACGCAGATGATTCTCGATGAGCTGCTGTGCTCGTTCTTGTAGCACGTCTTGATCGTGTTCCAGGTGAGGATACTCATGGAACGTTGCATACATGCCTCTGGCTGCTGCAACAATGGTGAGGCGCTGGCTCGCCTGCGGAAAAATAAAAGGGTCATCAACCGTATCTTGTGCTGTTTCAGTAGATTCTGTCTGTGATTGGAGTGCGTCAAGCGTTCCCCTTTCCATGAACGTTTGTGTCTGCTCTGCAGTGATAGGAATGCGCATGCGTTCCACGGTCGTCGGATCAACGCGCTGAACATACACATGCGTAAAGGTTTTCATAGCGGCATCGGAGGCCACATTGTTACTCACGGAATAACTTGGCCGTCGCGGTCGTCAATTGCCCAATCGCTCGATTCGTCCAATCGATTTTCACGCTCAAATCAGCGAATCGGCCAAAGCAAATGATGAGCAGCCAAACGCTAAAGCCGCTTGAGAAGCGGATAAAATCCGGTAGGCAAAATTTGCACTTTCGGCCAGGTTATGCCCAACTTTTGTACTTTCGTGTCATTTATCGGTAATCCTGCGCTGGTTTCTCATTTAACTTGCCACGCTCCCAGGCTCGTTTAGAGGATGAGCTTTCTCACGTAATCTGGCGCTGCATCAGAAAGAACCTTTTTTCCTTTTTCCCTTCTCTTTTTCA
>WNGM01000797.1_pt1 | contig 29227 bp, 25 predicted proteins | sample 5400571 | NCBI WGS metagenome assembly WNGM01 (sample SAMN13153378, study PRJNA577476) | soil metagenome | isolation source: 100 cm soil or saprolite under Garry oak tree replicate 2 | place: USA:California | collected 2016-06-15 | reverse complement strand
TTGTAGAACAAGGCGATCCCGAGGAAATATTTAAGCAACCCAAGCATGAGCGCACAAAGCTATTCCTGGAGCGTGTGCTCTCGGTTTTACCGTAAGCGAAATAGGTATTGACCAGGATTACCAACAGAAAGGTAATGATGCGTTATGAAACCTGAAATTGACAGGCGAACATTTCTCAAGCGCATGGGTCAGGCAGGAGGACTCATTGTTGCGGGTGGGACATTGGAATCTTTCTTAGCAGCTTGTGGCGGAAATGTTTCTACAGGAAGCACGATTACACCAACCCCAGGTGTCACTCCGATAGGCAATGCAGGTCTGAAAACTCCTGGTCTATTGCAATGGGGGGCAACCTCTGATGGTGGGGCTCCATACGTCTTCCCAGATCCCAAAAACCCCACTCAGTTGGTTGGCTTCGAATATGAAATTGGTCAAGCCATAGCTAAGCTAATGAATGTTGTATCGAAGCAGGTAGAAAACGACTATGGGCAGATGGAGCAGGCTCTACTGGCGAACAAATTCGACATGGTGATGAATGGCTGGGAAAAGACTCCTGACCGCGAGAAAACTGAGCTATTCTCCCAGGCTTACTATCGCTACGGACAGCAGATTGTGGTACGAGCGGATGACTCACGTTTTGCCGGCAAGACAACTTCAAGCGATCTTGGTTTGGTAGATTTAGAAGGTCTCACGGTTGGAACGGGCGCTAGCTATAAAGCAGCAGATATCTTAGGGGAAGACAAGAAGATCACCACCAAGCTCTATGATCCAGACCTTCCTTTTAATGATCTGGCAGCGCACAGGATTGATGCTGTCTTAATCGACGGGCCGATCGTGGCCTACTATGTTTTGGGTGCTGGTCCTGGTGCCACAGCTAATCCTACATTGAAGGCAATCGGGAAGCCATTCCGTACTGATGATTATTTTATTGGCTTTAATAAGAGTAACCCCAATGCTCAAACCTTACTGCGAGAAATCGATCAAGCACTCACAGTCCTCAAAAAGGATGGGACGCTGAAAAAGATCTATATGAAATGGAACATGTGGAACGATCAACAGGCTGAGATCAACATCATGTAGGTTTTAGAGGTAAGCGTCCACTCATAGTTTGCTCTTCAATGCAACGTAGGACTTGATGGCATCATCTTTCACTGATTGATGCTTACAAAGACTACGTTGCACTGGTTTCAGGAAAGAGGCAATATTTTTGCCTGAATTGATATTTGCACGATTGATTGCAAAGGATGTGCTTTATGGACCTTATCCAACAAGCTCTTCCAGACTTTCTGGTAGGCGTAAGAAATACCATCATATATTGTGTCTCTGCTTTTCCACTGGCTCTTCTCCTTGGGCTTATTCTTGCGCTAATGAGTAGCTCTCGTATCATCTGGCTGAAAGGGCCAGCGCGTATTTATATTGAGATCATACGGGGCACTCCTTTTATTGTTCAACTCTTCATTCTCTACTATGCAGTGGGCGCTATCTTGTTGACAGTCAATTTGGAAACTCTTGATAATGCCTGGACTGCAGGCATTGCCATTTTAGCAATAAACTACTCTGCATATGAGGCGGAAGTATTTCGTGCTGGCTTTCTTTCAGTTGATCGAGGTCAGACAGAAGCTGCATTATCACTGGGTCTAACATCGTTTCAGAACTTCTTTCGCATCATCCTACCACAAGCTATTCCTCTCATGATTCCTCCATTCGTTAATGATTTTATCTATATGCTCAAAGACTCTGCTATAGTAAGTGTGATTGCTGGCACTGAACTTACATCTGTACTGAACACCTGGGTTACGCATCATGGCAGTAATCCTATACCTCTTTACGCACTTGCTATTGTGCTCTACCTGCTTCTTAGCCTACCGACCTCATATGCTGCTAGGTATTTTGAACGTAGAGTGCGAGCGGCACTGTAAGCTGGAAGGAGAAGAACATGTCATTTGTTGAACCCTCGGTAGAACGTCGCTCAGTACGTCTGTTTAAACAAAAGACTGATGGCCAGTCAGATACACCGACCTGGCTGACTCTATTGAACAGCCTCTTTTATGTGGCGGTTTTACTGGCCGTAGTTGCATTTGGCTACTACCTGTACACCTTCCAGAGAGACCAGGGTAAGCTGACCCTCTATTTGCCTGTTTTGTTAGATGGTGCCAAGGTAACCCTGATTGTCTCCATCTTGAGCATGGTGCTAGCAACTATATTTGGCTTTATTGGTGCCGTGGGGCGTCTTTCACGTTTTGCGCCTATCCGTTGGCTAGCAACTGTCTATGTTGAAGTGGTGCGTGGAACTCCTATTATCGTACAGTTACTGCTGTGGTATTATGGCGTAGGCTACGTACTTTCGACTATCGGCTTTGACCCCTATAGTATCGTTTTTCAGATTATGACAGCTCTCCAAAGCAATAGCCTTGTCCCGGACCAGTTTAATGCTTATTTCTATGGCATTATTGGATTGAGTTTTAACTATGGTGCCTATCTGACCGAAGTCTTTCGTTCGGGTATCGAATCAGTATCGAAAGGTCAGATTGAAGCCTCATTGAGCTTAGGCTTGAATTCCCGTCAGACAATGCGCCATATTGTGCTGCCACAGGCATTCCGTATTACCATTCCTCCATTTACGAATTACTTTATTACATTGGTACAGGATAGTGCCTTGCTCTCGGTTCTGGCTGTAATCGAACTGGACCACCAAACATTTGCGCTTGCCTTACCACAAACTGATGCGAACGTCAAAATGTTCGTCTTCGTTCTCGGTGCCCTGCTCTACCTTGCAATGTGCTATCCGCTTTCGTTGCTGGCGAGGTTCTTAGAAACACGTCTTGCAAGGGCTTATTAACCAACCTTGCTTTCTTCCCACTCCATAGGCTATACTGATGACAGAAGAGTAGTCCACTACTTCTAGTTTCATTCCGAAATGCACGGTGACCCCATGAAAGTAACAGACATACCAGGTAAAAGACGAGGACGTTACATACCGAAATTCTACGTATTTCGTGGCTACCACCTGTCAACTTGCTACCCTTGAGGTTCCCCTCTCCTTCGCTCGAACAGCACTTGTCGGTCTTGTTAGAGCGAACTGCTTCCGCTTTCCATCGCTCATCGTTCTTCCGTCGTTCGTGAAGCTTTCTCTCGAGTAGGCAATCTATAGCCAATAGCAAGCTTCCTTTAATTTTTCAAAAGGCTATCCCAGGGGATAGGCCTACACATACCCACTAGCATTACATCTATGGAATATCGGTACTTGCTACCGATAAACGCTAACCCGGTAGGCGGGCCGGAGTGGGATGTCTTTTACAGGCCGCATTACTAGAAAGGATTTTTATGAGTACCGATGGCTTACTCAAGGCCCTCAACGATTCCAAAAGATACCTCGACATCGTACAGAAGCAGGAATTGGGCAAGAGTGAGGCTGAGTGGTTAATCGAGACCACCGTCAGCAATTTTGCTAAGTACTACAATAGTGGTTTTATCGAGTATCGTAAGTCGGTCGCTGAAGCAGGTGACTTTGCTGCAGTCGAATGGACAGGCCGTGGTGCAACGTTCAAAGATGTACTTGGCCGTGAGTATATAGACTGTCTGGGTGGGTTTGGTTTGTTCAACCTCGGTTGGGCTCATCCCAAAGTCGTGGGGGCCGTTAAAGCACAGTTAGAGAAAAGTCCGCTGCCCACGCAGGAACTTTTAGATCCACTGCGCGGCATGCTAGCCCACTTAATGGCCGAAATTACTCCTGGTGACATTCAATATAGTTTCTTTGTCGGGAGTGGCACAGAAGCTGTTGAAGGAGCCATGAAACTTGCCAAATTGTATACGCGTAAGAGCGGTTTCATTGCCTCGGTGCGCGGTTTCCACGGCAAAACGACAGGCTCTCTCGCCCTCACCGGTAAAGCCATTTTTCGTCGACCCGCTTTGCCTCTACATAACAACGTGTTTCATGTGCCCTTTGGGGATGCTGACGCTGTTGAGCAACAGCTACGTATTGCCCGTGAGGTAGGAAACGATATCGCTGCCGTTATTATGGAGCCTGTACAGGGTGAAGCAGGTGCTATTGTACCTCCTGATGATTTTTGGCCTCGTCTTCGACAGCTCTGTGATGAATATGAAGTTTTACTCATCGCTGACGAAGTTCAAACCGGTATGGGACGTACTGGCAAGCTCTGGGGAGTTGAGCACTGGGATGTTGCGCCCGATATTATCACCTCAGCTAAGGCCCTTGGCGGCGGCGTCATGCCTATCGGTGCCTTTATGTCCACTCCGAAAATATGGAGTGTGATGAACAGCAATCCCTTTATTCATACCTCTACCACCGGGGGTAATCCTCTTGCTTGTGCTGCCGCCATCGCTGCCATTAATGTTACTCTTGAAGAGCGCATTCCAGAACAGGCTGCTGAAAAGGGTGAATACTTTATTAAGCAATTGAAAGAGATTGCCGCGCGCCATAGTGATGTATATACAAACATCACGGGTAAAGGCCTGTTGATTGGTCAGCACTTTGTGAATGATGATATCGGCTATGCTGTCGCTTCTGGCCTCTTCAAGCGGGGTGTTCTTATATCCGGTACGCTCAATAATTCGCGCGTCATTCGCGTCGAGCCGCCGTTGATCATCACACGTGAAGAGATCGATACCATCTTGAACCGTTTGGAGGATACCCTCCAGGAGCTGGATACCACCGTTTCGGCTCCCAGCCATTCCGTTGGTAATGAGCTAGCTCCTGCCGCAATGGAAAAAGCTGATAGTAATACAGCGGTAGCATAACAGATGGGGAGCGAGTTCCATGCATATTATCGTTCTTGGCGGTGCTGGCGCTATGGGTCGTGTAACCGCGCGCACCCTGACCGAATATGAAGATATCGACCAGGTCACCATTGCGGATTATAACGTGGAGCGTGCCCACGAGGTCGCTGCAACCCTCAACAGTAGTAAAATACAGGTCAAACAGATTGATGTCAACGACGCTGATCGTTTAGCCTCCCTCGTGCGTGGTGCTGATGTAGTATTGAGCGCGGTTGAATATGTCTTTAACCAGCCTATTCTCAGAGCATGCATTCAAGAGAAAGTCCACTATGCCGACCTCGGTGGCCTTTTCCATATGACACGCAAGCTGATGGATATGGGTCCCCAGGTCGAGGCCGCCGGTATCACTGCTGTCTTAGGTATGGGTGGAACACCCGGCGTCACCAACCTTCTTGCTCGGGCAGCTGTTGATAAACTAGACCGGGTGGATAGCATCAAAGTGCAACTTGGCTGTAGCGATGATACACCCTCGACCGCGCCCCTGGTAGCTCCTTATTCTATTCGCACAATCCTGGATGAGTTTACCAGGTCGCCACAGGTCTTTCAGGAAGGCACCTGGTATCCTCAACAGCCATTGACGGGTCAGGAAGAACTCATTTTCCCCTTGCCCGTTGGTCGTGCCACCGCAATCTATTCGCTGCATTCGGAGTGCGCTACCTTTCCTGTCTCGTTCCGCGACAAGGGTATCAGCCATGTGTCTTTTAAAATAGCCTTTCCCAGCGATTTCTTAACGAAACTCAAATTCCTGGTAGATATCGGCTTTGGCAGTGAGGAGCCAATCAGTGTACGAGGAGTGAAAGTTTCGCCTCGTGAAGTCCTGGCCCGGCTCCTCGAAATGACTCCTGTTGAAGATGTTGAGCCGCGGGATTGCGACGTATTGCGCGTCGTCGTAGCTGGTGAAGCCAACAAACAACAGGTGGAGATTACCAACCAGGTCGTTGTCTTGCCCTATCTGCGTTGGGGTATCAGTGCTGGTGCTCTCGATACCGGTACGCCCCTCGCCATCGCCGGGCGCATGTTAGCAAATGGAGAGGTTACCCGCCGTGGCGCCTTCGGCCCAGAACTGTGCGTACCCGTCCAGCCGTTCTTCAAAGAACTTGCTCGCTACAATATGCACGTCACTGAAACAAGAACTGTGGCCGTTTCATAATAATCACAAGCATGTACGCTCGCGCAAACCCGCGGATGTACACACCTGAAACAGTGAGTCACCCCGACTCAAACTTGTGTGAAACAGGTGATACACCTGATACACCTGAAACAGTGAGTCACCTCGACTCAAACTTGTGTGATACACCTGATACACCTGATACACCTGATACACCTGATACACCTGATACACCTGATACACCTGATACACCTGATACACTTGGCTCGATATTTTTCAGGATAAAAGACGATGCAAATATGTAGGGGCGCAATTTTGACCTTTAACAACATCATCTGGCCAACCGTAGGGGCCGATTTATCGGCCCTCACAGGATTTTCCGCCCTCCAGATGAATACGTTAAACAGCATTATTGCGCCCGCCTGACAACTGGATGGTCGCTGTGGTAAAATGACGTAAGTAGATTGGCCTGCCTTCGAAAAATTCGTATTTATTTCGAAGTACAGGCACGAAAAACGAGTGAATAAACGCACATTCATGCGAAGTCACAGTATTTTAGACTTCTGAAAGGGGCTATCAAATGAGCGAATACAAACTGCTTATTAATGGTGAACTCGTCAATAGCAGTTCAGGTAAAACCGTTGATGATATTGGTCCTGCGAGTGGCCAGCCAATTGCTCAAGTTCCCGAAAGTTCTGTTGAAGATGTAAACCGCGCTGTTGCTGCAGCACGCGAAGCTTATGATGACGGACGCTGGTCCGGTCTGACTCACGGTGCGCGCGCAGCTACGCTTGAAAAATTTGCTTCACTCCTGGAAGCACACGCTGAAGAGTTTGCTGAACTGGAGTCGCAGGATGCTGGCAAACCTATTAAACTGGCGCGCGATAGCGATGTGCCATTTGCCATCGATAACCTTCACTTCTTTGCGGGTGCTGCTCGTCACCTTGCCGGTACAGCTTCCAGCGAATATACCGGCGGCCATACCAGCATCATTCGCCGCGAGCCAATCGGCGTGGTAGCATCGTTGGCCCCCTGGAACTATCCTTTTATGATGGCCGCCTGGAAGATTGGCCCGGCCCTCGCTGCTGGCAATACCGTCGTTCTCAAACCATCGGTAGAGACTCCTCTCAGCACTCTGAAGCTTGGCGAACTGGCCTTGGAGGCCGGTATTCCTGCCGGCGTGCTCAATGTTATCACCAGTGGCCCTGGTGTCGCACAGGCGCTTGGCAGTCATCGCGATGTCAATATGGTCTCAGTTACAGGTAGTACCGAAAGCGGGAAACATATTATGCGAGCCGGTGCAGATGCCATCAAGCGCGTGCACCTCGAACTCGGTGGCAAAGCTCCATTTATCGTCTATGAGGATGCCGATATCGAAGCCGCTGCCAATGGAGCCGTTGTCGGTGGTTACGTCAACTGCGGTCAGGATTGTACTGCTGCTACACGTATCTACGTACAAGACAGCATCTATGATGCTTTCATGGACTCGTTCTTGAGCAAGGTCAAACAAATTCGAGTTGGCAATCCCGCCCATGAGCACACCGACATGGGGCCGTTGATCTCTGCCTCACAACGGGCCACCGTCGAGGGCTTTGTCGAGCGTGCCCTGCGCGACGGTGCCAATATCGTCACTGGCGGCAAACGCGTTACCGTAGCTGGCCTCGAAAAAGGCTTCTTCTTCGAACCAACCGTTATCGCAGAGGACCACAACGATGCGGAGATAGTACAGTGTGAAGTCTTTGGTCCCGTCGTCGTCGTCAGCCGCTTCGACACTGAGGAAGAGGTGCTTAAGAAAGCCAACGATGTCGTGTATGGTCTTGCCTCTTCCGTATGGACGAAAGATATCTTCAAGGCCATGCGTGCGGGCAAGGACCTTCAGTTTGGGACAGTCTGGGTTAACGACCATCTACCGCTCACATCAGAAATGCCACATGGCGGTTATAAAGAGAGTGGCATCGGCAAAGACATGTCCATGTACTCTTTCGAAGAGTATACCCAGATCAAACATGTCATGATTGAACTGGGCGGCGAGGCTCGTAAGGGTTGGCACTACACCATTTTTGGTGACGCTGAGTAATCCCTTTTTTGACATCTTGCGGACAAGCCTGCCTTTAACAAAGGGGCAGGCTTGTTCATTTTTCTCCCAAGAAAGTTGGGCCTTCACACCTGTTATACATATGAAGGCCCAGCTAGAAAGGCACCCACCGCCTTTCTTCGCTATAAATTACGTAGTAGGGTTACAACAACCTGAGAAAGTGTTACAGCGATGGCTACCAAACAACCCTTGTGCGCGTGCGAAGCGCAACATCGCGCCGAGTACCGTATATAGTAGGGTTGACCCTAGCGGTCAACCTGGCCGGCGTCAACCTGGCTTCGGTGCTTTTACTCTTCAATGTAGCGGGCAGAAACGAATGCTTTCAGACATTATTGATATTCCTTCTGGTTCACTCATATCTCTTGTTGGGGCTGGTGGAAAGACGACCACAATGTATACACTCGCCGCTGAACTGGCAGCGAAAAGTATGCGCGTCGTCACCACTACTACCACCAATCTCTATGTTCCCCGGCAGAGTGAAACGGACACCTTAATTATTTCTGCTGAAACTCCTACGCTCCTCAAAATGGTGAATTCCGCCTGGAAGCAGTATCAACGTATCACTGTCGCTGCAAAAGCCATTGGTGAGGGGAAAATCAATGGCCTGCAGCTTGACCAGCCGTATGAGCTACTCATCAGGAGCGGGGCCGATGTTGTCATCGTCGAAGCTGACGGCGCCCGCCGCAGTATGATAAAAGCACCGGCGGAACACGAACCTGTCGTTCCACCTCAGACGAACATAGCCCTACTACTCATGAGTGCAGAAGTAATGAACCAACCACTGAGCGCAGAGATAGCCCATCGCCCCGAACGTATCGCTGCTGTACTGGCTATAAACCTGGGAGACGTGCTGACACCCAGACATGTAGCAAGGCTAATGACGAATGAACAGGGTGCCATGAAGAGTATACCCGAAACTGCCAACGTCCATCTCCTACTAACACATGTTACTGAGAAAAACACAGCGATGACGCGCGAAGTGGCAGAACTGGTACAAAGTTCGGGTAGGGGGATCAAAGTGTTGTGCTCTACCCGCCCAGGTCAGTGGTCAAAAGCGCTCTGATCGCACCTAACTACCCTTAATATCTAGACCAATTTTGAGCTTTCTGGTAGAGTCTAGATATGACAGCAAAAGTACACTGTTCACAACAAAATATTGAAGCTTTCTAACAACTCTATTAAGGGACACTTAATCTATGAGGCTTGCTCTCTACTGGTCATACTCCACCCGCTCGCTTGTACGCGGGGGACAACGTACAATCCTGGCCATTTTCTGCGTCGCCGTTGGCGTTATGGCAATTGTAGCATTACAGCTAGTTGGCCTCAGCGTCAAACAGGCCCTCATTGGCAATGTCGTTGAGGCCAACGGCGGTGATATTCGTATCAGCGCAGGTATCACACCTCTGCGTCGACAGGACGTGATTGTGCTCGACCAACTAAAGCAGCGCAGGCGTATTACCGATTACGCAACCTCATTTGACGCCGGTGGCAGTATCTCACTTTCCTCTGGAGATGAAGTAACCTTCAGATTCATTGCTATCTCTCAAAACTATCCGCTAGTTGGGCAGGCAAACTTCTTAGCGCCATCACATAACTTGACCATCCGGGGTATTGTCACTGGTAATAAGGTGGCCATGAGCTCGCTCGTCTTTCAGCAGCTAGGGGCACACATCGGTAATACCTACCGTGTTAAGACGGTAGATGGTCGTCTTGTGCCTATCACCGTTGCCGCGGAATTCCAGGAGGGAGGTGCCTTTCTGGGACCACTGGTGATCATCTCACAAACAGCCTTGAACTCCGTGCCTGGCCCTAACGGCACTCCCCTACCCGCGCAATATGATACAGCCTATATGACCGTACCAACTGCCAATATCAATTCCGTTAAGACAGAAATAGGTCAGGCCCTACCATCAGTGCGCGTTATCACCGCGAAAGATCTACTCGCACGGCGCCAGAGTCAGGTCGACCAGATTGAGCTTTTTTTAAGGATTGTTGGTTTGCTGGCACTTTTCATTGGTGGTATTGGCGTCATAAACACGATGCAAGTCCTCTTGCATCGCCGGCAGGTTGAGATCGCCATGCTCAAAACGACCGGCTATCGGCAGATCGACTTATATACATTGTTTGGGTTGGAAGCGGCATTACTTGGTGTCATTGGTGGCTTTGTCGGAACGGCTGCTGGCGTGGGTGCTAGTTTTCTCGTCCGTGCTGTCGTTGAAAACGCCTTTTTCCTGCATCTTTCCATTGTTTTAGACCCGTTGACCGTCACCTCAGGTCTGCTGGTAGGACTGTCAACCGCCCTCATATTTGGGCTGTTGCCAATCGTACAGGCCAGCCAGATACGTCCGCTAGCAGTCTTGCGCGAGATAAGCGAGGGAACAAAAACATCCTCTCGCTTGACTACCCTGGCGTTACTCCTCTTACTATCGCTACTCTTCGTCGCCTTAGCTTCAACTATCCTGGAAGATGTGATCACGGCAACTGTAGCAGTCTATGGTGGCGCTGGCATAATTTTCGCCCTGGCCCTGGGCTTCAGCCTGCTGGTACTGGCGATCTCAAAACTACCAGTCTATGAGCGACCTCGTCTGCGCATCCTACTCTGGATTCTGCTGGCATTTGGTTTCATCGTTCTCTCCTCGCTTCTATTTGTAGGTCTGACATATTCAGGAGTATACGCAAATAGCATTGCGACAAGCCTTGGCTACAGCATTGTCGGCAAGTACGTGCTCGTAGTCCTGGGAGGGCTTGGAATTATCCTGGTAGGCGGTTCGCTTGTCTACCTCTTAGCAACCATCGTCAACAGTTTCATTATGTTCACCCCACGTTCATGGAAAACTGCCGTTATGCTGGCATACCGCAATATTGGCAGACAGAGAATACGCACCACTACTACTTTGACGGCTCTCTTTGTCGGAGTATTCGCCATAGGTCTCATATTGATCCTGGGTCAGGGGATCAAGGATACAATCAATAATACATTGAATACGCTCTTTACCCACAATGTATTCGTCATCGTTTCGCCAAAACAAAAAACCACGCTCACCAATCAGTTACCGTATCTGAAAGGAATCGATGCAAGTAAGACGCTCATCAATCCAGTGGTGCCACAGATATACCCGCTTCTCGTTGCTGGGAAAGATGTCAACACTCTTCTCAAGAGTATCCGTGCCACAGATAAAATCAACAAAGAAGATATTCTCAATGCTATGAGTAACCTGCAGGGTTTCAGCCTGAATGCTGGCAAGAATAACCTGCCTATTATTGTTCTGAAAAATGGGCGCAATCTCAGTGCATCTGACTCCGGCACGAATAATGTCATCATGAGTTCTCAGCTCGAAAAAGCACCTGTTCGCTTACATTTAGGAGATAGTGTCGTCGTGCAAAGTGTAGACGGAAACGTCACAAAAGTCCTCAAGGTTGTTGGATTCTACGATGGTGATTCGCGCACAGGCAATACAAATTTTGCGAGGATATTGGCTGACACCGCTTTGACGGAGCAACTCGGTGGGCAACTCACCCTGGAGGTCTTCTCACTGAAAGTGGACCCTAATCAATTGCCCGCGTTCAAGCAGCATCTAACTAAAACTGTGCCTACAGCCTTCATTTTCAGCGTGACCGACATCGATGCGCTCATCAACCAGGTGCTCAACAATCTCATCATCATGCTGACAACTGTTGCCTCGCTTGCTATGATCGCCGGCCTGATCATTATTGCAAACGCGGTCGCCCTGGCCATGTTGGAGCGGAGACGTGAAATAGGCATTTTGAAATCTGTTGGTCATACCAGTGCTTCAATACTTGCAACCGTCCTTATTGAAAATGGTCTGGTTGGGGTGCTTGGTTCACTGGTGGCTATGCTGCTAGTGGCGGGAGCGATTGCTGCCCTTAGCTCGTTTGTGTTTCACATTACTATTGGATTTGGTCCAGGCCTCATAGGGTTGATTGTTGGTTCAACTGCGCTGATTTCAATGTTTGTTGCCGCTGCAGTTGCATGGGGAGCTGTGCGTGTAAGGCCGTTAGATGTTTTACGGTACGAGTAGTAATAAAGTAGAGGAAGCGGCAAGTAAATGAACTCTTGAAAAAATGCTGCTTTCCTAAAAGGAAAACAGCATAGCTTGCTTACTACAGTAGTGGTCAGAATATATCTTTCGCAATTGGTTAGGATAAATTCTCAACCAGCCTCCGCGCGATATGTAACCACTCCTCCGGCGTATCATCGGGAACAGAACAGCCATTTGCCAAAATTAGCCGTAGTCCCTTGGTTTGGCTGATCGCTGACAGAATTTCGTTCTCTAGTTCAGTCTCGCTGCCGTGTGTGAGGGAGCCACGCTCCCAAAGACCACCCATGAGGCATTTATCAGTCAGGGTCAGAGCTTCGCTCAAGCTTGGGCCGGTGATGCGGTCGCTCCAACTCATCACTGCGACGGGGTAGTCGGTGAAGTCCTCGAAGTAGATCTCATCACCCTCTTGCGTAGGGTCGGCATGCACATGCACAATATTTAACCGGCCTGCTTGCGCTCCCCCTAAAACATGCAGATCATAGGGACGAGCAATTTCGGCGTACTCTTCCCGTGTCAAGTCAGCATTGGTAGCACCCATACAGGAGAAAAATATCCCACTTGCTCCAGCTTCAATGGCCGCGCTCACAAACTCATGCAAGTTCGCAGCAATAATAGCCAGTCCTAGTTTGAAGTCTTCAGGATTTTTGCGCGCCTGTTCAATGGCCTCCGTTCTCCCTATAAACCGCGTTATACTAGTAAATGGGCTGAACAATGTGAGTATGAGCGGAAAGTCACTGTCGAGTTGCGAGCGTAACTTGCGAATACAGATAAGCTGTTCCCGAAAGCTCGGAGTGTCCAACCCCAATCGTGGTAGTGTGCTCCACTGAGTCGTCTGAGGCTCGGGATAAGGCAAATCGGGCATGATTTTCACAATATCCAGGTCGAACTTCTTACGAAAAAACTCCATCGTTAGCTCGGCCATTCGCTCTCCGGAGCCTTCTGGTTTAAAGTGGTGCCAGAAACAGAAAGGTACGCGATCTACGTGCTCTCCCGCAATTGCAGCCTGTACACGTTCACTGGCAGTCATCGGTTTTGGTGGCGTGGTCATCTTGTTTCCTCAATATTCTCTTTGTTCTGACTTACCTACAAGCAAATATCAGGACTTCCCAAAAGCTGCTTAGAGAGGAGTTCCTAAAAACCCCCTCTTAAGAATGGATACAAACAGTATACGGCATTTCGATGCCGGTAATGAAGGCACATATGATAAAATAGAGTAGCAAAAAAGATCCAACATCCATAAAAACGACACAATACAGCGTACTTAGAGGAACCGTTCATGCAAGATCACACAATATATCTTGACCACGCTGCAACCACTGCTCTAGATGCACGAGTGCTGGACGCTATGTTGCCTTACTTCACAACTGAATATGGCAACGCCAGCAGCATCTACACCCTTGGGCGTCACGCCATGCAAGCCATTGATAGTGCTCGTGAGCAGGTAGCTGATTTCCTGAATTGCCGCCCAACAGAAATCTCTTTCACAGGCTGTGGCTCTGAAAGTGATAACCTGGCTATCAAAGGGATCGCTTTTGCCTCGCAGAAAAAAGGCAATCATATCATCACCACGCCAATTGAGCATCACGCTGTATTGCACACCTGCCAGTACCTTGAGCGTTTTGGTTTCAAAACCACCTATGTACCTGTCGATAGATATGCAAGTGTAGATCCGGATGATGTGGGGCGAGCAATTACCGACCAGACAATCCTCGTCTCTGTTATGTATGCCAATAACGAAGTCGGTACCATTGAACCTGTCGCGGAAATTGGTCGTATCTGTCGAGCCAAAAAAATACCCTTTCATATTGATGCCGTACAAGCAGGAGGCTCTCTGCCGATAGATGTTGCAGCTCTCAATGCTGACCTGCTCTCTCTCTCTGCTCACAAATTTTACGGACCTAAAGGGGTAGGAATACTCTATGTGCGCCAGGGGATGCGCCTATTGCCGCAGCTACAGGGTGGTTCGCAAGAACGCGGGCGCCGCGCTGGTACCGAAAATGTGGCGGGAATCGTAGGAGCAGCCACTGCGCTACGCCTGGCTTATGAAGAATTACCCCTGGTGCAGCCTCGCATCGTTGCCCTGCGGGATCGTCTGATCGATGGCCTTTTGCCTATTCCGGGCAGCCAACTGACCGGACATCCCACCAGCCGTCTAGCAAATAATGCAAGCTTCTGCTTTGAGGGCGTTGAAGGGGAATCGATACTCCTCAACCTCGACTTGCTTGGTGTAGCTGCCTCAACCGGCTCTGCTTGTACTTCCGGTTCGGTTGATCCATCACATGTCCTGCTTGCGATGGGACTTCCTCCGGAAGTTGCTCACGGCAGTCTACGGCTCACACTTGGTAAGGAGAATACCGCTGCTGATGTAAATGTCCTACTCACCGCAGTACCGACTATCATTGAGAAGCTACGAGGTTTGCGCGCGTGATGGTGACAGCAATCTCTCCATCACCCATTCCCTCGTTGCTTCAGCATTTATTCTTACGGCTGCCTGAATTAATGGGCCATCCATTATGCGCGAAACCATGAATCCTTTGAATGGCCCACGCCCAAATACTCTGGCTGTCATTTCTTGGAACTCTAGCAACTCCGGGGCGCACAATGCCACAACCCCCACGGCATCGTGGAGATAGGGAAGATCAGGCTGCCAACGTGAGTGATGCCTTTTCCAAACTTCCAACAGATGGCTGAGAAACTGGGTTTGGCGAGAGTGACTATTGTGTAACCTCGTAATATCACCCTCTCGAAGCTGGCAGCGCATCGTAATATCCCAGCCTAGCATCGTCACTGGAATACCCGTCCCCAGGGCAATTTGTGCTGCCCGTGCATCACTGCGTATATTCCAATCGGGGAAAGGAAAACTACTTGTACCCCCAACTATGACAATGTCTCTTATAGCCATGAATAAAGCCGGTTCGAGCCTGAGAGCCGTAGCAATATTCGTCAGTGGCCCGAAACAAAGTATCGTTAGACGACCACGTTGAGCCAATGCAGTCTCTATAATCAATTCCGGTCCAGAAAGTGTACTGATTGTTGGTAGAACGACTCGTTGATCAATAACGGCTGCCTGGGGTACGCCAGAGGGTCGGTGACGAGGTTGTATAGGCGTTTCTATTCCTGCTGCCACTCGGACATCTTCACATCCAAAAATGTGGAGCAAGTATTGTGCTAAACGTGCCCTCTGCTGGGTATCTCCGTAAACAGTGGTGATTCCCTGCAAATCAATTTCTGGTGACTGTAAAATGAGAGCAAGCGCAATCGCGTCATCGATGTCGTCACCGATATCGGTATCGACGAGTACGCTATGTTTTGTTGAAATAGATTGGCTTCTTTCAGCATCGTGTTGAATGGGCAATTGGTGCATTGTCAACAAGTCCTCTTTTATGTTACAGTGGGTAAGTAAGAGGTTAGAGAATAGAGGCAAACCTACGCCTACTATCACACTCTATTAAAAGACTACCATAGTAGGATAGGAATAGGCAACGACCAATGCAGACATATGCTGTTTCCTGCCTCCGTTCAGAAAAGAAGGGAAGTGTGCTTCTATGGATACGCTCAGACGAGAAGTGTTGTCACAGCGTGTGCGTCAGGTAAAGCCCTCTGGAATACGTAAATTCTTTGATATTATTAACACCATGCCAGAAGTCATTTCTCTGGGCGTCGGCGAACCAGATTTTGTCACCCCGGTACACATCCGTCAAGCCGGCGTTCGCTCTATCGAGCTAGGCCATACGAAATATACCTCGAATTACGGTATACTCGAATTACGCGAAGAGCTGGCAGCTATGCTGCAACGTCGCTACAGTTTGACCTATGACCCCAAGCAAGAAATACTGGTTACTGTTGGTGTCAGTGAGGGTGTAGACCTGGCAATGCGCACGATCATCGATCCAGGTGATGAGGTGATCTCCCTCGATCCAGGGTATGTTGCTTATGAAGCTGATATTATCTTCGCTGGCGGAGTCCCTGTAGCTGTCCCCACCTTTGCCAGGTACGATTTTGGTGTCCGTGCTGCTGCAATTGCGGCAGCGATTACTCCCCGCACAAAGATGATTTTGATCGGTAACCCAAATAACCCCACTGGTGCTGTTGTACCTGAAGTAGAACTTGAGGGTATTGCCGAGCTGGCTGTTAAACACGATCTCATTGTTGCTACTGACGAGGTCTATAGCCGCCTTGTATATGGGCAGAAACATATTTGCATCGCTTCGCTCCCTGGAATGCGTGAGCGTGCCATCTTGCTTGATGGCTTTTCCAAGGCGTATGCTATGACAGGTTGGCGCGTTGGCTATGTTGCTGCTCCAGTACACATTTTGGAGGCAATGCTAAAGGTTCACCAGTATGCGATTATGTGCGCTGGTACCGCTCCCCAGGAAGCGGCATTAGAAGCACTGCGTCACGGGGAGGATGATGTACAGATGATGCATCAAGATTACACTCGACGGCGTCGTATGTTTGTCGATGGTCTTAATCGTATCGGCCTGACTTGCTGTGAACCGCGAGGAGCCTTTTATGCCTTTCCTTACATAGGGAATACGGGTTTAACTGATGAGGAGTTCGCAGAGAAACTTCTTTTCGAGGAGAAGGTTGCTGTTGTTCCTGGCAGTTCATTTGGCGCTGCGGGTAAAGGCTATGTGCGCTGTGCTTATTGTACCGCCTATGAGCAGCTTGAAGAGGCCTTGATACGTATGGAACGCTTCTTGAAGAAGTATTCATAGACCTGGCAACCTCCAAATCATTGAAAATATGGCATATGAGCGGGTGTACTCGTAACAAGTTCATATACCATATTTTGACTAATCTCTATCATCACTACAGAAAGGAGGTAACCTCTCCACCTCGCGTGAGGCTTCTCATCTTCTGTTCCCCTTCACCATGCCTCACTATGTAGATCACAGTCAATTAGCTCTTTGTCAGTTCCAACACATCGAATATGCCTCCACGGGCTAGATTGAAAGGAGCACATTTATGTCGCTTGCTGATAACTCGCAAGAATTTTCCGAGGAACAAACCCTACAAAGGTACGGCTATCAACAGGAATTTAAGCGCGAACTGAGACGCTTTGCCTCGTTCGCAATCGGATTCTCATTCATCTCCATCACCACCGGTATCTTTACTACGTATGGTTTTGTACTGGTCAATAGTGGACCACTTGGCATCTGGACCTGGCCACTGGTGATCGTTGGCCAGTTGTTCGTTTCGCTGGTCTTTGCCGCGCTGGCGTCACGTATTCCACTAGCAGGTTACTCCTATCAATGGACATCACGGTTGGCGAATCCCAAAGTTGGCTGGCTAATTGGTTGGATTTCATTTGTCTTCCTGATTGTAGACGTGGTGGCAGTGGATTATGCTGTGGCCGCGACCGTCCTGCCCAGCCTCTTCAGATATACCGGAACTCCCCAAAATGCGTGGCTGGCTACGGCAATAGTGATAGGCGTTCAGATGGCGCTCATCGTTTTTTCCACCTTCTGGTCAACCCGTATTAATAACGCTGCGGTCGGCACTGAGATAGTCGGCATTGTAGGACTGACTTTACTGTTAGTGATAGTTGGTGCTGTGCGAGGAATGTTGCAACCAAGTCATCTTTTCAGCACTGGTAGCGCACCTTCTCCGTGGTTGACACTCGGTACACTTACAAGCGCTGGCCCATTCATGCTCTCGTTTCTGCTTGGAGCATTTACCATTGTAGGATTCGAAGCGGCAGCCAACCTCGCGGAGGAGACACAGGACGCCCATCGAACCGTTCCCACAGCCATGTGGTTTTCAGTGTTCTTGAGTGGTGTTGTAGGCTTCGCATTCCTTATCGCGCTCAACCTGGCGTCGCAAAACATCGCGGCGCTCACTGCCTCGACAACGCCAGTTGCAGACATTATTACCCAGATGTTGGGTACGGTGGTTGGCGATATCTTCCTGGTATTCGTCACCTTCTCGATATTTGCGTGTGGTCTGGTAATCTTTATTACCGTTTCGCGTTTGACCTGGGCAATGTCACGCGATGAGCGCTTCCCCGGTCATTTGCTGTTAAGACGAGTAGGCGAACAGACTGGCACTCCTGTAGCAGCGACTTTACTCTGTGGAATACTGATCGAGGTAGTGCTGGCTGGCTTTGCTTTGCTGGGCATTCTCGTACCTAGCCAGAGCAATACACTGACTTACCTGTTTAGCGCGGCAACCCTGCTGCCCGCTATCATTTACCTGGCAACGGTCGTTCTTTATATCTATGCTCGGCGCAAGTTACCAGAGACGCACGGATTCAGTCTGGGTGCCTGGGAGTGGCCGATCATCGTTTTATCCATAATCTGGCTTCTCTTTGAACTCTCCATTTTCCGGGACGCTCAATTTGCTGCGCCATGGCTCTATTCCCTGGTGATGTTTGGCCTTGGTTTGATCTACTTTGTGTGGTTGCTAGTGACACGTCCTCATGTGTTGAGTAAACCTCCACAAAAAGAAGGAGAACCTGGTAGCGTTAGCACTCGTGGCTAACTGATGAACTGATAGTCGCCAGGAGTACGTCTACACAAAAACTCTATTCTTTAAGGTGGCACCCTACACGCCATTCAGGGCAGTAGGGTGCAGGGTGCCACAATATTTCCCGTTTTTTCTACATAGATGGAAGAACTTCTTTCCTTCTATCTTCTCCCTTGTCTTGCAACAGGTAGTATAATTTATTTGCAAAATGGGAAGTAAGGAGAAGACAAATGGCAAAAGTGGCATCAACAAAATTAACCTCGAGCGGTAAATGTAATTTCTGCCTGAGTGAATTTGATAAAAGCAAAATGACCCAGCACCTGAAATACTGTAAGCAAAGATCTGCCATTATTAAAACGGAGAACTCAGCAGAAGCGCAGAAAATCAGGTTGTTTCACATCGTCGTCGAAGGACGATATCTTCCGGTGTACTGGATGCATCTCGAAATGCCTGCGAATAACACACTGTATGATCTGGACGCGTTTTTGCGAGCTATCTGGCTCGAGTGTTGCAATCACCTCAGTGCCTTTAACATTGGCAAAGCATCTTACTCATCACAAACAGAGGATATGCTGTGGGGTTTGGCAGATCCAACGGCTGTCGAAGCTGCTGATGTTGAAGAGGAAGATATTGACGAAGATGAGGAGGAACCAGACATCACCGAACTTTCTCAAGCCGAGATTCAAAACCTTTCACCAGTCGAGGTTGCTATGAGGCTAAGTGAACTTTTACAGCAGGAATTTCAGGCTAATATTGCTGATCTTTCTCCGGCTGAATTTCAAGCCAAATTTACTGAACTCATGGCCGCACGCATGGGTGACTCTCTAACCCCTGAAATGCAAATACAACTGAGTAACCTGTCCGTTCTTATACAGCCCCTTCTCGTCGATTTTGTTAATGATGATTATGAACATGATATGGACGTTGAACTGAGCAAGGTACTCAAAGTGGGGCAAAAATTTTTCCACGAATATGACTTTGGCTCCACTACCAAACTGGCGTTGAAAGTAGTCGCTGAGCGCGAAGGAACTGCGCCGAAGGATGATGACAAGTATAGTGGTGAGTTCGGCGAGGATAAAACTATTAAGATCATGGCACGTAATAACCCGCCTCAAATATCCTGCCGCGAGTGTGGAAAACCCGCTACTAAGGTCGCTGCGGGAAATTATTACTTTGAAGATGGTGCATTGTGTGATGTATGTGCCAGGACCAGTTTGAAAGAGTACGAAGATATGTTCTTGCCTATCGTCAACTCCCCACGAGTGGGCGTGTGCGGCTATACCGGAGATGCTAATGTGGAAGAATTTGATTGGGATGATGAAGAAGAATATGAAGCAGAGGAAGATGAAGAACAATGATCAAGAAGAATGATGATCAATAGGTACTGGTTGATCGCTTTGATACTTGTTCTTGTGCTTTCGGCAACCCTGTTGACCGTAGCGTATTATGTATATAGATCTTCAACGACTACGATTCATAGCGGTTGCAATGGACAACAGGCCAGTACTGGCGGAAGTGCATCGTCAACGATCAGTCCATGCCGGCGTCTACTCGTATTTTCGAAAACAGACGGATTTCGCCATGCCTCCATTAAAGATGGAAAGATAGCTCTTCAAAAGCTAGCTGCTGGACATAACTTTGCGATTGATTTTACCGAAGATTCAACAGCCTTTACTGATGCCAATCTGGCACACTATGGTGTTGTTATCTTCCTCCTGACTACTGGTGAGATTTTCAATGACAATCAGCAAGCAGCATTTGAACGCTATATTCGTTCAGGCGGTGGGTATGTAGGTATTCATTCTGCCAGCGATACAGAGTACGACTGGCCCTGGTACGGCCAACTACTGGGCGCATTTCTCAATATTGCTCACAAGCACTCGAGAGTCCTCCAAACGACCATACCTGTTGTCGATAGAACACATCCATCGACCGTTATGCTGCCGCCCCTTTGGGTGCGTACCGATGAATGGTATAACTTTGCCACAAATCCCCGTGGTAAAGTCCATGTGCTCATGATTCTCGATGAAAGTACATACATTGGTGGTACAATGGGTGTTGACCATCCTATTGCCTGGTGGCACGATTATGACGGTGGGCGATCATGGTATACTGCTCTGGGTCATACCTCAGAGAGTTATTACGAACCTCTATTTCTAGCTCACCTCTGGGGTGGTATCACCTATGCAGTTGGAGCCGGACAAAAACAAGCAGCAATTTCTACCCGACCTGATCATATATTACTTCAGCAGTTATTTGAAATAGTGAATGTCGCGGATGTAACAATGGTTAAATACCTTGTTCTCCCTCAAAATTGAATCACAGCCGTTACTCCACCATATACACCTTCGCAATAAGTCCTCTTGCTGGTCAGACAACCCCACTTTATACAATTTTGGCAAGAATTTACTGAAATCTTACAAATTTTTTATTGGTCTCTGACAATATCCAGCTACAATGACCTACATAACCGGATTCATGAACGGTATGCAAACATACTGTTTACAACTAGGTATGCATATATTGTAGGAGGCGTTTACTCATGTCCAATCCTGATGCAAATAATCCTTATAAGCAACCAACTTTGCCATATCGATCATATCAAGGAAATATGAATCCACCGCGCTCTCAACAGCAGGAATTCGTGCACCCGTCTACTACTGCGCGTGCAAGCGCATCACATAGTAGTTCTGCTGCACCTCTCCGCTCCACGCAAGCTAGGTCGGCCCCGCCACATCAGCACACAGCTAAGTCGGCCTCGCCACGCCTATCTAAAGCGGAGGCACTAGCATTGGTGGATACGTGCAAAAAATGGCTGATAGCAGGCTCTTTTGTAGCCTTTGGGATACTAAGCGGTCTGGTTGCCGGGCATGTGGTCGGAAGTACCTCTACTACCTCTACCCAGTCACCAACACCAGCATCTAACCCGCCCGCGACCTCACCAAATTCACCAACCTCACCAAATTCGCCATCACCTAACGGAGGTTCTTTCCAGCAACAACAGCAAGGAGGCTTTGGCTTTGGAAACGGCAATCCCGCACAACCACCCGTATCCGGCTCTCACACCTCCTGAGCTTATGCACGTCCCATCCAGCATGGCTCGCTCCCAGTTCCGTGCGATGGGAACGATTATCTCTTTACTCTTGCCAGCGGAACATCTACAGCGTGGAGAAGAGATTGTAAGAACACTCTTTGCCGAGTGGGAGCAAACATTGAGCCGCTTTTTACCGGAGAGTGAGCTTTCCCAACTCAATCGGCAAGCAGGAACCAATTTCTTGGCGAGTGAATTGCTCTTCACAGTAATGAGTAGCGCCCTTGCCGCGGCCCAGGCAACAGAGGGACTTTATGACCCTACCCTTCTCAACCAGTTGGTGCAATTAGGGTACGACCGCACCTTCGACAAGCTACCGGAAGAGCTACCAGCTGCTGAACGTCCCACCTCCCCAGGCGGGCGGTGGCGCGATATTCATATAAACCGGGCACTGCGATTGGTGACGCTACCACCTGGAGTCAGTGTAGATTTTGGGGGCATTGCGAAGGGGATGACTGTCGATGCCGCTCTGGAGCAACTTCGTCTGGAAGGTATTTATCCTGCGCTAGTCAATGCGGGTGGTGATCTTGCAGTACTTGGCGTACCTCCTCTTGAGAAGCAGTGGCCTATTGAAGTGCAGGGGAAATCTCGTTCGTGGGTAATCCCCTTACATCATGGTGCTTTTGCCACTTCTGGCGTGGCTCGCCGCCACTGGCTGCAAGGAACGCATATGCGCCATCATCTCATCGATCCTTGTACGGGATTGCCTGCTCAGAGTGGTCTCTGGTCCGTCACTGTGGTAGCGGCCCGCTGTGAGCAGGCAGAGGTAGCGGCAAAGGTAGCCTTTCTCCTGGGTGTAGAACGGGGCAGCGAGTTTTTGCATAACCTGGCATTCGCAGGCCTGCTTGTACGGGAAGATGGTACCTGGACGACAGTAGGCTCCTGGCCTCGGAATGCTATGTTGCATGCGGGTAGGAAAGAGGTGACAAAATGAGCATATGGCAAACGGTGACCTGGGATGTTGCTCGAGCAGGTGGCTTCACCGCCTTTGGTCTGCTGACATTGTCGGTTGCAATAGGGCTGGCGCTCACGCTCCACTTACAGTCACCGCGCTGGCCGCGCATCATTAATAGCGAACTGCATAACTTTCTCACTTTGCTCGCGCTCATCTTCACAGGTATATATATACTGGCGGTCTGGGTTGACCCATTCACCAGATTTGGTTGGAACGAGGTGTTTATCCCCTTTGTGAGCTATTACCGTCCTCTGTGGATGGCACTTGGCATTATCGCCTTTTACATCGGTATTGCCATCGGCATTAGCACATGGCTACGACCTCGCATTGGTTACAAATTGTGGCGAAACTTGCACATGCTAACATTGCTTCTGTTTGTGCTGGTTGTTGTGCATGGGATTGCGACAGGAAGCGATACTCGTACCTGGTGGGGGGCCGCAATTTACGCGTTCAGCGTTTTGCTGGTTGGAACACTGCTCTGTATACGCCTGATGAAACCTGCAAATGCCCAAAGCCGTGCTCACCCCAGACTTGCCGTAGCGTTAGTACTAGCACTGGCGGTTGGTACGTTTTGGGCACTGCTCGGTCCATTTCAACCTGGATGGTATGCCCATGCCAACAATGTAAATGTAAATGTACAAGCTTCGCGGTCTGCATCAACTTCGCACGCAGTACCATCACCACAAGTGGCTTTTCCTCAATCCTTTACGGGCAATCTACAAGGGCTACTCAGACAAAATGGGCCTGATGCCAATGGCAATGTAACTCTGCAACTCGATCTGAAAATTAGCAATGGACCAGCAGGGTATGTGCAGGTGATCCTACAAGGACAAACGGGAGGAAATGAAAGTGAGGGTGTCACCATCACCTCGTCTCGTGTCATGCTGGCTTCGAGCAGCGGACAACTACTCTATGCAGGCCCTCTGAGCAACTTCTCTGGAGAGAGACGCTGGAATATGACAGCAATGCTCACAAGAACGGGCACAAACAGTACTAGCCCGCTACCGGTGCAGATGACCGTACTGGTCGATGCAAGCGGGCAGGTTACGGGAACAATCATGGCAGGGAGCTCAATTCCTAGTGGAAATCCTGCGGGAAGTGATGCCTGAGATGAGATGACTCCCGAAAATGCATCTCGCGATAGGAAATTTGGAAAAATCCTTGACAATGCAGGTAGATACATGCTATAAGTTAACTATCAGATTTACAACTTCATAAAATAGAAGTGTCGAAGGGTCGAGTAACAGTTGCCTGTTGCGTCCAGAGAGTGGGCGGTTGGTGGAAAGCCCATATGTCAATGCACTGTGAAAAAAAGCCCGGAGCTGCGAGAAGAAATCGCGTCATGCGAGAGTAGAACTTGGCCGGATGCCCCCGTTACCGGGCTGGAGTATGTCAGTACTCGGCGAGGTTGCTGCCGTGAGGCAGCAACGAATGAAGGTGGTACCACGAGAGCAGTGTTTAACGCTCTTTGTCCTTCTCTGAACGAAGGATGAAGGGCTTTTTTATTTGCCCTTCGTAGCTTCGCAATAGCGCAACGAAAAACTTCATAGCACAAAAGCATCGAAGGGACGAGTAGCGGTTCCTGGTTACATCCAGAGAGCGGGCGATTGGTGGAAAGCTCGTATGTTAACCAACCGTGAAAAAAAGCCCGGAGCTGCGAGAAGAAATCGCGTCATGCGAGAGTAGAACTTGGCCGGATGCCCCCGTTACCGGGCTGGAGTATGTCAGTACTCGACGAGGTTGCTGCCTTGAGGCAGCAACGAATGAAGGTGGTACCACGAGAGCAGTGTTTAACGCTCATCGTCCTTCCCTGAGCGAAGGACGATGAGCGTTTTTGTTTGTCAAGCATCTTGAAGTCGAAAAGGAGGAACCCAACAAATGACACACTGTCCAGAATGTGAAGCCGAGATTACCGTGCGAGATCTCCTGGTTGGGGAGATCACCTACTGTCCTGATTGTAACGCGGAACTGGAAGTGCTACGCCTGGAACCGCCCAGCGTGGCGCTGGCACCGCAGATTGAGGAAGATTGGGGAGAGTGACACGATGCGCCTGGCTATTCTTACATCACGCATCCGCGTGGAAGAGAAACTATTGATCGATGCTCTGAGACAGAGGGCAATTGCATTTGACATCGTCGATGATGGAGAATTGCTATTTGATCTGTCAAACCCTGATGAGCGATGGCGTGAATATGATGCCGTCCTCTGCCGCAGCCTGAGCCAATCGCGTGGGTTAGCAGTGCTCAATATATTGGAGCATTGGGGCATACATGTGTATAACCCGGCGGCGGTAACTGCACTGTGTAACGATAAGTTGCTCACGACACTGGCGCTGCTCCGTGCAGGCATCCCGACTCCGCATACATTGTTAGCCTTTGATTCCCAGGTAGCCATTCGCGGTATGGAGATGCTGAGTTATCCGGTCGTACTTAAGCCAACGACCGGGTCGTGGGGACGCTTGGTGGCGCGCATTAATGACCGTGATGCAGCAGAAGCGGTGCTCGAACACCGGGAGACGCTTGGCTCCTATCAGCAGCATATCCACTACATACAGGAGCATATCGCCAATAGCTTGTGTGTGCGTACTGCGCAGGCAGTTGGCGGGGGCATCCTGGCAATCGACGTGCTAGAAGACGCGCAACGCGGCCTGCTGGTCAATGAAATCAATGCCACGATGGAGTTCCGCAATAGCATTGCTCCAACAGGCGTTGATATACCCAGTGTGATGCTTGATTACGTACTGAGTGCCATGAAGGAGGAGGCTGTAAGATGAATCGCCTGCGTGTTGCTATCATCGGCGGCTCTGGCTATACAGGCGGGGAACTGGTGCGGCTCCTACTCTTCCACCCGCGGGTTGAGTTGACGCAGGTTGCGTCCAGCAGTCATGCCGGGTATTACTTGCATAGCGTGCATCCGAATTTGCGCAAACTCAGGTCATTGCGCTTCTGTCATTCCAATGACCTGACGTCATGTGACGTACTCTTTCTTTGCCTGCCCCACGGTGTATCCTCCAGGGAGATTGAACACTACCGGGCAATTGCGCCACGCGTCATCGACCTTTCAGCCGATTTCAGATTGCGCTCTGCTGGACTGTACGAACGATGGTATGGTGAGCCTCATTGCGCGTCCCATCTTCTGGAGGATGCTGTCTATGGCCTGCCTGAACTGCACCGCGCGGAACTGCCGGACGCGACTCTTGTAAGTGGCACCGGGTGTATGGCAACCGCGGCCATCCTGGGATTAGCTCCACTCTACCGGGCAGGTCTCGTGGATGGTGCACTTCCTCTCGTGGTGGAAGCCAAGGTTGGATCATCGGCGGCAGGGGCTACGCCAGGTCCGAGCAGCCATCATCCCGACAGGAGCGGCGCTGTGCGCTCGTTTCAGCCTACCGGGCATCGTCATACTGCCGAACTCATACAGGAGCTTGGTCGAGCCTCTGGTGGGGAGCTTCATCAGCATGTCGCTTTCTCTGCAACGGCAGTCGATGTCGTGCGCGGTGTGCTTGTTACTGCTCATTCCTTTTTGAATGAGCGTGTGGATGAGCGTACGTTGTGGCGACTCTATCGCGAAGCCTATCAACATGAGCCATTCATACGACTGGTCAAAGAACGCAACGGGGTTTACCGTTACCCCGAACCGAAGATTTTGGCGGGAAGTAACTATTGCGATATCGGCTTCGAGCTCGACCCTCATCAGCAGAGGGTGGTGGTTATTGCCGCCCTGGATAACCTGCTGAAAGGCGCCGCCGGAAATGCTGTGCAAGCACTCAATTGCATGTGTGGTTGGGATGAGTCGTTGGGATTGGCCTTTCCTGGTCTGCACCCCATTTAGGAAGGATGGAGCTTTGCCATGACACTTGTTGTGAAAGTTGGCGGTAGTGCCGGTGCCACCACTGCGAATATTGTGCGTGAGATAGCCCAGTGTGTCGCTCAGGGACGACATATTGTCGTGGTGCATGGGGGGTCTGATCTCACAAACGTGCTCTCTGAGCGTTTGGGACACCCGGTACGTATGATTACCTCGCCGAGTGGGATGGTCAGTCGCTATACAGATAGTGAAACCCTGAGCATCTATGCGATGGCTGTGGCCGGTCAGATCAATACCGAACTGGTGGCCTGCTTGCAGCAGCAGGGTATCAATGCGCTGGGGCTGGCTGGAGTAGATGGACGATTGCTGCTGGCAAGGCGCAAGTCGATCGTGCGTTCGCAAACTCCAGGAGGGCGTCTACAAATTCTGCGCGACGACTACACCGGACAGGTCGAGCAGGTGAATGATACACTGCTCCGGCAGTTACTCGACGCCGGTTATACCCCTGTCATCGCACCGCTCGCAATAAGCCAGGGGGGAGAACGTCTGAATGTCGACGGAGATCGTGCAGCTGCTGCTGTCGCCATCGCGCTGGGGGCCGAGGTCCTGGTCATCATGACGAACGTTCCCGGTTTGCTGACCGATCCAGGGGACAGCTCAACGCTCATCCATACTATCCCTGCCGAACGCATTACCGATTACACAGAATATGCCCAGGGCCGTATGCGTAAGAAACTGCTGGGGGCGCAGGAAGCGCTTCAGGGTGGCGTGCCACGAGTCTGTATGGGGAGCATCTCGTTGCTGGATGTGCTCAATGGAGCGGGAACGACGATTCAAGCAACACCCATTGCAAAAGAAAGGATTAGTATATGATCGCAACCATCGACCTTGAAAATACCTACAGTAGTGGCGTGTATAGTAAGCGCCCCGTAACTATCGTACGGGGAAGCGGCGCCTCTTTATGGGATGACGAGGGGCACGAATTCATCGACTGCACCGCCGGCTACGGCGTGGCGAACGCCGGACATGGACGACCAGAGGTTGCTGCTGCTATCGCAGCGCAAGCGCTGCGCCTGATCACCTGTCCAGAAATTGTCTACAACGATGTGCGTGCTCTTTTGCTTGAACGCCTTGCCCGTCTCGTGCCAGAAGGACTTACACATATCTTCCTCTGCAACAGTGGAACCGAGGCCGTGGAGGGAGCCCTCAAATTTGCGCGCATCGCCACCGGGCGCGCGGGAATAGTTGCCGCACTCCGGGGCTTCCATGGCCGCACGATGGGTGCGCTCTCGGCAACATGGGAGCCGCACTATCGCGAACCCTTCGCGCCACTGGTACCCGCTGTCAGCCATATTCGTTATAACGATCTCGCGGCTGCACAGATGGCCATCAGTGAGCAGACTGCAGCTGTAATCATTGAACTGGTGCAGGGGGAAGGAGGTGTGCATGTGGCTTCTGATGAGTACGTACAGGGTCTTGCATCACTCTGCCGCGAACGCGGGGCCCTGTTGATTGTTGATGAGGTACAGACGGGCTTTGGGCGTACAGGAAGCCTCTTTGCCTGCAACCACTATGACCTGCAACCAGATATCCTCTGCCTCGCGAAGTCCCTGGCGGGCGGCGTTCCAATGGGTGCGGTCTGCCTGGGTCTCCGAGTGATGGAGAGCGGGCGCATTACCAGGGGTATTCACGGCAGCAGCTTTGGCGGCAATCCACTGGCTTGCGCAGCCGCGCTGGCCACCCTTGACATCCTGGAACAAGAAGCTCTATCCGAGCGTGCGGCCGCCCTTGGCTCATTTGCCTTTGAACGGCTCAGAGCGCTACGTACTCCACTTATCCGCGAGGTGCGTGGGAGAGGATTGTTACTTGGCGTGGAACTCAACCGACGCGCTCAGTCGTATCTAGAAGCATTGTTTGAACGAGGCGTCCTCGCTCTACAAGCCGGGCCAAACGTCATACGCCTGCTACCTCCGCTGGTAATTACGGAGGCACAACTGGAACGAGTACTTGATGCGGTGGAAGAAGTGCTGCTTGAAGGGGCATATGCAAGATCGGTACCAGTAGGTCAGGCATTCGCCAACCTGGATATTGGTCCAACTGACATGGTTCCCGCAAAGGGTGCCACCCCCCCCTCCCCTACATATTCAGGAGATGATCAAAACGGAGAGGTGGGGCTTCTCTTTAATGTGCTCACTATTCCGAGCTATTCGGGACAGGAGCGGGAATTAGCCCGGTACCTTGTTGAGCAGGCACGGCAAATGGGCTTGTACGCTTCAATCGATAACGCTGGAAACTTTATTGCCACTACGCATCTTCCCGAAACAAGTGCGAATCTTCGACCTGTTATCCTGCTCGGTCATATGGATACCGTTCGTGGTAACATTCCAGTGAAATTACAGGATGGTGTGTTGTACGGCCGGGGCGCGGTAGATGCCAAGGGACCGTTGGCAGCATTCCTGTGTGCTACGGCCCGCCTGGTACGTTCTGGAAGTTTAGACTCCTTGCAGCATCCAATTATCGTGATAGGAGCCGTTGAAGAGGAAACTGCGACCTCTCGTGGGGCGCGGGCAGTTGTGGAACGCCAGCGGCCTTATACCTGCATTATCGGAGAGCCGAGTGGAAGCCAGGCGGTGACGATTGGCTACAAGGGCAGGTTGCTGGTGGATTACTGCGTAACGCGCCCGGCACATCATAGCGCAGGTCTACAGAAAAACAGTAATGAAATGGCTGTGGCCTTCTGGAATCGAGTGCACGACCATGCCGCTGATTGGAACGAGCAGCACGCGGCAAATTCTACCTTTGCCGCGCTCATGCCATCGCTACGTGGCATTCACAGTAGTCAAGATGG
>WNGM01004881.1_pt1 | contig 29248 bp, 26 predicted proteins | sample 5400571 | NCBI WGS metagenome assembly WNGM01 (sample SAMN13153378, study PRJNA577476) | soil metagenome | isolation source: 100 cm soil or saprolite under Garry oak tree replicate 2 | place: USA:California | collected 2016-06-15 | reverse complement strand
CGTTTCGAGCACCAGCTGGGGACGCCGGGTGTCGACAATGGTCAGGCCGCCAAGCACGATACGCACATGACGCGAACTCGGCAAGACATCCACCCGCTTGTAGGGATCGCGTGCATGTGCAAAGACCTGCTGCTCCTCTCAAAACACAGCAACGCTCAAATCTTCTTCCTCATTGTAGAATGCCTGTGAGAACGCCAGTCGGTATCAGTCATGCAGGAAGCCGTCCCGCAAACTCAATGGCGAAGCGATTGAGCGCTGGCTTCCAATCATGGATCGGCATCGTCCACGCGCTACGGCCATATTGCGCATCGAAAGACTAGACCACCTTGCCCGATGAGGGCGCGCAGTCCTCCTGAGCGATCAGCGCGCTGGGTTCCGATTACCTCGGTTGGCTCTTCGAGGCCTTGCATTGTTCTCCTGCAGCAACCACCTGCTCACCTGACACGATCAAGCTCACCACAGCAGCCCGATGAACTCGGAGTCGTAGCCGGTCAGCACCTGAGGGATCTCGCCGGGGCGTGCCCGACTCAACTCTTCCAACTTCTGGTTCCTACCGTGCTCAAACCCCGAGTACAAGCGAGCAGACATGCACTGCGTCCTGGACGGTTTGCGACTGATCTACTTCTGTATGATCGATTCGACTGGCTGAGCCGTGGTGATCGGGTCGGCGTGTCGATGCACCACCTTCCAGGTGCCGTCTTCAGGCCGAAAGATCGTCGTCACCCGTAGAGCGATTGGGGCGACATCCTGCCTTCCGCCAACCTTGGCCTTGACCCGCTCTACCCACACCATGTAGGCAAGTTCAGGAGTGACGTACTTCGCTACGATATCGAAAGCAACGATCTCGCCATCTTTGAGCAGCGATGCGGCACGATCCCCAGTCGCAGCCACCTGCTCCCACCCACGCACGACCGGGCCAATGGGGTTAGCAAGGGTGACGTCTTCGCGATGGGAGAACATCATCTTCACCGGTTCAGGGTTTCCTTTCACGAACTCCCCGAGCGCTCGCTGATAGTGTGCAACTACTTCGTCAAAATCGACAGTTCTCATGAGCTTTCATCTCCAATCGCTAATGTTATGTCAAACTAGCTGACAAGCCAGTCTGCAAGAGCCAGCTCCGATTCTTCTGCTAGAGGAGGTCGAGGCCAGGCAAACATGCTATCTGCCACTATTTTACCTGGGGGCATTTCCCAGGCGGTAGAGAATGCGTTCCCAATTTTGGGAAAATTCTTCCTGTGAAGAAGCACTCTTTTTGAGAGTTTACGAGTAAACGGTCAATGAGGATCGTCTTGCCAGGCGTGATCACCTGGACGAGCCTCTCCTGATTGGTCTGCTCAGAGTGTACCCGAAAGAAGGGGAGTTTGTGATGGGACCGCTGTCCCGATTCGGATGAGATGTTTTGTCCCAGGTCTCGCGAGGCATCTGGGACACGATGTCCCAAGAAATCAGCACGCATGGGGGGAGCAGTCCTTTCTCAAGCCTGGATGATGCAGAACAAACGACCATCTCCAAAAGTACGGCAAAGAGCCTTGCGCTCTCGGTTGCATGGTATACTCAGTCTCACATCTGTCCCAGATAAGAGCATTTATCCTGGACACTATTCCTGCTTCGTTGAGGAAACGAGCGCCCTCACTAGCGGTCAGTATCCGCTGGTACATTGAGATTATCTTGGACACGGAGGAATCTATGGACTTGACAGAACTCATTGAGGCTTTTTTTGCGGCCAAACAGCGCGCGTTTGCCTCTAACACCCGCCGCGCTTACCGCTATGATCTCATGGCGTGTGCGCAGGTGCTACCGACTCTCCCCGTTCGCGAGATCACCGTATCCCATCTCCGCCTGTTCCTGGATGCTACAACGGATCTGGCCCCCACCACGCTGGCACGCCGCAAGGCTGCGTTGCGTTCATGTTTCAGGTGGGCGTACCAGCAGGATCTGGTGCCTGCCGATCCCACCGCCAAGTTGGAAGCCATCCCCATCGGCGAGCGTGACCCGCGTCCGCTGACTGAAAAGCAAGTGGAGGCGATTCTGGCCGCGATCCCCCGCCAGGAGTTGCGCAACCGCCTCCTGTTCACGCTGCTGTACGAAACGGGCATGCGAGTGGGGGAGGCGCTGGGCTTGCAGGTACAGCACGTGCATCTCAACAACCTTGATGGTGGCTACCTGCGGATTGTGGGCAAGGGGAACAAGGAACGGGTGATCCCCCTGATCGACGCCAGTCACAGTGTCGCGTTGCTGCGGAAACTGCTCAAAACGGTGGGCGGAGTTGATCCCCTCTTCCGTGGTGATGTGCGTAAAGGCGGACGATATGGCGAGGCTCTCGATTACAGCACCATCTGGTATCACTTCGAGCGCTACGTGGAGCAAGCACGCTCCGCACGCCCCGAGCATTTTGCCACTGAGCAAGAACCCATCACGATCCACCGGCTGCGCCACACCTACGCGACCATCAAGCTCCGCAGCGGGGTCAGCCTGCCATCGGTGCGTAAACTCCTGGGACACAAAAATCTGCAGACGACCTTGCGCTATACCGAGATCGATGTGGAGACGATCAAGCGCGAATTGGTGGAAGCGCGTCGACGGAAGCGATGAAGGAGGGACCAGGTATGACAACAGAGACCCTCGACGCTCGGCGCTTCCGGGCCTTGCGACAAGACTGGGCATCTGAGGACCTTGCCCGGTTTTTCCTCCTGACCCCGGAGGATATGCGAGAGGTGCGGACCTGCCGCGGTGCATCCAACCGCTTCGGATTTGCGCTCAATCTGCTCCTCCTGCGCTTGCTGTATTGTCCTCTTTCTGAAGTGAACCTGACCCCTGCGCGCATCGTCCAGTTCGTTGCTATGCAGCTCAATGTCCATCCCGAGGTCCTCGCCGAGTACAGCACCCGGAGACCACAGACGCGCGACGAACACCTGGTGCAAATTCGTGGCTATCTCAAACTGCGCCCCTATGTCCATGAGGAGGACGATCCGCACCTTGCCGAGCACCTGCTGTCTCGGGCGCTGCAACGCGATGATCCGGCTGTCTTGCTCGAAGAAGCCGAGGATTGGTTACGCGAAGAGGGTATTCTCTTTCCGGCGGAAAGTACCATTTCCAAAATCATCGCCCAGGTCCGTCCACAGGCGGAAAGCCAGGTCTTCGCGGCCTTGATGTCGCAACTGACCCCAACCCAGGCGCAGGCCCTGGAGGATCTGCTGCGGCGTGACCAGGGCAAGCGTGGTTCGACCTTCGCCTGGCTGAAAGAACCAGCCGTGAAAGCATCACCAGCTTCCATCAAGGCCCTGATCACCAAATTGGAAACGGTGCGCCAGCTCCAGCTGAACACGATCGATGTCTCGCGACTCCCTCCTTCGTTTCTCTCACCAGAAGCGTGCGGCATTGCTGGTCTGTTACCTTCAGGATCTCCAGCAGGAACTGCTGGATCGGCTTTTGATCTCGTTTGACGATCTGATCACTGGCATCTTCCGGCGGACCGAGAGCACCGAGAAGACCCACCACGCCACGCATGGCAAAGCACTGACTCGACACATCCATACGTTTCGGAAGGTGACCAAGATTGTTTTAGACCCGGAGATTCCTGATGAACAAGTCCGCCCCCGTATTTACGAGGCCGTCCCTCAAGCACAGTTGCAAACGGTTCATGACGAATCTGGCACCAAAGCGCGGCCAGAGGATGGGCAAGCATTCGATTTACTGGACCACCATTACTCATTTCTGCGTGCCTTCCTCCCGGATCTGCTCATGGCGCTCACCTTCACCGGAACGAGTGCAGCCAAACCCGTTGTTGCCGCCATTGAGGCACTCAAACGGATGGATGCCCAGGGGCGACGCAAGCTTCCAGCAGATGCTCCGAAAGACTTTCTTCCCGCTGAATGGCGCGAGGCTATTGATGCGGCGAAGGCGCACACTGCCAAACACCTCTGGGAACTCTGCCTGGCCGAGCAGATGCGCAAACACCTTCGCTCCTCCGACCTTTCGGTTCCAGGAAGTCGCCAACATAAGGTCTGGACCTCGTATCTGCATACGGAAACTTCCTGGGCGGAGCGCAAAGCCAGTTGGTTCACGCGACTTCCCGCCTCCGAGAGCGCTGACGCCTATCTTGATCTGTTAGAGGAGCGGTATCGAACGACGCTCAAAACCGTTTTGGATGGCTGGGAGAGCAATGATTTTGCCGAGATGGTGACCAAAGATGGCAAAGCCACTCTGGATCTCTCCAAAGATGAAAAACTGCTCATTCCTGCCACCGTCGAGCTGCTGCGAGAAGCTCTGCTGCGTGTGATGCCTCATGCACGCCTGGCGGATGTTTTTATCGAGGTGGATGATTGGGTCGGACTGCGGAGTCTTTTCACCCACCTCAATGAGCGAGAGTCGGCAAAAACGCGTGATCCTCGCGTAGATGTCGCACTCTTTGCGGCCCTGCTGGCACATGGCCTCAACTTGCCGCTCTCGACCATGGCGGAAGCCACGGACATCCCCTACCATGAACTTACCCATGTGTCCGACTGGTATTTACGCGAAGAAACATTGCGCCGGGCGATTGTTGCCCTGGTAGACTATCACCACAGCCTGCCGCTGAGTGCCGCCTTTGGTCCAGGAACAACTGCCATGTCCGATGGCATTCGCTTTGAGATCGGCGCACGATCCTTACATGGCCAGTATCATACACGTTATTTTGGTCCTCGCAGGGGCGTGACTCTCCACGACATGATCAGCGACCAGTATTCGCATCCCTATATTCAGATTATCTCACCCCATATGCGCGAAGCTCATGCGGCACTGGACGCCATCTTACATCACGAAACCGAGTTACCCATTCATGAGATGATGGTCGACACCGCAGGGTTTACCGAGCTGATGTATGCGCTTTACGATTTGCAAGGGTTAAAGCTGTCGCCTCGCATCCGCGATCTCTCTGATCAGCGCCTCTACCCAGTGGAGGGAGTAAGCGAGTATGGAGTCTTAAAGCCGCTCTTTCGTGGGCAAGCCATCCAGCGGGATTTAATCGTCCGCTGTTGGGATGATATGCATCGCATCTCCGCGTCTCTCAAAGACGGCACCGTGACGGCTGTCCTCCTCGTCGCCAAATTACAAGCACTCGACAACAAGAACCTCATCCATCGTGGCCTGGAGGAATATGGACGCTTGCTCAAGACCATCGATATCCTGACGTTCCTTTCCGACAAACCCTATCGACGCCGGATAGGACGCATGCTCAACAAGGGAGAAGCGGTGCATAGCCTGGCACGCCTTGTCGCCTATAGGCAACTTGGGATATTGACCGACCGCGATCTGACCAGCCAGCTCAATCGGGCCACCTGTCTGAGCCTCCTGCTCAACGTCATTGCTGTTTGGAATACCCGCTACATGCAGGCTGCGCTCGATCACTTGCGGGCGACGGGATACTTGGTCCTGGAAAGTGACCTGGAGCATCTTTCTCCGATTCTCTCCGGTCATATCAATCTGCATGGGTCGCACCACTTCGACTTGCAGGCACCCAAGAAGCGCCAAGGGCAACTGCGCCCTCTGCGGACGACGGAACCACTCTTCTGACACCTGGCTAAACGTTGTTCACCGTACTCTCTCATCTGCGTTTTTGGGGCTTAGCGTTGTAAATTTCGTCGGCGGGCCTAACCAGATTCTCTCGAACTGCCGCAAGGCGATGAAGGCAGATGGGCGCGTGCTTGTCATTGACGAAATTATCACTCCGGGGAAAAAGATACCGCCGGTGATTGCACTCATCGACCTGCAGCTGCAGCTCCTCATGACCGGCCGTAAGCGCTCTGAAGCAGAACATCGCTCGCTTTTTGAGGCGGCCGGACTCCAGCTCACCCAGGTTCGGCCTACAGACTCAACCTATACCATTCTCGAAGCGACGGCTCTGTAATGGGTCCTTTACCCGCTTGCGCAGTTATCCTTTAGGAAAATGCTATGTTCGTCCCCTCGAGAGTGATAGGATCACTCTCGAGGCAGATGGCTCCACGACTGTTTCCCAGCAGGTGAGAGCTATTATACTATAAATGGAGAGAACGAAGTATGGATGAATCTATCGTGCCTGAGTTGGTAGAATCTCAGAAGACGGATATGGAGCTACCTGAAGTTTTGCAGGAACCTACGACTTCAAAACATCCGCTCTTCCTGGTGCTCTATGGTGTAGCAAACATGGTGATAGGCATAGGGAACATCACGCTGGCCACCGTCTTGCTTCCGAGGCAAATTGCCACGATGGTTTCTGCAAATCAAACCGGCACGTTTGCCCTGATTGTGGGAGTAGGTGCTGTTGCTGCGGTGCTGACGAATCCGCTGGCCCATCGAGACTTTTTCCTGACCTGGCTTGCCCGTTGCTTGATGTTCCTGGGCTATACGACCGTCGTTAACTTCATGTTCTACTACTTGCAAGATGCTGTCCGGTATATGAGGGTTTTTCCTGGGCAAACAACCGCGCAGGGCGTTCAAACATTCTTTGCGATCAATGTCGGATCCATCCTTGTCGCGTCTCTCGTTGGCGGCATGCTCTCTGACAAGTTTCAGCGCCGCAGGCTGTTTGTCATTGTCGCGAGCTTAATTATGACGGTGGGATTATTGCTATATGCGTTTTTCCCCACCTGGGCAATGGTTATTGTGGCAACAGTAGTCCTGGGGCTTGGTATGGGCGTCTTTCTGTCAGTCGACCTAGCGCTGGCCAGCCAGGTGCTGCCAAGGGCAGAAGATCGAGGGAAGGACATGGGCATTATCAATACGGCCATTTTCCTTCCTATGATTCTGTCGCCTATTATTGCAGGCGTCACGCTCAGTGCCTTACATAGCTATGTGGTGCTGTTTTCGCTTCTGGCAGTGGGGACGTTGCTTTCGGCCATACTCGTCCTGCCCATCAAGAGCGTTCGCTAATGCTATTTCCCATGTTGCTCCCGTTCGCGTCTCAAGGGCTGGTTTGTTTGAGATCAGAAGACAACTCAAAAATCGCTCTTAAAAAAATCCCTGCTGCCATCGTCACTTACATTGATGAAGAAGCCGAGTATGGCATTCACCTATTCATAACTCAGGAGAACAGGAAGTCAACGGAAGGGAGCAACGATCATGACCCAACAAAATGCAGCCTCGGAACCTGGAGGGGGATTCGAGCAAAGATATGACATCACCGGTGATGGGCTTCGGATCATTTACAATAAAACTAACACCTCTGGCGTTACAACTGAATCACTGAAATACCTGGGTCCAGATGGGGACTACACCCTTACCAGCAACACCTATCACTTCCAAATGAGCGATATAGGCAAAGAGCTCAGCATGACTCTGCCGGTCAACCAGGCCACAGGGGAAGAGATCAAACTGATCGTGCTGTTGCCAGTTGTTCACCGGGCACATGGGAATGGGATAGTACCCATCCAGACCCTGGCAATCAGGACAAGCAATCCGGACCCGACTCATGCACCAGACCTAAAGCAAGTCCAGACCTATCAGGTCTACCACCTGGAAGGGACGGACAGCTTCTTCTACTTCGAATGATCCTGAGGATAGCTGATGAGTTTTAAGGCAAGGTTCAACACCTCCTCAGCCAGGTGTGACAGTTTGAACAGTCGGAATGAAATGTGCCGTGGCTTGCAGAGCGTGATTGCGTCTATGCAAGCGAAGGACCCTGTCTGGGGGATAGGTAATGCGTAGACGTGGGACCCTGCCTGAGGGGCAGGTAATAATGCAGTGCACACCTGGCCTCCCCCCCGCTTCCCACCACCCTCGCCTCCACGGATGTTGATGGGCTTTTTGATAGGTTGATGCGTATTTCCCTCACCCTTTCGGGTGTTGCTTCTGCTTTCACCCCTCGCTTGTTTTTGCTCTATGATATACTGAAAATAAGGTAAACTCAGATCAGGCTAATACTCTGTCAATCTTGTTTTTATGAGTGAAATGTAGAATCCTGTCTGGGGGACAGGTATAGCGACCCCTTGCGGGGACCCTGTCTGGGGGACAGGTAACCAGGTTCCTGCCCCTCAATTGCTGATGGACGTAGCACCAGGTCAGACACATCCGCCTCACCTGAGCCTCGCACCCCTCAATCATCGTCCCACCACCAGGCCCTTCTCCAGAGGAAATCTTATGAACAATGATCTCATCCCCTACGACCTCAACCATCGTCCCACCATCCATGCCCTCCCCAGGGCACACGGAATCACCCCGAAAGGACTTGACCGATGAAAACCAGAAACATGGACGATTTCATCCAGCGCGACATCAAGCGCGAAATTGCCCACCACGACCGCTTACATCCCAAACAGCCGTCTCAAAAACCGCCTGCTCCCGAGCCCACCATCCGCTTCCTCGATCAGGTGCCTGACAAACCGCTCATCTGGCTGTGGCCCGGTCGCATCCCCCAGGGTCACCTCACCCTGCTCGATGCCGCCCCCGGCTCCGCTCTCTCCCTCATGGCCCTCACCCTGGCCGCCTGCGTCTCCAGCTCGCCCACTGACATCCTCAAAGCGCGCTTCCAGGCGGCCGGCGGTGATCCCAGCCATCTGCAGCTCGTGCTTCCCCTCGTCGGTGATCCTTCACGTGATCTGGCCCACACCCGCCCCTACGCGTTCCCCCAGGACCTGGACCACCTGGCCGCCATCATCCGCAGCCTGGACTTCTGCCTGGTCATCCTCGATCCGGCCAGCGCCATCCCTGGTCTCGCCCGCTGCCTGCCGGCCCTCGTTGATCTCGCCCGCCAGACCAACTGCGCCATTCTGCTCACTCGCTCCCTGCGCCAGCCCCCTATCGACCCCTTCCACACGCCCGCTCCCACCTCACCCTTGCTCCAGGCCGCACGCTCTCGCCTGCTGCTGGCTCCCGACCCCACCGGCGACGGCCACCAGCTCCTGCTCACCACCAAACATGCCCTCTGCACGCAGCCGGGTATCCTGGCGTATGATCTTCTCGCCTCGGAAGTAGGCATCCCTACCATCCACTGGCTGGGCCAACGTGACCACGACCAGCTTACGCGCCTGTGCACCGGTCCCATCCGTTCTCCCTATCGGCAAGCCATCCTGCGCTTCTTGCAGCACAGCGACGCCCCCCAGACCATCGAGGATGTTCTTGAGGCCACCAGCTACGACCGCGACGCCGGACGCAAAATGCTGTCACGTATGAAGAGGGCCGGAGAACTGGTCTCTCCCGCCCGTGGTCTCTACACCACCGCCAACCATCCCTGCCTGCTCCACTTCACCAACGATCCTCCTTCTGTCCCTAATGTCTCAAGTGTCCCTAATGTCTCAAGTGTCCCTAATGTCCCAAGTGTCCCAAGTGTCCCAAGTGTCCCATTTCCTCAAAGTTCTCCACCGGCTCACTCATCGCAAAGCGACGTTCCACCTGACGCAGCCGTTCCTCTTCCTGACTCTCCTCCTGGCACGTGTCCTCCTGTCCCCATTGTCTCAACGGTCCCAAACCCGGCTCGTCGTGCAAGCGAAATCGCACAACAGCCGGTAGAAACCTCACCTGCGTCAGTCGAGTGCGCACCGGAGGGCTATGGGACATCTTGAAATGTAGGGGCGACCCTTGTGGTCGCCCGGTCTGGCCATGCGTTAGTCGAGTGCGCACCGGAGGGCTATGGGACATCTTGAGATGGTGGGACGCCCCCATAAGCACTGACGTAATGCATTGCACACCTGGCCCTCCCCGCGCCGCTCCACTCTACCTGTCCCCCGGACAGGATTCCATCGCCCCTACAGAGTATCCACCTCCATTTCGTTAGGTTAATGCGTATTTGGGCCGATAAATCGGCGCCTACGGCGGCTTCGTCGTCCGTATGGGATATCCCAATGAATTTGTTAAAGTCCATAATCGGCGGTAATAGGCACCAACCCAAGTTGCCTAACAATGGCACCCCTTCGCTTCGCTCGAGGGCAGGATGACAGAGCTGTCCTTCACTGTTCGGGAATCCGTTCATGCTGAGATCAGGGGAATGGCAATCAGGGCAGCGACAATGCCCAGGGCTTGCAAGCGGGTCACTCGTTCCCTGAGGATGATGCTGGCCAGGAGAACAGTTACCGCGGGGTAGAGAGAGGAAAGGATGGCAGCGACATCGAGGCGGCCCGCATGGGCCGCGAGCACGAAGAATGCATTCCCGGCCACGTCCAGCGCTCCTGCCAGCAGCACGAGAGGAAAGAGGCTCTTTTTGGGCAGCACCCCCTGGCGCCTGGTAAGTACAAAGGCAAGCATGAAGAGGAAAGATGAGAGCCTGGCGGCGGTCAAGGGCCAAAAAATGGCGGTTGGACTGACTTGACCGATAAGGATGAGAAATCCTCCGAAGCCAAGTCCCGCCAGCAGGGCCAGCCCGATCCCTTCGGGACGTCCTCCCGCTGCTTCCGGGCGCGAGATGAGCCCTACGGCAATTAGTGCCAGGACGAAGCCCACGAGTTGTAGCAGACCTGGGAGTCCTTGCAAGAACGCACTAAAGAGGACCGGTAGGGAGGCAGCAAGCACCGCGGTAATCGGAGCAGTGATCCCCATTCGTCCGACTGCCAGTGCCCGGTAGAACGATGCCAGTCCCACGGCGCCCACCAGACCGGCCGTCCCTCCCCACACGATATCGAGAGCAGAGGGCAATGGTTCGGACCATAGGATGGCGAGGGCGACCAGCAGCACCAGCCCGGTTGCATGCGCAGCGGCGACAATAGTAAATACGCTTGCCCGGCGGGTGGCCAGTCCACCACTGAAATCTCCTGTGCCCCAGGAGAGTGAGGCAGCGAGGCCAAATGCAACGGCGCTGAGAGTATGATTCATTATGATATCCTCGAAATAAGCGTTCCAACATGAGACTGCACACATAGGATATAATGCGAATGGTTGTTTCAACAACCCCTAAAAGCAAGGGGTGATAGTTGTGTGGGCGGCGCGCCTGCGGCGCGCCGCCCACACAAAGAAATTTTTTAAGGGATGAGTTGCGGCTGCGCCGCCAGGTGGTGGGAGATATTGTTCCGGAGGAACTAACAATGACGAAGCTCTATATTGCGATTGATGAGGCGCTGGCGGTGGTCAGCCGGCGCAATGGGGAATGGATGGCTGATCTGCGCCTGGTGGGCAACCAGCCACAGTGCGTGGCGGTGGATCCACTGCGCCCGCAGCAGGTCTATTGCGGCACCTTCGATCAGGGGCTGTGGGGCAGCAATGACGCGGGCGACTCCTGGGAGCATGCCGGAGAGGGCATCACGAACAAGCAGGTGATGGCTGTGGCGGTCAGTGCAATGGAATCCGTGGGTGACTGCGGTGTGGTCTACGCGGGTACCGAGCCAACGGCACTCTTCCGCTCCGAGGACTGTGGCGACACGTGGCGGGAGCTTGCCGCACTGCGCCAGTTGCCTTCGGCACCGACCTGGAGCTTTCCACCACGACCATATACGAGTCATATCCGCTGGATTACGCCTGACCCGCTGGTGGCCGGCCGCGTCTTTGCCGCGGTGGAGGCGGGTGCGCTGCTGCGCAGCCTGGATGGCGGTCAGACGTGGGAGGACCGCAAGCCTGGGGGACCGTTCGATACACACACGTTGATCATGCATCGACTGGCGCCGGACCGGCTCTATTCAGCGGCCGGCGATGGCTTTATGCAGCCAGGTAATGGCTTTGTCGTAAGTGAGGATGGCGGTGAGACCTGGTATCGACCCGGCACGGGGCTCCAGCATCACTACCTCTGGAGTGTGGCTGCCGACCCCTCCGACCCTACGACTATAGTGATTTCGGCGGCCCGTGGTCCTCAAGAGGCTCATAATCCACGGCAGGCTGAATCGGCAATCTATCGCCGATCCGGCAACAGCCAGTGGCAACAGGTGCGCAGCGGGCTGCCTGAACCGCAGGGTTTGCTGGCCTCGGTGCTGGTAGCACACGAGGCTGAGCCCGGCGTGTTCTACGCGGCCAACAACAAGGGTGTCTTCCGCTCGGCAGATGCTGGATCCACCTGGGAAGCGCTGCCCATTCGCTGGCCGGCGGGTACGAGATTGGGCCGCGCACATGCACTCGTCGCGGTGCAGGATTAGCCGGGATTGATTGTTATGTCAAGAGCGATCAGAAATGTCTGCCTTATTCCACGTCATAACGCAAAACTAACATATCACGAAGCAGAATACCATGCTCCACTATCGGAGGCTGAATATAAGCAAAATAGTCACGCCTGATCTCAAATATGCGGAAGCCGCATTTCTGGTAGAAAGCAATGTTCTCCAGTGATGAATTCGCCGTCCCAACCAGGAGCGAGCGCCCTCCACGGCGACGCAATTCATTCTGCAGAGCTTGAATGATCTGCTTCCCATATCCGTGCCCGCGCAGAGCAGCAGCTACCGCGATATACACGATCTCGCCGGGCTCATCTTCTTCCCAGCGTACCACAGCAGCCCCGACGAGCCGACCATCCAACCAGGTAGCATAGGCGGTACAGGCGGGATCGAGTAGTGCTGCGCGAATACGCTCCTCATCTTCATCGGCATCTAAGAGCAGTGGGAGCAAAAACGTGGTTTCATTATTCGGAATATTTTGAGTTATCAAGGACATCGTGTCCTCCCTATGTCAGGTAACCGCTGTGGTGTCCAGGCCACGCAAGGGGCTACGGCGGGTTACCTGTCCCCCAGACAGGGTCACTATAAAGGCCCTAATACGCATCAACCTAAGTAACCTCACAATGTCACCCTGAGCGCAGCGAAGGGTCTGGCTCGAGGGGCTACGAGATCCTTCGCTGCGCTCAGGATGACAGATTGGCACAGTCACCGGCGCCACAACCGACGCGGGGGCTACGAGATCCTTCGCTGCGCTCAGGATGACAGGGCTTTCCTTCCTGCCGCGCTCTGGCCTACCCGGGCTCATGTGCGGCTTAGGTTGATGCCTATTTGGGCCGATAAATCGGCGATGGGCGCGGTGAACCGGCCCCTACGGGGGCTTCGTCGTCCGTATGGCATGTCCCGATGAATGTATTAAAGTCCATAATCGGCCAGTGTCCATATGTTCGTTTGCCAACAACGAAATCATACACCCCATGTCATAGTGGCAAGCGTTGCTTTCAGCCTCTTAGCCGGACAAGGATGAGGCCTCCAGGTCAATTAGCAGGCCCTCGTTCCCTCGAAGGTGGACTTCTAATAGGGGGATGGGTCCCTCACGGTCCAGGTGGGTGGAGAGGAGGAGACGACCCTGACCCTGTCCTGGTAGAGTCACGACCTGGTCTTGCGCTGAGAAGTTGAGGGCTACCAGGCAGCGCTGGTCGGAGTGCTGGCGCTGGTAGACGAAGCAGTTGGGATTTGGCTGGTCAATGGATTGCTGCGAACCCACGCTGAGAGCAGGCAGAGCGCGCCTTAGAGTCAGTAAGGTGCGCACCAGGGTCAGAAATGAGCGCGGATCGTGTTGCTCAACAGCTACATTGTAGGTGTGGTAGTCGCCAGCGACGGGTAACCACGGCGTCACTCCAGGGGAACAGAAACCAGCGTTGGGGCTGCTATCCCACTGCATTGGGGTGCGCTGCGGGTCACGGCTATGCTCTGGATGCTCCTTTCCTCTTGGATCATGCATCAACTCTAACGGAATTGGGACGGCTTGCATCCCCAACTCATCGCCATAGTAGCAGGTTGGGGTGCCGCGTAGGGTTAGTAACAACATCTGGGCCGTCCGCGCTTGCTCCCTTCCTACACGAGTGGCGATGCGAGGACGGTCATGATTGCTCAGGACCCAATTGGGCCAGGCGCCCTGGGGCAAGGCCGCTTCATACGCGTCGACCACCTGGCGAACGGCACCGGCCTCCCAGGTCGGCATGGTCACGAATTGGAAATTGAAGGGCAGGTGGGCCTCGTCGAGCTGCTCGCCGTAGTACGGTATCAGGCGCGCAAGCGGCAGATAGATCTCACCGATGAGCACTCGCTCGCCATAGTGATCCAGAATGGCTCGCATCTCTCGCACGATCTCGTGTATACCCGGCAGGTCTTCAGTGTAGCGTCCTATCTGACGGGTATTGGGGGGATCACCTGGCTTCCACTCCGGATTCATTGGGTTATCGCGGAATTGCTCATCTTTGAGCAGCATCCAGAGGACATCGACGCGGAAGCCATCGATGCCACGGTCCAGCCAGAAGCGCAAGATATCATACATAGCCTGGCGCACCCTGGGATTGCGCCAATTCAGATCGGGCTGTTTCACATCGAACAGGTGCAGGTAGTATTGCCCGGTGGGTTCATCGAATTGCCAGGCAGAACCACTAAACCTGCTCATCCAGTTATTGGGGGGACCGCCACCGGGGGCAGGATCGCGCCAGATGTACCAGTCGCGTTGCTCGTTCGTCCGGCTGGAACGCGACTGCTGGAACCAGGGGTGCTCATCGGAGGTGTGGTTGGGTACAAAGTCCAGGATGAGCTTGAGGTTGCGCTGGTGGGCCTGGTGCAGCAAGGTGTCCAGGTCCTGAAGGGTTCCGAAAATCGGATGGACGCCGGTGTAATTGCTAATATCGTAGCCAAAATCGGCCATGGGAGACGGATAGATGGGTGAGAGCCAGATGGCGTCGACGCCGAGCCAGTGCAGGTAATCCAGCTTGCCGGTGATTCCAGAGAGATCCCCTATTCCATCTCTATTGCTATCGAGAAAACTCCGTGGGTAGATCTGATAAATTACGCCTGTTTGCCACCAGGTTTGCGGATGCATCATGGGTTGTGGTGTTCCTCCTCTTGCAGGTTGTTTCTATAGTATATCATCTTCTCACGATGAACAACCTGAACAAGCCACTTCATGAATCAATTCTTGTAATGAAGAGGTGGAAATATTATTCGTTCGCACGCTCAAAAAGAGAAAGTTTATTAATTTCTTTGGAACTAGTATGTATACTAGCTCTAGTAGGGTTTTTGGGAGAAAAATTGCTTGAATAGGGAAGAGGGACAACACCAATGTCAATAACTGAACAGCCAATCCTTGACCTCGCCTGGTCCAGGCTGGTCGCAACGTGCCTCATCGACCTGCACGGGCAGATCTTGCAAGCCAACCCGGCCTTCCTTGACCTGGTGGGCGCCACCCAGGAAGACATGCAGGCCGGTTTATCGATTCACGAGTTCCTCAACATGCCCCAGCGGAGCTCACGGGATGAGCAAGAATCACAGGTACTCCAATTAGGCCGATGGACGGCCACGTTTGAACGGGAACTGCTGCGCCGGGATGGCAGTCGTTTGCCTGTGCTGGTCGAATTCTCCTCGCTGGAGAACGCGTCTGACCGCTACATCGCCAGGCTGGTCGACCTGGTGGAGCATCAACATGCACAACGTTACGCACTCCACTCGGCAGCGATCATCGAATCCTCGGAAGATGCCATTATCGGCAAAGATCTCGATGGGATTATTGTTAGTTGGAATCGGGGAGCAGAGCGGCTCTACGGCTACAGGGCTCAGGAAGTGGTAGGCCAGCCCATTTCCCTGCTCATTCCGCCTGAACGTTCCGATGAGCTCTCAGGCCTGATGAGCCGCCTGAAAAGGGGAGAGACTCTTGAGCAGTATGACACTGTACGCCTGACCAAAGATGGCAGACGGGTCCCGGTGTCTGTGAGCATTTCACCCATCCGCGAGAGCAGCGGGGCCATTATCGGGGCTGCCAGCATTGCCCGCGATATCACCGATCGCCAGCGGATGGAAGACCTTAGCCGCAAGAACGAGGACCTGCTGCAGCAGTATCGCCGCGCCCAGGAGATCAACCGGCTCAAGAGCGATTTTCTGGCCAACATGTCACATGAGCTGAGAACCCCGCTCAACGCCATCATTGGCTTCAGCGAACTGATCTACGACGAAGAAGTGGGTCCCCTCTCAGAGGAGCAGAAAGAATACCTGGGCGACATCCTGAGCAGTGCACAACACCTATTGCAACTGATCACCGATGTGCTGGACCTGGCCAAGATCGAGGCGGGGAAAATGACCTTCCTGCCCGAGCCAGTGGAGTTGGAAGAATTAGCGGGCGAAGTGCGCAACATCCTGCGACCCCTAGCAGCCGCCAAGCGCCTGCACATGGAGATGGAGATCGACGCCCTGCCTGGTGGAGTCATGCTCGATCCGGCCAAACTCAAGCAGGTGCTCTACAACTATCTCTCCAATGCCATCAAATTCACGCCCGAAGAGGGACGGGTTACGATCCGGCTGCAAGCGGAAGGGGAGGACGCCTTCCGCCTGGAGGTGGAGGATAGCGGCAGAGGGATCCAGCCCGAGGACCTGGGGCGCCTCTTCGTCGAGTTCCAGCAGCTGGATGCTGGCCTGACCAAGCAGTACCAGGGAACGGGTCTGGGCCTCGCCCTGACCAGGCGGATCGTCGAAGCCCAGGGAGGCAAGGTCGGCGTGCACAGCATCCCCGGGCAGGGAAGTACCTTCTTCGCGATCCTGCCGCGCATTTCCACGGTGATGGTGGAACGTAATGAGGAGGAGGACGTTGCCGAGCAGATGCTCTCGCTGCCCTCGCGCATAGGCGCTCCATCGGTATTGATCGTCGAGGACGAACCCAAGGACCGGCGACTGCTCATCCAGGCATTCACCCAGGCGGGGTACAATGTGGAGGTGGCCGCGACCGGCACGCAGGCCTTAGCCCAGTGCCGCCAGTACACCTTCGATGTGATTACCCTGGACCTGCTGCTGCCCGACCTGAGCGGCTGGGAGGTGCTGCGAGCGATCCGTGGGGAAGGACCCAACCGCGAGGTGCCGGTGATTGTGGTCACCCTGGTAGCGGAAAAAGAGGTAGGACTGGGTTTCCCCATCCAGGATGTCCTGAGCAAACCGGTCACTCTGGAGCAGCTGTTCAGCTCGCTGGAACGGGTCAAGAAGAGTCCTCCAGTAGTATAGAGCAACTCAATGTTACCATCCCTCGCCCGACAACGTGTTCTGAGTACAGACCTGTTTATTAGGACAGTGGGGGCAATACTCTCGTTCAACTGAGCAGGATGGTCCGTGAGCATGGTCGCCTTCGGCGACCGGAAAGATTTTTTGCAGTTTTTGCGCAAGGTGCATTTCCTGCGGAAATGCACCTTGCGCAAAAACTGCAAAAGAGATGCAGGCAGAGGCAGAGCCTCTGCCTGCACGGGACTATTGCCCCCACTGATTAGGAGGAAGGACATGCCAGTTCCGGGTGAGGAGCCGGAAAAAAATTGGTGGGCCGAGGGTGATACTCCCGTGCACCATGATTCTCGCGTCAACTATTTCATTGACGGGCGCAGTATCATGCTGACCATGTATCTCCATTTTCTTAAGGCGCGCCAGTACATCTACCTGGCAGACTGGGGCCTCACTCCCACTATGGAAATCGTGCGCGGCAAGGACCAGCGAGCGGGACCGGATGGCAGTCCCGAACAGCAGGCGTTATTGGCCGAACTACGCGCAGCAGGTCTCGAGGAAGCCGACATCGACTTCTGGTGCACCCATACCCTCTCTTTGCAAGCGGTACTGGGCTATGCCGTGAGCAAAGGCGTCGAGGTCAAAGTACTGCTCTGGGACAGCCTGCCGCTGCCGGGACTATCATACTACAAGCCGAAAGAAGCTCACGAGCAATTGACCCAGGCAGGCGTTACCTGCCTCCTGGATGATAGCGCACGCGGCATCATCCATCATCCCGTCGAGTCGTTACACCAGAAAATCGGTATTGTGGACGGCACCCACGCCTTTGCCGGCGGGTTTGATCCGGTGATCGAACTGGGTGGGCACTTCGACCACTGGGATACTTCAGCGCATCTCTTCTCTTCCCCTTTACGCCACAACTCAGAGGATCCTAACCCCTACCCCTGGCATGATGTCCACGCGCACATTGAAGGTCCAGCAGCCGGGGATGTCGAATACAATTTTCGCCAACGCTGGAACGACCTGGTACAACGTCACTCCTGGGACAATGCTTTGCTCCTCACGGAGCATCCGCCTGCTCCTCCCCTGGAGAGTAAGAGCGTAGTGCAGATCGCCCGTACCATTCCTGAACACACCTATAGTTTCCAGCCCCTCATTGTTCGGGGCATCGCACAGATGTATGCACATGCACTGAGCAATGTGCAGCATTTTGTCTACCTGGAGAACCAGTACTTCTGGCTACATACCTGTATAGGTATCGATATCCCTTTTCTGGGCAAGGATAACCCGGAGATGGAACGCAACCTCCGCGAGCTAGCTGCAGCGCTGCAACGTGGCGCCTCGGTGGGCATTGTCCTGCCCGATCACCCGGATCCCGGTCGAGGCCATGCTGATGATGCGCTCAAACGCTTACGGGAAGAAGCCCCCGACGCGGTGAAAGAGAGGCGACTGGTAGTCTTCACCCTGGGAACTTCTACTAACAAAGAGGACGGGGAACATTATCGCGCCATCTATGTTCATGCCAAGGTTGCCATTGTCGACGATCTATGGTCTACTGCCGGCTCCGCTAATCTGAACAACCGGGGTTTGCGTGATGATATTGAAATGAACGTGGCGACCCTCGATGCAGAACTCGCATACAGCTTACGCTTACTCCTCTGGTCTGAACATCTCGGGCTCCTCAACGATGATGATCTTTTGTTCTTGCTCCGTCACCTGGCTAATCAGCGACAAGACGCGTCAGAGGATGCACGAGCCAGAGAGCTCTGGCACTACCTGCAAGAGACCCTTGCTGACCCACTGGCCGGCCTGAGCATGATGTATGACCGCGCACAGGACAATCTGCGCCGGTACAAAGCCAGACAACCCCTTGTAGGTCACCTTCTCCCGTACCTGACGGCCGAGGACGCGGCACAAGAAGGGCTGCCTTGCCACGAAGAGCGTGGTTGGATCGAGCAGGCTTAAAGCAGTAGAGGGATGCGTTTCTTGCACTGCCGGTGTTTTTCACGTATACTATGTAACAGGTTGCGCTTATTGTTGTTTTCTATTGCTCCTGTTATGCATCGAGCCGGGAAGACCCGCCCCGTTGAGGGGGCGGGATGAGAGGCGAGTCCTTGTTTGGGGCAGGGGTCGGGTAAACCCACTTCCCAGGCGGGAAGTCACGCCTGTGGGAGAAGCATGTGAGACCAAACACGAATGGTACCGTGGAGGGCAGGCTTCAAGGAACCAGGAAGATCCCACTTGCGAAGGTGGGAATCCCGTCCGCCTTCAGGCGACGGGAGGATGTCAAATCTCGGCCTAGGGCATAACCACCCCACCCCATTGGGAAAGAGGGAAAGACAAGGGGATTACCTGCCCCCCGGGCAGGGTCCCCCTTGCACCCCGGCAGGGGAGGTCTCCTGCACCCCCTTTTCCTCTCATCTCCGGTGGTTTTGCACTAGCACAAATATTTCCACTACAAAAGAGCAGTTTCCATGATCAATTGCTCTTGAGATGGAGGAGGACTCGTGATGAACTGCCGTTCTTGTGGCTATCAGCTTCCTCCGGAAGCGAAGGTTTGTCCCCATTGCGGAACACCTGTTTCCGCTTATTCTTCCGATTCGGGAACAGTATCATCTGACCCGACTGTTGAATCTTATCCCTATCGTCCTCAACCGGAATCATCACCAACACCTGATCCAACGGTCGCCGCGGCGCCTTCGAATACTCCACCATACCTGGCATCCACCGGCTATGGCTCAGATCCTTATGCTCCTGCTGATCAGCAGAACCGCTATCCGCCTCCTCCTGGTTCACCGTATTCTTACAGTCCTGCGCCATTTCCTCCACCTAATCCTACTCCTTACGGATCCCCGCAGGCAGGATCATACCCTCCCTTTCCTCCTGCTGGCCCGCAAGGTCCGCAAGGACAACAGGCACCGCGTCGCTCTTCAACAGGCCTCATTGTCCTGCTGATCATACTCGTAGTGCTCCTTATAGGAGGAAGCGGTCTCATCTATTACATCGCCGTCTACAACCCCAACCAACTGCATACGCAGGCCACAGCTACCGCCGTAGTGCGGCTTACGGGAACAACCCAGGCAATGGCCACAAGTACAGCTCAGGCCAAAGCCCAGATGAATGCTACTGCCACGGCTGTGGCAGAGAATCCTTATACCCATAATGGGACGCTGGCCCTCTTTGATCCCTTGAGTGACAATAGCAAAGGGGTCAACTGGGCGCAGGATCCCACTAATTGTAGCTTCAAGGATGGGGCTTACCATGACAACGCACCCAACCCGCGCTTTTCCGACTACTGTTTGGCCAATTCCACCGACTACAACAACTTCGCCTTTGAGGTGCAGATGCAGCTTATCAAGGGCGACTCTGGCGGCATCGTCTTCCGCGCCGAGAATACGTCGACGGCGAACAAACTCTACGCGTTCTATGTCGGTGTAGATGGGTCTTACACTCTCAACAGGCAGAATGGATCTAGCTTCCCGGTACTGGCAAACGGCAACAACGCAGCCATTAAGCAGGGACTGAACCAGACCAACGTGGTTGCCGTTGTAGCCCAGGGGAGCACCATCACTCTATTCGTGAACCGCCAGCAAATCACTAGCTTGACTGACGGCACTTTTCTCCACGGACAAATTGGCTTTATTGCCGGCGCATTTGGGAACTCTGATCACCCAACAGAGGCGGCTTTCAGCAACGCCAAGGTCTGGACTCTGTGACAGGAGGCAGTACTAGCAGAGTTTTATTGTATTCTGATGTATAGATGGCCATAAAGCCTGGGGTTCTCCGGTATCGTCGTCCCAAAAAGACAGATAGATGCACTGGTTTCCTTGCAGGCTCTGTAATGCTTTCGTCTGATTGATAAGGGCTGGCAGCGGCTCGTAATAGAGGTACGACTCGACGCCATTATTATCCGTATAATGGACATAGGGATTATCAAGGGCCTGAGAATGGTCGTCGATTATCCTGCCACCTGTCCCATGCTGCAAATCATGGACAAGCTTTACAGCTTCCGGATATTCGCAAGTATTGTTGGACCATCCATTATTTAATTGCCATATCCGGCAGTAGGTAGGCAATTCCCACTCAATAGGAGACCCTGCGAGTTGAGGAATCTTTTTCAGGTAGTTATAAATTTGTTGGAGCCAGGTCGTATCGACTATAGATGATGGTTGGGAGTAAATCGTGTCGTGATCTAAGGCCATCATCACAAAAAAATCAACTGCTCCAGCCGCTAACCCTTGCCAGTTCTGCCAGGTAGTGCTCAGATCTTTCGTCTTCGCAATAAGAGTTGTCCCGAGGAGTAGCTGAGGATTTTCGTTGTGAAGCAATCTGCGCAGATTGGTATTGTACGCGGTAAATGCTGCCGGGTTGCTGCCATCTCCTGCCTCGATGTCATTAACAAGTCCATCATAGTGGTATTGATTCACTCGCTGGATAATGGGCTGCAAAACTTGAGGATCTTGCGCAGCCCGTTGTGTATAGCCAATGACGTCATCCTTCGTCCAAGCTCCTGGACTTAAGTCAATGCCTAAAACTCCATACACTTTGGAGTGGTTTTGATGGGCAACTTGAAGCACATTCTCTACACATTTCTCTTTATCGGGCCGCCCATGCTGGACATAGTCCCACAAGCTTCCATCGGATGTCTGAATCCAGAAATGTCCATACAAGTAAATATCCCGGGGCTTTTCCTGCCCATGTTCATCCCGGTAAGTAGGATGGGCCTGGTATGCTTTCCAACCTGCCTGGCAATTATGAATCCAGGCAGCTCCTCCATTGAGGATTGTTGGAGCTGTAGAATGAGAAGCAGGCATTACAGGATCGTAAACAAGAGTCTGACTTTCTCCACATGCTGAAAGTAATAATGTTAAAAGCAGTAGCAGGCTAATACTGCCTGGCCTTGTGGAGTTTCTAAGCATCTCTCACGCTTTCTTTATTGCAGGGTAACTCTTCAGGTACTTGATTCATGCCGCCTGCGGCGGCGAACGAGAAGGGGAAGTGAGCTGGGGACACCCCTGACCCCGGCAGGGGACTTCGCCCCCTGCACCCCCTTTAGTTCGCGCTTAAGGAGGTCATCTGCGAAATAGGCGTTCGCAGTGCTCCCAAGACCCCGTCAGAAGACTACTCTACCACAGGAGTTGCACGTCACGCAAGAGGATGCATGTCTGAGATCCTTTCATCACTTGCTTCCTTCGGAGGCGAACAAGGGAAACCTCAACCGGAGAAGACATTTGCAACCAGATTTCAACTCTTTTACTATTAGCAAGCGGGCAGTCTTTTAAGTATGCTTACTGTGTAAGTTCAAGTTAGTCTCGCCTGGATGGAACATTTGAGTCTAAAAGGAAAGATGAGTAAATCAGATGAAATTGCTGCTTGTCGATAATGACCGTTACTGGATCGAAATGTTGACCGGTTGGCTGAAAACGATGGGATACCAGGTACGTCGTGCTTATACGACAGAACAAGCCAGGATCGAATGGATAGAGCAGCAACCTGACCTGGTCATTCTGGATCCTATGTTAAAGGCTGGAGATGCGCTCGCAATGTGCCGGGATTTGCGGATCAAACATGATGCACTGGTATTGGTTGTGACCGAGGGGAAAGGTGCCGAGGATGAGGTCCGCTGTCTGGAAGGGGGAGCCGATGATTACTTGCTAAAGCCTTGTTTGCCGAGCCAACTGTTAGCTCGGATCCGCGCCCTCAGTCGAAGAGCACGCTCTACACTGAAACAGCGGCCTTCCTCTATTCTCACCAGGGGACCGCTGTGTGTTGACACACTGCATAACACCGTCAGAGTGTATGGAAAAACTGTTCGCTTAACGCCAACCGAAAGTAAACTCCTGTATTTGCTTGCTATCAATGCCAATCAGGTGTGTACAGCCGATCAGATTGTGACATATGTATGGGGCTATAACGGAGATGGGTCCTTGATCAAGGCTCATATCCGTCACTTACGCGAGAAGATCGAACCGGCCCCAAGCACCCCACGCTTTATCTCCACTATCCTAGGAGTAGGCTACAAGTTGGTATCTTCTCCTGCCGAGGAGCTTGCTTCCTAGTGTATAACCACCCCACCTCTTTGGGAAAGGGGGAAAGGCAAGCTGGGATCATTAGCGGATTCCAGAATTTCACCGGTAAGACCAAAGATTTGCCAGAATCATCAAAACCGGGTAAGATAGCCAGGGAAATGGATTACCGGTCCCCCAGACAGGGTCCCTCGCGCTTCGGCCAGGGGACGCCGTCCCCAGGCACACTTTGCAAAGATTGGAGACCGAAAGTTTATGAATCGCTGGCTGTATTTGCTCTTACTGGCTGCTCCAGCGGCAGTCATCGCCGAGGCGCTGCATGCAGCGCCTCTTGTTCCATTTGTGCTTGCGTCGCTGGGTCTCGTCCCGCTTGCCGGGTTAATCGGTCTTGCTACCGAGACGCTGGCGGAGCGCCTGGGGCAGCGCATTGGCGGTCTGCTGAATGCGACCTTCGGTAACGCGGCGGAGATCATCATTGGCCTGACCGCGCTGGCAGCGGGCTTGCCCGAGGTGGTACGTGCATCACTCGCCGGCTCCATCATCGGGAATGTCCTGCTCGTGCTAGGCTCGGCTATGCTGATAGGAGGGTGGCGCTACCGGAGGCAGGTGTTTGATCCCCGCGTGTCGGGCCAGTACGCGGCTATGCTCGCCCTGGTCGTGATCAGCATGGCTATTCCTTCGCTGCTGGCGACGGTTGGGGAGAGCACGCGCCCGGGAGCTGCCGTGGTGCGCGGCAACGAGCTGCACCAGCTCAGCATTGTCATCGCACTCATCTTGCTGGCCTGTTACGCGGCGTACATTGCCCACTCGGTCTTCGGCGTGCGAGCGCCCTACAATGCCATGGACACTGCCCGTGCGTCCACGGAGGGAAACGAGGAGAGTGGGCAACGTGACCCTGTTCCCTCTAAGGCGCTTGAAGGGGAAGCCAATCCACAGCAGCGGACAGGGGCTGTTGGACCTCTCGCAACCCTGGCTACCTGGTGGAGAAGCACACTCTGGCTCCCAATCGCCGTCCTGGCAGGTGTCACGGCGGTCACCGCTGTAGTGAGTGAGGTGCTGGTGAGCACCATCGAGCCGGTAGCGCACGAGATCGGGCTGAATCCGTTCTTTGTGGGACTTATCATCCTGCCGATCGTGGGTAACGCTGCTGAACACTTCTCCGCCATCACCTCGGCTGTCCGCAATCACATGGAGATCTCGATGGCCATTACCGCTGGCTCGTCGATCCAGATTGCGCTGCTGGCCGCACCGATCCTTGTGCTTGCGGGTCCGCTGGTCGGCGTGCCGCTCGATCTCAACTTTTCCCTGCTGGAAGTGGCGCTGTTCGGCCTGGCCGCGGGCCTCTACGCGCTGATCAGTCTGGACGGGGAATCTACCTGGCTCGAAGGACTGCTTCTCTGCGCCTTCTACCTGATCCTCGCTGTGGGCACCTTCTTTACACCGGCCTAGCCTGAGAAGCAATTCGCCAACAAAAGTATGATGCAGGAGTACCAGTTGTACATTCTTGGTCATATCATGTACAATAAGAGGTGAAAAGATATGATGTGTAAGGAGGTTGTATGATAACAACCGGGAAGCCTATACCGCAATTGCGCTCACCTCATCTCAAAGGGACACTCCTGCTCATCCTGGCCCTGCTGGCCGTCTTTCTCCTGCTCAAGGGAGATATTGAAGATGGAGCGCTCTCCTCATCTGGATACAGTCTCGCCGCATCGAGAAGTCCTTTTGTCCAGTCGCCGCTCAATCCTACCCAGGTTAATGAGCTTCACCACCTGGTCAAACACATGTTCTATAAACAACTGGCGAGCCTGTATGTCTCGCGCATGACCCTGGGCGAGGAACTCGGACAACTTTTCATAGTGGTAAACCGCTACCGGTACTATGGAGAAGACCTTGAACGGACGCTTGAGCTGTTCCATGTTGGCGGCGTGATTATCTACGATTGGCAGATGCTGTCCTTTGACCAGGCTCGCCACGATATTGCCCAGATGCAAAAACATGCCACGTTCCCTCTGTTCATCTCAACCGATGAAGAGGGCGGAGACAATGACCGCCTGAGTAATATTTACCCCTATCGTCCAAGCACTACAGAAATCGGTCAGAGTGGCAATGTCCAGCTCGCCGCCCAGCAGGGCAGACAGACTGCTCACGACATGCTGGCTCTAGGGCTCAATACTGATTTTGCCCCTGTCGTTGACGTAGCCGTGGTGAACGGACCCGATCAGGTGAATCGCACCTTTGGCAGTACGCCCCAGAAGGTGACAACCTATGCAGGCGCCTACATCCAGGCCATGCAACGGGCCGGAGTGATCGCCTGCCCCAAGCACTATCCGGGCCTGGGGGCGGCACAGGTGGATGCGCACGCGACCCTGCCGGTCATTAGCGGCTCCCGACAAGAAATCAACGCGAGAGACCTGGCTCCTTACAGAGCCTTTATCCAATCCAATGATCCCTCTCTGCATCCAGGCATGATTATGAGCACCGATCTCTTAATGCCGTCCATTGATCCGGTGATGCCGGCGGAACTGTCTTACCCGCTCATCACGAAGGTCTTACGCCGGCAGCTGGGCTATGATGGCGTGGTCGTGACCGATTCGCTCTTCATGGCGGGCATCTATCCGCAATGGAGTTTCCCCCAGGCAACGGTGCTCGCCCTCAAAGCCGGCGTCGACATTATTCTTGGAGCTTCCGGCCTAAGAGAAATGACGGCCAATTTTGACGCGATCAAGCAAGCGCTCAGGGATGGGACGCTTACCAAGCAGCGCATCGATGAGTCAGTGATCCGAATTCTTACTCTCAAAATGGAGTACCACATTATGCCTGCGGTTCCTCCACAGGTATGATCTGGAGAAGGGAATATGAATACATTCAATAAAGTAATCCTACAGCAAGAACAGAATGCAAGAGATGCAAAACACGAAATAACGATACTGACAGGTGTCATCTCAGTGCAAGGGCGAGACATCAAAGATATCAAGAGCCGTATTAATGATTTTGATCAGCATTTTGCATCTTTAGAGGAAAAACTCGATCGAGTATTGCAAATACTTACTACTTTACCCAAGAGGGATAAATGACCTCTCTGAAAGATACAGAAAACGCCTGAACGCTATTCAGGCGTTTTCCTGGAAATAGTTATACACTGCTCACGCCTCTTGTGACCTTTCAAACTGTAGGGGCAATATCCTCGTACAGGCGGGTCGCCTGCGGCGACCACACGTTGTAGTACAAGTTTGTGTGTGTTTTGCGGGCGCTGGCGCGCCCGCAAAACACACACAAACTTGTATAAAAGGACTATTTGCGGCGCAGCCGCAACATGTACGTGAGTATTGCCTCCACTGTTTCAAAAGTACCTTCATAACAAATTTGTTGCACCTGTGTGCTTGAATTGTTCACTTTGTTCGTTTACACTACGAAAGCGTGAACTTCTGTCTGCGGGCATGTGCTCGTGAACTTTTACGTTCGAGGTTGCTATTAATAATTTGGATGGAAGGGAACAAACTAACTCCCTATGATGAAAGGAATATATGATTATGACTAATCAGGTAATGACAATGCCAGGCATGGACGCGACCGGGTCGCCTTCAGGCGAGGTAGTCCTGCGCACACGAAATCTTTCTAAACACTATGGAAAACGACTTGCCGTTGACAACCTTAACCTGGAGGTCAAGCGAGGCGAAATCTTCGGTTTCCTGGGCCCTAACGGCGCGGGTAAAACCACGACGATCCGTATGGCCCTTGGACTCATTGCCCCAAGCGCCGGCAATGTAGAGATTCTGGGACAAGATGTTGCCACTCATCGAGCACATATCCTGCCCAGGGTAGGGGCGTTGGTGGAGACACCTGCCTTGTACCTCTACATGTCAGGACGTAACAATTTACGCGCGGTCGGCTCCGTACTTGGTGGCGTACCGGATGAGCGCATCGATGCCGTACTCGAACTTGTGGGGCTGCGCGGCCGTCAGAAAGATCGTGTGCGCACCTACTCTCTTGGCATGAAGCAGCGTCTGGGCGTCGCCATAGCGCTGCTGCAAGACCCCGATATCCTGATCCTGGATGAGCCTGCCAACGGGCTCGATCCAGCAGGCATCGTCGAGATGCGCGACCTCATGCACCGCCTGGCTGCCGAAGGCAAAACCGTCTTCATCTCGAGCCATATGCTCAGCGAGGTGCAGCAGATCTGCACGCGCGTGGCCATCATCAATTTGGGGAGGCTGATCTCGGAATCTTCGATTGAGGAACTCATCAGTGGGCGAGGAGAATTCACCGTCAAGCTTGAGCGTGCCAACGAGGCGCTTGCCCTCATCCAAAAGCAGCCGTGGGGAAGAAGCGCACGTCTTGATTCCACCGGTGCGCTCGTTACCCTTGCCCCCGAAGGTCGAGGGCGTAACCTTAATCTCTTTCTTGTCAACGAGGGCTTTGCTCCCGATATGCTTACACAAACAACACAGGATTTGGAGCAGGTCTTCTTAAGCCTGACAAACTCTGGCACAGGAGAAATACAGTGAATACAGTTCTCGCACCCTCGGCACAAATAAAGTTACATAGCTCAAAGCCAAGCTTTCCTGGCATCCTGCGCGGTGAAATCTTCAAGATCACGCGCCAATGGACAACATGGATTATGCTCGTTCTCTTGTTAGGGATTATTGTCCTACCCTATATCGTCGAGTTAACTGCACCGAACATCACAAACAACCTGCGCCTTACTCCGCTGAATTTCTTCAATAACGAGATGGAAATCGCCTTATCGGTGCTCCGTATCTTCATTGGCATCTTCCTGCTCATCCTGACGGCCCGTGTCTTTGGTCTGGAGTACCAGCTGGGCACGATTCGCGTCCTGCTGGCACGCGGAGTCGGGCGATTGCAACTGCTTTCTGCGAAACTGCTCGCGGTCGTGCTCGTCGCGCTGACTCTCTTTGCCGGGGGCATCTTGCTCGATAGCATCCTGACATGTGCGTTTGTGGCCATCGTGACGGGAAATTTAAATGCCCTGAATGTACTGACCTCCACGTTCTGGTCAAATACCTGGCTCTATGTCCTCGCGGTGCTGATAAGCATGGGTGTCACCATCCTTTTAGCCGCAGCTGTGACCATTGTGGGACGTTCGCTCTCTTTCGGCTTGAGCGCTTCGCTGGGCTGGTTTACGGCTGACACTCTCGGCAGCTTCATCTTCTTGACGCTCGCTTTCCGCATCACTCGCAGCGACTTCTGGTTGAATATCTCGGCCTATCTTCTGGGGCCGAATCTCAATGCAATGCCGACTGTACTTATACCGGCTCAATTCAAAGCCAATTCCCTTGGCATCCCGCCCCTTGTGCCTGTGGATGCTACGCACACTTTGCTGGTTACCCTGGGGTACGCCATAGTCTTTGCGGTGGTAGCTGTTGTCCTGACCTGGCGACGGGATGTCAAGGAGTAAGCCTCCAGGGTTTTCTCTTACCGGGTTGTGCCAGTGCCCATGGTGTTTTGCAACACCATGGGAAAGGGGATGCGGCGAAGGCCACTCAATGAACATGGGGACCACCTCACCTATTTTTGATACCTTATCAGAGACCCAGGTTATAAAATTTTGATACTCTGATGAGACCCACTTGTAGATGAGATTATCCGCGCAAGTCATGCTGCTTCGCACGAAATTCCTCATACTTCAGCTAAGACCGGATTAGTGGGAATATAAAATAACCCAACCGTTCCATCAGTTCCTTAACTGAGGCCAAGATAGACTGAAACATGGATATTTCATCAGAATTTAATAGTAATAGGGCTAAAGTCATAGGTTCCTGCTAGCTCGGCTGACAGAGAATACTTATGTCCAGCTACCGGTACAAACTGAAATGTTGGACGAAAGAGTATTAGTTGATTTGGTGTAAATTGTGTAGAACTAAATCCTTCTCCTACTCCATCAGTAGTTTCTCCTGTTAGCTGATCTTGAAACCTAATAAACTGCAATTGTGTACCCGTTGTGTTTGAGGAGTTATTCTGAAGTCCTATTAGAAGCGTGACTTGAACCTTGGGACGATCGATCGTTGCATTTCTTACAATAAGAGAAAAATTAAAATTACCAGAATCGCTGACGCAACTACAGATCATGATCTGATTAATTGGAATAACCTGCGGTGTAGGAGTTGGACTCGGTGTTGCGGTTGGACTCACTGTTAGAGTTGGAGTCACGGTGGCGTTAGAAGCAAATGGAATGGTTGGAGAGTGAGGAGTAATAGTAGCGGATGTGGAAAAGTAAACCCCCGCACCAAGAAGAACAACAATAACAGTAGACATGAAAAAGAGGGTTGTTTTACTAAGGCAAGGTTCAAAAAAGGCCAAAAGAACTTGACAGTGTGAGCAAAGGAAGTTGTCAAAAGACTCCCCGGAAGGTATGGTAGAAGCACATAAAGCGTACTACCAACCACCGAGGAGGAACCAATGATTCAAGTTCAT
>WNGM01000880.1_pt1 | contig 29260 bp, 30 predicted proteins | sample 5400571 | NCBI WGS metagenome assembly WNGM01 (sample SAMN13153378, study PRJNA577476) | soil metagenome | isolation source: 100 cm soil or saprolite under Garry oak tree replicate 2 | place: USA:California | collected 2016-06-15 | reverse complement strand
ACACGCCGCTCGCGTACGCATGGGCGCAGCTCCGGACGCTGCACCTGGCCGACGGCCCGGACGAGGTGCATCTGCGCTCGATCGCCCGCGAAGAGCTCAAGGCGGCACTGCGGTGACGACGACGCGGCCGACCGCGACCCGCGCACGCGGCGAGGCCGGGGTACGCCAGCGGATCCTCACTGCCGCCGTCGACCTGTTCGCCGACCACGGGTACGACGCGACCAGCGTGTCGCAGGTGATCAGCCGGGCGGGCGTTGCGAAGGGCGGCTTCTACCACCACTTCGCCAGCAAGGACGAGCTGCTCTATGCGGTGTACGGCGACCTGATCACCCGCCAGCTCGAGGGCATGAACCGAATCCTGGCCGAACGGCTGTCACCGGCCGAGACGCTGCGCGCACTGATCGTCGACCTCGTCGAGACGACGGCCGCCAGTGCGCGCGAGGCGCTTGTCTTCTCCCGCGAGCTGTCGCAGCTGGGCAATCGGCGGATCATGCAGATGCGCAGCCAGCGCCGCCGCTACCACAACACCGTGACGCGTCTGGTCAGCGAGGCGCAGGAGCGCGGCGAGTTCCGCGCGGTCGCGTCGCCCGAGATCGTGACGTTCACGATCTTCGGGGTGATCAACGAGATGCCGCGGTGGTACCGCCCGGCGGGGCGGCTGCGTCCTGAGCAGATCGCGACGGAGGTCGCCGACCTGGTGCTCGCCGGCCTGCACGGCTCCGAGGGCGACCGGTGAGCTGGGGGTTGACCGTGCCGCAGGCCGGCGTCGCGCTGGCCGACCACACCGAGCTCGTGCGCGCACTGCCGGGGTTCGGCTACACCGACGTGTGGTCGTCCGAGGTGGCCGGCGCGGACGCGTTCACGCCGCTCGCACTCGCGGCGACCTGGGAGCCGGCGCTCCGGGTGGGCACGGCGATCGTGCCGGTGTTCACCCGCGGCCCGGCACTGATCGCGATGTCGGCGGCGACGCTAGCAGGGCTGGCGCCGGGGCGCTTCGTGCTCGGCCTCGGCGCGTCCAGCCCCGCGATCGTCCAGGACTGGAACGGGCTGGCGTTCGACGAACCGGTGCGCCGGACCCGTGACGTGCTGCGCTTCGTCCGGGCGGCGCTGGCCGGCGAGCGCGTCGACGGGCGGTTCGACACGTTCGAGATCAAGCGGTTCAAGCTGGAGAACGCGCCGGCGACGCCGCCGCCCGTGCTGCTCGCCGCGTTGCGTCCGCAGATGCTGCGCCTGGCCGGACGCGAGGCGGACGGCGCGATCCTGAACTGGCTTGCGTCGTCGGACGTCGAGCGGTGCGTCGATGCGATCGGCAGCCCGGACGCCGACGTCGTGGCGCGCGTGTTCGTCTGCCCGACCGACGACGCCGAGTTCGCACGCAACCTCGGCCGGTGGCTGATCGCGAGCTACCTGACCGTGCCGGCGTATGCCGCCTTCCATCAGTGGCTGGGAAGGGGAGAGACTCTGCGCGAGATGAACGAGAAATGGGCGGCGGGCGACCGGGCCGGCGCGGCGGCTGCGGTGCCGGACGACGTGATCGACGCGCTCGTGCTGCACGGCGCGCCGGAGTCGTGCCGGGCTCAGGTACGCGCTTACGCCGACGCGGGCGTGCGGACGCCAGTGCTCGCGGTCCTGCCGGTGCCGGACTTCGGTGACCCGGCCGCTCTGCTCGACGTGCTGCGCCGCCTCGGGCCCGCCGCGTGACGCCGCGGCGGACGCTGGCGATCAGCGACATCCATGGCGAGCGTGAGCGCTTCGAGCGCCTGCTCGACGAGGTGTGCTACGACCCCGCCGACGACCACCTGATCCTGCTCGGCGACTACGTCGACCGTGGACCCGATTCGCGCGGCGTCGTCGACCTCGTGATCGGACTGCGCGACGAGGGCGCGACGGTGCTGATGGGCAACCACGAGCAGATGATGCTCGAAGCGTTCGCGGGCGAGCCGGGAGCGATCGAGCGGTGGTTCAACAACGGGGCACAAGCGACGTTGCGCAGCTACGGGCACCGGGCCGCCACTGCGAAGCGGATTCCCCGGACGCTGCGCAGCAACCCGCAGATCGCCGAGCATCTCGAGTTCCTGGCCGAGCTCGACTACTTCCACGAGACCGACGACGCCGTGTTCGTGCACGGCGGTGTCGACCCGGACGTCGACCTCGCCGACACCGATCCCCAAACGCTGCTGTGGATCCGGGAGCGGTTCTTCCGGCGCTACGCCGGCGCGAAGACGGTCGTGTTCGGACATACCGCGACCCCGTTCATCCACGGCTCGCCCGACGTCTACTTCGGCGAGAACCAGGTCATCGGCATCGACGGCGGCGCGGTCTACGGCGGGCCGCTGCACTGCCTCGAACTGCCCGCCCGGCGTGTGCATTCGGTGGCTTGAATGCAGATCCGGGACTCCGTCGTCGTGGTCACCGGCGCAGGCAGCGGGATCGGCGCCGCGCTGGCCTGGCGCTTCGCCCAAGAGGGGGCCGCGGCCGTCGTCGTGTCCGATCGCGACTCCTTGGCAGCGGAGGCCGTCGCCGCAGAGATCGACGCTGTCGCGGACGCCACCGACGTCACGTCCGAGCAGGCCGTCGCGGCGCTCGTCGCCCGTACCGAGGAACGCTTCGGGCGCATCGACCTGTTCTGCTCGAACGCCGGCATCGGTACCGGCGCCGGCATCGAGGGCTCCGATGACGTGTGGCGGCAGGCGTTCGACGTGCACGTCATGGCGCATGTCTACGCAGCGCGGGCCGTCCTGCCCGGCATGCTCGGACGCGGGCACGGGTACCTGCTGAACACCGCCTCGGCGGCCGGCCTGCTGACCAGTCCGGGTGACGCGCCGTACACCGTGACCAAGCACGGGGCCGTGGCCCTCGCCGAGTGGCTGGCGGTGCACTACCGCGACCGCGGGATCGGCGTCAGCGTGTTGTGCCCGTTCGGCGTGGCGACGCCGCTGCTGATGGAGCCGCTCTCGGCGGGCAACGCGGCCGCGCGGGCAGTGGCCGCCAGCGGCGAGATCATCACGCCCGAGCAGGTCGCCGACAGCGTGGTGGCGGGCCTGGCCGGCGAGACGTTCCTGATCCTGCCGCACCCGCAGGTCGGTACGTTCTGGGCGCAGAAGGCCAGTGACCCTGACCGATGGCTCGCCGGCGTCCGGCGGCTGCTCACTCGATAGGAGATCGACGGCATGGCAGGTGTGCAGGATCGGATCGCGCTCGTCACCGGTGCCGCGCAGGGGATCGGTGCCGAGACGGCACGCCGGCTGGCCGCGGGCGGCGCGAAGGTCGGCGTCCTCGACCTGCAGCAGGACGCGGCGACCGAGGTCGCCGACGAGATCCGCGCGGCCGGCGGCTCGGCGCTCGCGCTGGCCGCTGACGTGTCGCAGCGCGCCCAGGTGCAGGCCGCGGTCGACCAGCTGGTCGCCGAGTACGGGGGCCTGCACATCCTGGTGAACAACGCCGGCGTGCTGCGCGACAACCTGCTGTTCAAGATGAGCGACGACGACTGGAGCACGGTCATGGACGTGCACCTGCGCGGGGCGTTCCTGGCCAGCCAGATCGCCCAGACGCACATGGTCGAGGCGAGGTACGGGCGGATCGTCAGCATGTCCTCGACGTCTGCGCTCGGCAATCGCGGCCAGGCCAACTACGCGACCGCGAAGGCCGGGCTGCAGGGCTTCACCAAGACGCTCGCGATCGAGCTCGGCCCGTTCGGTATCACCGCGAACGCCATCGCGCCCGGCTTCATCGAGACAGCCATGACGAAGGCCACCGCCGAGCGGATCGGCACCACCATCGAGCAGATGCTCGAGGCAGCCGAGCAAATGATCCCCGTGCGCCGCGGGGGATTGCCCGGCGACGTCGCCAACGCCGTCGTGTTCTTCGCCGCCGAGGAATCCGGCTACGTCACCGGCCAGGTGCTCTATGTCGACGGTGGGCGCGGTCTGCTGTGAGCGACCGCGTCCGGCGCACGCGCGACACCTACGACCGGATCGCCGCCGAGTACGCGAACCGCACCGCGACGCCCTGGCCGGAGCTCAACGAGATGATGTCGGCGTTCCTGGTCCGGCTTCCCGAACGCGCGCGCGTGCTCGACGCGGGCTGCGGGCCTGGGCGCGACACCCGGCTGCTGCGCGGTCGCGGCGCCCGAGTCGTCGGGCTGGATCTCTCCTTCGGGATGCTGCGCTCGCAGAGCCTGTCCGGTGCCGTGCAGGCTGACATGCGCGCGCTCCCGGTCGGCGACGCGACGGTCGACGGCGTGTGGTGCCAGGCGGCGCTGCTGCATATCGCGCGCGTCGACGTCCCCCGCGTGCTCGCCGAGTTCGCGCGGGTCACCCGCCCGACGGGTGCCTTGCACCTGGCCGTTTCCGAGGGCGACGGCGAGGGATGGGTGAGCGACCGGTACGGGTCGAGCAATCCGCGCTGGTACGTGCACCACCGGCTCGAGCCGTTACGCGAGACCCTCGCCGAAGCGGGCTGGCAGATCGTGGACGTCTCGCGGCTGCGCACCGTACGCGACTGGCTGTGCTTGCTGGCCACTACTTCCGGTCGCTGATCAGAGCGCGCAGGGCGTCCCGGAAGAGCTGCGAGTCCCGGGCGCCGAGCGGGGCGAGAAACCGTTCCTCCACGTCTGCTGACAGGCGCGTCCCCTTCCGTAGCGTTCGGCGCCCGGAGGAGCTCAGCTCGACGATGTTCCTGCGCCGGTCGTCCGGATGCTGCCGGCGCGCGATCAGTTCCTTGCCCGCCAGCGTGTCGAGCATCGCGACCATCGTCGTGCGATCGATGCCGAGCCGCCCGGCGGCCTCGTGCTGGGAGAGCGCGTCGCCCTCGGCGAGCACGGTCAGGACGGCCAGCTCGCGTCCGTCGATCCCGAGTGGCTTCAGTGCCGCTGCGCTGGCCTCGGCGTGTGCGAGCCAGACGTGCTTGAGCAGAAAGCCGAGGCGGCTCGTCAACGACTCGGGCTGCACGATTGACATACCGGAATGCTATCGCCACACTGATCGTCAGTGATACTGACAATCAGTAGGAGTGCAAAATGCAGCCACTTACGTTCGGCCTGAAGGCGTCCCAGCAGCATGTCAGCATCGACGCACTGCGGGACGTGTGGGCGATCGCCGACGACGGTGGATTCGACGGCTGCTGGCTGTTCGACCACTTCGCCCCGATGGGACGCGAGCGCACCGGTGACATCTTCGAGGCCTGGACGACGCTCGCCGCGATGGCACAGGCGACCCGGCGAGTACGTGTGGGCACGCTCGTAACCGGCAACGCCTACCGCCATCCGGGCATGCTGGCCAAGATGGCCGTCACCGTCGACCACGTCAGCGGTGGACGGCTCGATCTGGGACTCGGCGCGGGCGGTGACACCTACGTCGAGGTCATGCTCGGCATGCCGCAGCCGGCTGCGCGCGAGCGGGTGGAGGGCCTCGACGAAGCGTGCCAGGTGCTTGAGTCGCTATGGACGAAGCCGAGCACCACGTTCACCGGCACGTACTACCAACTCGCGGACGCCGTGGCCGATCCGAGGCCGGTGCAGCGGCCGCATCCACCGCTGTGGCTGGCGAGCAATGGTGAGCGGCGCGGGCTGCGCGTCGTCGCACAGCACGCCGATGTCTGGGTCACCTCGCAGTCACCGGCCGCCGACCCTGCCGATCCCGATATCGCCACGGTAGAGCGGCTCAGCCACGTGCTCGACCAGCATTGCGAGGCCGTGGGTCGCGATCCGGCCACCATCCGGCGTGCCGTGCAGTTCCGGCTGCCGGACGCCGCCGACGACGCGCTGCGCGTCGTCGAGCTGCATGCGCAAGCCGGATTCACCGACCTGATCCTCATGCGTTACGCCGCCGCAGGCTCGGCCGCGGCCGCGGCTGAGGAGGTCGCCGCCCTGCTGCCCAAACTGCGCACCGTGGGTTGAGCGCGCTAGCCACCGCCGCACGCACGTACCCTGGGCGAGTCCCCGAGGATCACCGCCGAGAGGTCTGCCTTGTTCGACACGCTCTCCGATCGCCTGTCGCAGGTGTTCGCCAGCCTGCGCGGCAAGGGCCGGCTCTCCGACGACGACATCGACGCCACCGCGCGAGAGATCCGCATCGCGCTGCTCGAGGCCGACGTCGCCCTGCCGGTCGTGCGCCAGTTCATCGCAGCCCTGAAGGAGCGGGCGCGCGGCGCGGACGTGTCGCGTGCGCTGAACCCGGCACAGCAGGTGATCAAGATCGTCGACGACGAGCTCGTCGCGATCCTTGGCGGCGACACCCAGCGGCTCCGGTTCGCCAAGACCCCGCCGACGGTGATCATGCTCGCGGGCCTGCAGGGCTCGGGCAAGACGACGCTTGCAGGCAAGCTGGCCCGCTGGCTGCGCGAACAGGGGCACACGCCGCTGCTCGTGGCTGCCGACCTGCAGCGACCGAACGCCGTGACCCAGCTGCAGGTGGTTGCCGAGCGCGCCGGAGTGGCCGTGTACGCGCCGCAGCCGGGCAACGGCGTCGGCGACCCGGTTGCCGTCGCTCGTGGCTCGATCGACTTCGCCCGCCGGGCGCAGCACGACATGGTCATCGTCGACACTGCCGGCCGCCTCGGTATCGACGAGGAGATGATGGCCCAGGCAGCCGACATCCGCGATGCCGTGCAGCCGCAGGAGATCCTCTTCGTCGTCGACGCCATGGTCGGCCAGGACGCCGTGAACACCGCCGAGGCGTTCCGCGACGGCGTCGGCTTCACCGGCGTCGTGCTGACCAAGCTCGACGGCGACGCGCGCGGTGGCGCGGCCTTGTCGGTCCGCTACGTGACGGGCCAGCCGATCATGTTCGCGTCCAACGGCGAGAAGCTCGAGGACTTCGACGTCTTCCACCCGGACCGGATGGCGTCACGCATCCTCGGCATGGGCGACATGCTCACCCTGATCGAGCAGGCCGAGCGGACGTTCGACCAGGACGAAGCCGAGAAGATGGCGGGCAAGCTCGTCAGCGGCAACCAGTTCACGCTCGAGGACTTCCTCGGCCAGTTGCAGGCGATCCGGCGCATGGGCCCGATCTCGAACCTGCTCGGCATGATGCCGGGCATGGGGCAGATGAAGGAGGCCATGAGCCAGGTCGACGACCGCGACCTCGACCGGACGGCGGCGATCATCCGCGGCATGACCCCGGCCGAGCGCGAGAACCCGAAGATGATCAACGGGTCACGACGACTGCGCATCGCCAACGGGTCGGGCGTGGCGGTGAGCGACGTCAACCAGCTCGTCGACCGCTTCTTCGAGGCTCGCAAGATGATGCAGCAGATGGGCGGCGCGATGGGCCTGCCCGGCGCACGCCGCAAGAACGTCAAGTCTGCAAAGGGGAAGAAGAACAAGAAGGGGCGCTCGGGACGTGGCCCCACGCCGCCACGCCTGCCGTCCGGCTACCCCGGCGCCGGAGGGCTCGCGCAACTGCCGCCCGGCATGGAGCTGCCCGACCTCTCCAAACTGAACCTGCCCGACAAGTAACCGCGCCCGGCCGCTAGGTCGTGGACGTGCTGCGCAGGCTCGCGGCGACGTTCGGGGGGACAACCTCGTAGCGAGCGAACTCGCGAGTGAAGTGCCCGGTGCCGGCACTGAGCGAGCGCAGCGTGATGGCGTAGCGGGTCAGCTCGGCGTCGGGAACCTCGGCGCGCACGACGGTTCGCTCCATGCCGGTGGGGGCGGTGGTGTCGGGCACCGTGCCGGTGACCCGACCCCGACGGCTTGACAGGTCTGACAGGACGGAGCCCACGTGCGCGTCAGGCACGGTGATCTCGACCGTGGCCAGCGGCTCGAGCATGGCGACGTGCCCACCGGCTGCGGCCGCGTCCTTGACGGCGAGGGATCCGGCCGTCTGGAACGCCGCGTCGGACGAGTCGACGCTGTGCGCCTTGCCGTCGACGAGGGTGACCAGTACGTCGACCACCGCCACGCGATCGTTGTCCAGCCCGTGCGCGAGCTGCGCGCGCACGCCCTTCTCGACCGAGCTGATGAACTGCGACGGCACCGCACCGCCGACAACCTTCTCGGCGAACTGCACGCCCGAGCCGCGTGGCAGCGGGCTGACGACCACGTCGCAGACGGCGTACTGCCCGTGTCCGCCGGACTGTTTGACCAGCCGGCCGTGCCCGCGCGCCTCGGCGGTGAACGTCTCGCGCAGCGCGACGCGCAGCGGAACGGTGTCGACGTGCGCGCCGGTCGCGCGCAGGCGCTCGAGCACGACGTCGGTGTGTGCCTCGCCGAGGCACCACAGCACGAGCTGGCCGGTCTCGATCTGGCGCTCGACGCGGACGGTGGGGTCGCCGGCGGTGAGCCTGGACAGCGCCTTGGCCAGGGCGTCCTCGTCGGCGCGCGTCGCGGCCTGCACCGCAACCGGCAGCAGCGGTTCGGGCATCTGCCACGGCTCGATCAGCAGCGGAGCGGACTTCGCCGAGATCGTGTCGCCGGTCTCGGCCGTGCCCAGCCGGCCGATCGCGCAGATGTCGCCCGCCACCGCACGCTCGATCGGCCGCAGGGTCGTGCCGAGCGGCGAGAAGATCTGCCCGACCCGCTCGTCCGCGTCGTGGTCGGGGTGCCCGCGCGACTCGCCCCCGTGGCCCGAGATATGCACCGCCGTCTCCGGGACGAGCGTGCCGGAGAACAGCCGCAGCACGGACAGCCGGCCGAGGTACGGGTCGACGCTCGTGCGGACGATCTCGCCGAGCAGTGGGCCGTTCGCGTCGCAGCGGGTGACGTCGGCGGGCGTGCCGTCGACGTGGCGCGCGAGGGGCGGATCGAGCTCGACCGGCGAGGGGAACGCGCCGGAGAGCAGTTCGAGCAGCTCGGACAGGCCCAGGCCGGACGACGCGCACACCGGCAGGACCGGGTAGAAGGTGCCGCGCGCGACGGCGGTCTCGAGGTCGTCGACCAGCACGTCCAGGCCGATGTCCTCGCCGGCGAGGTAGCGGTCGAGCAGCGTCTCGTCCTCGCTGTTGTTGATGATCGCCTCGATGAGCGCGTTGCGGGAAGCCTCGACGTCGCCGTCCACGGAGACGCCGGAGTCGTCGGAATACGGCGTCTCCTTCGACGGGTAGCCGGCCGAGTAGTCATAGACGGTTCGGGTGAGCAACCCGACGAGCGCTTCCGGCGCGGCCTCCGCGGAACCGCCCGCGGTCAGATACAGGGGGAGTACCGCCTGCCCGTCCGCTCCGCCGAACACGCGCTGGCAGGCGGCCAGCGCCGACCCCAACGAGGCGCGCGGCGCGTCCAGCTTCGTCACGACCACCGCGCGCGGCGTGCCGAGCCCGGCACACTCCTCCCACAACGACACCGTGATCGGGTCGACGTCGTCCGTGGCCGACACGACGAACAGCGCCGCGTCGGCCGCGCGCAGCCCGGCTCGCAACTCGCCGGTGAAGTCGGGATATCCGGGGGTGTCGAGCAGGTTGACGACCACGCCGTCGAAGCGCAGCGGGCACACGGACAGCACTACTGATCGCTGCTGGGCGACCTCGACGGGATCGGCGTCGCTGACCGTGGTGCCGTCGACGACAGTGCCCGCGCGGGCGATCGTGCCTGTTGCCGCCAGCAGTGCTTCGACGAGAGTGGTCTTCCCAGCGGCGGAGTGGCCGACGAGCGCGACGTTGCGGATCTTCTCCGGCCGGTCCGCGGTCGGAAGGACAGCCACCGCCGTCTTGGTCGCGGCTTTCTTCGTCGCCATATGGGCATCCTCTCGATGACTACTTGATGTGACCAGCGCTGCTCCGGCCGTCGCCGGATCGCGAAAAGGCGTTTCCGGCATTCGACACCCTTCCGTGGCGTGCGACAAGCGCCCTGCCCGGATCGGTCCTGTGTCTTGGCTATCGTGATCGCTCGAAAGCGTCCGCAAGCGCGGCGCATGAGCAGAATTCAGTAAGGACTGCCGACACGTGCTGAATATCCACGCCCGCGAGTGGATCGCCAAGACCATAAATCCACTCGGCGTGCGGCTCGCCCGGGCGGGCGTCACCCCCGACGCCGTCACCCTCGTCGGCTCGGTGGGTGCCACCGCGGGCGCGCTGATCTTCTTCACCCAGGGCTGGTGGTTCTCCGGCACGATGCTCATCTGGGGCTGCGTGATGCTCGACGTCGTCGACGGCGCCGTCGCGCGCGCGGGCGGCACGTCGACGAAGTTCGGTGCGGTGTTCGACTCGACCGCCGACCGGGTCGTCGACGCCGCTGTGTTCGGCTCGATCGCGTGGTACTTCGCCCGCCACGACCAGCCCTGGATGCTCGCAGGCTGCCTGCTCTGCCTGGTACTCGGCTCCCTGACGTCCTACATCCGCGCTCGCGCCGAAGGGGTCGGCCTGACGGCGACGGTGGGCATCGCCGAGCGCGCCGAGCGGCTGATCGTCATCCTGGTCGGTACGGGGCTGTCCGGCGAGCATCTGCGGGTGCCGTACGTGCAGGCCATTGCCGTATGGGTGCTGGTCGCGGCGTCGACGATCACTGTTGCGCAGCGGCTCGCTACGGTGTGGCGGCAGTCGAAGCGCACCGAGGAGGCGACGGGGTGATCCCGGGCAACCTGCGTGCGCGCGTGGTCGATCTCGGCTTCGCAGCCGGCTGGGGAGCCGTCAAGTCGCTGCCCGGACCGGTGGCCGCCCGCGCGTTCCGGGCCGCCGCCGACGCCGCCGCCGCGCGAAACGGCAAGGGCACCAAGCAGCTGCGCCGGAATCTGCGCCGGGTCGTCCCGCACGCTACGACAAGCGAGCTCGACGAGCTGGTCGGGCAGGGGCTGCGGTCCTATGCGCGGTACTGGCTGGAGACGTTCCGCCTGCCCCGCATGGACCGGGACACCATCGTCGCGCTGGCGGACGCGAACACGACGGGTGCCGAGCACATCGACGCCGCGGGCCACGCCGGCAAGGGCCTCATCCTGGCGCTGCCGCATATGGGCAACTGGGACGTCGCGGCGCTCTGGCTGATCGCGCACGGCTACCCGTTCACGACAGTGGCCGAGCGGCTCAAGCCCGAATCGCTGTTCGACCGCTTCGTCGCGTACCGCGAGAGCCTGGGCATGGAGGTACTGCCGCTCACCGGCGGGCAGAGCACGCCCTCGGACGTGCTCGCCGCGCGCCTGCGGGCGGGCGGCGCAATCTGCCTGGTGGCCGAACGCGACCTGTCCCGCAACGGCATCGAGGTGCAGTTCTTCGGCGAGGCCGCGAAGATGCCGGGCGGCCCGGCGCTGCTCGCGGCGAAGACCGGCGCCGCGCTGCTTCCGGTCAGCCTGTGGTTCACGCCGGACGGCTGGGGGCAATGGATCGGCGCGCCGATCGAGCTGCCCGGCGCGCGCTTGACCGACCACGTACGCGGCGGAACCCAGGCGCTTGCCGACGTGTTCGCCGAGCGCATCGCCGAGCACGCGGCGGACTGGCACATGCTGCAACGGCTCTGGCTCGCCGACCTGCCGGTGCGCGTCGCCGCCCTCAACGGTCATCGGACGGGTTAGGGCCGTGCGCATCGGCATCGTCTGCCCGTATTCCTGGGACATTCCAGGAGGCGTGCAGGCCCACGTGCGCGATCTCGCAGAGACGCTGATCTCGCTGGGCCATTACGTGTCGGTGCTGGCACCCGGCGACGACGACACACCGGGCCTGCCGTCGTACGTGGTGACCGCGGGCAAGGCGGTGCCCATCCCGTACAACGGCTCGGTGGCCCGCCTGCAGTTCGGCCTGGTGTCGGCGACCCGGGTGCGCCGCTGGCTGCGCGACGGCGGCTTCGACGTCGTGCACGTGCACGAGCCGGCTCCGCCGAGCCTGTCGCTGCTGGCCTGCATGATCCACGACGGCCCCCTCGTGGCGACGTTCCACGCGGCAACCACCCGATCACGGTTCCTGCTCATGTTCGACACGATGCTGCAGCCGTTCCTCGAGAAGCTGTCCGGGCGCATCGCGGTCTCGACGGCGGCGCGCAAGGTGATCGTCGAACACCTCGGCGCGGACGCGGTCGTCGTGCCGAACGGCGTCGCGGTGTCGCACTACACCAATGCGCATTCGTTGCCCGGCTACCCGCGTGCCGGCGGCACGATCGGGTTCATCGGCCGCTACGACGAGCCGCGCAAGGGGATGGGCGTGCTCGTCGGCGCGCTGGAGCGGCTCGCGGTCGAGCGTCCCGGTCTGCGGCTGCTGGTGGCGGGTCGCGGCGAGGCCGAGGACTTCCTCGACGACGTCCCGTCGATCGTCCGCGGGCGCATCGACCTCATGGGCCAGGTGAGCGAGCCGGACAAGGCGCGCATGCTCAAGAGCGTCGACGTGTACTGCGCGCCAAACACCGGCCAGGAGAGCTTCGGCGTGATTCTGCTCGAGGCCATGGCGGCAGGCACGCCGATCGTCGCGAGCGAGCTGGAGGCGTTCAAGCGCGTGCTCGGCGGGGGAGCGGCGGGCCGGTTGTTCCCGATCGGCGACTCGGCGGCGCAGGCCGCTGAGCTGGCCGGCGTACTGGACGACGCCGCGCTGCGCGAGCGTCTCGTCGAGGCGGGCGCCAAGGCGGTAGCGCCGTATGACTGGTCGGTAGTCGTGACCGAGGTACTACGGGTGTACGAACTCGCCATAGCGGGCGCCTCGCTGCGCTGAGCGGGGCGCTGCGCCGCGCGGTGATCGACGGGAGTTAGGCTCTCCCATCATGCTGTCTGCCGGGTGGCTCATTGCCGCCGTGCTCGTAGCGGTCCTGCTGACCAGCTGGGTCACCTTCACCGTCACCCGCCTCGACCGGCTGCACGCCCGCGTCGACGCCGCGCAGGCGGCGCTCGACGCCCAGCTGGTGCGCCGTGCGGCCGCGTTGCTGCACGTTGCCGAGTCCGCCGGCGAGGTCGTGCGCGACGATCAGCGCATCCGTCTGGAGGCGGTCGCAGGCAACGCGCTCAACGCGTCGCTCGAAGACCGCGAGGCGGTCGAGAACGCGGTCGGGCGGGCCGTGGTCGAGCTCGCCGCCCAGCAGGACCACCTGCCGGCGGCAGCTACCGACGAGCTGCGCGAGGCCGGGGCCCGCGTGCTGATTGCCCGGCGCTTCTACAACGATGCCGTTCGTGACACGCGAGCCCTTCGCAGCCGGCGGATGCCCCGGCTGCTGCGGCTGGCCGGACGTCGCGACATGCCGCAGTTCTTCGACATCGACGACACGCTGCCTGACTACGATCCGCCGGACCAGAACGGCACGACGCTCGCCCGCGCAGACGCCGATCCGAGACCGCAAGAGGAGACCGCACGGTGAATCTGGTGGAACGCCTCACCGACTTCAGTTCGCGCTTCAGCGGCAGGCAGAAAGCCATCGCCGGCGGCGTGGCCGTGGTGCTTGTCGCCGGCGGCGCGATCGGTGGCACGATCGCCCTGACGGGCGGCGGCGACGACACGGTGGCCGTGATCGCTTCGCCGCCGGTCACGTCCGCCTCACCGACGCCGACGCCCACGCCGCAACCCAAGCCGAAGCCCAAACCGAAACCCAAGCCGAAGCTGGTGAACCCGCTGACCGGCATCGGTGCCCCGCCGAAGGGCCCGGTCATCGGCGTCAAGATCGACGACACCGGGAACGGGCGGCCCCAGCGTGGTATCGACCGGGCCGACATCGTCTACATCGAGCAGGCCGAGGGTGGACTCACCCGGTTGCTGGCGGTGTTCGCGACGCACAAGCCGACCGTCGAGGCCGTTCGCAGCGTGCGAGCGTCCGACCCGGAGTTGCTGAGCCAGTACGGCCCTATTGCGCTCGTCGCGTCCGGCGGCGGCGGTGACTCGCTGCCGACGCTCCACAAGTCGATCGTGCACGGCGTGATCAATGACGCAGGTGGGCCGGGATTCTCCCGCGACGGCGGCCGCGGCGCGCCCTACAACTTGACCTCGAACCTGTCCGAGGTCAGCCGTGCCATCCACTCCGGCGGGTCCAAGGACATCGGATTCGACTGGAAGGCCAAGCCCGGCCTGGGCGCCACGCCCAAGGCGTCCTCGGTGCACACCGTCGTGGGCGGGACGCCCGTCACGTTCGACTGGAGCCCCAGGCTCGGCCGCTACGTGCGTAGCATCGACGGATCGCAGCAGCACGCGGCGAGCGGTGCGCTGATCTCGACCCCGAACGTGATCGTGCAGTACTGCAGCGTGAGCGTGAATCGGGGCGACGTCGACGTCACCGGCAATCCGTCCCAATACACCCACTCGGTCGGCCACGGGCGCGTCGCCGTGTTCCGCAACGGCCACCGCATCGAGGGCACCTGGTCGCGCCTGGCGAAAACCACCGGCACCAAGCTGCTCGACAAGCACCACAAGCCGATCACGCTCGCTCCCGGTGGAGCGTGGGTCGTCCTCGTGGCCAACGGAGCGCCGCTCTCGACGTCGTGAAACATGCCATCGGGCGGCGAACGGACCGCCGCCTGAGGGGCGGCCGCTCGTAGAATCGGCGTCATGCCAGACGAGCCGACCCAGCAAGCCAATACCTCCGAGCGCGTACTCGGCACCGCTCGCGTCAAGCGGGGCATGGCCGAGATGCTCAAAGGCGGCGTGATCATGGACGTCGTCACCGCCGAGCAGGCCAAGATCGCCGAGGACGCCGGTGCCGTCGCGGTCATGGCCCTGGAGCGCGTGCCCGCCGACATCCGGGCGCAGGGCGGTGTATCCCGGATGAGCGATCCGGACATGATCGACCGCATCATCAACACCGTCTCGATCCCAGTCATGGCCAAGGCACGCATCGGGCATTTCGTTGAGGCGCAGGTGCTGCAGTCGCTCGGCGTCGACTACATCGACGAGTCCGAGGTGCTCACCCCCGCCGACTACGCGAACCACATCGACAAGTGGGCCTTCACAGTGCCCTTCGTGTGCGGCGCGACCAATCTCGGCGAGGCGTTGCGGCGGATCACCGAGGGTGCCGCCATGATCCGGTCGAAGGGCGAGGCCGGCACCGGCGACGTCTCGAACGCGACCACGCACATGCGGTCGATCCGGGCTGAGATACAACGGATCAGGTCGCTACCCGAGGACGAGCTGTATGTCGCCGCCAAGGAGTTGCAGGCACCGTACGAGCTCGTCGCGGAGGTCGCTCGCGCCGGCAAGCTGCCCGTCGTGTTGTTCACGGCCGGCGGCATCGCCACGCCGGCCGACGCCGCGATGATGATGCAGCTCGGCGCCGAGGGAGTGTTCGTCGGCTCGGGCATCTTCAAGTCGGGCAACCCGGCACAGCGCGCCGAGGCCATCGTGAAGGCCACCACGTTCTTCGACGACCCCGACGTGATCGCCAAGGTCTCACGCGGCCTCGGCGAGGCCATGGTGGGCATCAACGTCGAGGAGATCCCGCAGCCGCATCGCCTGGCCGACCGAGGCTGGTAGAGCGAATCGATCGCGCCGGAAGGATCGATCCGCTGACGGTCCGCCGGCGTGGCTGTGGCCCGTCGTTGGTCGCCAGCACCCGCCCAACGCGTTGGCCGCTTGATGGCGTTCGGCCATACGATCGGGGCATGTGCCGAAACATCCATACTCTGCGCCCGCCGTTCGTCGAGAACGTCAACGAGTACGACATCCAGGCCGCGGCGCTGCAATACGTGCGCAAGATCGCCGGGATGCGCGCGCCGTCGGCCGCCAATGCCGACGCATTCCAGGACGCGGTCGACTCGGTCGCGGCAGCCACGTCCGACCTGCTCGATCGACTGGTGCTGCGCCCGTCGACGTCGAAGCACGCGAAGCAGTTCGCCAACGCGACGGCGCACGCGCATCCCCATCCGCATCCGCATTAGCGCTCCCGGCCGGGCCACGGCACATCGGGTGGCTCGTCCAACGAGATCGGTCGACGCATACGCTGGCTCGCTATGCCTTTGAGGATCGGCGCGCCTTTGACGATTGGCGTGCTCGCGCTGCAAGGAGACGTGCGCGAGCACCTGCATGTGCTGCGTGCCGCGGGCGTGCACGCCGTCCCGGTCCGCCGCTCCGATGAGCTCGCAGGCATCGACGGCCTGATCCTGCCGGGCGGCGAGTCGACCACGATCGTCAAGCTCGCCCGGACGTTCGACCTCATCGAACCGTTGCGGAAACGGATATCGGACGGTCTGCCGGTCTTCGGCTCCTGTGCGGGCATGATCCTGCTCGCCGACCGTCTCGTCGGCGGGCCGGAGGGCCAGGAGACGTTCGGCGGGATCGACGTGACGGTGCGCCGCAACGCGTTCGGGCGGCAGGTCGACTCGTTCGAGGCCGACCTCTCGGTCGACGGGCTCGAAGGCGGGCCGCTGCATGCCGTGTTCATCCGCGCGCCGTGGGTCGAGTCGGTCGGCCCGGCGGCGACGCCGCTCGCGACGGTCACCGCGGGTCCTGCCGCCGGTAAGGTTGTCGTGGTTCGCCAGGGACAACTGCTGGCCACGTCGTTCCACCCGGAGCTGACGGGTGACGGACGCATGCACGCGTACTTCTGCGACATGGTGGGCGATTCGGGTCGATGAGCGCCCGCGTGATGAGAGGACATACATGAGCGGCCACTCGAAGTGGGCGACGACGAAGCACAAGAAGGCGGTCGTCGACGCAAAGCGCGGCAAGCTGTTCGCGAAGCTGATCAAGAACATCGAGGTGGCGGCGCGTACCGGCGGCGGTGACCCGGACGGCAACCCGACGCTGTACGACGCGATCCAGAAGGCGCGCAAGAACTCCGTGCCCATCGACAACATCGATCGCGCGGTAAAGCGAGGTTCCGGCGCGGAGGCCGGCGGCTCGGACTGGCAGACGATCACCTACGAGGGTTACGGGCCTAACGGCGTGGCGGTCCTCATCGAGTGCCTCACCGACAACCGCAACCGCGCGGCCAGCGAGGTCCGTACCGCGATGACGCGCAACGGCGGCTCGATGGCCGACCCCGGTTCGGTCGCCTACCTGTTCGCGCGCAAGGGCGTGGTGATCGTCCCGAAGAGCGAAGGCACGACCGAGGACGACGTGCTCGCCGCCGTCCTCGACGCCGGCGCCGAGGAGGTCAACGACCTCGACGAGGCGTTCGAGGTGGTCAGCGAGGCCACCGATCTCGTGCCCGTCCGTACCGCGCTGCAGAATGCCGGCATCGACTACGAGTCCGCAGAGGCGTCCTTTGTGCCGAGCGTGCAGGTACCCCTCGACGAAGAGGGCGCGCGCAAGGTCTTCCGGCTCATCGACGCGCTCGAGGACAGCGACGACGTGCAGAACGTCTACGCCAACTTCGACGTGAGCGACGAGGTCATGGCTGCCGTCGGCTGAATCGCCGCACGGGACTTTCGGCCCTGGGTGCCGGCGCGGACGCACCGTACGGTCCGTCGCCATGAGAGCAAAGCTCGTTCTGTCTGTCCTTCTCGCCCTCACTGTCGTCGCGGCCGCCGCGCCGCAGGCGGACGCCGCCGGTGCACGAATCCGCATGGTGCGCATCCAGTACAACTCGCCTGGCACGGACACCGGGACGAACGCCTCCATCAACGCGGAGTACGTCGTGCTGAAGAACGTGGGCACGGCGCGCGGTAACCTCAACGGCTACTCGATCCATGACCTGGCCGGTCACACGAGGAAGCTCGGCACCAAGTACCTGAGCCCCGGCCAGTACGTGTACTTGCGCTCCGGCAAGGGCACCAACACGTACACGTCCATCTACTGGGGTTCAGGCGCCTACATCTGGAACAACACCAGCGACAAGGCGTACTGGAAGTCGCCTGCCGGAACGCTGCTGCAGACCTGCGCCTGGACGAGCAGCGGCACGGGCTCCAAGACCTGCAGCTATTAGCGCCGTCAGAACGTCAACGTGCGCCAGAAGCGGAACAGGTCGTAGCCGATCGCCCACAGGACCTTCGGAGCGCCTGTCGCGTCGTAGAGCCGCTCGACGAGATCGAAGAACCACACGTTGATCTGGTGGATCTGCAGCAGCACGAAGACGCCGAGCATTCCCCAGGGCTTGATCGGCTCGAGCGAGCGTGTCGTCTCGGGGGCCAGGTACGGCTCGATGATCGCGTAGCCGTCCAGGCCGGGGATCGGCAGCAGGTTGAGCACCGCCGCGCTGATCTGCAGGAATCCCAGGAACGCGATGCCCGACCAGAAGGCGACGTGCTGCCCGTCGTCGTGACCGCGTGCGAGCAGCAACAGGATCGCCGCGAACACGACGTTCGACAGCGGGCCGGCGGCAGCCGCCGCGCTCTGCATCGCCCGGCTGCGGAACGCCTCCTTGTGCAGGTACACCGCGCCGCCGGGCAGCCCGATGCCGCCCTGCGCGATGAAGATCAGCGGCAGCACGATCGACAGGAACGGGTGGGCGTACTTGAGCGGGTTCAGCGTGAGGTAGCCCGCCGCCTCGACGTCGCGGTCACCCGCGCGGTATGCCGTGTAAGCGTGGCCGAACTCGTGCAGGCACAGCGAGATGACCCAGCCGCCGATCACCAGGCAGAACACGCCGACGCGGACGCCGTGGCGCGAGTCGTCGAAGCTCCACCATCCGCCGAACGCGGTGACTGCGACGAATGCCAGGAAGATCGGGCTGATCCGCATGCCGGGGCGGGCCGGACGGCGGAAGGCGATCGGGTCACGGAACACCCTGCGAGGGTACGGGGGATCGGTGTGTCGTCGCCGGTGCGGAGCGCGCTCGTCCTAGGCTGTCGAACGTCCGTTCGAGATCGCTGGCAGGAGGCTGCACGTGCGGGTGCTGGGCGTCGACCCGGGCATGACCAGGTGCGGCATCGGCGTCGTCGACGGCGCGCCGGGGCGAACTCTCACGCTCGTCAACGTCGACGTGATCCGCACGCCCGCCGACGCCGAGGTGGGCGACCGGCTGGTAGTCATCGCCGACGCTGTGGCGGCCGCGATCACGGCGTTCAACCCCGACGTCGTCGCCGTCGAGCGAGTGTTCAGCCAGCACAACGTGCGCACCGTGATGGGCACTGCACAGGTCGCCGGGCTGGCCATCGTCGCGGCCACCCGGGCCGGCATACCCGTGGCGTTGCACACGCCGAGCGAGGTGAAGGCTTCAGTGACCGGATCGGGCAGGGCCGACAAGGCGCAGGTCGGCGCGATGGTCAGTCGGCTGTTGCGGCTGGCCGAGACGCCCCGACCGGCCGACGCCGCCGACGCGCTGGCTCTGGCGATCTGCCAGCTCTTGCGCGGCGCGGCACATGCCCGGCTGGCGGCTGCTGCGGAGAGAATTGGCCGATGATTGCGAGCGTGCGCGGCCTGGTTGCCGCTCTCGGACCGGACGGCGCGGTCGTCGAGGTCGGCGGCGTGGGGCTGGCCGTCTCGTGCTCGCCGGGCACACTTGCCCGGCTCCGGGTCGGCGAGACGGCACGACTGGCCACCAGCCTGGTCGTCCGCGAGGACTCGCTCACGCTGTACGGCTTCGCCGACGACGACGAGCGGGCGCTGTTCGAGTTGCTGCAGACCGCGAACGGCGTCGGGCCGAAGCTTGCCCAGACGATCCTCGCCGTGCACCCGCCGCACGAGGTTCGCCGCGCCATCGCCACCGGCGACCTCGTCAGCCTGACCCGCGTGCCCGGCATCGGCCGCAAGGGCGCCGAACGGATCGTCATCGAGCTGCGCGACCGCATCGGGTCGGTCGACGACGAATCGCCTGTCGACGTCGCCGGACTCACGCCGGTCGCGCCGTGGCGCGAGCAGCTGCGCCACGCGCTGGCCGGGCTGGGCTTCACCGGCAAGGAGGCCTTCGACGCGATCGACATCGTCGGCGCCGATGCCGGCGATACGCCCGACGTCCCGCAGCTGCTGCGCCGCAGCATCCAACTGCTCGGACGACGCTGATGACCAATGACGATCAGGCGAAGCCAGACGAAAGGAACCAGCCGCCGCGAGATGGAAGAAACACAGCCCCGGATGCGATGAGCGCTCGCGCGAAGAGCCCCGCCGGCCGCGACGCGGCCCGCGCCGAAGGCGCGGAGCGGAGCGCCGGGTCCGCCCGAGCACAGCGAGCGGCGGAGACGGAGATACGCGCTGAGGGCGGGATAGACATCGTGTCGCCGATGCCGGTGCTGGCCGAGCGCGAGGTCGAGGCCAGCCTGCGGCCCAAGCGGCTGTCCGAGTTCCCCGGGCAGCCGAAGGTACGCGAGCAGCTCGAGCTCGTCCTCGAGAGCGCCGTGCGGCGCAGCCGCCCACCGGACCACGTCCTGCTCTCCGGACCGCCCGGACTCGGCAAGACCAGCCTGGCGATGATCATCGCCACCGAGCTCGGCGCGCCGATCCGGGTCACCAGCGGTCCCGCTATCGAGCGTGCGGGCGACCTCGCCGCGTTGCTGACCAGTCTCGGCGAGGGCGAGGTGCTGTTCATCGACGAGATCCATCGCGTGGCGCGGCCCGCCGAGGAGCTGCTCTACATGGCGATGGAGGACTTCCGTGTAGACGTCATGGTCGGCAAGGGCCCCGGCGCCACCGCGATCCCGCTCGAGCTCGCACCGTTCACGCTGGTCGGGGCGACGACACGAGCCGGCCTGCTCACCGGGCCGTTGCGCGACCGGTTCGGCTTCACAGGCCACCTGGACTTCTACGACGTGGCCGACCTCGAAACGATCCTGCGCAGATCCGCGTCCCTGCTCGGCGTGGCGCTGCGTGACGACGGCGGCGCCGAGATCGCGGGACGCTCGCGGGGCACGCCGCGCATCGCGAACCGCCTATTGCGCCGGGTGCGCGACTTCGCCGAGGTGCGCGCCGACGGCGTCGTCACCGAGCAGGTCGCCCGCGACGCTCTGGCCGTCTACGACGTCGACGAGCTGGGCCTGGACCGCCTCGACCGCGCCGTGCTCGATGCGCTCGTGCGCCGGTTCGGTGGCGGGCCCGTCGGCGTGGGCACCCTGGGCGTGGCGGTCGGCGAGGAGGTCGAGACCGTCGAGGAGGTGGCAGAGCCGTACCTCGTGCGCGCGGGGCTGCTCGCCCGGACCCCCCGCGGTCGCGTCGCGACGCCCGCAGCCTGGGCGCACCTGGGGCTCACGCCGCCGCGAGACACCGGCGCGGCGACCCTGTTCGACGAATAGCGGGCACCCACGTGCCCGGGTGGGCGTTAAGTAACCCAACGCCTACACTCGCGGGCGCCGCCCATCCCGTATGAGGTCCCCACTGTGAAGAACGCACTACCGCTGATCCTGCTTGTCGTGCTCCTGCTGGCGATGTTCGTGTTCACCCGGCGCAACCGCGAGCGCGCCATGGCCCAGCAGGCCAAGTTTCGCGAGCGGATCGGGTTCGGCACCGAGGTCATGACCACGTCCGGGCTGTACGGCACGGTCACCGGAGTGAACCCGGACGACTCGGTGCAGCTGTCCATCGCGCCGGGCGTGGAGGTGAAGTGGGCCGTGGCCGCACTGCGCGACATCGAGTCCTTGCCGAACCAGTACCGCCAGGGGATCGAGCCGGACGAAGCCGCGCCGGATGACCGGGACGATCCGCCCGGCGAACACCCCGAGCGCTGACCATGCGGCCCACGTGGAAGGCGTTCATCATCACGTCCGTCATACTGTGCCGGATCCGCGTCGCGCGTCCGCGCGCGTAGACGCCGGCTCATCGCACCGGGCGCCGCCCACCCCAGAACGTCGAGGAGACCCACCCCCGTGGCACCACCCGCCGGAACGCTGCGCGTCGGCCAGTACTTCCTAGCGCTGCTCGCCATCATGGCCGTGCTGTACGGCCTGGTCTTCCTGCCCGGCGAACGGCACACGCCCAAGCTCGGCCTCGACCTCGAAGGCGGCAAGCAGGTCATCTTCGAGGCCAAGGCGCCCAAGGGCAAGACGCCGTCGAAGTCGGCTATGAGCGAGGCGCGGCAGATCATGGAGGACCGGGTCAACGGCTCGGGCGTCACCGAGGCCGAAGTGGTGATCCAGGGCAACAACCAGATCGTCGTGTCGATCCCGGGCAAGAACACCCAGGACATCAGCAAGCTGGGTCAGGCCGCCAGCCTGAACTTCCGGCCGCTCGTGATGCCACCGGTGACCGCGCAGGCCACCACGACACCGTCCGCTTCGGCAACGGCGAGCGGCTCAGCGACTGCGAGCGGCGGAGCGGCGACAACCACGCCGGCAACGTCCTCCCCAGCCGCCGCGTCGAGCCCGGCGGCCAGCCCGCAGGCCAACGAGGTGCGTCCGCTCAACGCGCCGTCATCGACGGCGTCGACCACGCCGAAGGCCTCGACCGCGCCGAGGGCCTCCGCGACGCCGACGGCATCCGCGACGCCGACGGCGTCCGCGCCGGCGCCGGTCAAGAAGACTTCCGACCCGTTCAAGGGCATTTCGTTCACCGTCCCGCTGGACGAGACCGCTTACAACAAGCTCAAGCCCCAGCAGCAGCAGGAGTTGCAGGCCCGCATGGCGAGCTACGACTGCCGCACCGACCAGCCCGACGGCATACCCGAACGCAGCAAGTACATGCTCGCCTGCGACAAGAAGGCCGCCGACGCGAACGCCGTCTACCTGCTCGGCAAGGTCATCGTCGCCGGCACCGAGATCTCCAGCGCCAGCGCCGTGCAGCCGAACGTCGGCGGCACTGGTGGTGGCTCTGCCGAGTGGACCGTCTCGCTGAACCTGAAGAGCACCGGCCAACGCCAGTGGGCGAAGTACACCGGCGCTCACAACACGAACGGCCAGGACACCACGACGCCGATCACGTCGTGCGGGTCCAGCGGCACCCCGTGCGCCGACTACGTCGCCTTCACACTCGACGGCGCTGTCATCTCCGCGCCGTACAACAGGGACGCGATCAACGGGCAGGCCACCCAGATCTCCGGCGGATTCACCGAGAGCTCCGCCAACCAGCTCGCCAAGCAGCTCAAGTACGGCGCACTGCCACTGAGCTTCACCCCGCTGACGAACAGCGACGTGTCCGCGACGCTGGGCACGGCGCAACTCAAAGCCGGCATGCTGGCCGGCGGCATCGGGCTGATCCTCGTCGTCCTCTACTCGCTGGTTTACTACCGCGCCCTCGGCTTCGTCACGATCGCCTCGCTGCTCGTCTCCGGCGGGCTCACCTACGCGTGTTTGGTGGTGCTGGGCCGCGAGATCGGGTTCACCCTGACCCTCGCGGGCATCGCCGGCTTCATCGTCGCGGTCGGCATCACGGCTGACTCGTTCGTCGTGTTCTTCGAACGCATGAAGGACGAAGTGCACGAGGGCAGATCCATGCGCGTCGCCGTGCCGCGTGCGTGGGTGCGGGCACGGCGCACGATCCTGTCGGCAGACACGGTGTCGTTCCTCGCGGCGGCGGTGCTGTACTACTTCGCCGCCGGCGACGTGAAGGGCTTCGCGTTCACGCTCGGCTTGTCCACCATCCTCGACCTCGTCGTCGTGTTCCTGTTCACTCATCCGATCGTGTCGCTGCTCTCGCGCAGTGCGACGTTCGGGTCGGCGCGTTTCACCGGCCTCAATGCCGTCCGGGCAGGCGGCGTTGTGCCGGATCAGCCGCTCGAAGCGCCGCCGCCCAGCAGCCGGCGCATCAGGCTGCCCAAGCGCGCGCCGTCAGCAGCCGAGGCGGCGTCGTCGGTCGCGGTGCTCGATGACGAGGCGCCGCAGGACGATCTGGCAGAGCCGCCCGCCGCCGAGGAGCCCGTCGCCGAGGTACCAGCCGAGGAGCCCGTCGCAGAGCAGCCCGAACGTGAGACGTCCGCGCCGCAGCCGGGCACCGCGGCCGAGCGTGCCGCCGCCCGACGAGCCCGGATGCGCGCCCAGAACGAGAAGGGCAAGCGCTGATGTCCGTCTTCCGCAGCCTGTACCGGGGCGAGACGAAGTTCGACTTCATCGGCAGCCGCCGCCGCTGGTATCTCGCGTCGGCGATCCTGATCGTGATCTGCGTGCTCAGCTTCGTGTTCCGGGGCTTCAATCTGGGTGTCGAGTTCAAGGGCGGCACGCAGTTCCAGGTGCCGGTGACGGGTACGTCGATAACCGCGAAGCAGACCGAGCAGGCGTTCGCCGCAAAGAGCCTCACGCCCGCCGAGCAGAACCAGGTGAAAGACAAGGTCAGCAAGAAGCTGGGCCTCAAGCAGGCCATCACGGTGCAGTCGGTCAGTTCGAGTTGGGGCCACAACATCACGGTCAAGGCGATCGAGGGCCTGATCGTCTTCCTGATCGTCGTCTCGATCTACCTCTCGATCCGGTTCCAGTGGCGGATGGCGGTCGGCGCGTTCATCGCGCTGATCCACGACCTGATCGTCGCGGCCGGCGTGTACTCCCTCGTCGGCTTCGAGGTCACCCCGTCCACGGTCGTGGGCCTGCTGACGATCCTCGGTTTCTCGCTCTACGACACGGTCGTGGTGTACGACAAGGTCGCCGAGAACAGCCGTGACATCACGGCTGGTTCGCGCATGACGTTCTCCCAGGCCGCCAACCTCGCCGTGAACCAGACCCTGATGCGCTCGATCAACACCTCGCTGATCGCCCTGCTCCCGGTGGCCGGGCTGCTCTTCGTCGGCGCGGGCGTCCTGGGCGTCGGCACGATCAAGGATCTCGCGCTCATCCTGTTCGTCGGCCTGGCGTCCGGTGCGTACTCGTCGCTGTTCCTCGCCACGCCGATCGTCTGCGAGCTCACCGAGCGGCAACCTGCCTACAAGGCACTGGCCAAGCGCGTCGCGGCCAAACGGTCGAGCGAGGCCGCGAGGCTCACAGCCGAGCCCGCGCTGGCCGGCGGCGCTGCGTCGCGCCGCGGCGGCGGCGCTCCCCGACGTGTCGGCGGCCCCGCCCCGGCGCCGCGTCCCGGCGCGCGACCACAGCGGGGCAGGCGCCGGTAATGGTCGTCGTGGCCGAGTCGACCGGCGATGCCGGTCCTCAGGTCGCCGCGAGCGTCGCGTCGTTGTTGCGCGACGTGCCCGACTTCCCGCAGCCGGGCATCATCTTCAAAGATCTCGCGCCGCTGCTGGCCGATAGGCGCGTTTTCGGCGACGTCGTTCGGGCACTTGCCGGGTTCGCTCACGAGATCGGCGACGTCGATCTGATCGCGGGGATCGAGGCTCGGGGCTTCCTGTTCGCCGCCGCGCTGGCTTGCGAGTTGCAGTGTGGCGTGGTCACGGTGCGCAAAGCGGGCAAGCTGCCACCGCCGACGATCCGCCGCGCGTACGACCTGGAGTACGGCCAGGCCGAGATCGAGGTTCCCGTCGACGTGGTCGACAGCCGCCGGGTCTACCTGGTCGACGACGTCCTCGCCACGGGCGGCACGGCGCGCGCGGCGGCCGACCTGATCGACCAGGCCGGCGGCGAGCTCACCGGCATAGGCGTCGTGCTCGAGCTCGGCTTCCTGAACGGGCGGCGGCGGCTGGACGGCATTGCCGACGACCAGGTTCGCGCGCTGCTGCGCGTCTGACCACATCGAGCGCGCGAGACGCGTCCGGGCACAGTAGCCTGGCGCGATCTGCCTGAGCTCATCGTCCGAGCGACGGCGCGCACCCGGGAAACGTCCGGATGCCTAGACTGATGGCATCAGACCCTACGAGGGGAGACGTCGCTGGCAACGGAGGCAATCACGCCAAAGGCGCGAACCGGGACAGAACCGGACCGTGCCGATTCCGTCATGACCTCAGCGCCTGACGACGACGCCGCAAGCGACGAATCACCCGCCACCGCACCGGTTCTGGCCGCGCCTCGACCGCCGACGGCACCGGACGACGAGGGCAAGCCGAACGCCCAGAGCCAACAGCACCGCCGCCGCGTCCGCGACCGGCTGGCCCGTCGGCTCGTCACCGCACCGCGCCAGTCCGCGGTCCGGCCAGTTCTCGAGCCGCTGCTCGCGATCCACCGCGGCGCCCATCCCAAGGTCGACGCCCGGCTGCTGCAGCGGGGGTACGACCTCGCCGAGCAGCGCCACCGGGGCCAGCTGCGCAAGAGCGGCGACCCCTACATCACGCACCCGCTCGCGGTGGCGACGATCCTCGCCGAGTTGGGCATGGACACCACGACGCTCGTCGCGGCGCTGCTGCACGACACCGTCGAGGACACCGGCCTCAGCCTGGACGAGATCCGCGACCAGTTCGGCCCCGAGGTGGCCCACCTCGTCGACGGCGTCACCAAGCTGGACCGGGTGAAGTTCGGCGCGGCGGCCGAGGCCGAGACGATCCGCAAGATGGTCGTGGCAATGGCGCGCGACCCGCGCGTGCTGGTCATCAAGCTGGCCGACCGGCTGCACAACATGCGCACGTTGCGGTTCCTGCCGCCGGTCAAGCAGGAGCGCAAGGCCCGCGAGACGCTCGAAGTGCTTGCCCCGCTGGCGCACCGGCTGGGCATGAACACCGTCAAGTGGGAGCTCGAGGATCTCGCGTTCGCCACGCTGTACCCGAAGCGGTACGACGAGATCGTCCGGCTGGTCGCCGAGCGCGCGCCGTCACGCGACACGTACCTGCACGAGGTGGTCGACCGGGTCAACGTCGACCTGCGCGAAGGCAGCATCAAGGCGACGGTCACCGGCCGGCCGAAGCACTACTACTCGATCTACCAGAAGATGATCGTCCGCGGACGCGAGTTCGCCGACATCTACGACCTGGTCGGCATCCGCGTGCTCGTCGAGAACGAGCGCGACTGCTACGCGACGCTCGGCGTGATCCACGCGAACTGGCAGCCGGTGCCCGGCCGGTTCAAGGACTACATCGCGATGCCGAAGTTCAACATGTACCAGTCGTTGCACACGACGGTCATCGGCCCGGGCGGCAAGCCGGTCGAGTTGCAGATCCGTACGCAGGGCATGCACCGTACGGCGGAGTACGGTATCGCCGCGCACTGGAAGTACAAAGAGATCAAGAACGCCGACGTGTCGGACCCGTCGGCGGTGTCCGACGAGATGGGCTGGCTGCGGCAACTCCTCGACTGGCAGCGCGAGGCGCAGGAGCCCGAGGAGTTCCTCGACTCGCTGCGCTTCGACCTCGGCGCCAGCGAGGTGTACGTGTTCACGCCGAAGGGCGACGTGGTCGCGCTGCCGACCGAGTCCACGCCGGTCGACTTCGCCTACGCGGTGCACACCGAGATCGGCCACCGCTGCATCGGCGCGCGGGTCAATGGCAAGCTCGTCGCGCTGGAGAGCGCGCTCGACAACGGCGACACGGTCGAGATCTTCACCTCCAAAGCCGAGAACGCCGGCCCGTCACGCGACTGGCTGGCGTTCGTCAAGTCGCCACGGGCACGCACGAAGATCCGCCAGTGGTTCGCCCGCGAGCGGCGCGAGGACGCGATCGACGCCGGCAAGACGTCGCTGTCGCGAGCGATGCGCAAGGCGTCGCTGCCGATGCAGCGCCTGCTCGGCGGCGAGGCTCTGCTCACCATCGCCCGCGACATGCACCTCATCGACATCTCGGCGCTCTATGCCGCGGTCGGCGAGTCGCACATCTCGGCGCAGACGGTTGTGCAGAAGCTGGTCACTCAGCTCGGCGGCGTCGAGGGTGCGGTCGAGGACATCGCCGAGACGGCCGTGCCGACGACCCCTGCCGAACGGCAGACGTCTCGCCGCTCGTCGAGCAGCGCGGGCGTCACGGTCAAGGGCGTCAGCGACGTCTGGGTCAAGCTGGCCCGGTGCTGCACGCCGGTTCCGGGTGACGAGATCCTCGGTTTCGTGACCCGCGGCGGGGGCGTCTCGGTGCACCGCCGCACGTGCACGAACGCGGCGTCGTTGCTGGACCAAGCCGATCGCCTCGTCGAGGTCGAGTGGGCGCCGTCAGCGGAATCTACGTTCGTCGTCTCGATCCAGGTCGAGGCGCTGGATCGTCACCGCCTGCTGTCCGACGTCAGCCGCGTGCTGTCCGACGAGAGCGTCAGCATCCTGTCGGCGGCCGTGAACACCAACCGCGACCGCGTTGCAGTCAGCAAGTTCACGTTCGAGATGGCCGAGGCGAAGCACCTGGGCCACCTGCTGCGCGCGATTCGCAACGTCGACGGCGTCTACGACGTCTACCGCGTGCACTCCGCGAACTAGCCGCGATCACCCCTTGGCGGACGTGACGCGGACCGTCTTGAAGATCAGGTCGAGCCTCGGACGCCCGCCGCCGGCCTGGTTCGAGCCGTCGTCGCCGGCCTCGGTGATGAGCCGCAGAACGTCGATGCCTCTCGTCACGTGACCGACCACGGTGTATTTCTTCTGCAGGCCGGTGCCTGCCGCCGCGTTCTCGTTGCTGTCCTTGGTGATGAAGAAGAACTGGCTGCCGTTCGTGTTCGGCCCGCCGTTGGCCATCGCGATCGCGCCTTCTGAGTAGTTCGCCTTCGAGAGGTTCTCGTCCTTGACCGTGTAGGTCGGACCACCGCTGCCGGTCTCGGTCGGGTCGCCGCACTGCACCACGAAGATGCCCTGGTTGACCGACCGGGGACACGCGGTGTTGTCGTAGAACTTCTTGCTGATCAGGTAGTCGAGGCTCTGCACCATGCACGGTGCGGCTGTGCCGTCGAACTCCGCGGTGATGTCGCCCTTGTTGGTCGCGAAGACCACGGTGTGCTTGGCCTTCGGCGTCGGTGACGGGTCCGGCGGCAGGCCGACGTCGAAGAGATTCGGGTTCTTCGTGAGCGTGGCGGCGGACTCGGCGTACTTGCACGGCCCGCTGGTCTTCTTCGGCGCACGGGCTGCGATCTTCTTCGGGGTCCGGGACGGCAGTGGCGTCTGGGTGCTGCTCGGGCTCGGCGACGGCGAAGTCGCCGAGGTGCTGTTCTGGGCGGCGGGTTTCTTCTTGTCCTCGCCCGTGACCACGACGACGAACGTGACGACGAGGGCTGCCAGCACGACCGTGCCCGCCACCGTGGCGATCAGCGTCCGGCGCTTGCGAACGGCCTCTTGCTGCTGGCGGCGCTCTAGCTGACGTTCGAGGTGGCGGCGAGCCGCCTCACGGCGCTGCTTGTTCGTCGGCACGAATGCGTCCTTCCCGGGCGAAGCATGGCGCGAGTCCGCGACAGTGTATGGAAGACACCTTGGCGTCCGATCAGAAGTACCCCGATCGCCGACGCAACGGCGCCTTCACTGCACGCGAGCCTCGGTAACCAGGTACTTGCCGTCGTCGCCCTTGGTGGAGGTGACGACGAGCTTCGTGCCGTCCAGAGCGGTGAACTTGGTCCGGACGACGTCGGCCTGGTCGTCGGTGGCCGAGTTGTCGAACGCGGGGGAGAACACCTTGCCGTTGAGGCTACGGGTGAACGACTCCGGCACGGTGCCCGGCTTGGTGCACGCCTGCGCTCCGGCGACGTCGAAGAGTTCGGCGAAGATGACGTAGGTGAGCGCGGGTCCCGTGCCGTCGGTCCGGTCGTCGTCACAGACGCCCGACGTGCTCGAGGTCGGCGACGGACCCGACGTCGTGGACGGCCCGGGCGTCGGATCGGCCTCGTGGTGCTTGCCGCCCGTCGCGACGATGACGATCACCGTCGCGACGGCGGCG